>Ga0315286_10000073_pt1 | contig 66244 bp, 64 predicted proteins | sample YL17G10_0_MG_FD_205038 | JGI IMG/M metagenome (GOLD analysis project Ga0315286, IMG submission 205038) | Sediment microbial communities from Yellowstone Lake, YNP, Wyoming, USA - YL17G10_0 | ecosystem: Environmental > Aquatic > Freshwater > Lake > Sediment | place: USA: Wyoming | collected...
TTGCTTAAAATAATATGATATGGCTCGATTACCATAAGCTTCGGCATAATCAGGATTGATTTCAATGGCCTTGGTAAAATCAGATATGGATTGTTCATAATTCCCTTTTGCTCCATAAGCCACCCCTCGATTACTATACCCTGTAGGGCCGGGGTTGTTTTTAATGGCTTTGGTGCACTCTACAATAGCTTGTTCAAAGTTACCACTATTATAATAATAAGCCGCTAAACTGTTGTTGGCTTTGACATTATCAGGCTTTAACTCAATAGCGCCGCCAATATTAATTAGTTTATTCTTTAATATGCTCTCCCATTCCAATACCTTTTGAGGGTCTGCCTCTTCAATTAAACCATAAGGTACAGGATTTAAGTAATAAACTCTCCCCTTACACCTGGATAATTTATCTTCAAAATCGACGTCATCCACAAATAGCAAATTTAAATCCGGCAACAAAAACTTCAGGCTAAACTCCGAAGTTAGAATTCTCAAGCTAACAATATAGTCTTCTTTAGCAATGGCCTTCTTTAAATCTCGCTCGAGTTCCACCGATGAATATGTTTCCCTATTTGCGCAATAAGATCTTGCATCCAATGTCAATAAAAATAAGCAAATAAATAACAAAAAGTATTTTATGCTTTTAGTTACAGAAAATAAACTAAAGGTTTCTGAAATAACATAACTACTCATAATAAAAACAGGAACGAGTATTTGTAACATGTTCCATTCCGAGAATATATCGGCATACCAAACAAAATATAAAATACTTACAAAAAACCAGGCTAATATAACGTAGCTTTTATAAATATTTCCTTTCAAGAAGCTTAAGATAATGTACCCTAGTGCAAAATACAAAGGAAATCCGTGGTATCTTTGTATTAAAAATTCACGAAAATGCCTGAATAGATTAATATAACCGAAAGCATGTGGCTCATGATTTAAATAACTGAAAATATAGAATTGGGAACGGTAAAGATTCCAAATAAATGGTAACCAAATTATCAGAGAAAATAATACTACAATAATGAAATAAAAGAAATATTTCTTATCCTGGCCGGGAGAAACAGAGTTGGTGGATTCCTTAAAGAAAATAATTACAAATAGGAGAAAAAAAATAGAGTTTTCGATCTTGATGTTTACAGAGACCAATAGAAGCAAAAAAGCAATACCAAATAAGATGATTTTTTTATTTCTTAGCCACAAAATTAAATATAAAAACGCTGATGCGACAAAAAACGTGGAAATAGAAATAGGCATCTCTTGTCCGCTATAGCGAAGATGTAGTGCCGAAGACATAAGCATACCAGCAGCGAATAAAGAGGCGAATTTATCATTTGTTGAAAAGAATGTTAAGAAATAGACTAAACCGATAGTTAAAACGCTAAAAAATAAATTAAAACCAGAGACCGCTTCAATATTATTGAAAATGGCCAGGGGGAAAGATATGAGAAAAGAATAGCCTGGTATATGAAAGGCTTCAGACAATGACGCGGGACTGGTAAAATTATGAAATAGTAAATTTTTAATTGCTACGGCTTCCCGGATATATCCCCATCCATATGGATCGAGATCTATATGGGAAGTATAAACTATTCTAAGAATAAGCCCGATTCCCATAAGAACCAAAAGAATAAGTGAATCCCGGATAGTTATTGTCTTGCAAAGATCCTTTATGATATAGCCGGAACGGATGATTGCGATAAATAAAATCAACAAAAGAATAAAGAAATAAAAAGGATAGGCGGGATAAAGACTTGATATGATTTTAAAAATAATATTCACTATATTAAACCCTAACTTTTGCAGGCCATTAAGACAGAATTAATAATCTATTGCGCTCCTTTTCTAGCCGCCCACATAGAAAAATCCCTTCGACTGCTAAGACATAAGTTCCGATTATCTTTTCTAATTTAAGAGGTAACAATTGATTCTTCAGGTTAAGGTTTGATTTTATAAGTATCTTAATGTAATTATCGGTGTAGCCCTGCCAGAAATTAAATTTATTTTTAACCTCGCCCTCAATGAGAACTGTCAAGCTTTTATGTAAAAACTGCTCTTTATAAACAAAAGCGCGGGTTTCAGCAATATTTTTAAGGCGCGCGATCCTATCTTCTAAGATATCCGGGCTTATTTCGTCTGCGAAATGACTGGCAGCAGTGGTGCCTAACCTGCGCGAATAAGGAAAGATATGCACTTTTAAAGGCAGGATTTCTTTAATTAATTCTACTGTATTCTGAAAATTCGCTTCGGTCTCTCCTGGAAAACCCACTAAAACATCGGTAGTAATAGCAACTTGGGGGATCCGGCTTTTAATCTTTTTAATCAAATTCAGGTAATCATCCCGGCAATATTTACGCTTCATCTTTTTTAGTATTTCGTCATCTCCGCTCTGAATAGGTATATGCAGATGCCGGCATAATTTCTTTGATTGGGCTAATGTATTTATTAACTCCTCGGAAATATCTCCTGCCTCTATAGAACTTAACCTAATTCTAAACAGGCCTTCTATCTTTTCTAATTCTTTAATCACCTCTATAAGGCTTCTCTTCTGATTTAAATCTCCTCTATATGCGCCGAGGCATATTCCCGTAAGAACTATCTCCTTAAAACCATTTTTCACGAGCCCATCTGCTTCCTGAATAATTTCGTCTAAAGGTTTGCTTTTTGATGTGCCTCTTACCAAAGGCACCTTACAATAGGAGCAAAAGTTATTGCAACCGTCTTGAATTTTTAAGAATGCGCGGGTATGGCCTTTGAAATAGGTGATGCCATTTATTTTAGGGACAGTCCCCTTTAATTGACTTGAATTTAGCTCTGGCGGGGACAGTCCCTTTTTTACAATTACTGCCTCGCTGTCAACTTTTTTAATCTTATCCTCATCTAACTCAGTTAAACATCCAGTAACAATAATCTTAGCCTGAGGATTTTCCCTTTTTGCCCGACGGATAAAATTGAGTGAACCAGCGTCTGCCCGATGCGTAACGGTGCAGGTATTGATTAGGTAAATATCCGCGGGTAGATGATTATCTATCTCTTCAAAACCAGACCTCAAGAATTGCTCCCTTATAGCCTGCGTCTCATACTGATTAACCTTGCAACCTAAAGTGTAGAATTTAACGGTTGACATATTTTTCTAGGGACAGTCCCCTTAGAAAAACTCTGGTATAGCTTTAGCGGGGACAGTCCCTTTTAAGTAAATGATAACTTTATATAACTGACAATAGCAACAGCAGCAGTATCCACACGTAAAACCAAATCACCTAAGGATACGGGGATACAGCCAGATTTTTTTGCCAAATCAACTTCTCCGTCAGTAAAATCGCCTTCCGGCCCAATAAGAACCAATATATTTTTAGGTTTAATTTGTATAAAAACCTCTTTCAGGATTTTTCGCTTGCCTGTAAGAGTAGGTATTAATTTTAAATCGTAATTTTCTGATTTTATTAATACCTCTCCTATATTCTTAATTGGTTCAATAACCGGCGAAGTATTCCTCTGGCTCTGTTGAGCGGCGCTTAAGGCAATTTTCTGCCAGCGCAAAAGACGCGCCTCTTTTTTATTTTTCTCCAGTTTAACCACTACGCGCTCTGTCTCTAATGGTATAATCCTATCTACGCCTAACTGGGTGAGTTTATCAATTATATCAGCCATCTTAGATTTCTTTGGTATGGCACAGGCAAGCGTAATTTTAATCCCCTCTTTTTTAGAAGAAAGTAAGGATTTGTGTTTAATGCCTAATGTAACTTCGTTTGTGATTTTTTCAATGGTGCAATTATATTCATTTCCCCGGCCGTCAAATATCATCAGGCTATCTTTTACTTTCAGGCGTAAGACATCTTTTAAATGATGAATCTGCTCTTTATTATCAATAACTATTTTATCTTTGGTTATATTTGCAATAGGACAAAAGAATCTGTACACCTAAAAAGCCCTCCTGAATAACTGCAAGCCTAAAAATATAATAATCAAACCGCAGATAAAACTAAAATACCGGCTGTAAATTTCCTTCTTATTTAAAAAGAATTTGGGTATAAGGCCAGCAAGCATAACTAATAATATTAAAGGTGAGACAAAAGTACCTATGCCAAAGGCGAGGCTGTATAATAAGCTAGAGAACCAATGCTTGGCGATTAATCCGATATAAGAAAGTATAGCTAAAAGCGGCGCACAGGGAAGAAAGCCAATGATTAAACCCAGCATAACCATACTTTTTTTATCCTGCTCAATGAGCTTTTTTTGCCAGAACTGCCAGGTCCTAAATTCTAATCTCTTACCTAAAGCGGTAAATACCCCCATTAAAACAACAAATAATCCACCGATTATAAGTATATATTTTGAGAAAACACCCGATAATCTGTCCAGGACAAATGTGCCCAAAAAGAAAACTAACAAACCTAATACCAGGTATACAAGTATCCTGGCTAAAGAAAATAAAGCATAAGCCTTAAGTCCTTTAAGATCATCCTTTTTTGTTCCGGCAGCATAAAAGATAAGTATTGGTCCACAACTGGCAATGCAAGGACCAGCACCAAATGACAAGCCTAAAATAAAAAGCCTAATGATTATTTTACTCACCAGACAAAACTTCTTTTTCGGAAAATACTTCGGCGGTAAATATGTAAATTTCCGTGGATTTATCTTTCCAGGCATCAGGCGAGAGCCCAGCTTTATGAGCACATAGATTTGATAAGAACTCTTCCTTTGACCAACCGGTTTCTGTAGCTACTTGGGGCAGGAATACTCCGCTATTAAAACCTTTCCTTACCAAGACGCCGTGTTTACCTAACTGGATTTCCTCAGCGGAATTTACCTTCTGCATCGGAGAAAGGACAGAGATTTCTATTTCAATATTTTTCACTTCCGCTAATTCTACCGGCGCAAAACGCGGGTCTCCTACTGCTGCCTCCACTGCCATATCCCTGACCGTAAGATAGAGCGGTTGTTTTCCGACGAGATTGCCGATACAGCCACGTAAATCACCATGTTCATGCAGAGTAACAAAGGCGCCCATTTCTTTAACCAATATCGGGTCAGTCTCGGTAACTTCTAATTTCTTACCGGTTTTTAAATAAGTCTCGATGGAATTACGGGTGATTTCCAATAATCTTTTCCTTTGCTCTTTATTTAGCATTGCTCCCTCTCCTTCTTTATCAATAACACAACTACTATAACCCACTGTCCAGATACCTTTAATCTTTTTACCCGTTACCTCTGCAGAATTTGTATATTTTAAAACCTTTACTTTATTATGGCCTAAGTCTTTAGCTAAAATGAGTGTAGAGACAACGCCAAATCCGCCACAAAGCTGTAATTTAGCCTCTCGTAATCCATAATATAAACCTTCGGCATTCATATCCTTTAGATAAGACAAAGTTAAGTTATCAATTATCTCTGCTTCCTGATAGTCATAACCGTGGTACATATCAGTGGAGGCAACTACCAGGACATCCTTACGATTACCGATTGCCTCTTTAAGCAAATTGGCTAATTTTTGGCAAGTGGAAAGAGGAGAATCGCCCATAACAATGGGAACGATTTTGAAGTTAGTCAAAACTTTCTGCAGAAAAGGCAATTGCACCTCTACCGCATGCTCTTTTTGGAAGGCAAGTGGTTCAAAAAAGATATCCTTATCTTTATAAAGTAATTTTTGCGTAAATTCTTTATCTATTTCCAGGTCTCCCAAAGGTGTGCGAAACTTGCCTTCAGGATAAATAGATACGCCACTGAAGCCATATTGATGACTGGGCCCGATAACAATAACTGTTTTGTAAGATTTATTTTTAATGAGTTTGTAGCCATAGGCAGCCACCTGGCCCGAAAACCCGTAACCTGCGTGCGGAGGAATCAAGGCAAAAATTTCACCCTCCACTGGCTCTGGTTTTGCATTTTCGATAAACCTATCTATCATCAGCGATAATTCGGTAGGGTTATCCGGATAGAATGCCCCAGCAACATTAGGATGCTTAATTTCCTGGGCAAAACAGCTGATAGCTGATAGCTGATAGCTGATAGTTAAAATAAGCCATATCCGTGTGAATCCGTGTAGTAATCCGTGTGAATCCGTGTTAATGCCAGACACCTGCAATCTCCTCTCCGCAAAACTTACATTTTCCATCTTCAACATTATTCTGTAAAATAAAGTATCCCCGGCGTTCAATCAGCATTTTTTTACATTTAGGACAATAGGTATTCTCCGCGGGGTGGCCGGCTAAGTTTCCGATATAGACATATTTTAAACCGCAGTCTAAGGCGATTTTTCTGGCTTTTTCTAGAGTTTCAACAGGCGTAGGATTAAGACTGGCCAGTTTATACATCGGGAAAAAGCGGGAAAAATGTAAGGGCGTATCCGGCCCTAAATTTTCCTTTATCCAGAGGCACATCTTAATAATTGAGCCCTCGTCATCATTATAACCGGCCAAAACTAAATTGGTGAGCTCCACATGCACGCCTTCTTCTTTTAATATCTTTAAGGTCTTCAGTACTGGCTCCAGATTGCCTTCGGTCATCTTGGAATAATAATCATCAGTAAACCCTTTTAAATCAATATTGGCAGCATCAAGATATTTAGCCAACTGTCTTAAGGGTTCTTCGTTGATATAGCCGTTAGAATGCATAATATTTTTTATACCCTCACTTTTGGCGAGTTTTGCGGTCTCCAGCATATATTCATAAAATATGGTGGGTTCGGTATAGGTGTAGGCGAGTGTTGGAGAACCGGATTCCTTGGCCTTCTTTACTAAATCTTGCGGTTCTATATAAACATAATCTACATCTTCTGGCTTTGCTTGGGATATCTCCCAATTCTGACAGAACTTACATCTTAAGTTACAACCCGCAGTAGCGATAGAGAAAGCAGTAGTGGAAGGTAAAAAATGGAATAAAGGTTTCTTCTCAATGGGGTCGATATGCATTGCCACCGGCTTGGCATAGGATAAGGTATATAATGTGCCGGCGCGATTTTCTCTTATTCCACAGAAACCTCTTCTGCCATTGGGTATAACACAGCGCCGGGGACATAATTGACATTGGACAGTCTTATTTTCTAACTTCTGATAAAAAAGGGCTTCCTTAAGAGGAGATTGAGCGGTAATATTCGGGAGGTAAAAACACACAATAATTAAAGCAATAAGAAAAAATAGGCTTAAAATTAATTTTAGTAGATTTCTCATAGAAAATTGGGTATGCACTCCGCTCGCTACGGCACTTGTCGTGCCGTTTTACGCTTAATTCGCTCGCTATTTACTGTCGGCGAATTATCCCTCGTCCTTCGGACGAGGGGCTGCTTGAGTGCCACCAAAATTTTGCGACAAGCAAAATTTTGGTGGAGCTGGGGGGATTTGAACCCCCGACCCCCTCGTTGCGAACGAGATGCTCTCCCGCTGAGCTACAGCCCCATTATATAATCACCATTCTCCCAATCCCGAATGCGCTCTTAATTTATCACAAGTTTTGTCTTTTGGCAAACAAAAAGGGACACCCTTACGATTAGTAGAAAGGATGACCCCCCCTGCCTGCCGGCAGGGATCGGCTAAAAAGGTGTCCCTAATATTACTAATATTAATGGGTGGAGACGGAAGGCATTTTGATGTTTATACTCATCGTGACCGCTGGATTATTAACAGTGCCGCAGGTACCCGGATTAGTGATATCATTGCATATTTGTAATTGAACGGGTATAAAATTATCTACCGGTACAATGGGGCCCACTGGCCCAGGAGGAACGGGGTTCCCGAAATAAATCACGCTACGAGCAATAATTTCTGCTGCATTCCAAGGGGGATTACAGTTGGCACAGGCGGGAAGCGTGCAACTTGGGCAATACAAAAGTTGGTAAGGGGTTGCTCCTGCTAAGCCTGTCCATCGGTAAGCCATCCGCGTGTCAGCGGCATCCCTAAGGCCATTCCCATTAGAGTCCAATGTGAACTGTATCGCTCTATCGCCAGCTATATTTGCAACATTTATCGTTGGAGTTGGGTCACTTACACTACCTATTGCCTGGCTTATCCATTTACTCATATGTTCCAACGCGTAGGTTGCCTCATTTTGCAATATTGGTATGCGGATTGAAGTCATTAGATGGGTGTGGCTAAAAAGATCGATACTGGTTAAAGTTAAAACAATAATCCCTAACAAGGCAATGCCGATTAATAGTTCAAGCAGGCTCAGAGATTTCTTATTATATATTTTCATTCCACCCACGTTATAGTAACGATTACACGGCGCAGGTTACCTAAGGGATTAATGTTATATGTAGGTGTATAAATTCTACCCGTGTAGGGGTCAGTCCAGGGCGTATGGTCACAAGCCGCAGGATCTCCGTTCTGGCTTAAGCAATTGGCGCCCCACTGATCTTGCCTTACACCCATCTGTAAAGGTTCTAAAAAGCGTTTCCCCAATTCTCCTCCAGCCATCCGCGACTGACTATGCAGAACCCATCTTTTACTCGAAACAAAGAGATTAACCATCCCTGCCATGGTAATCGCCACAATAATTATGGAAATAATTATCTCTATGAGGGTAAGCGCTTTTTTGTGCATATCAGTCAGAAATATTAAGGGAACACCCTCATATTCAGCTTGAAAGGATGTTCCCCATAAATTCGCACAATTTAGTTAAGGACAATTACCTACCACAGGGTCGAAGTTGATACGCATTCTCCAGATTATCCCTCCTGGCACATTTCGCGTTGCCGCGGCACAAGTAGGCGAAGCACCACCAACCGTAGTGATATAGTTCCAGTTTCGCGTAGCGGTGTCTGGCAAAAGCAATCTTAGTTGAGCGTTGATATTGCATATATGCCCGCCTGCGGGACATTCAGCAGTAGCCCCGGCAATGGAGGTATAATAATTGTTCGTCTCCATACGTCGGCTTCTTTGCGCGGCAATAATAAGCCTTAAACTCGCCCTTGCTTCATTCTCGAAGGCGTGTTCCCTTGCCTTAACAAAGTTAGGTATAGCTATCCCCGTAATAATCCCAATAACCACTATTACTAACAAAAGTTCGATTAGAGTAAAGGCTCTTTGCTTGAGCTTAATATAACTAAGCATTCCTCTACCTCAATAATCTTCAATCTTTACACGTTAAGGACAACCCGGGTTACAAGCATCGGCACCAAGACAAGTTTGCCTTCTACCACCATTTAAACATATACCATAACTATTTCTACCAGGGGCTGGAACTCTAGCTGCCTGGGCATAACCTGAGTTCAAATTAGCACTCGGTATAGTAAAAGTGAAATTAGTGCTCACCGGCGCAGCATCAAATCTGTCTAACAAGTTCGGAAAAGTAGTATAAACATTATTTTCTAATCTATAAACATTTTCTGAATCCTTAATTTGCGACAAAACAGTCCAGGCTTCGGCAGCGCGGGCATTTTCTGCCATCGGGCCATATCTAATAATCGCGATAGCCGCAAGAATACCAATCATCGTGATAACGAAAAGTACTTCTATCAGCGTAAAAGCTGAATTTCTCTCTCTGTCTTCCATAAAATCCCTAAAAGAAAATTGATACCCTTAACCTTTTATCAGGCTGAATATTATGGGCACGCTAAAACAGCACAAGTTGCACCAGCCGGAGGGCTAACTCTACCGCTTTGCACGCACATACCATACGTATTAGGACCCGCACCTGCTACTGGAGTAGCCTGAATACATTCATTAGCTGCTGCAGCTCCAGGAACAGCACGATAAGTAAAGTCTGTTCCAGCAGGAGCTACTGAAATATCATCATTACCATCATTATTAATATCTACATTCCAAGGAGTGGCTGCAGCGGGAATAGTGGCAGCGGGAAAAAACGAACTATCTTTTGCCCACTTAGCCATATCCGCGTCTCTTAATGAACGTAACGTAGTCAGCGCTTCTGCTCTACGCGCATTCTCTATATTAGAAAAATAGCGCGGAAGGGCAATCAGTGCTAATATCCCAATAATTACTATAACAATAATTAATTCTATTAAAGTAAAACCTTTTTTCATTTATTCCTCCTTGTTTAATTTGGCCAGTTAATCTTTAGTTACCCGTGGTTCACCTCCTTTTAATTCTTACTATTCTCTTCTCTATATATATTAAACCATAAATTTCATATAAAATCAAGGTTTTTCAATATTTATTATTTAATTTGCCCCCCCATTTGGGCAATCTGAAATACAGGCAGAAACATACCAATAACTATCATCCCAATAATAATACCCATAAATATAATCATAACCGGCTCAAACATTGAGGTAAAACGGGTTAAAAAGACCTCCACGTATTCTTGGTAAAATGCATTTATCTTCTTAAACATCTGCGACAACTCCCCAATCTCTTCACCGATGGCTATCATCTGTACTACCATGGGCTCAAAAAAACCACTTTTCTCTAAGGGCTGGCTTAATGACTTACCTTCCCGCACCGTTTCTTTAACTGCGCGAATCATATCTGACATAACTAAATTACCCACACTGTGCTCGGTAATCTCCAAAGAATATAAAATAGGAACACCACTTTCCACTAACGTAGACATCTCAGAAGAAAATCTTTCTACGATAAGCGACCGAAAGAATTCACCAAATACCGGTAATTTGAATTTAAACCTTTCGTATCTTCTACGTCCATTTTCCGTACGAATATATTTCCTGAACATATAGAAACTAACTGCAATTATAATAAAGATAATAATTATATACTTTCTTATAAATCCACTTATCGCGATAAGCATGCGCGTTAACAAAGGGAGGTCTAAATCAAATGTTTTAAATAAATCCGCAAAAGTAGGGATAATTTTGATAGTTAAAAATAAAAGTGCCCCTAACCCCGCGATCATAAGTATCACCGGATAAATAAGCGCGGAAATAATCTTCCTTCTAAAGCTTGCGTCTCTCTCTAAGTAACTGGCCAAGCGGCTTAAAATCATGGCTAAATTTCCACTGGCCTCACCGCTATCTACCAGGTTAACCCATAATTCCGAAAATACAGCGGAATGCTTTGCCATTGCCTCATGGAGGCTTAAACCTGCCTCCATATTTTTCTGTAAATTTTTGATGATACCAAAAAGCCTTGCGCTGGATACCTGTACAGAAATTATATCCAGGCTTTTTAAAATCGTAACACCCGCGCCTAAAAGAGTGGCTAATTGCCGGCAGAAAAGCACTAAATCGTCGCTGGTGACACGATAATGGCGGAAGCGAAGGTGCGCCTTAGCTAATACCTCAGAGCCTAAGGCCCTTAGATCTTCTCTGTATTCAGGAATAACATTTACTATTACAAAATCTTTTGCCTGTAAGCGGTTAACAACTTCTTCCTGACTGGTCGCCTCTTCAACGCCGCTAACCTTATTACCCTTATTATCTCTTGCTATATAAAAAAATTTGGGCATCAGTCAGCTCCTAAGGTAACAGAAAGAGCCTCCTCAAGTGAGGTGATGCCATCCTCAACCTTTTTTATCGCTGACTCATAAAGTGTCTGCATACCCGTTGCCCTAGCCATTTCTCTTATCTTCTGAAATGATGCGGCTTGATTAATCAAACCCTGTATTTGTTCACTTACCACCATTACCTCCGCAATACAGGTCCTTCCTCTATAACCTAACTGGTTACACTTTGTACAGCCCCTGGGCTTATAGATTAATTCCGTCTTTAGTTTTATCGTCTTTAACTGTTCGGCGGTCGGCTCGTAGGCCTCTTTACAATCCGGGCATAACTTCCTTAAAAGCCGCTGCGCCACTATTAATAGTAATGAAGGCGCAACCAGATATGACTCAATACCAATATCAATAAGCCGGCTTATGGCCATGGGAGCATCATTGGTGTGCAATGTGCTTAATACTAAATGGCCGGTTAAAGCTGAACGGATACAAATCTCAGCGGTCTCTAAATCCCTCACCTCACCTACGAGCATTATATCGGGGTCCTGTCTTAAGAAACTCCGCAGGGCATTAGCAAAGGTAAGCCCTATTTCTGGCTTTACCTGAACTTGATTAATCCCTTCTAATTTATATTCCACCGGGTCTTCAATAGTGATAATATTCTTGGTAGGGCTCTTTATCTCGTTTAATATGGCGTATAATGTGGTGGTCTTTCCGCTACCCGTCGGCCCGGTTAAAAACACCAGTCCATAAGGTGAGTTCACTGCCCGGCGCATCTGCTCCAGTTGCTTAGGTTCAAAACCTAACCAATTAAGGTCTAAGAGAACCTGGCTTCTATCCAATATTCTTAAGACTACTTTTTCACCATATATTGTCGGGATAGTAGAAATCCTCAGGTCTATAGGGTGCTCACCCATCCTGACTAAAATTGCGCCATCCTGAGGAAGACGCTTCTCGGCGATGTCTAATTTGGCCAAAATCTTTATGCGAGAGATAATCGGTAGATGCAGGTGCTTGGCCGGCGGCGGTATCTCATAAAGTTTTCCATCAACGCGGTATCTTAAAGATATCTTATCCTTAAATGGCTCAATATGTATATCTGAAGCGCGCTCATCAATGGCCTGATGGATAATTAAATCTACTAATCTTACTACCGGTGCCTCTTCAGCCCGGGCAATAAGTCTATCTAAACTTAATTCCTCCTCAATAGATTCTATCCCTTCGGCAGCAGCCGCGGAAACAATATCGTAAGAGGCCTCTACTGCCTCTTTAAACATCGCAGATTTACTATAAAACTCTTCAACTGCCTTGAGAATATCCGAGTGAATGGCAATTACGGGATTAATCTCACAAGCGGTTAGTTTCTTTAAATTATCAATAAGTATAAGGTCTAATGGGTCAGTCATCGCCACGGTAAGTGATTTTAAAGTGCGGGATAAAGGAAGGACGGTATTCTTCAGGGCAAAATCCTGGGGGATAAGTTGCTCTAAGCCCTGGTCAACCGCTGGCTTAAGCATCCCTTTGCCCAAGGAAAAATAAGGTATGCCCAGCTGCCTACCCAAGACTTCCACCACCTGTTCTTCTTTCACCATACCCAATTTCACTAATATTTCACCCAGACGGCCGCCTTCTTGCCTTTGCACACTGATTGCCTTTTCTAATTGGCTGGCGCCGATGATCCCTTCCTTAACCAAAATTTCACCTAATCTTAGGTATTTTTCTTTAGGCATTATTTTTTTCTTTTCTCAAACCTATTCAGACTGCTATTTATAACTGCCTGACGATCAATCCTGGAGATAGTATTTTGTTCTCGTTCAAGGAAAGGAACAACCTTTTTTGTTTGGGCAAGCCTTGTATTTGTATCTTTAAGAATGTGGGGCGTAATAAAAACCAACAATTCACGCTCAATATCTCTTGTTTGATCCTTGTGTCTAAACAACATTCTAATAAGAGGAATATCGCCCAAAATAGGTATTTTTTTGACTATCACTGTTTTATCAGTATGGATAAGCCCGCCCATAATCACTGTTTCTCCATCACGGAGCTTAATTATAGACTTCGTACTTCTCACTTCAGCATCTGATTGTGTAGCGCTAAGCTCGCTTGGGCTGGTTATGCTTGACTTCGGATTTATTACCAAAGTAATCTCGTCAGTATCTGGATTTATTTGTGGCGTTACTCGAAGAAAGACACCGGTACCTTCTGGGGTTAGTTTAAGATCAGTTGATCTTATATATACTCTAGTGACTGTTTCCACGCCTTCATCGTTCTCCCGGGTTTCGTCATATCCCACTACTTCATCCTTGGTAATAGATATCTCTGCGGTTTCATTATTTAAAGTTAATATCCTAGGCCTGGCTAAATATTTTGTATCTGTTTGGGTACTTAAAAAATCTAAAAGATGCGCGTATGTCTTACCTAAGGTCACCCCACCCTCTTGGTTTCTATCACTTGCTGCACCAATATAAAACTTTGCCCCACGCCTTACAAATCCACCCGGTAAAATTAAAGTAAAAGGATTATCAGCAAATTCAAATCCGAGATTATCCACTGTGTTTTTGCTCACATCCAGTATCTCCACCTCCAACATCACTTGTGGCACAGACACATCCAAAGAGGCGATTACTTGCGCAATAATCGGCATACGACTGGGGATATCTGTAACAATAAGACTATTGGTGCGAAAGTCTTCAATTACTGAGCCATATTCAGACAGAATCTTCTTTACTGCCTTAGTAATACCTGTATCATCCTCTACTGCCCATTTACCGGTTGTTCCTCCAGTGGCTGTTCCTCCAGTGGCTGTTCCTTCAGTGGCTATTCCTGCAGCGGCTGTTACTGCCACCTGCTTAGACATCCCTTCTTTAAAAGAAGAAGTGGAAACTGTAGCATATCTAAGGTAAAAAACCTTAGTTATAGTTTCTATTTGGGGTTTACCCCAATCTTTAACCATAAAGATACCTGCCTCCTCATCTAGCTCATAAGAAAGATTATTTGCCTTAAATATCTTATCCATTGCCTCCCTTATGGCTACCCTGTCTAAGTATAGAGTTATTCGCCTGTCCTGAACTGCCTCTGAGGCAATAAAGTTTAGACCTGACTGGATAGAGAATAACTTTAATATATCTTTCAGGTCAGCGTCTTTAAAGTCCATGGATATGGTCGGTTCTAAGTTAGGTGGTAACAGTTCTGAAACAGCACTTAATTGAGGAAGGAATATAAAAAGAAAAAAGATAAAAATAAATACGCCTAATCTAAAAATTTTTTTCATCTTCTCCTCCTGTTTTTTTAGGAGGGCGCGCACCTGCTGCAGGTGATGGTAAATTATACTGCATTCCTTCGAACAATAGGTTTATGCCCTCTTTATCAATACTAATAACGCGCGCTCCTTCTATGGTATCTTCTACTTTTACCACTTTATTATTGATGATTGCCTGTGGAAACCTACCTCCCCAGATTATTCCTTGGACTGTTAAAGATGGAGGCGTTGATAAACCCGGCCCTTCTTGTTGGGCGCCGGGGGGGATTTCCTCTTCTTTGTATCTTTGAAAAGGGTCTTTTAAGTCTCCTGCTTTATATTCTACTCTGGGTCTTACAATCACCTCTACGGATTGCGCTCTTTCTAACCTTTCTAGCTTCTCAACCACCTCCACTTCCGTCTGGATTGCAGGTGCATGACGTATTAATAAGCTAGAGATGAATACCGTTATTAAAAAAACAACCGCAGCTATAAATTTGACTCTTTTCATCATTAATTTGTAAATTGGACGGTGCTTAGTTTTAAATTAACCGCCAATCCTTTTGTACCGCCCTCGTATCTTATATCAAGAGAATCGATCATATAGACGTCCCGAAGACTTTCTACTGCGCTGATGAATGTTCCTAAAGTGTGATAACTAGCAGTGGCAATCATTAAATCGAAACCAAACTTAATATATTCCGGATATCTTTGTTCATAACCCGGCTTAAGCGAAGTAATTTTAACGCCCGATTCTTTAGCAATATTACTAATTGTATTTATAACTAAGCCTGTATCTCTTTTAGCAAGGAGATTTTTGTAGGCATTAATCCTTTTTTCTAATTGTGTAATGTTATTTAATAGCGTGTTCTTTTTTATCTCGCCATCTTTTTCCCTTTTTAATAACTCTGTTTCTTTAAGCTGTTTTTTATAAATATTACCGGCAATGATAAGGGCTAATATAATTACTACAATGTTTAAAATCTTATTTTTGTGCTTATCGATAAGACCGGTTAAATCCATGTTATTCTTCCTTTTTATAAGCTTTGCAGTAGATAGAAAATTTAGTTGCGGTTAGATTATCAAATTGCCCGCGATCTAAAGAGGCGATATTTATCTCTTTAAAATATTTATTAAAGTCGGAATTTTCTCTTAAATTTGAAACAAATTGTGTTACCAGTGTGAATTCTTTATCACTAGCTGCTAAATAGGCCGTGCCTTCTAAGATAAGTTCTGCCATGCCCTCTTCCCTTTTATTAAAAGAAAATTTATCAAGCCAAATTCCTTTTGGGATAACACGGGGTATAATGTCAAGTGGCAAAGTTACGTATAATTGTTTCTTTATAATATTATCTAAAGCATCTAATTTTTTTTTATATTCGGAATCTATATTGGCCAGTTCTTCATAGCTTGCCTTTGGGTTTACCGTAGAGACCTGCGGCCGCATACTAATTATGCTATTGAGCTCTTTTTGGAAAGGCAACATCCGATATTTACCAAAGATAAAAGTCACAATGCATATTAATAAACCCAGGATCACTATCTTAGGCTCTATCCTTAGGCCGGCAAATAAATAAGAAACGGTTTTTGCGGGTATACTTATTTCTTCCGCGGCTTTTGTTTTTGCCGATAATAGATTTATTTTTAGGTTGGCCTTAATTATCTTTAATAAAGAACCGCTGTAGGCCTTAAGAAAACTTAAAGAAAAAGCAACCGGTTTACTTATAAATCTGGCCACATCGATAAATTGAGTGGATAGGCCCATCTCGCTGGCTAATGCCTCTAAATCTGAACGGTAAGCTCGGTCAGATACAAAAAATGTCTTTTTAATCTCTTTGGTAGGGAATTTACGATGGTAATAATCTAAAGATACACGAATTTCTGTCTTTAACTTTTCTAAAATCACGCTCGGTTCTTTCTCTTTACTCTCTCTAGGCTCTTCAGGACCGCCGGTTAAGCTTATATCGCGGCTGAATAATGGAAAGCCATTTTCTAAGACGGTGAAATTAACCTCCCCTTCTTCCTGGAAATCCACACTTATAACCCCTATAATACCTCTATCGCTAAGAGAGCTTAATCTCAAGAGCCTTAAAATGCTAAACCCGGAATATTCTATTGAGGCTAACTTAAGGTTTAATTGACTTGAGATAGAAAGATACTTCTCCAGGATTTCTTTCTTTATCCCTACAAACAAGACCAGATTTCTTCTGTTGGGTTTATCTAATGCTACTTGAAAATCTGAAATTAATTCTTCAACCTTAAATGGCAGGTATTTCCTGGCCTCAAAATTTACCGCACTCTTTAATTCAGCGTGCGACATAACCGGCATCTCAAAGGTCCGAATAATTAAATCCTTACCAGAAAGGATAAACACTGCCTCCTTGGCTTCAATTTTGTTCCTTCTTAATTCATCTTTAAAAAGGGCAACCAGCTTTACTTCTTCGGGTACCTTCTCTTCCAAGTCACCAGCTAAAATCGTTAGCTGAGAAATCTGTATATTATTGATGAGCCTCCTGCCTTTAGTCTCCACAATACTAATTATCTTAGGCCCAAAATATATCCCTAATGCATTCATTGCTCTTCTCCGGATTTTATTTCCTTGATTGAACGCCTTCTGCTTTTTAACCAATTATCTACTTCTCTACGGTCAAACCTCCAGACGCCGCCTACCTTAATACCCGAAATCTTGCCTTGATGCAGCCAGTTATAGATAGTCTGCCTCTTGAGTTTTAGATAATTAGCCAATTCATCAATATCTATAAGTCTTTGCATCTTAATTTAGCTTTGTTTGCTACAAATTATAGTGGATTTAATTAGAACATAAAATACTTATTTTGTCAAGTATTTTTTTATATAATCTTACTTATATTTACTTAACAAGGTAAACCTCGTCACAAATTAAGACATATAATTTTATAACAAATTTACTTAGATTATAATAGATTTTTAGGAAAGGATTAAGGTGTGTAGGTGTAGGTGGCAGTGGCTTGAACACAAGCAGTAACACCTGCGGGAACGGAAGGAACAGCTGTAGTATCACATCCAGGCGTACCAGCACCGGGTGCTATTACTCTAATTGCCACGTTTGTTACAGAAGCAGGCAAATTAGGTTCATTGATATCGGCCGGAGCAGCACAACCATTACATAAATTATGAGGGGAAGAAGGAATGAGCCAATTAGGATCATTTATCCGTAACATTTCTAAGGCATAATTCACACCCGCCATAGCAGCATAATGGGCTTGGATACGGCTAACCTGATGGTGGGTAAGCCGGGATTGACTGGAAATAATTGTTAAGATAACATTGGCTAAAATTACTGCCACTAAAAGCGTACCCAAAACCATAAGTAGGGCTACTCCTCTTTTATCCCGCACCTTCCTACTACAAGAAACGCTTCGTAGTAAAAAGGTGCGGGTTTTATTCATCTTCGGCTTAAACATTTTTTCTTAAACTGACCCCATAATCACCGTTTATTTGCTGGAGAATTACATGACCCTCGCGCGCAAGCCAGCCTAAACTCATCAAAACATTATCCCGTGGCTTATCTATGCCTTTAACTAACTCTGAAAGCGTAACTTCTCCATACTGGTCTAAAAAATGCCATATATCACCTGCTACTATACCTATCTCTGTAATCATTTTATACCTCCATCCTATATTCTAAAACAACAAAACTTTATGTCAACTACTTTTTTCAATGATGACCCCCGCTGTTTCGTTTTGCTTCGCAAAAACGAAACAAAACGGCGGGGGTAAGTTCGGCCAGACAACTTATCTTCTATTATAACTCCCACAGCGTGGACAAACTGAGATGGCATCTTCTTTAGTATTAACATAGGTATAAGTGCATACGGAACAAAACCAGATAAATTTGGGGTCCAGAGATAAATCTCTGTCTTTCTGCCTCTTGCTAAATAACAGCCAAGCAACCAATATTATATTTACCAGAAGAAAAAGATATAGAGATATCGCTAAAGAAAAATCTATACTAATCATTTTTAGCCGAGAGGTCTATCTTAACCGTCTGCCAATTATTGGAAGAAAACATCGCTTGTTGTATAAAAAGATAGTGCCCGATATAGCGCATACTCAAAAGATCCGCCTCTAAATTTCCCGAAGAAATTTTTCTTTTGACCACGATAGCATTTGTTTTTTCGCCTGAGATTATATTAAACATAAGTTCTATATGGGCTACCTGCCTATCCTTAAAATAAATTAAGAAGTGATAAGGAAGCTGGGGATAAAACATAATTGCCTGGCTTCTTACGCTTGAAGGAAATAACGCGGGGGTGGTTTTCCGGACAAAGATTATTTTAGCTTCGCCAGACTCTAAAAATACCGCGGGTTTTAAAGAGTAACTCTGGCAGAAAGAAAGAAATTCTCTATTTGTCCTCTCTATTAAGTTTACGCTGGGCTTTTTCATAAAAATTTTTTTAATATCTTGCGGTTTAAAATTCTCTCTGCTGGTTAAATCGGAACGGCGCAAAATCGCACCCCAGAAAGAAATATTCGCATAATTTACCTTGGGAATCTTATATCCAAAAGAGAAACTAAAGATGCTAAATATAATTATGTGGCCTGATAGCGAAATAAATATGGACTTCTTTAAAGAAGGTGAAAAAATCATTTTTATTCTTGATCAGTGGCGATATTTATCTGGGCTATACCTAAGTCCCGGCACATATCCCAGATTTCCACTACCCTTCCTAAGGAGGCGCGTCTATCCGATTTAATTAAAATTGACTGCTTCCTTTTAGCTATCTGTGTAAGGAAGTTTTTTAATTCCTGTATAGTTACAACTTTGCCCTCTAAATAAATTATATTTTCACTCGATATAACTATCTTTAATTCTTCGAACTTGACCATCTCGCTGGTTACTATCTTGGGTAAATTGACCTTTATGCCCGCCTGCATCATAAAACCGGATGTAAGCATAAAGAATAACAATAATTGAAGTACCATGCCGATTAAAGGCGCGATATCTATCTGTCTAGGCCCATGCTCTAATTCCATATGCCTCTTAAATCTCATATAAATACCTTCCATTATAACCCCTGATACCCCTTGTTACCCCTCTCCCCATTAAACCTATGATTTATTTACCATTTTATTCGGTCAAAAAATTAACCAATTCGGTGGATGCCTTCTCCATATCTAAAATAAAACTATTTATCCGGCTCACCAGATAATTATAGGCCACGAACGTCGGTATCGCGACAATTAAACCTGCCGCCGTAGTAAGTAATGCCTCCCAGATACCACCGGCTAAATCGCCGGGTGAAACCGGCTGAAGGCTGGCAGCCTTAACCTGAATAGCGTAGAAACACTCAACCATACCAGCCACGGTTCCCAGGAGCCCTAAAAGGGGTGAAACATGCGCTATCGTAGCCAGCGCAGAAAGGTTTTTTTCTAATCGAGGTACTTCATATAAAGACGCGTCTTCGATTGCTTCTTTAATCTGGGCCCGCGTACGGTCATATTTTATAATTCCCGCCTTTAAGATATTTGAAATTGGACTTTTGGTGTTATCACATATCTGTAAGGCTTCTTTTATCTGATGATGTTTCATTTTATTTAAGATGCTGCTAAGAAATCCCTGGGTATCTATCTTTATCTTATACAGATACCAGAATTTCTCTAAGATTATCGCCAGGGCAACCACAGAACACAGAAGTATTGGCCACATTATCGGCCCGCCTTTTAAGAATAATTGCCAGCTGCTCATCTTGGATAAATCCATTTTTACTCTCCCCTCTTGTTTTCGGGTACACCAGTGCGCCAGTCACCGGTAGAGCCTCATTAACCTGTGCTTAAAGATGCTCTGGCGTTAACGGCCTTTTACATGTGCCTTTATCCAGTCTATCCTCTCCTGGGCATATTTTGCTTCTTCTGTATTCATAGAGATAATTCTTTTATAAATATTAACTGCCTCAGCAAATTTTTCTTTATCTTCATAAACTGCCGCTACTCTTAAAAGTGATTTTACCGCTAAGGCCTGATTTTCTGAATAAATGTAGGTAACCTTTAAATATTCCTCAATTGCTTCCTCAGCCCTGCCTTGCGCCTCTTTGTTTTCTGCTATCTTAAATTGAATATCCCCCATCTGCCTTACTGGTACCACCTCCAAACTTTTACGATATAACTCTATGGCTTGTTCATACCTGCTTGTCTTTTGGTAGATATCTGCGAGCTTGGGATACACTAAGTGGCTAAGATTACTATGCCCTTGAACTACCTTATTATACATCTGGGTAGCTAAATCAAATTTCTCTTGTTTGGCGTATATGTCTGCTATAGCAATGGCTGCTGTACCTGCCAGATCAGAACTATCTAATTCAATTACTTTATTAAAATTATCTATCGCCTCGGGGTATTTGGCCTCTTCTTCGTAAGTTGAACCCAGGGCATAGTAACAAGAAGCGGCCAAATTGCTCTTAGGAAAGTCTTGTATCAGCGAAGAAAAGTACCTCCGGGCTAAATCTAGCTCATTGCGCCTATAGTAATATTGCCCTAGCCACCAGATTACTTCTGCTGTTAAACTGGAATCCGGATATTTAGAGCGTAAGGTTTTAAATCTGGCCATCGCCTCTTTTTCATTGCCCATCTGATAATAACAATCCGCTATCTCGTATTCAGCTTTTTGCACCATTTCCGCATCCTCGCCATATATTCTGATAATATCCTTAAATACCTCTATGGCTTCGGCAAACTTACCTAGATTATATAGGCTGGTTCCTAAGAGATAGGTGCTTTGCGGCCTTAGGGTACTGTCTTTAAATTCTATTTGAAACTTCTCAAAGATTTCTTTGCTGGAGCCATAATCCTCCTTTTGAAAATAAGCTAACCCTAAGGCATAATAAGCGTCATCTAAAAGCTTTGAATTAGGGAAATTTTTTTTCAGGGCCTGAAGGGCCATGATTGCGCCATCAAAATTTGAAGCCTTAAGTAAAGTAAGGCCTATCTGGTATTGAACATAATCGCTGTATAAACTATCCGGATATTCTTTTAATATACTATCGTATGTCTCTTGCGCTTTGCGATAATCACCTGAATCCTGATAGGCGTCTCCTATCTGACAAAGGGCAGAAACTTTAATAATTTTATCTTCTGTGTGCCTGATGAGCTTTTGAAACTCATCTATGGCTTGCTTGAATTCACCCTCCTTAAGATACGCCCAGCTCAACCCATAATGTAACCTGTCCACAACTTCCTGAGAACTTGCCTGTGGGTTAATTTTATCCAATGCCTCTTTATAGGCACTTTTTGCCTCTTTGTATTCCGCGAGGCTATAAAGAACGTCTGCCTTACCCAGATAGGCCTGAATTAAAACTACGGGATCGGAACTTGTGTTTAATAATTCGCTATATATATCTTTTGCCTCGGAGAATCTCGCAGTCTCAGAATATAATATTGCTTTGGCTAACCATAAAACATCCAGGCTTCTTTTTTCTAAACTATCGGCTTTTAATTCTGAGAGGGCCGCTTCGGCTTCCGGGTATTTTTTTAACTTTAGATTTGACCAACCCATGCCTAATTTAGATAATGCCTGTATCTTTTGATCGCTGGTATTTATAATAACTTTGGAATAAGCATCAATGGCTTCGGTAAAATTATCTAAATAGTAATTTGCTTCTGCCAGGTAAAAATATAGGTAAGGAAGGTGAGCGGTATCTTTAGGATACAGATTAAGGTAGGATTTAATTTTATCTTTTAATCCGCTATAATCCTTTAGGTTATATAAGCACTCAATGGCCTTAAAGGAAGAGTCCTGGGCCTGGGGTTCCTTAGGGAATTTCTCCTCTACAGTTTTAAAATATTCTAAGGCCTCGGAAAACTTCTGCTCTTGAAACAAGCACCAACCTAATGAATAGTAGCTGGCTGGCGCATAAGCAGATTTAGGAAATTCATCGGTTACCATCTTATAATACTGGCCTGCCTTGGTAAAGGCATTACCCTTAAAATGCACCTCACCAATCCAATAAAGAATCTCATCTTTAATATTTTTTGCGGAAGGTTGATTTAAGAGCTCTTCGAATTTTGCCAGGGCATCCAAAAATCTACTCTGATGGAAATAGCACTCTCCGATTAACAGATTTACCTCTGAGGCTTTAGATGAGGTGGAATAGTTCTTTAAGAATCGCTCTAATAGCCCGAGGCTTACCTCATAGAAACTATCCTCAAATGCCTTTTTTGCGACGAAGAGCGCCTCTTCTTCTTTATCGGTGCCTTGGGCAAAGAGGTCACAGGTTACAGGTCGCAGGCCACAGGCCAGAATAAATACTAAAAATAGTATAAAAATTGATTTTGTTTTTATCATTTCCAGTACTATGTTAAATTTTGGCTATTTTTTGAGATTAAATTACTATAACTTATTAAATGCCAATATATTAAGAATATTTTATCCCTTGATGTTGATTACACAGATTTTTAAACCGATTACACAGATTGTATCGTCGGGCACTAATCTGTGTAATCTGCATTTTTAATCTGTGTAATCCCATTTTAACAAACTACTGTCATTTCATTAAAACTATATCACTTCTTTATTTATTATTCAATACCTTTCTCAAAACCCCTCCGGTATAAGAATTATTTGTTTTAGTTAATTCCTCAGGGTTACCGGTTGCAACCACTTCTCCTCCCTTATCTCCGCCTTCAGGGCCTAAATCAATGATATAATCCGCGCATTTTATTACCTCTAAATTGTGTTCAATCACAATAACGGTATTTCTTTTATCCACTAACCGCTGCAGACAAGATAAAAGTTTTTCCACATCGGCAAAATGGAGGCCAGTCGTAGGTTCATCTAAGATATATAAAGTTTTACCCGTTGAGCGCTTGCTTAATTCGGCGGATAATTTTACCCGCTGCGCCTCGCCTCCGGATAATGTAGTCGCGGACTGGCCCAGTTGAATATAACCTAAACCTACGTCATATAGGGTAAAGAGGGTATTTTTTATTTTAGGTATATTGGTAAATAAATCCAGCGCCTCTTCCACCGTCATATCTAAAACCTCGGCAATAGATTTACCCTTGTATTTTATTTCTAGGGTTGCTTCATTGAAACGCCTGCCAATACACACATCACATTTTACATAAATATCGGGAAGAAAATGCATTTCGATTTTCTTTATCCCATCTCCGGTACAGGCCTCGCAGCGGCCGCCCTTGACGTTAAAAGAGAATCTACCGGGTTTGTACCCCCGCGTCCGGGCTTCGGGCAGCTTGCTAAATACATCCCGTATATGGCTAAACACCTGTGTATATGTAACGGGATTTGAACGGGGAGTTCTTCCTATGGGTGATTGATCGACCACAATCACCTTATCGATAAATTCACTACCGGTAATTTTCTCATGAAGGCCGGGTTTGTCTTTAGACTTATACAATCTCTGGGCTAAACTGCGATAGAGTATGTCATCAATCAAGGTAGATTTACCCGAGCCAGAAACACCGGTTACCGAGATAAAAACGCCTAAGGGGAACTTTACGTTTATATCTTTTAGATTATGCTCTCTTGCGCCGATAATCTCTAAATATTTCCCACCTTGCCAATTTCTTCTTCTTTCGGGTAAGGCTATTTTTAGCTCTTTCCTTAAATACTTAGCAGTCAAAGAATGAGGGCACTTTAACAAATCTTCTTTTGTTCCGGAAAAAACCACTTCTCCGCCATGCCTGCCTGCTCCCGGGCCTAAATCTACAATGTAATCCGCAGCCCGAATAGTGAACTCATCGTGCTCTACCACAATTAATGTATTACCCAAATCCCTTAAAATCTTTAGCGTTGAGATTAATTTAGCATTATCCCTCTGATGCAGGCCAATGCTAGGTTCATCTAATATATACAACACTCCTGTTAAACCGGAGCCGACTTGCGTAGCCAAGCGGATCCGCTGTGCCTCGCCACCGGAAAGGGTCGAACTCTTTCTGTCTAAAGTCAGGTATTCTAACCCTACGTCAATACAGAATTGCAGCCTTAGGGCTACCTCTTTTAACACCTGGTGCGCAATTTGCTTCTCTCTCTCATTTAATTTTAATTTTCTAAAAAAATTATAGGCCTCTTTTATGGACATCTGCGTTACTTCCCAGATATTTTTATGGTTAATAGCCACAGCAAGGCTTTCTTTCTTTAATCTTGCCCCCTTACATAGCGGGCAAGGAAGGCTGGACATAAAACGAGAAATCTCTTCTTTGAGATAGTCGCTCTTGGTTTGATGAAACAATCTTTCTAAATTCGGGATTATACCTTCAAACGGCTTACCGCCGGCAATTTCATCTGTACCGTATAATATCGCCCGCTGTACGTCTTTACTTAATTTCTTAAAAGGCATATCCATATCAAAACGCATCTGATAAGATAATTCGCGGAGCAACCAACGGTAATAAAGAATATATCCTCTGCCGCCTCTTTTCCAAGGGGCAAGGGCCCCCTCATTTATAGATTTATTCTTATCCGGGATAACTAAATCGGAGTCAAACTCAAGTTTTGTGCCTAGGCCATTACACTCAAGACAGGCTCCATAGGGAGAATTAAAGGAAAAAATGCGCGGCTCAACTTCAGCGTAATTTATCCCGCATTTTATGCAGGCGTATTGTTCACTGAATACTAAGTCCGTTTGCCTGTTACCCGTTGCCCGTTGCCCGTTTAACGGGATAACGGGATAACGGGATAACGGGATAACAATAACCATACCTTTGCCTACCTTCAACGCTGTCTCAACGGAATCGGTAAGACGATTTTTTATTTCCGGCTTAATCACCAGCCTATCCACAACTACTTCAATATGATGAATCTTGTATTTGGCAAGTTTTATCTTTACGGGCAGTTCATAAGCCTTGCCATCAACGCGGCAACGCACAAATCCTGCTTTCTGCATCTGGCTAAATATATCTTTATATTCTCCCTTCCTGCCTCTTACTAGGGGCGCTAATATCTGAATATTGCAACCTTTCGGCAAGGCCATTATTTTTTCAATTATTTCCTGCGCGCTCTGCCTATTAATAGGCTGTCCACATTGGTAACAGTTTACCTTGCCAATGCGGGCAAAGAAGAGCCTGAGATAATCATAAATCTCAGTCTGGGTTCCGACTGTAGAACGCGGATTTCCGCCGGCGCTTCTTTGTTCAATAGCTATAGCTGGAGATAAACCCTCAATGTATTCAACATCGGGTTTCTGTAATTGCTCTAAAAAATGCCGGGCGTAGCTGGATAAACTTTCTACATATCTACGCTGGCCTTCAGCATATATAGTATCAAAGGCAAGGCTGGATTTACCCGAACCCGATAAACCGGTAATTACAATAAGTTTATTGCGCGGCAGGGTAAGATTTATATTTTTAAGGTTATGTTCTTTGGCGCCTCTAATTATAATAGTTTCTTCCATAGACTAAAGATTATACCAAAAAAGCCCCGCACCTTTTTAGCGTTCAAGTACTTTATAAAACATGACTGAATAAAAGGTGCGGGGTTATCGTATTGTTTATCTTTTTTTCTTCTTTCCTCCTCTTTTCATTTTGGCGCAAGAGACGTCGCCTTTTTTGTCCACGAAATAGAGGTATCCTTCTTTGCGTTTGATGCCGCATTTTGCTACTTTCTTGGGGCTGCCTCCTTTTTTCTTGCCCCTTGACATCTTAGCGCAAGAAACGTCACCCTGTTTGTCAATATAGTAGAGGTAACCTTTCTCTCTCTTGATTCCCAACTTTACTTCTTTCTGTGCCATCTTCTAATTCACCTCCTCTCTTCAATGAGCACATAACTTACGAACACGCCAGTGTGAGTAAGTTATTGTGCGAATTAATCCCCGCCGCTTTGCTTCGCAAAGCGAAGCAGCGGGGATAAGTTCGGACAGATAACTTATGTTCGTCCGCCGTAGGCGAACTCCATAACTTATGTCCTCACTTAGGTGCCGATTTTTATCGGCCCTAAAATCTGTTTTAAAGTCGCTACTGCTGATAAAACCGCTAAATAACTTGTCTTAGGATTATCTGGATGAATTACATTTTCCGTGCGAGCAACTATCCTACCCGCCTCTGATTCTATTTCTATCTCATGAATATTTCTTGTAATATGCGGAGAAGCTACAATGCGTACGGTTGTATTTTCTGGGCCAATGCCTGCCATACTTAAGGTTGCCGCGACATTAATGTTCTGCGGAAATAATTTGGTGGCGAAATGCGCGCTGCCTTCAAAAATAACCGTGTCTTCGCTTAAATTTTGCAAATTTATCTTACTCTTTAATACATAAGGAACTCCCAAAAATGCCTGAGGAGGTTTTTTGGTCGTCAGCGTAACATTAGTAATTTTACCGCCCGCTGCTGCTTTTAAGCCATCTATACCACAGATTGCACCCGAAGGTATAAATATTTGGGCGCCCTTTTCTTGTGCTAATACCCCTAATTCTTTATAATGTTCGATTATTCCTCCTACGCTCATAATCATAATATTACAAGAGGCCGTAATCGTCTTTTTAGCAATCTCAAAAGCAGCTTCTGCCTTTGTCGCCTCAATTACTAAACCCCGCCCTTCCTTAACCGAAGTCCGCTCTGCTTTAAGGGAAGAGCGGGATAAATCTACTTTATTGATTAAATCTTCTAAATTCAAAGCTACTAATTTCTTATTATTAAATTTATTGGCTACTTTATAGGCCTTTTCTATATCTAAATCATACAAACCAACTAATGCGGCTTTATCGGAAAAATCAGAGATAATGGTCTTTGCCAAAGAAAAACCTATGGCACCGCAGCCTACAATTCCTATTTTTAATAATTTAGACATATATATTCAATGGCTTTCAGTCATCAGCCTTCAGCTGACAGCTGACGACTGAAGACCGAAGGCTAGTTGTATCAACTATGTTTTTTCGTATTTATTATCGCGTTATCAATTAACCTAGTCTTGCCTACCCAAACAGCAAGAGCAATTAATACTTTATCTTTTATTTTATCTACTGACTCTAAGTTATTTAAATCTACAATTGATATATATTGCACCTTGGTATTTTTTTTCTTATTGATTAGCTGTCTCATTTTTTTTATGATATCTAAAGAATCCCGATTCCCTTCTCGAATTAAACCTTTGGCTAAGTTCAATGCCTGATATAAAATTGCGGCATCTCTTCTTTCATCTGGATTTAAGTAAGCATTCCTTGAACTCATCGCTAATCCGTTTCCCTCGCGTATTGTGGGCATAACCTTTATTTTAACCGGGATGTTTAAATCTTCGGCTATCCTTTTTATGATTATTGCCTGCTGGGCATCCTTTTGGCCAAAATAGGCAACATCCGGCTGAACAATATTAAAGAGTTTTGTGACCACTGTAGCTACGCCTCTAAAATGTCCTGGCCGAAACTTTCCACATAAACAATCGCTTAATTCTTCTACCATCACATATGTTCTATAATTATCCGGATACATCTCTTTTGTATCAGGATAAAAGATAATATCGACGCCTGCCTTTGTGCATAAATACGTATCCTGCTTTAAATTTCGGGGGTACTTCTTGGAATCTTCTCTTGGGCCAAATTGGGCAGGATTGATAAAGATACTTACCGCGACCTTATCGTTTTCGTAACGCGCCTTTCGGATAAGACTAAGGTGTCCTGGGTGTAATGCGCCCATAGTGGGGACAAAACCTATTGCCTGGCCATTTAGTCTGGCTTTTTTAGAAGCCTTACACATCTGTTTTATATTACGTATAATTCTCATATTATCTCGGACAATGGCTTTATCACAAACTCCCGCTCAAACATTCTGGGATGGGGAATTTTTAAATTTTCCCTATTAATAATCTTATCCCCATAAAATAAAATATCCAAATCAATTGTCCTTGGGCCATAGCGGACTGTCTTTTCCCTTCCTATTTCCTTTTCGATTTTCTTAAGTTCTTTCAGTAGAATTAAAGGCGGAAAATTTGTTTTAATCTTTACAGCAGCATTCAAAAATTTGCCTTGGCCAGTAGGGCCGCCAACCGGCTCGGTTTCCATAATCTCGGAGGCTTTAATAACTTTTGTTCTTTTCAACTGGTTAATCTTCCGTAGAGCTAATCTTATATTTTTTCGCCTATCACCGGCGTTTGAACCAATGCCTAAATAGCAGACTACCATTAAAGTACTTTTCTTAAGCGTTCCACTGCTTCTTTGATGCGTTCTTTATCTACGGTAAGAGCAAAACGGACATAGCCTTCACCGTATTTACCAAACCCTACGCCAGGAGTAACCACAATATTTGCCTTTTCTAATAATAATTTAGAAAATTTTATGGAATCTGCGGTCCGGCTAGGCTCATCGCGGACACTAAACGGAGCCGAAGTGTCTAATTTTTTAGGGACTCTTACCCAGGCATAAAAAGTGGCTCCGGGAGATTTAACCTGCCAGCCTAAAGAGCTTAAGCCGTTGATTAAGGTATCGCGTCTTTCCTGATAAAGATTACACATATTTCTGATATGGCCCTCTCGCCCTTCTAAGGCAGTAATCCCGGCTAACTGAACTGCGGAAAATATACCCGAATCGATATTTGATTTAACCTTTGCTAACGCGGATATTAACTTGGCATTGCCACTTGCCCAACCTATACGCCATCCAGTCATATTGTAGGTTTTAGATAGAGAATGAAATTCTATACCCGCCTCTTTTGCGCCTTCAACTTCTAAGAAGCTTGAAGGCCTGTATCCATCATAAGCTATTTCAGAATAAGCAAGATCGGAAACCACAATAATTTTATTTTTGTTGGCAAATTCGACTACCTTCTGGTAAAAATCTTTTTCTGCGGTTGCAGCTGTAGGATTATTAGGGTAATTAATATAAATTAATTTTGCTTTCCGGCGGATGTTTAGGGGTATTTTTTTAAGGTCAGGGAGAAATACATTGGATTCAAGTAGAGGCATAAGATAAGGCTTGCCACCGGCTAAGATGGTACCGCCTTTGTAGGGCGGGTAACTTGGGTCAGGCACCAATGAATAGTCGCCGGCATTTAAAAATGCTAAAGGAAGATGCGCGATTCCCTCTTTTGAGCCGATTAAAGGGAGAATTTCTGTTTCTGGGTTAAGTTCTACATTGAAACGCTCTTTATACCAATCCGCAATTGCCTGGCGTAATAATGGCATACCTTGATCTAAGGCATAACGATGGGTGGCGGGATCTTTGGCTGCTTGGTAGAGTTTTTCAATAATATGCGCGGGGGTAGGCTGATCTGGATCGCCTACCCCTAAATCAATAATATCTCTGCCTTCTGCGCGTGCTTTTCTTTTTGCTTTGTCAATCTCTAAAAATAAATAAGGCGGTAACAACTGTATTTTTTTAGATAAATTAAACATGCTCGCCTTTCTATCAGTCTATTGGGGACACCCTCCCGATTAGATAGAAGGGTGTCCCTCGATTGGATCAAAGGGTGTCCCTATTTTAGAACGTCTTGCATTGAATATAAACCCGCGGGTTTACCCATTACCCATTTAGCTGCCTTTAGAGCACCTAAGGCAAATAAATCTCGCGAATGCGCCTGATGTTTTATTTCAATACGCTCGGAATTACCACAGAAGATAATCGTATGGTCACCCACAATATCGCCTAAGCGGACAGCATGAATAGGTATTTCTCTCTTGGTTGTATCCGCTAAAATCTGTCCGAATTTTTTGGCCGTGCCAGAAGGAGCATCTTTTTTCGCTTTATGGTGCGCCTCCACTATTTCAATACTGTAATCCGGGCCTAATCTTTTGGCTATTTCAGGTAACAGGGTAAACAAAACATTCACCCCTACAGACATATTCGGAGAAAATACTATGGGAACAATTTTAGAAATTTCTTCTACCTTTTTTAGCTGAGTGTCGTTTAGTCCGGTAGTACCTAACACTAATGCTTTCTTATATCTTGCCACATAATCTAAATTCGTTTCCGTGCCTTGAGGGGTAGTAAAATCCACAAATACATCCACGAGAAATAGCCCGTCAGCCGTGGAGGATATCTTTATCTTACCCAGTTCCTTACCAATCATGGGCGTGCCTTTTTTTTCTAAGGCCAAGGAAATTTCAAAATCTTTGTCGTAAGAAGCCAGTTCAAATATACGCCTACCCATCCTTCCCCAAACACCGGCAATACCTAACTTAATCATCATTCTACACCTCTGTCTCAAGCCACATGGGGCCTGCGCCCTATTTAATCAGCCCATATTCTTTTAAGGCCTTCTTTATCCTTTCTAAATTCTCCGGCGCCAGCGCACACATCGGTAACCTTAAATCCGGCGCGCACATACCCAGTAGCCCCATCGCAGTTTTAACCGGTATGGGATTGGTTTCAATAAACATTGCTTTAATCAAGGGTAATAACTTATAGTGGAGCTCTTGGGCCTTTTTGAGGTTACCTTTTTCAAATTCGGCCACTAAATTTGCCACGTCACCAGGCACAATATTCGCTACCACAGAAATAATCCCTGTCCCGCCTATAGATAATATCGGTAAGGTTAGGCTATCATCTCCAGAAATTAAATCAAAATTTTGGCCACACAATTGCCTAATCCGCGACATCTGGTCTAAATTACCCGATGCCTCTTTTACTCCCAGGATATTTTTACAATCATGGGCTAATTTTGCGATTGTCTCCGATTCAATATTTACTCCCGTGCGTGAGGCAATATTATAAAGGATAATTGGAATATTTACAGAATCAGCTACTGCCTTAAAATGCTCATATAACCCTTTCTGCGTGGGGCGGTTATAATAAGGCGAAACCTGTAAAGAGGCATCGGCACCGGCTCCAGCAGCATGCCTGGTTAACATTATCGCCTCTTCCGTAGAATTAGAGCCAGTACCTGCGATAACCGGCACTCTTTTTTTGACTTGTTCAATAGTAATTTCAATCACCCGGTCGTGCTCATCAAAAGACAGAGTTGCGGACTCACCGGTTGTACCACAAGGCACGATACCCGCACTGCCATTTTTAATCTGAAACTCAATTAAATCTCTGAATTTTTTCTCATCAACTTTACCGTTCTTGAATGGCGTAACTATAGCGACAATCGAACCTTTAAACATGGTAAACTCCTTTGTAAACTATTCTTGCCTTACCTTCTAACCAGACATTTCTAAAATTATTCCCAAGTCTCTCAAAATATACTTTTAATATCTCGCCGCTTTTTGTTATGACATCTATTTGACGGGCAAACGCCTGCCGGACAGGCAGGGGCAAACGGGCAACGAAAATTAAAGCAGAGGCAACCGAACCTGTTCCGCAGGCAAGAGTTTCATCTTCAACTCCCCTTTCGTAAGTCCGAATCTTTATAGAATCATCGTTCAATACTTCTACGAAATCCACGTTTGTTCCGGCAGGTTTAAATTTATGGTGATAACGAATTTGCCGACCCAGATTAACCACATCAATCTTATCTAAACCTTCGACAAAAATAACTGTGTGCGGAACTCCTGTATTAATAAAGTTTACTTTTAATAGGCGATTATCAATCTTTATAGGAATATCTAATTTTATACCTTTGGGGTCAGTGAGTTTTATCTTTATATTTTCTCCTTTGAACTCTGAATTAATAATACCTGCTTTTGTTTCTATTTTTAACCTTGAACCTTGAACCTTGAACCTTGAACCTAAATAGAATGCTACACACCTTGCCCCATTCCCGCACATTTCTGCCTCAGAACCATCAGGATTAAAAATACGCATCTTTACATCAGCGGCCTTTGTTTTCTCCAGAAACAGCAACCCATCTGCCCCCACCCCAAACTTCCTATCACAGATTTCTTTCGCTAATTTTTTTAACGGGATAACGGGATAACGGGATAACGGGATAACGACAAAATCATTCCCCGAAGCAACCATCTTCATAAAATTTATTTTTTTCATTCTATATACCTAAAAGAAATGGCGGCATTAATTCATGACGCGTTAAATCTTCGTAAGTCTCTCTTTTTCGAATGATAAAAGTTTTGTCTTTAACCACCATCACCTCTTGGGCTCTACGTCGAGAATTGTAATTACTAGACATGCTGAATCCATAGGCACCAGCACCCATGATGGCCAAATAATCACCTTCTTTAACTTTTGCTATACGCCTGTTTTTGGCAAAGAAATCTCCACTTTCGCAGATTGGACCAACTATATCTACTCTTTCTGTGGTCCGTGGGGCGTGGTTGGTGGTTCGTAAAGGTAAAATATTATGATAAGCATCGTATAAAGCGGGCCTAATTAAATCATTCATCCCGGCATCTACAATGACAAATTTCTTTTTGGGCGTAGACTTAATATACAAAACCTTAGTCACCAAAATTCCGGCATTACCCACAATAAATCTACCTGGCTCCATAATTATTTTTAGCCCGATTTTCTTTAATAAAGGTAATACTTTGGCCGCGAATTTTTGGGCGGTCTGAGGCGTCTCTCGGCCATAAACAATCCCCAAGCCACCGCCGATATTGAGATATTCCAAGCCCGGGCCTTTTCTTCTTAACTGAGCAATAAATTTTACCATTTTAGTTATCGCTGCTACAAAAGGAGCGCTCTGCGTAATCTGAGAACCAATATGGATATGCAGGCCTTTGATATTTACGTGGGAAAAATTATCGCGTTTAACCAGAATCTTTTTGGCCTGCTTGAAATCAACGCCAAATTTATTCGTTAATTTTCCGGTAGTAATAAATTTGTGCGTCTTGGGTTCAACATCAGGATTTATCCGTATGGCCACATTGCCGATTTTATTTATTTTTTTGCCAATGCGATTTATATTCTCTAACTCAGGCATGCTCTCCACATTAAAAAATAAAATCCCTAATTTTATCGCCTCTTCTATCTCTTTATCGGTTTTACCTACTGAGGCATAGACAATTTTTTCCGGCGGGCAACCTACTTTAATCGCCCGAAAGAGCTCGCCCCCAGAAACGATATCTAAACCCGCGCCTTTATCTACAAGGGATTTTAAAATCGCTAAATTCGAATTTGCTTTAACAGAATAACAGATGAGCGGCTCAATCTCTTTGAATGCGGTTTTTAATTTAACAAAATGATCGATTAAGGTATGGCAACTGTAGACATAAAGAGGCGTGCCAAACTGCCTGGCTAAATCCTGAACTTTTATCTCTTCGCAATAAAGATTATTTGCTCTATATTTAAATTCGTGCATTTAGTCGTTTGCTCCATTTATTAATTTGTCTGGCCACAAGTTTTGGGCTGGTGCCGCCGTAAGAGGTCTTAAGATTAACTGATGCCCAAACATTGAGAATACCTTTTACATCCGGCTCCAATTTATTTGAATATTTCTTTAGTTCCGCGGGAGATAGGCTGGAAATTTTTCTACCTTTATCCAGGCAGTCCTTTACCATTCTACCCACAATATCGTGTGCCTGTCTATAAGAGAGGCCTTTCTTAATCAGGTATTCCACAATATCCACAGAAAATAAAGATTCGTCCATTAACCTTGAAGCAATTGCCTCTTTCTCAATTACGATATTCCCAAATAACGCGATAAATATCTCTAAAATATCCTTTATTGTATCTATGGCATCAAAAAGTGGCGGCTTATCTAACTGCATATCCCGGTTATATGATAAAGGGAGCCCTTTCATTAATATCAGTACACTGGATAAGGCTCCGTGTATCTTACCTACAGAACCCCGGATTAATTCTAATACATCGGGGTTTTTCTTATGCGGCATAATGCTGGAACCCGTACAAAAAGAGAAATCTATATCAATAAAATTAAATTCCTTAGTGGACCATAAAATCAAATCTTCTGCCATCCGCGATAGATGCACTGATAATATGGACAAATCTGCCAACATCTCAATGATAAAATCTCTATCGCTTACACTATCGATACTATTTTCCGTAAGATTTTTGAAACCCAACTCTTTTTTTACATGTTCTCTTTCTATGGGCAATCCTGTGCCGGAAAAGGCACAGCTACCCAAAGGCATTAGGTCTGTTCTCTTTCCCGCATCAATAAGCCTGTCTCTATCTCTTTGTAAGCCCTCAATATAAGCAAGTAGGTGATGCGCCAAGAGCACGCACTGCGCTACCTGTAAATGAGTATACCCAGGAATAATCACTTTGGCATTATTCTTGGCAAGTTTTAATATGGATTTCTGAAGCCCTGTAATCAAATCAATTAATGTGCTGATTTCGTCCTTTATATACATCTTAATATCTAACGCGATCTGGTCGTTTCTGGAACGGGCAGTATGCAGCTTATGGGCGGGCTCTCCGATTTTTTTAAAAAGAACATCCTGAATATTAGAATGTATATCTTCGGCTCTTTCGTCAAATTTAAACTTACCGATTTCTACATCTTTTAAAATAGAATTCAGGCCTTTTACGATCAGGCCGGCGTCTTTTTTAGGGATTATCTTTTGAATACCCAGCATCTTGGCATGGGCGATACTACCTAAGATGTCATATTTTGCGAGCCGCTTATCAAAGGAAATACTTGAAGTAAACCTGTCGGCTAATACGCTGGTTTTTTTAGGAAATCTTGCTCCCCATAATTTCTTCGTCATTTTTTCTCCTTGAGCCGCCTGTAGCGCTAATCTTGTTACGGGACAGTCCCCTTTTAAAATCAACCTATAGCCCTGACGGGGACAGTCCCTGGCTACAACGCTTTGCTACTCACCGTTTATATGGTAAGCCCCAAATCTTAATAAACCCTTCAGCTAACTTTTGATTAAATTTGTCTTCTTTGCCGTAAGTGCTCAACTCTTTTTTGTATAAACTATGCGGTGACTTTCTGCCTACGGTAATACAGTTCCCTTTAAATAATTTCAATTTTACCGAACCGGTAACATATTTTTGCGTAGAATTCACAAAACTATCCAGGGCAACTTTCAAAGGAGAATACCAAAGGCCATAATAAACTAATTCCGAATATTTAAGCGCCACTATCTCCTTAAAATGCGCTAATTCTCTATCCAGCACCAGGCTCTCTAATTCTTTATGGGCAGCGTAGAGAATAGTAGCTGCTGGTGCTTCATAAATCTCTCGGGATTTAATCCCTACCAGCCGATTTTCTACCAAATCAGCTCTACCTACTCCATAAAGCCCGCCGATTTCATTCAAGTGATTAATTAAAGTTTTTAATTTATAAGTTTTACCTTCTATTTTTTTAGGTACACCTTTTTCAAAATAAATCTCTATATATTTTGGATAGGTAGAGGTACCCGTTGGGCTCTTGGTAATCAAATAAGCATCTTCCGGTGGTTCTTGTTCTAAATTCTCTAATACACCCGCCTCAATACTTATGCCCCAGAGATTTCTATCGATACTATAAGGTTTTTTCTTAGTGACATCAATGGGGATATTATACATTTGCGCATATTCTATTTCTTCTTCCCGCGATTTAAATTCCCACTCTCTTACCGGAGCGATAATCTCTAACTTAGGGCTTAATATCCCTACGGTAACCTCAAATCTTACCTGGTCATTACCTTTACCAGTACAGCCATGAGCCACACTATCAGCTTTTTCTTTATGGGCTATTTGCACCAGGTATTTAGCAATCAAAGGCCTGCCCAAGGCAGTAGCCAGCAAGTATTTTCCTTCGTATATCGCGCTTGCCTTTAATGCCGGCAGAATAAAATCTTCGATAAACTCATCTTGAAGGTCTTTAATATATACTTTAGAAGCTCCGGCAGATAAACCTCTTTGCTCTATAACCTGAAAATCTTCACCCTGTCCTAAATCCGCAATAAAACAGACTACCTCATATCCCTGTTCTTTTAACCATCTTATAGCGCAAGAGGTATCTAGGCCACCTGAATAAGCTAATATAACTTTTTTCATAAATGAGCGGACAATTTATGGAGCCCAATGGGCGACATAAATTGTAGCCCGCAGGGCGTCTGCGAATTTATCCCGACGAATATCCCAAAATTATCAAAGAGAATTTTGGGATGGCTTATGAGTCGGGATTGTTTAGTCTCTCAAAAGTGTAATCAATATAGCCTTCTGTACATGCAACCGATTCTCTGCCTGGTCAAAGACAATAGAATTTTTACTATCGATAACCTCATCGGCTATTTCCTCGCCCCGATGTGCAGGCAGGCAATGCATGATTAGGGCATTTTTCTTGGCTAATTTCACTAAATTCTTATTCACCTGGAATTCATTAAAGAGCTTCTTTCTATCTCGCGCTTCTTTTTCCTGCCCCATACTCGTCCAGACATCGGTATAAATAACATCGGCGCCTTTTACTGCTTCATATGGATTATAAAAAGTTTTTACCACCTTTCTCGCCTCTACTAGCGCAATCTTATGCGGCTGGAAGCCCTTAGGCGCAGCCACGTTTATCTTTAAACCTACCTTGGCACAAGCAAATAACAAAGAATTACACACATTATTACCATCACCTACATAGGCGAGCAGTTTGCCTTTAAAATTATTTAGCTTCTCTTTAATCGTATAAATATCCGCCAGTGCCTGGCAGGGATGTGAAAAGTCCGTTAGCCCGTTTATTACCGCAATAGTAGAATGTCTTGCCATCTCCAGAATATTCTCGTGCTCATACGTCCTTAAAACTACCCCGTCTACATAGCGCGCGAGTGTTTTGGCCACATCGGCTATCGATTCCCTTACCCCCAAATTTATTTCGCCGGGGCTCAAATATATACAATTTCCCCCTAATTGATACATCCCTACCTCAAAAGAAACCCGAGTGCGGTTAGAAGGCTTCTGAAAAATCAAGGCCAAGGTTTTTCCGGTTAACACTTTAGCAAATTTATCTTTATTCTTTTTAAGCTTATCGGTAAGACTAAAAATTTCTTGGATTTCTTTTAAGCTTAAATCTTTAATGGAAATTAGGTCTTTTTTCATGGAAAGCCTTTCAAAATTTTTTAAATTTATTATTTAATCTCTCCTAATGCGCTATCTAATATCCCAATCGCTTTATCGATTTCTTTCTGAGTGATATTTAAAGCCGGCATGAGCCGTAAAACTTTATCATGTGTACAATTAATCAAAAGCCCCTTCCCTATACATTTTTCCACTATGCCTTTACCCTCGATATCTAATTCCATGCCTACCATTAAGCCTAGGCCTCTTACCTCTTTTATAATTTTGTATTTTTCCTTTAGTGCGTTAAGTTTCAAAAAAAGATACTTTTCCATCTTTTGCGCATTGGTAAGCAATTTTTCTTTCTGTATTGCCCTTAAAACCGCCAAGGCTGCCTTACAGATAACCGGGCCACCGCCAAAAGTTGAAGCATGCATCCCTGGGCCTAAAGTGTCCGCGATTTCTTTTTTTACCACCATCACCCCAATAGGCAAACCTCCACCTAAGGCTTTTGCCAGAGTCATTATGTCGGGGGTTACTCCATAATGCTCGTAACAAAACAGCTTTCCAGTTCTACCGATGCCAGTCTGCACTTCATCTACAATTAAAAGTAAATTCTTTTCATTACAGAGTTTTCTTAATTTTAAAACAAAATCTTTATCTGCGACATTAACACCGCCTTCACCCTGAATCAATTCCAACATTATCGCTACCGTCTTATCGCTTATTGCTGCTTTCACCGCTAGGAGGTCGTTAAATTTAACTATCTTAAACCCTTCGGGCAAAGGCGCGAAACCCTCCTGATATTTTTTCTGTCCCGTGGCAGCTAATGCCGCCAGCGTCCTTCCGTGAAAGGAATCCTGAAAGGTAATAATTTCGTATCTACCTTGCCCAAATTTTCGACTCAATTTTATGGCCGCTTCATTAGCCTCAGCGCCGGAGTTACAGAAAAATACCTTGGCCGGATATGACCAATAAACTATCTCTTTAGCTAATTTGCCTCCAGGAAGATGATAATAATTATTAGGGATGAATATTAATTTGGAAATCTGCTCCCGCACTGCCTGCATAACCTTAGGATGACAGTGGCCCAGATTACCTACGCCCCAACCCGGAAAAAAATCCAAATAAACCTTATTGTGAATATCCCAAAGCCGGCTACCCTTACCTTTGACAAACACCAGAGGCGCCTTGGTATAAGTCGGCATTATGTAGTCTTTATAATTGTTAAATATATCTTCAATTTTCATTATGATAAATTCGTTTGCGCGTTAGCGTGTTGTCGCGTTAAAGAATCAACTCGCTAACGCGAAAACGCGCCAACTCTTTATTTTACAATCTCCGTCCCAATACCTTGATCCGTAAATATTTCTAAAAGTAATGCGTGCGGAATACGCGCATCAATAATATGTGTTTTTTTTACACCTTTTAAAAGGGCGTCAATACAAGCCTTGACCTTGGGAATCATACCCTGCTGGATTATGCTATTCCCAATTAAATCATTTGCTTCCTCCATAGTCAAGGTAGACAAGAAGGAATTGGAGTCATCGGGATTGCGCAGGATACCCTTTACATTAGTAAGCAAGACTAATTTTTCTGCCATCAGGCTAGCGGCGATTTGCGAGGCTGCTTCATCCGCATTCACATTGTACGCCTTCTTATCCTTGCCTCTGCCCATAGGCAAAACCACCACTAATTTATCCTTCTTTAATTCATCTAATATAGGTTGGTTATCTATAGCCGCGATATGACCAACCAGGCCCAAATCTACTTTTGCCTTTTTCTTTTCCGCTTGAATTATATCATTATCCTTACCATTTAAGCCTACGGCTTTTGCACCAAGTTCGGATATCTCATGGATAATAATATCATTTAATCTCTTTAATTCCTCTTCCACTACCACCAGGGTCTCTTCATCAGTTACCCGCATGCCATCCACAAACTCCGTTTTCTTTCCCACTGCTCGCATGCGCTCACTAATATTCGGCCCTCCACCGTGGACTAACACTGGCCTTAAACCCATAAAACTCAAGAAAACAATATCCCCTAAAACACTTTTCCTAATCTTTTCTTCGCCCAAAATACTGCCGCCATATTTTATGACAATTGTCTTCTTGTGAAACTTCTTAATATAGGGTAACGCCTCAATCAAAACCTCTGCTTTTTTAATTGCCTCTTCCATTACCTCTCCTCGCTTAAAAATTATGTTTCGTTTACCGTTTACCGTTAACCGGTTACCGCAACGGTTAACGGTACGCGGTTCACGGTAAACGATTAATTATATTCCGCATTTATCCTAATATACTCCGGAGTCAAATCCGATGTGTAAACTACAGCACTGGCATGGCCACGTCCAATAGATACATTTACCTTAATTTCTTTCTTATTTAGGGGGCTTGCCTTTATTTTTAGGTCTTTCTCTTTTATATCTATACCGCTTGCTCCCGCTGCAGCCATAATTCTTCCAAAATTAGGGTTTTCTCCATACATCGCGGCCTTAAACAGGTTAGAATTAGCAATGCTTAAAGCAATCTTTTTTGCTTCGGCAAAATTTATTGCTCCCGTGACCTTAATCTGAATAAATTTGGTCGCTCCTTCAGCATCCCGAATAATCATCTTTGCTAACTCCAAACAAACTAAATTTAGGGCCTTCACAAACGGTTTAAAATTTTTATTTAAGCCGATTGAGTTATTTCCGGAGGCGCCGTTTGCTAAAAGCATTACACTATCATTTGTACTCATGCAGCCATCAACAGTTATACAGCCAAAAGAATTATCTACAACAATATCTAAGGCTTTATCGAGCGCTCTTTGCGTAATATTAGCATCGGTTAGAATAAACACTAACATTGTGGCCCCTCGGCTGCGTCCTTCGACAAGCTCAGGACTACGCCCGGGGCAGGCCATGTTCGGAGCAATCATACCCGCACCCTTGGCAACACCACAAATACTAATGACGCGCTCACCCAGATTAAATTTTACAGTCATCTCTTTAGTAAATGTATCCGTGGTCATGACAGCCCTTTTTGCCTTACCTATACCCTGCCAAGATAACCCTTCCACCAATTCGGGTATTGCTTTCTTAATCTTAAACAAAGGCAGCCTTCTGCCAATAATACCCGTAGAAGAAACTAAGATACTTTCTTTTTTTATTCCTAAATTATCCGCTAACACCTTAGTAGTTTCTTCGGCATCTTTTATACCGAGATTACCGGTAAAACAATTGGCATTACCACTATTTATAATTATCGCCTGAAAATACCTATTACCTTTAAGATGCCTTTTATTTATTTTAATCGGTGCCGCCTGAATTTTATTCGTGGTAAATTGACAGGTTGCCCTTGCAGGTAAATCAGAATAAAACAAGGCTAAATCTAATTTACCAGATTTTTTAATACCGCAAGCTAATCCGCTTGCCTTAAAACCTAAAGGAAGAATTGCTTTTTTGTATATCTTCATTATTCAGCTTTCAGTCGTCAGCTTTCAGTCGTCAGCTTTCGACTGATAGCTGATAGCTATTATAATAAGGCTGTATATTCGGGAAAATTATACATAATATTCATATTTTGCACTGCCTGGCCAGACGCCCCTTTTAATAAATTATCGATAACGGCAATAATAATTACGATATTACCGCTATCTTTAATGCCGATATCGCAATAATTTGTTCCCACCACATCTTTGAGTTTAGGAAAATCTCCTTCTTCCTTAATTCTTATAAACGGCTCTTTTTTATAAAATTTCTTATATAAGGCATTTAAGCCTTGAACCTTGAACCTTGAACCTTGAACCTTTTTCACATATATCGTCGCCAAAATCCCCCTATTCAAAGGTAATAGATGCGGGACAAAGGTCACATTTATTTTTTTACCCGCTAACTTTGACAATTCCTGATTAATCTCTGGAGCATGCTGATGGGCATTTACTTTGTAAGCCTTAAAATCCTCATCAATCTCCGAGAAGAAAAAGTCCTGCGTAGCCTTTCTTCCCGCGCCAGTCACTCCAGATTTTGCGTCAATAATTATCGTATCTAAATCTACTAAATTCAGGGCTACCACCGGAGTTAATGCTAATATCGCTGCCGTAGGATAACAACCGGGATTGGCAATTAATCTTGCATTCTCAATCTTAGCCCGATATATTTCAGGCAAACCATATATGCTTTGAGACAAATGTATTTTATCTTTATGCTTAGTCTCATAAAACTGTGCGTAGATTTTAGCATCCTTTAACCGATAATCAGCGCTCAGATCAATAACCTTCTTCCTATCACTTAATAACCGGGGTACAATCTCCATAGAAACAGTATGCGGTAATGCCAGAAATACCAAATCGCAATTAGTGATAATCTCTTTTATATTCGGTTCTTTACAGATAAGGCCTATTCTTCCTTTAAACTTAGGGAATATCTTTGATATTTCTTCAGGCTTATCTATCTTGGCTGAAAGATGAGTTATTCTTACATTAGGATGCCGTAAACAAATATCGATTAGCTCCTCTCCAGCATAACCGGTTGCACCTACAATACCTACATTTATCATTTTTTCTCCCTCAATGAGCCCCGCCGTCCCGCATCTTGCGGGACAATAAGCGGGATGAATTCGGACAATAACTTACGTCGGTAGCTGCCTAATACCATACTCCGTAAGTTATGTCCTCATTCATATTAAGGCAAAAAACCTATATAGTCAAGTATTTTTCTCGTCGATTATCCGACGCCAAATATATCCCGTACCTTATAAGGTGCGGGATATATTTCGGCCAAATAACTTACGTTCACTTGCCGCAGAAGCGGCATACCGGCTGTTCCGATAAAGCCGGGTGCTCGTTCCGTAAGTTATGGCCTCAATAAAAAATCCCGCTCTTCTAGCGGGATCTTTGTTTTTTTTAACTATGAACTATGAACTATGAACTCTTCTCACCTCTTTGTCCACTGGAAGCGTTTACGCGCACCCTTCTGTCCGTATTTTTTGCGTTCCTTTGCGCGGGGGTCACGGGTTAAGAATCCCTGCTTGCGTAAAGGGTCCCTCAGTTCAGGCTGCGCTAATATTAGGGCACGCGAGATACCGTGCCTTAGAGCGCCTGCCTGTCCAGTCAAACCGCCTCCTCTGATATTGGCCATAATATCATATTTATTAACATTATTAGTTACTACCAGGGGCTGCTTAATAATAATTCTATCTGTCTCTCGGATAAAATATTTATCATAAGGCCGTTCATTGACCATAATATTTCCTTTACCCGGTAAAAGCTGTACTCTGGCTACTGCCTCTTTGCGTCTACCTACTGTCGTAAATTTTACTAACTGATCCATCTTAAATTATACCTCCAGGACTATCGGATTCTGCGCCTTATGGAGATGTTTATCATCGGCGTAGACCTTTAATTTCTGCAAAGTCTTTCTCCCTAAGGGGCCGCCGGGTAACATTCTTTGTACTGCCAACCTGAATACCGTGGTGGGATTTTTCGCAAGCAATGTCTCCAAATATACCTCTCTTAATCCACCCGGATAACCAGAATAACGCCGATATACTTTCTGTTGCAGCTTTCTTCCGGTAACTTTAATCTTGGCAGCATTAATCACAATCACGCCGTCTCCTGTATCCAAATACGGTGTAAATATAGCCTTGTGTTTGCCTCTTAAAATCACCGCTACTTTACTGGCAACCCTTCCTAGTATCTTATCTTTGGCATCCACCAGATACCACTGTATTTTTATATCTTCTTTTTTGGCTTCGTATGTTCTACCCATAGGAATACAAAGTATAACATATATTTTACTTAAGTCAAATATTTTTAATACCAAATATTTTTAATACCAAATTGGGGTAAGTGTTCAATAATCGATGTTATCCAACTCAAAAGACTTTCTTTAATTTGGAAAAATATCTGCAAAAGTAATTCTACTTACTACATAATTTTTTCAAAAAATCGTGTTTTAAAAATATCTACTATTAAGATAAAGCATAAAACTAAAAGAGATATAAAATTTAAAAAGATGTTTTTTCGATATTTAAAAAAGATACGGCCATCATTGGCAGTATCGAAGCATATCTTCTGATTGCAATTACTTAGAGGTATTTCTTTACCTTTCTCATCATACCCTAACCAGAAATTAAAATAATTCTTATTAATGGTTACTGTCTGTTTTTCGGGGATATTTTTTAGAATAACTGAAAATGAGAAAGGCATTTCATCAATCAATCTACCCGTCCCGCCACTATTTAATCTCACTTCAGGTAGTATCTGGTAAGTTGCAATATAGCAGGTGTATTTCTTGCTTTTGCCAAGTAATTTGAAATATCTACTATCATTAAAGAACTTTTCGGCTATAGAAGACCATATACAAACTTTATTCACGCCCCAATTTTTCAAAAGTTCTATGAATTCTATTTCATTATCCTTGCCAAGCGTCTCACCTTTATAGAGGCCATTGGTTATATACATATGCCTGAGATTATTAAACGGGTGGGCATCATCGCCTATTTGGGAGAAGAACTTAACCCCTAACTCTTTCTGCAAGTATGTCTCCCAATGAGCATATTCTTCACGGTCACAGTAATCATACTTTTCTTTTCCGGTCTTTGTAGGGTCAAAGTTAGCACAACTCTCAAACAAAACATAATCTCCCGGCGAAATAAAGGTATTTATTTTATTATCAATCTCAGAGACTGTATTCACAGTTTTCACAGGCTCTACATCAGGCGGATGGATAATAATAAACAACAGAATAACGGAGCCGAGTATCTTGCCTGTTTTGTGTATCGGCATTAGCATAATAAGCACTAATGCGTTGAAGATGGCAATATACGGTTGGAATATCCACAATCTTAGAGTAAGAATCGACATACGCGGTATTTGCCCAAGCGAAGAAAGAATAAAAATAATTATGCTAAATATCAGGGTATTGCGTAGGATGAGCCTTTCTTTTGGGTTTGTTATAGTATGATAGAAACAGAGCAAAAACAGTATTGACAAAAACAGATTATCACCTAACTTCATTGATTGTATAAAATAAGACACTATTGAGAAAATATTACTCAATAAAGTCCCGTCCATAATGTATTCAGAAGATGCCCTCAGAAAAGATGCGTAGTGGAACAGATTGTAATAAAATGGCAGGCATACGAGTAAATGAAGCAAGCCGAAAAGGAACAATTTTCTAAAATCAGAATATGCCTTCCTTTCCGTAATAAGTTTATATATAAAAATTATCGCCATGAATAGCGATATAATTGCAAAGATGACCAGATGTGTATAGAGTATTAAACTGTAGAAAAATAGTAAAGGCAAGATATAATACTTTTTATTATATAAATATTTTAGGAAGAAAAGGATGGACAAGAACGATATTGGAAGAGCCACAAGTGTTGATATCATACCAGCGTAAAGGAAGGGCCAGGCTTGTAATTGAAATAAAGAGATAAAAGAGGCTAATTTCGCAATATGTTCATTTTTAGTCAGTTCGAGTATCAAGAAAAATAATGAGAGGGGGATCAGCATAATAAAAAATATTATCATTATTTGATAACCTAATTGATCCCCCAAGAAAAATGAAAATGGAATCAGTTCCAAAAAACAGCTTCTAATATGAAAAAAAGTGGGGATACCTCCTTGAAAATTATGGTTAAAACCAAAGGGTGTCCCGTACTTAAGAAATAAATCCTTGTATTCAACAGAAGTAGAGTAATATCTGGGATGGTCCTCATACGTAAGTAAACCATCCAAATTTTTGAAATCTATAAAAGAGCTTATGATATAGAGAGACAATGTTATGATGAGACATAAAAAGATTTTTTGGGAAATATTTTTTCTTGACCATATTGAATACATAAGAATGCAAGAGAGAGCCACTATGGCACTCCATTTGAAGAATGGCCTATCTGCTATTTCCGCTATTTTAAAACAGCGCTCTATAAGTCGATGGCCAAAGAAAGTATATACTATCCATCCCGCTACCAGACAGAAAACCAGGGATAATATGATTGTTATCGCTATTCTGTTTTTCTTTAACCAGTTTTTAACCATAGCCGCATTCATTATAACAAATCCAAAAATAATTTACAATGAGATATTTCTCATGCTTTCCCACAGGCAATTTTTGAGGTGTTGTTTGAGCACAGTCTGCAATTGTGCAAGGTCAATGTCCAGCAATTACATTATTTGTTGGTTCTTCTCTTGAAAACTATAAAATCTGCATTATGATATGTTTTGCTAAGTTGAATCGCGTATCCCTGAGACATTATATAACTGATAATCCACTCATGGGGCTTATATGTTATAGCGTTAATAGGGCTTGCGATATAAACAAGACGGTTATATCCATTAGCAAGAAATGGCGAAAGTTGATTCTGGATAACTGAAGGATGCGCACGAAATTCAATACCATTATATCTCTCATGAAGAACAAGCGTATAAGGCCTCTTAAGATGAACATAAAAACCATTAGTGGAATCTTCTACTTCGACTATCTGGGTGGGCCACTTACCGTAGTATCCGATTGCCCAGTTGGCCCAAGGATATACAATGAGACCGTCTTTCTCCTGTATTGTGGCATTAACCCTTTGCACCACTGCCTTATCACCAGACTCTGGATAGCCAAGTTGCCTATGTATAACCTCATTAACAAAAAAACACAATGCAATTACTGCCGCAAAAACCGAGAACGCGCGAAACTTTCTGGTCAACAGCCAAATGCCAAATGTCGCCACAAAAATAGAGACCGGGTAGCTAAAAATATCTGTTCTGATGCCACCCAGAGGATAAGCTTTTATAACAGAAGCCGCAGGTATTGCGGTATAAAACAGTAGCAGCCCCCAACCTAAAGCCCGCTCTCTTGGTTGATTAATCAGCGCATAAATACCCACAGGAATAAATAAAACCAGCCAGGAAAGTTTTAAAGGAAAAGCGCCTGACAGAAACTGGATACCAGTGTCCTTAAGAAATAAAATTGCGGCAGAAAAATTATTTACAGGAAGATAAAAGTCTTGCCAGTAAGCAAGCAAAGAAGAGGTTTGGCGGTGTCTTATAAGAATAAGGTATATTGCGCATATAATTAAGTTATATATAACCGCACTGAAAAAAACAACTTTTCTTGATTTTTTTTCACTTCTCTGTAATGTCCTTAAAAAATGGTAAGCGCAAGCGTTGACCAAAATCGCGCTTAAGAAAATAGAGGTGAATGAAACCAGTAGAGTTGCTGCCAAGACACTGCACATCAACAGGAAAGTCTTTACCCGAGGATGCCTGAGACAAGATACTACTAACGAAAGAATAACGAGTGTGACGAGGCTATCCAAAGAAAATTGTTTTATCCTTAGGCTATAGAGGGCCAATATCGGATTGGCAGATAAGAGAGTTGCCGCAAAAAATCCTAATGCTCTATTACAGAGCGTTCGCTGGACGAGCCAATAGATAATGAGAATCTGCGCAAAATAACCAACCAAAGGGATAAGTTGAAGCTGCCAGTGTCCATCTCCCAGAATTGCCCCAACCGCTTTGAGCATTAATATGAAACCTGGCGGACAAGGTGCTTTCCCTGCAAAAAGATATGAGATTGAAGCTGATTTTGCCAGATAAGCAACCCATAAATCATCCAACCATAATGAAAAAGGATTCAAGCCGGGCAGACACTGATAAAAACCCATCAAGATTAAACTCCCCAGTGCCAGCCGGAACAAGCTGTTCAAGATATTTCTCATTAAGTTCCCTTTATTTTCCCAGTTTTTCCTGTTCGTCTTTTTTGTACCCAACTACTCATCTATCTTATCATCTCCTGCGGTTTGATTCCAACCAAATTTTTTATAATAAATTCGCTCTAAAAATGTTTATTTTAACCGGTTCTTAAGGAGGCTTGCAGAATGCAAAAGGCAAGTTTGAAATGGGATACTGGAGTGTGGAGTAGAAAATTAGAGGGACAATCCCCTAAAAATGACTGCGGCAGCAAATACATCATCCTTTAACGTATCTGCTGCCGTGTTTGTTATACCTTTAAGATTTACTGACTCTTACACCTTGTTAGCCTGCAATTGCCGAAGTCTCACCTTTTTACCCCTAACTAAAAAGGTCATCGCCAATCGCACCCCTTCAGGACATACGAACTTCCAAAAAGCCCTATTTTATTACAGCACATTCTCCCGGTTGTGCAATACTCTACACCCTCTCTTTTTTCTTTATAACAATACCCTACTTTTCCAGTAATCGGCGATTTGTCACCGTAACCTTTGGGGCATTTGCAGTCATCTTCAGCACAGGCTTCTTGGAGTCCAATTTTCTCAGCTTGCTTGGGAACCATCATCAGACCCAATAGTGTAATTGCTGCTATTACCACCAGGCCAACCAAGGCCGACCAAACTTTTCCCTTTAAATCGAGAAGTCTCATTTTTCACCTCCATAATTAAATTATAACACTATTTTGAATGAAATTCAAGTTTTAAAGGTAACCTTAAGCAGACAGAGTCCGCAAGCCGGGACAGTTGGACCAGCAAGTTTTCTATTCTTGGATCGTAATATCTTTTTTACGCCTCCTCTAGGAAATCTACCCCGGCCTATCTCAATAAGCGTACCTACGATATTTCTGACCATATTATATAAAAAGCCGTCTGCTTCTATGTCAATGGTTATAAAGGTACAGGGTACAGGGTACAGGGTACAGGGTTTACTACTAATAGATATATTTTTAATTGTCCTGATGGTAGTCTGAGTACTTGAACCACTGGCGCAAAATGCCTTAAAATCATGCTTACCTAATAAGCACTCTGCCTCTTTTTGCATTAACCTGATATCTAAAAGATAAGGATAACAGTAAACTGTATTTCTTAATAGTGGCGACGGCCAACCGCGGTTTAATATGGTATAGCGATATATTTTAGATTTGGCATGAAAACGGCTATGAAAATCTAAATTCACCTCTTCTATCTTGTTAATCGCAATATCATCCGGCAAGTTACCATTAAGCGCTCTCTTTAGCTTATCTAAGGCTATATTTGAATTGGTCTTAAAATTTGCCACCTGCGCAAGCGCATGAACTCCCGCATCGGTCCTGCCCGAAGCAATCAGTCGTATTTTCTCTTGGAGAATTTTTGAGAGAGTCTTTTCTATGGTTTCTTGGATAGATTTTGGCGCATGGCGACTCTGAACCTGCCACCCACAATAATTCGTCCCGTCATATTCAATAGTCAGTTTTATATTACGCATAAATATTGTTTTACGGATTTATCTGATTAACTCTTCGGCGATTTGAATGGCATTAGTAGCTGCGCCTTTACGGAGGTTATCGGCAACCACCCAAAGCCACAAGCCATTTTTTACGAAAGGGTCTTTGCGGATACGGCCAATAAACACCTCATCTTTGCCCTCCACATCTTTAGGCATAGGATAAAGATTGTTTTTAGGGTCGTCTATTACGATTATACCCGGGGCTTTTGAGAGAATATCTCTTGCCTTGTTAACTTCAAGCGGCTTTTCGGTCTCTATATATACTGACTCGGAATGGCCGGTCCTTACTGGCACCCTGACAGTAGTTGCAGAAATCTTAATTTTATCGTCATGCATAATCTTGTGGGTTTCACGCACCAGTTTCCACTCTTCGGTAGTATAATCACTTTCACCAAAACTGCCTATGTGAGGAAAAACATTAAAAGCCAGTTGCTGTGGCATTACCCGCTCTTTAGCATTTAAACCAGAATCTACAGATACCTGCCCTGTGCCTTGTGCCCTGTGCCTTGCAACAATACTATCTAATTCATTCCAAAGCTGCTCCACCGCACCTCTTCCTGCTCCAGAGGCTGCCTGAAGGGTAGTGACCACTACGCGTTTAATGCCCGCTTTTTTATAAATTGGCCATAGGGCTACCACCATCTGTATGGTCGAACAATTGGGATTAGCAATTATACCTTTGTGTTTTTTTACGTCTTTGGCGTTCACCTCGGGCACAACCAAAGGAACTTTGGGATCCATACGAAAATCTGCGCCATTATCGATAACTATCGCTCCTCTTTTAATTGCCTCTTGAGCATAAGTTACCGCTGCCCCCTTCTCACCTTCGGTTCCGGCAAATAAAGCAATATCTATGCCGTCGAAGCCTCCGGGCGAAACTGCTTTCACCGAATATCTTTCTCCATCAACTTCGATATCCCGCGCAGAACGAGCAAACACGCACAATTCACCCACCGGAAAATTCCGCTGCCTTAGAACCCGCAGCATCTCAATTCCCACTACCCCCACCCCTATTACTGCGACATCATATTTAGGTTTTTTCATATTGTTCACCGTCTATATTTAGCGGGTGGCTTGGGTGTTTTGTAGGCACCCCGCCGTATCGGATTCCATACAAATGGACACCAAGCTATCCTATAAGCTTGGGTGCTGGCTGGTGCCCCGCCTCCTGCGGGGACAGGACCCGCTAAATTTATAGATTATTAACAACTAAATCTCCTGCCTCCTGCGTCGAATATCCCATTTTTCCTGCTGCCAGGGATTTCAGTTTTGTCTGAACTACTTTTATAACTGCATCCTCAACTGCTTTGCCAGCTTTAACTTCCCCTAAATTCTCTAACATCATCCCCAACGCGCAAATCGCAGCCAGAGGGTTAATTACATTCTTGCCGGTATATTTCGGCGCGCTTCCGCCAATAGGCTCAAACATAGATACGCCTTGCGGATTAATATTACCGCCGGCAGCAATCCCCATTCCACCCTGAATCATTGCCCCTAAATCCGTAATAATATCACCGAACATATTATCCGTGACAATCACATCAAACCACTCGGGGTTTTTCAAAAACCACATCGTGGTAGCATCCACATGGGCATAATCAGTAGTGATGTCCGGATATTCTTTGGCAATCTCATCGAATGTCCTTTGCCAAAGATCCCAGGCATAGGTCAGGACATTGGTTTTACCGCAAAGGGTAAGTTTTTTATTTTGGTTACGTTTTCGGCAATATTCAAAGGCATAGCGAATACAGCGCTCAACACCTTTGCGTGTATTATAAGAAAGCTGAATGGCCACTTCGTCTTTAGTGCCTTTATCTTTAAACTCACCCATCCCTTTATAAAGGCCTTCGGAATTCTCGCGGACAACCACAAAGTCAATATCTTCCGGTTTCTTATCCTTTAAAGGGCAGAAATCAGGATTATAAAGTTTTACCGGACGTAAATTTATATATTGGCCTAAAGAGAACCTCAATTTTAGCAGTATACCTGTTTCCAGAATTCCCGGTTTAACCTCTGGATGGCCAATTGCTCCTAAATAAATCGCTGAATATTTTTTTAATTCATCTATATCTTTATCTTCTAAGGTTTTTCCAGTCTTTAGATAATACTCGCCACCAAAATTAAATATTTCAGTTTCATATTTAAACTTACACTTTTGACTTACTGCCCCTAAGACCTTCAGTCCTTCACGGATTACCTCAGGACCAGTTCCGTCACCAGGAATAACCGCTATTTTATACATATCGAATTATTGCACCTCTTCAATCCAAAGTATGGCAGATTTAATCACAATTATGCTATCTTTCTTTTCTATCAACCGCGGTGGTGATACATATGAACCGTTTTCTTGGGTACTACAGATTTCTACATCAATAACGGGAATAAAAGCCTCACGAGGGTCATTGATAAATTCAAATACCCTTTCACCCTGATTAATATAAACGTATCCCTTTAATAAAAGGTTATCGCGAAGGGTAATACTAACTCTGCATTTTTCTTTTGCTGTACTCATCCTTTGCCTCCTCTCATCCAATTCATCAACCCTCCTTTTTCTATAATCTGCTGCAAAAACTTCGGAAAGGGTTGTGTTTTATAGGCCTGCTCTTGGCTTAGATTTTTTATTATACCATTGGCTAAATCTATTTCAAGCGAATCGCCATCGTTTATTTTATCTATTCTTTCTAATTCTAAAAATGGTAAACCGATATTGATGGCGTTTCTGAAAAATATTGCGGCAAAGCTTTTGGCAATCACTGCCGAAATACCACAACCCTTAATTGCTAAAGGTGCATGCTCACGCGATGAGCCGCAGCCAAAGTTTTTACCAGCCACAATTATATCACCTGACGAAACTCTACTGGCAAAATCAGGTTTTATACTCTCTAAACAGTGCTTGCCTAATTCTCCGGCATCAGTAGAAACCAGGTATTTAGCGGCAATAATGTCGTCGGTGTTTACATTATCGCCTAATTTATGAACTCTACCTTTAATAATCATATGTTATTTTTCTATTATAGTTCATAGGTAGAATCAAAAAAAACAAAATCTTTTAAGTCAAAACTGTTAACTTAACCATGAACCATGAACCATGAACCATGAACTTCTTAGTTATCCTCCTATCTCTCCCGGATGTATAATCTTACCGGTTATTGCCGAAGCTGCAGCTACTGCTGGATTTGATAGATAAACGAAAGATTTTGGGCTGCCCATCCGGCCAATAAAATTTCTATTCGTGGTGGCCAGACAAATCTCTCCTTCAGTTAAAATCCCCATATGTCCACCTAAACATGGCCCGCAAGTTGGCGTAGAAAATACACCGCCTGCTTTCACAAATATTTCTACTAAACCTTCCTTTACTGCTTGAAGGTAAATTTTCTGCGTTGCCGGGATAACAATTAATCTTAATTCCGGTTTAATTTTCTTACCCTTTAAAATCTTTGCCGCAATCCTTAAGTCAGAAATCCTGCCATTGGTGCAAGAGCCAATTACTACCTGATCTAATTTAATTTTATCTAATTCTGATACGGGTTTTACATTGCTGGGTAGATGAGGACTTGCTACCTGTGGCTCTAGTTTTGAGATATCCCATTCGTATGTCTTTTCGTAATGGGCATCAGAGTCAGATTTCAAATTAAGGAATTTTTTACCCTGAACCCTGAACCTTGAACCTTGAACCATCTTCACAAAATTAAGAGTAACATCATCTGGTTGAATAATCCCCACCCGCGCCCCTGCCTCAATGGCCATATTACACATGGCAAAGCGATCATCCATACCCATTTTACTGATCACCGGCCCACTAAACTCCATTACCTTATATAATGCGCCATCTACGCCGATATTACCTATGGTATATAAAATAAGGTCTTTGCCGCCTACCCATTGATTGAGTTTTCCTTTATATATAAATTTAATGGTACCGGGAACCTTAAGCCAACATCTGCCATCGATAAAAGCCCGTCCTAAATCCGTTGAACCCACCCCCATAGAATAACACCCCAATGCTCCATAAGTACAGGTATGGGAATCTGCGCCAATCACTAAATCTCCGGGTGAAACTAAACCCATTTCAGGTAACAAGGCGTGCTCTATGCCCATACAACCTACTTCAAAATAATTTTTAATCTTTTGCTCTTTGGCAAAATCCGCCAGAATTTTACACTGATTGGCACTTCTTAAATCCTTTGCCGGTGCGAAATGGTCAGGGACAAGCACAATTTTATCTTTATCAAATACCTCTTTAAATCCTGCTTTCTTAAATTCTTCAATAGCTAACGGCGCAGTAATATCATTACCCAGAGCCAAGTCAACTCTTGCCTCGACAAACTCACCGGGCCTTATGTCCTTTTCATCTATGTGCGCCAGTAATATTTTCTCGGAGATTGTATAACCCATATAATCTGTTTACCGGTTGGCCGGTTTGCCTGTTTAAACTGGCTAACCGGTTAACGGGCTAACAGGCTAACAAACCATTATTTAAATTTTTTCACAATGAGGGTAGCATTATGTCCACCAAAACCTAAAGAATTGGACATACAGACATCGACTTTTATCTTGCGGGCTGTATTAGGCACATAGTCTAAATCACAGTCAGGGTCAGGATATTCATAATTTGTGGTGGGCGGGACAACACCGTCTTTTATGGCCAAACAACAGGCTATAAATTCTACTCCCCCAGCAGCTCCCAAAAGATGGCCGGTCATTGACTTGATGGACGAAACCATTACCTTTTTGGCATAATTACCTAACGCTCTTTTTATGGCTACGGTCTCTAGTTTATCATTGAGCTTCGTAGAAGTGCCATGCGCGTTTATATAGCCTATATCTTCTGGATTTAACTGCGCATCTTTTAATGCTTCCTGCATTGCCCTGGCAGCACCATCGCCATTTGGGTCAGGCGCAGTAATGTGGTAGGCATCACAAGACATGCCATAACCTACAATTTCCGCCAAGATATGCGCTTTTCTCTTCTTGGCATGTTCTAAAGTTTCCAGAACCACCAAACCACAACCTTCAGCCATCACAAAGCCATCGCGCTCTAGATCAAATGGCCGACTGGCCTTCTCTGGTTCATTATTTCTTGTAGAAAGCGCCCTTAAAGCGCAAAATCCGCCCACGCCTGTAGGCACAATACAACTTTCTGTCCCACCACAAATCATTACCTCTGCATCGCCACGCTCTAAAATCTTAAAGGCATCGCCAATGGCATGCGAACCAGAAGCACAAGCGGTCGCGACACAGGAATTAGGTCCTTTTAGGCCAAAGGTAATCCCCACTTGGCCTGCGGCTTCATTCATAATTAACATCGGAATAAGAAAGGGTGACAATCGGGATGGTCCTTTTGCCAGATAAATTTTATGCTGTTCTTCTATGGTATACAAACAACCTATCCCTGAGCCAATTAAAACACCTGCTCTATTTCTATCCTCTTTATCTAAATCTAATCCTGCAGCGGTGATTGCCTGTTTACTGGCCGCGACCGCATATTGCACAAATTTAGCCATATGTCTGGCATCTTTATTCGATATCCCATACAGATTAGGAGCAAACGCCTTTACTTCTCCGGCAATACGCGAATCAAAAGCCGTAGCATCAAAAGAGGTAATCATACCTATGCCGCTTTTACCTTCTTTTAGGGCTTGCCAGAAAGTAGGTATATCGTTTCCTACCGGTGAAATTACGCCTAAACCCGTAACTACAACTCTATTTTCCATCACTACTTTGTTAAATTTTAACTATTTTTCAAGATATTTTTTTCGTAAGTTTGCGTTTTACATAACTTACGATATATCAATGCGTTGCAACAATATTTTACTTGCTCATCCTCGTAAAACCCTGTAAAATATGTGTGTTATGGCACATTAACCAACTTACAGGAGGACAAAGGATGAGCCTTTTTAACGTAAACATCAGTATTATAAACAAGTTCTGCGATTATTTCAAAGATAATTTCAGCAATACGCAATTCCGCGCATTTGCGATGCTTCCCTACGCAATGCTGAAAGATTATAAACGGCTCAACCTATCTTCTCTTGCCAAAGAACTTCCCATCGATTACCAAGCGCTGCAATATTTTCTCGCAGATGCTCATTGGAACTATGAATCTCTCAATGCAACGCGAATAAAGATACTGCGCAAACAAAGAACAACCGGCTTTTCTAAAAACGGCGTCCTTGCTATTGACGATACAGGCTCTCTTAAGCCTTACGCTAAAAAAACCGAGGGAGTCTCTTATCAATACTGCCCATCAGTAAAACATGAGGCCTACTGCAATGTCGCGGTGGTCAGCTGTTATGCCAATGCCATAAAACACATCCCTCTAAATTTACGATTCTACAAACCAGAGGCAGAATTTATCTGTGGCAAAAATGATCCTGATTTTAAATCAAAACTTGATTTTGCCGTAGAACTCATTGAAGAAGCAATTTCTAGTGGTATCCCCTTTTCTCATATCGTATTTGACTCCTGGTATGCCTCATGCGATATGATTGATTTTATAGATGAATTGGGCAAAAAGTTTATCTCTGAGGTTAAATCTGACCGCCGCCTGCTCGTCGACCATCCCGTGTCAAAAAAGAAAATCTGGATACAGCAGGATGAGTTAGTTAAGCTCATCAAAAAACATCTATGGCATAAAACACGCATGGTCAATTACAACGGGAGGCTCGTTCCTGTTTATGCGCTCAAAGTTAAGGTCAAGGATTCTTTAGTTAAACTTAAAGCCTTCTGCATTATGGATAAATGGTCGCCTGAAGATGATAAGTCCTGCCATATATTGATTACCAATGACCTCTCGCTCGATCACAAGAAGGCTTGCGCCTTATATCGCCTGCGCTGGGGTATTGAACAGGCCTTCCAGGAACTCAAAGATTCCTTCTACTTCGACCATTACCAGGTCCGGCATAAAGAGAAGATTATGCGCTACTGGATGCTCTGTCTATTAGTCTGGACGCTTATCTACTGGATAAAACAGAATGCGTATTTACACAAGACTATTTCAACCAATGCATCCACCTGTAATGATTACAAGCGCGCGCTCCTTACGCTTATTGAATTCTCTTCTTATGCCGCGTTGAGAAAGAACGATTTATTACGCACAGAATACTTCGCTTCCATAAAATCACAACGTTTCAAAAATGCTTGCTATAACTGATTTTTAACAAAGTCGTGTTTCCATATTAAAAACCCCGCCAAAACTTATGGCGGGGTAAAATTACAATCTATTTATATTTCCCGCATCACTATCAAATCAAATCGAATGCGGGATCCCGCCAACGGCGGGAAAGGTTTTATTTATTGGCTGTCTTTTCTTCAATATATTTAACTGCATCTCCCACGGTAGTAATCTTTTCCGCATCTTCATCAGGTATCTCAATGCCAAACTCTTCTTCTAGAGCCATCACGAGTTCTACCGTATCCAGAGAATCTGCGCCCAAGTCATCAATAAAGGATGCCTCAGGAGTAACCTCTTCTGGTTTTACTCCCAGTTGTTCTGCGATTATAGACTTTACTTTATCTTGCACTGCCATTAGTTTCCTCCTTATATATCGCAGAACCACGCGGAATTGTACGCGGAACTACGCATATCATGTAGGGCGTAGTTCTGCGTAAAGTTCAGCGTTGTTCCGCGATTAGTTCATAACCATTCCGCCGTCTACTGTAATCGTCTGGCCCGTAATGTAATTTGATTCTTCTGCTGCCAAAAATAGGCTTACCTTAGCGATATCGCTGGGTGTGCCGAAACGACTTAGCGGTATTGCCTGCCTCATCTTCTCCTTTAGTTCTTCAGAGAGCTTAGCCGTCATTTCGGTCTGAATAAAACCTGGAGCCACCGCATTAACGTTGATATTGCGGCTGGCTAATTCCTTGGCAGCGGTTTTTGTCAGAACGATTATACCTGCCTTAGAGGCTGAGTAATTTGCCTGTCCGGCATTGCCGATTATACCGATTATAGAAGCAATATTTATAATCTTGCCTGAGCGTTGTTTTATCATTATCTTGGATACAGCCTTAATACAGTTAAATGTGCCTTTTAAATTTACATTTAAGACTGCATCCCACTCTGCATCGCTCATGCGCAAGATAAGATTATCTTTAGTGATGCCAGCGTTGTTAACTAATATATCAACCTTTGTGAATTTGTCAAGGATTTTATTTACCGCCTCTTCTACTTTTGCATAGTCAGTAACATCTACTTCTAAAACCAGGGATTTTCTTCCCGTGGCTTCAATCTCTTTGGCGGTCTTATGGGCTTCTTCTAGATTTACATCGCCAATTGCTATATCTGCTCCTTCTTGGGCAAATAAAAGCGCAATTCCACGGCCAATTCCTCTTGCACCACCTGTAATCAAAGCCACCTTATCTTTAAGACGCATTTCCCCTTTACTCCGTTCGGGAGATTACAGAAAACAGGGTACAGATTATAGAAAATCCTTCTTCTGTCCTCTGTACTCTGTTATCTGTTCTCTAAACTAAGGATATCCTCTTTCTTCTCTATATTTACTACCTGCGCCTTTTCATCAATGCGGCGCAACAGGCCTTTTAAAACTTTGCCTGGCCCGAATTCAAAGAATTTAGCAATACCTTGCGCTAACATAAAACGCATCGCATCTTCCCAGAGAACACTAGAGGCAACCTGTTTGGTTAAGTTTTTTCTAATTTCTGCGGGAGAAGTAACTGGCTTGGCGCTCACATTACTGACTACCGGTATCTTGGGCGTATTTATCTTGATTTTATCTAATTCCTGGGCTAATTTTAAAGAGGCTTCTTTCATCAGCGAAGAATGAAATGCGCCGCTTACCTCTAATAAGATTACTTTTTTGGCGCCCTGCTCCTGGGCTAATCCTGCTGCCTCCCCAATTTCGTGCGCGCCGCCTGATATTACTATTTGCCCCGGACAGTTTATGTTGGCAATCTCAGCATTGGTTTGGCGACAGATATTTTTTACTCCGGCTAAATCCAACCCTAAAATTGAAGCCATTTTACCGGGGTACCTTAATGCCTCTTCTTCCATAAATTCACCCCGACGCCTCACTAAATAAACCGCATCCTCAAAGCTTATTGCCTCTGCCGCAACCAACGCCGAATATTCCCCTAAACTTAATCCAGCAACACAGCTAGGCCTTGAGCCTTGAGCCTTGAGCCTTGAGCCGAACGCTTCTAAAGCTGCTATACTTACCGTCAATATTGCCGGCTGGCAGTTCTGGGTCTTAGTCAATTCTTCTTGAGGACCCTGAAAGCATAATTTAGAGATGGAAAATCCTAAAATCCTATCCGCTTTGTCAAAGACCGCTTTACTCTCCGGAAAGGCCTCAGACAAATCCTTTCCCATACCTATATATTGAGTACCCTGGCCAGCAAATAAAAACGCTACTTTATCATCCATCTCGCTGAACTACGCTGAACTTTACGCGGAACTACGCCATACGCGTTATGCGTGGTTCCGCGTACAATTCCGCGTTGTTCTGCGATATAATTTTACCACTTAATGACACAGGCGCCCCAAACTAAACCTGCCCCAAAAGCATCTAAAAGAACGATATCGCCCTTCTTGATTCTACCAACTTTCACTGCTTCGCATAATGCCGTAGCCGTAGAAGCCGAGGATATATTGCCATATTTTTCAATATTAAGGTAAATCTTCTTAGGAGACAACCCCAATTTCTTGGCCATAGCCATGATAATGCGTATATTTGCCTGGTGTGGTATAACTAAATCTATATCTTTGCACTCTAAACCTGCTTTTTCTAAGGCATTTTGTGCTGCTTCTGCCATAATCGTCACCGCTAATTTAAAGATTTCATTCCCCTGCATTTTGATATAATGCAGCCGCTTATCTAAAGTCTGATAGCTGGCAGGAGACCTTGAACCACCAGCAGGAAGCATCAGCAAATCTACTTTTGAACCATCGCTCCCCAGATAAGTAGAAAGGATTCCGCCTGATTTAACCTCAGCTAATACCGCTGCACCCGCGCCGTCTCCAAATAAAACACAGGTATTTCTATCCTGCCAATCAGTTACGGAAGATAAAACCTCGGCTCCTATTACTAATGTATTTTTGTAAGTACCATGGACGATAAACTGCTGAGCAATAGCAATGGCATAAACAAAGCCGGCACAGGCAGCGGATATATCAAAACAAACGGCATTTTTGGCCTGTAAATTTGTTTGCACAAAACAGGCGGTAGAAGGAAACTGCATATCGGGAGTAATAGTAGCGACAATGATTAAATCCAAATCTTGCGGCTTTATTCTGGCATTCTTTAAAGCCTCCCTGGCCGCCTTGACTGCCAGATCAGAGGTTGCTTCGTTTTTAGAAACCAATCGTCTCTGTTTTATTCCCGTGCGGGTAGTAATCCACTCATCGGAGGTATCTACCATCTTCTCTAAATCCGCGTTGGTCAATATCTTTTTCGGTAGATACTCGCCTACTCCGATTATGCCTACTTTCTTCATAATGCTATATTAAGATAAGTTACGCTAACCGTTTACCGCGAACCGCGTACCGTAAACGGTAAGCGGTTAAAGGTAAACGCAACTGACAATTTCTAATTTGATGTAATTGCCTCCAAAATCTTCTCGTTAAATTTACGCTCTACTTCCTCTTTAGCTACTCTGATAGCGTTCTTTATGGCTCTGGTGTTAGAGCGGCCATGGCCAATAATGACCACGCTATTCACCCCCAATAAAGGCGCTCCGCCATATTCCGAATAATCCAGTTCTTTTTTGAAGCGCGAAAAACTAGTCTTGAGCAAAATAAGCCCTAATTTTCCTAGGGGATTACTCAATAGGTGCTTCTTTAAAAATGCCTGCATAGTCTCTACCGCGCTTTCCGTAACTTTTAAGGCTACATTGCCCACAAACCCGTCACAAATAACAATGTCGCTTTTACCGGAAAATAAATCTTTGCCTTCTACATTACCAATAAAATTAAGGCTGCTCTTCTCCAAGAGCTCGTGTGTCTCTTTCACAAATTCGGTCCCCTTGGTCTCCTCTTCTCCGATATTCAAAATTCCCACTGTAGGATTGGGTTTATTCAATATATAACGCGAATATGCATCTGCCATAATGCCATATTGTAATAATTGCACTGGTTTAGGGTCAATATTTGCACCGACATCAATAATCAGGGATATGCCTTTTAAAGTGGGAGTAATGATCGCGATACCCGGACGCTCAATTCCCGGCAACAAACCTAACCCTAAAGTTGCCGCGCATACCACTGCTCCGGTGTTACCCGCACTAAAAAAAGCGTCTCCATGGCCTTCTTTTACTAAATTTAAACCTATCACAATAGAAGAATTCCTCTTTTTCCTGACGCTGGAAGCAGCAGATTCCTCCATCTGAATTACTTCCTGCGCTGGATACACAGAAATAAGGCTACCTTTGTATCTCGACTTTTTAAGCAGTGAGTTTATCCTTGACTCATCACCCACCAAGCCAACTTCTACGCAGTATTCCTGGACAGCGGCTACTGCCCCTTCGATTACTACGTCCGGGGCATAATCCCCACCCATGGCATCAACGATTATTTTCATAGTATTAAATAGCTAGTTTGGTTCATGGTTCATGGTTCACAGACTATGAACTATGAACTAAGCTTTCTTTTTCTTCTCTTTTACCTTAATCTCCATAACCTGCCTGCCATCATAATAGCCGCACACCGCGCATACCCGATGTGGTAGCCTTGGCTGTTTACATTGTGGGCAGGGTATAAGATTTATAGAATGCAATTTCCAGTGTGTTCGGCGCCTTCTACCGCGCGCCTTAGAATGTCTTTTTTTAGGTAATGGCACAGGAACACCCTCCTTCATTTAGATTCTTACCACACCTAGGGCAAAGGCCTTTACAATCAGGATTACATAAGGGTTTTAAAGGGTAATCTAAGATGAGCTCTTCCCTTATATCCGGGCCTAAATTAACCACCTGTTCTGACTTATCCACGGCGTAACTTAGTCTTAATTTTTTCTTCAAATCAATCTCAATCTCATTAAGGCAACGGCTGCAAATGGTGCTTATAGAGGAAGTTAGCGCTACATCTACAGTAACAGCATTGGTAATCTTAGAAAATATCGCCCTTATCTGAATCGACCGGCGGAATTTAACTATATCTGTCTCTAAATCGAGTGAAGAGGCAATGATATCTTCCTCTAAAGTTAAACCCTCAGGTGATATCTGATTTATATTTACTTCCACCCCGCGCTTCATGCTTTATTTACATCCCCACCCTAAACCGTATTATTCCTCCTCGTATTTAGGAAAGACGGGGTTCATCGAACCCTACATAGCTTTTTTTTAAGTGCCTTCTCCACAAAATCCGGAACAAAACAAGATAAATCCGCACCTAAAGAAGCTGCTTCTTTTAAGAGTTTCGAAGAAAGGTAACAGTAGGATTCCTGCGGCATCAAAAAAATAGTTTCAATGTCTGGCGAGAGCTTTCTATTAGTTAAAGCCATTTGAAATTCATATTCAAAATCCGAAATCATGCGTAAGCCCCGAATTAAAACCTTGGTTTTTTTCTTACGTACATATTCAACTACTAAACCATCAAAATCATCCACGGATACGCCTTCTAAGCCTGAAACCGCCTTCTTTAGCATCCCTATCCTCTCCTTGACGCTAAAGAGTGGTTTCTTATGGGGGTTATGCGCCACGGCAATAATAACCTCTAAGAATATCTCCCGTGCCCGCTTAATCAGGTCAATATGGCCGTAGGTCACCGGGTCAAAGGTACCGGCATATATAGCTTTCTGACACATCTTTTTGTTATCCTGTTAGCCCGTTAGCCAGTTATCCTGTTTAACAGGCAACGGGAAAACCGGCAACTGGCTAACGAAACTAATTTCTCTTAAAGAATGACAAAATGGTATCCCCGTATCTTGCCTGCTTAAATAACCTTAAATCTCCCAACGCCTCTGGGAGATTATCTTTCTTAAAATGCTGCGCCATTACAAAACCATTGGGCGCTAATATATCATAACCAGATAGGGTTTGCAAGGTTTTTTTTACCAAGTCTTGGTAATAGGGGGGATCTAAGAAGATAATGTCGAATTTTTCACTTGCTTTATTTAGCCGCTCTATCGCTACTAAAGCATCCAACGCGAGAACGCGAGAACGCGAGAACCCCAAAACAGATAAATTCTGTTTAATCTCTTCTATACATCTTCTATCTTTCTCTACAAACACTGCCTCACTGGCTCCTTGCGACAACGCCTCTAAGCCTACCGCGCCTGAGCCGGCAAATAAGTCTAAGAAGGCCAGTCCTTCCATGCTACCTAAAATATCAAATAGGGCCTTTCTTACCTTATCTTGTGTCGGCCTAATGCCCTTGGGCATCTTGATAATTCTACCTTTATATTTGCCGGTGATTATGCGCATATTGGTTCATTGTTCACTGTTCATAGTTCACTGTTCACAAAAAATCTATGAACTAAGAACTATGAACTAAGAACTAAATCATCCTACTACCACCAACTTCTCATACTCCGGAAATCTCTGCAATAGTTTTTCTTTTAAAAGAATATTTGGCCGTGCCTCTATGCGTGGGTCAAGATTAACCAGCCTTATTGCCTCTTCCCTTGCCCGCTTTAATAACTGCATCTGGGTTAAAGGATTAGCGATTTTTAACTCAGCTAGGCCGTGCTGGCGCTCACCAAAGAATTCACCCGGCCCCCTAATCCGTAAATCTTCTTCTGAAATACGAAACCCATTATTATACTTGATCATGACAGCCAGGCGTGCCCGCGCCTCTTGGGTTTCAGCATTAGATACCAAGATACAGAAAGATTCAACTGAACCCCTACCCACCCGTCCCCGTAATTGATGTAACTGCGCCAATCCAAAGCGTTCTGCTCGTTCGATAACCATACAGGTAGCATTAGGTACATCAATGCCCACCTCTAACACTGTAGTAGAGACCAAGATATCCAACTCTTTATTTTTAAACCTTAACATGAGCAGGTCTTGTTCTTTTTGTTTTAGTCGGCCGTGAATAAGCCCGAGCTGAAAATCTTTAAATTCTCCTGACCTTAGTTCTGCGTACATCTTTTTTGCACCGGCCATATCTAAAACATACGACTCTTCAATTACCGGATAAATAATATACACTTGATAACCTTTACGTAACTGCTGACGGGCAACATCATAGGCTTGTAATCGTTGGCTTTCAGTAAAATGGAGTGTCTTAATTGGCAGGCGGCCAGGAGGAAGTTCAGTGATAACGGAAATATCTAGATCTCCGTATAAAGTAATCGCCAGTGTTCTGGGAATAGGCGTGGCAGTCATAATTAAACAATCGGGATTGTATCCCTTTTTGGGCAATAAGGCACGCTGGCCGACCCCAAACTTATGCTGTTCATCGATTACCACCAGGCCTAAATTCTTAAATTCTATCTCTTCTTGTAACAAGGCATGCGTCCCAATAACCAAATCTATTTTACCTTCTTTTATCCCCTGATAAATACTTTCTTTTTCTTTATTATTCAGGCTGCTGGCAAGTAATCCAATCTTAATATCCATGAACCATGAACCATGCCCTGCCTGCCGGCAGGCAGGAACCATGAACCATGAACTAAGTTTCTCATAATGCTGCCTAGCCAATATCTCCGTCGGCACCATAAAGGCCGCTTGGTAACCTCCCTGAATGGCAAAAAGACCGGCGATAGTGGCTACTACGGTCTTGCCCGAACCCACATCTCCCTGCAACAGCCGTTGCATAGCTTGGGGTTTAGCCATATCGAGCCTAATCTCTTGGATAACTTTCTCCTGGGATGGGGTTAATTTAAAAGGTAAATTATCCATAAAACTTTTTACTAAATCACCATATACCTGATGAGATATACCAAGTTTCTCTTTCTTTCTTAACTTTCTTAAGGCAAGTAGCAGCTGAAATAGAAAAAACTCTTCAAAGGAGAGCCTTTCATAGGCCTGTTTTTGCAAATCTAAATTATCGGGAAAATGTATATTAAGCAGGCTCTTGGCAAAGTTTAAGAGGTTATTTCTTGATCGGATATCATAAGAAAGGGGATCGTTAATTTCAGGCAGACATTCATCCAGGGCATATTTTACGATTTGACGGAAATTCCGCTGGGTTATACCCTCGGGTAAAGAATAAATCGGCACTATTCTACCTATATTAAGAGACTCGCCCCGCCCGCCAGAAATAATCTCAAACTCGGGCGAATTCATCTGTAGCCGGCCTGCGTATTGCTCTATCTTGCCATACAATATTAGGGTGACGCCTACTTGAAAATACTCCTTTAGATAAGGCTGATTAAACCAAACGCAAAATATCTTTCCAGTATCATCTCCCACAGCTATCTCAGTAATACTAAAACCGCGCCGCCTAAAGGATTGACGTTCATTTCTTACGAGAACCTTGGCTTTTATAGTCTGGGTCTGGCCTTCTTTTAGCTGTGATATCGAAATAAAATTCGTACGGTCTTCGTAGCGTCGCGGAAAGTAATAGAGCAGGTCTTCTGCGGTATTTATGCCAACCTTACTGAATGTCTTGGCTTTTTTCGGCCCAATACCCTTTAAATAGCGGATAGGAATAGTTAATGTTTTTTCCATAGAGATTAATTATACAATATATGTTAAAAAACTCAAGGGCCTATGGCCTATGCGTAGTATACTCAATCTTGTGTAAATTCTATTAGGCAGCGGGTCCTGACTCGGGTATTTTCTTGCCGCATCACGCGGCTGCGAAAACACCCGAGTCACCCGCTGGACAGTATAATAAAAGAGTAGACTTAATCCTTAAGACCGTTTCTAATTTATCCTAACAATTTCAATGAGTTACAGTAGAGCTGTCCCTGTCTACGTTTTGGGTTTTGAGTTTTAGTTTTGCCTTTTGCGTTTTGAGTTTTACGCTAACTTGTGACCTGATAACTTACTCAAAGGGTAACTTGCGGCTGCTCTGATTCAGTCGGAGACTCTTTGGGCAAAGATTCTTCTGGTGGGATTTCAGGTTTTCTATTACCTTGCGCCACTTCTATTTCAAAGGTATCTGTGGAATAAGCCTTATTTTTGATTTTAATTACAGCGGGTTCAATTTTGAATTTACCTATATCAGCGGGTATTAATATAAGCGTATAAACCAGGATGGTCTTCGTGTCGCTTTGGGCAAAAGATACGGTTGAAGACTCTGCCTGAGAGATAATATTAAAACCCGTAAATTTCGGGAGCTGGACAGCGGGTAAATTCTTATCGGATGAGGTAACGATTATTTTATAGATTAGGGTCTCATCAGTAGTAATGCTAGTTTTATCCATCTCAGCCTTTATAGTTGTTTCCGCAAAGGCTGAGGTTATAAATAAAAATATAAAAAATACGGTTAAGATAACTAATTTCTTCATCTTGTTATTCAACGGCCCAAAATCCTGCGCCCCCTTTCTGAGCCGGATTATTTATATTTAGTAGACGTAAATAAATTAATCAAATATAAATAGACTATAGTTAATAATATTACTAATAAAATAATGACTATTGATTTGATTTGAAGGAATTTAAAACGTCCTATTTTTTTATATTTTAAATAAACCTCCCCCTCTTTTTCAACTTTCCCCACGTATTTTCTCTTATATAATAATTTTTCTAAAAAATTGTAATTACGCATCTTAAAAATTTAAAATGGAACCCCACGGACTAAAGTCCGTGGTACCTTGATAGACCCCGCCTTTGGCGGGGTCATCCCGCTTATACCTATAAGACCACGAACATCCAGTGACATCCCGCCGAAGTAAAAATTCAGCATTCCTCCACGGATTTTAATCCGTGGTTTCCTGCAAAGGCGAGATGAAGTTAGAATACCCAATTTTGATTTGTGATTTTTTTATTACCTGAAATTATAGTGTTTCTTGACCGGTTTTTTGATGTTCCAGGTGCAAGATAAGCCTTTCGGGAAACTCACAAAATCACCCTGGCCAAAACTTACGCTCTTTCCGTCTTTAGTTTCTACGCTAACTTCGCCTTCCAAGAAATAACACTCCTCTATACTATCATAGACCCAAGGAAAACGCGACGCCTCTTTTTCCCATATCGGCCAACTAAACACGCCCCTTTCCTTCAGTTGCTCTTGACTTAATTTCTGCACTTTGATTTCCATTTTTACCTCTTTCTATCGCGTATCCGGCAAGACACGCGGAACACTACGTCATCTGCATAGCATTAAGAAATTACTTCCCTATTTTGTCTTTAAACTCCGGTAAAAGAATAAGCGCATCAAATTTTCTATAGAACCTATAGATAAGAAAATAAAATAACCGATTTTTTCTTTGTATATTATCTATGGCCAGATGCATCGAAGACCCCAACACGAACAGATTCAAAGGGTAAAATTTTAAGCCTAAACCAAAAATAAGTAAAATAAAATTAATCTCCCAGGAGTGGAATATTAAATAAGACTTGCCAGACCTTAGGTATAAACCTTCTAATAGAGCCCTTAAATCAAACTTATTTTTAAAAAATATAAAGTAGTCGATAAGGTGGTCTAAATCTAAAAAAATACCCGTCAAGATAAGAATGGCAACATAAGATAAATTTCCTGTCTTTTGATAAACCCATGTGGATAATAGAATGGTAGAAACCACGTGTACTAATATATCTATAAGCGACCTTCTCATATAAGAACCGCCTTTCATAAACACTTTTCAACCCATGCAGGGTATTCACCCTAAATAGGCAATAATAT
>Ga0315286_10000074_pt1 | contig 65081 bp, 45 predicted proteins | sample YL17G10_0_MG_FD_205038 | JGI IMG/M metagenome (GOLD analysis project Ga0315286, IMG submission 205038) | Sediment microbial communities from Yellowstone Lake, YNP, Wyoming, USA - YL17G10_0 | ecosystem: Environmental > Aquatic > Freshwater > Lake > Sediment | place: USA: Wyoming | collected...
GCGAAGCTCTTTTGCTTCCCGATCCGGCGCGACAATCCCTTGGGCTTCTCTGTCCTTTTGGTTGATGTAGAGCCCTCCGAGGCCGAGAGCATAGGCTTTGGTCCGGCTCCAATCCACATCCTTGAACCATTCCCCGCCTTGATCTTTTCCGTCGCGCAAGGCGAGATAGCCGTTAGCCCGGAGCCAGGAATTCATGTTGACGCCGCGGCGGAAGGGCTTGAAGCCGTGGTCGGACATGATAAACAGCGCGCCCCGGGGGGACATTTTTTTCCGGATGCGTCCGATCATCGCGTCCATCTTGACGAAGAGGTCTTCGATGACTTCCGGTCCCAGCTCGGCCGGGCCTTTCCTGAGCGCCGGATGGTCTTTATCCAGATATCTCCAGAACATGTGCTGGATGCTGTCCGTCGTTTCGAAGACGCAGACGACCATGCCTTTCTTCGTCTTATCCAGGGCATTGAAGAGCATCGCCTCCCACTCGTCGTGGTTCGAGTAGGTCAGCTCCAGGAACGCCTTCTCGCTCAGGGCGCCTTCGTTGAGCGCCCAGGTATCGTTGGCTTCTCCCAGGGTGATGAAGCTTCCCAGGAGTTTCGCCAGATAGACCGAGTAGATGAACGGATGGGAGATGGGCAGGGCCGGTTTTTCCGGATCGATGTTCAAAGGGGTGATATACATTTCAAAATGGGGCTCGATCCGGGAGAGGTAAAAACGACAGATGGCCTTGATCGTCATTCCCAAGCCGGGACGAAAGGTCAGCCGTATCCAGGGCGAGAACGTGTTCCTATTAAGATAAAATTTTCGGCCCGAAACCCGGATCGTCGCGCCGTCGCCGCCGCGGTCGATCCCGATCTCCATGGGCAGCCGGATGTCTTCGGGTTCTTTGAGCATCGTGTTTTCCGGGCCGGAGATAGAGGTTGAAATCCGGCCGTCCTTGATCTCGACCGGGACGGCGACGCCTCCTTCGAGCTTCTCGATTTTCGCCGGATCGGATGTGTAATAGGCAAACGTGCCCTGGCTGCCTTTGAGATCCGGGGCGCACATTCCGGAGAGCAGATGACCCTTGAATTTTTCAGGGGGGAAGGTGATCGGGACGCGGATGACCGTGCTGAAGACGCCGTTCTCGCCAAGAATTTTCCAGAAAGGGACGCTTTTGCGCATGCCCCGGATCTCCGCCTTTGCCAGCGGAATCCGGAATTTGCCGAGCCGTAAAACCTTCTTCGGCTTCCCGATCCGGGCCGAGGAGAGGTCCGGGAGATAGGTCCTCCGATCCCGGCTTAGAAAATCGAAGATGTTGTGTTTCGAGGGGTTGGACCCGGTCATGAACGAGGACCAGGCGACCGGAGATATGGCCGGCGTTGTCGTCTGGAGCCGGGCGTACGCGCCTTCCTCTTTGAGCCCGGCCAGATTCGGAAGTTTTCCCGCGGCCATGAATTTTTCGGCAAGCTCGGGGGCGAGGCCGTCCAGCCCGATGATCACGACCTGGTCGACCAGGCTGTTCTTGTAGGCCTTTTTTCCCCGGACAAGGCGGAAAAGAAAACGGAACGGCCAGGATAAAAACGAAAAAACGGCGAGGACAAAAGTCAGGAAGAGGACGAGAAACGAGGAAAGAAAGGCAAAGCCCGCGCCCGGTCCGATATAGGCCGAAAGCGGCAGGCCCGCGGCCAGGAAGAGAAAGACGCTGAGTCCGGCCATCCACAAACGGGGAGAGCGGGACTTCATCAGTAGCGTTCCATGATGATTTCGGCCAGCCCCGAGATGGAAAGGTTTTCTCCGCGGTCGCTCTTCGCCAGGAAAAAGGCGTCGTCCCAGGTGTGCATGCCCTGGAGCCCGGGGGTCCGGCCGAAAATTTCTTTTTTCTTGACGGAGCCTTTGAGGTCGAAGCCCGGCTCGGAGAGGACGATGAGATCCGGACCCTTGGAAACATAAGGTCCGCAGTAGATCTCTTTAGCGGCGAATACTTTGCGCACGATCTTTTGTCCGTTGAAGGTGAGCTTTTCCAGCCTGCGGATGATCTCTTCCTTGATTCCCTTCGCTTCGCCCGCCCTGACCGATCCCTGGGGATAACGGTCTTTGTAATTGAGGTAAATCCGGTTGGGGTCGAGGGCGAAGGCCACCGTCTTTGGGGAGATGTCCTCGAGTCCTCGCGGTGTCGAGTTCGCGTATCTGAGGAATTTTTCCTTCTCGAGCCAGGCGTTGAGGTAGACTTCCTGCTTGATGCCGGTGAAACCGTGGTCGGAGAGGAAAAAGATATTTTCCTCGTCGCCGGACGACTTCCGGAAGGCGGCGTAAATCTTGTTGATCAGGCGGTCGATCTGGCGGTAGAATTCGAGGAAATTCTGGTGGTGGGGATGATCGGGGTCGGCGTAAGCGTTCCAGAGGAAGTGGTGAAGCCGGTCCGTCCCGGTGATGACGAATTCAAAGTAGTCCCAGTCCTCCTCCCAAAACATGTTGAGCGCTTTTTGCTGGCCCATGAGCGTCTTGATCAGCTCGTTCCAGAGGAGGGTGTTGTTTTCCCGGCAGCGCAGCGTGTCGATGTCGATCTGGTAGCCCATTTGTTCCAGGGCGGCCTTATGGACAAGGGGATAGACGGCTTTGGAGAGATCGATGGCGACAAAGCCCGAAATGAGAACGCCGTTGAGCGGCCGCGCGGGATAGGTGGACGGCTGGTTGATGATGATGGATTTTTTTCCCTTCTCGCTCAGGGTATCCCAAAATGTCGGGGCTTTGACGTCCAGGAAGTTGGGGAAGCGGAGCTCATAGCTCTTGGGCTTGAAGTCGGTGAAGCCGAAAATGCCGTGGGAGCCCGAATTGAGGCCGGTCATGAAATCCGTCCAGCTCACGGAGGAAACCTCGGGGAGGCTGGCTTTCATCTTGTGAAGATGGCCGGCGTCGATAATCCGGCCGAGGGTGGACAAAACCCCTTTTTTGGCGAGGTCGGTGAGAAGTCCGAAGGGGACGCCGTCGAGGCCTATGACGCAGACCCGGCTGTCTCTTTTCTGCTTAGTAATAGGCATGAGTATGACTATTATAGCACTCAACTCTCAGATGTCAATGAATTTACGGGCTTCGCTAGAATCTTTCCGGCGCCGGAGTCGTCCCCGGCCCCCCTGGGAACCAGTCCCGTCGATTCCCTGCTTCGGCCCTCTTCCGCTATGGGCGTCGAGGAGTCGACTCCGGCGCCGCAAGGGGATCACACATTCGGAGATGATTCCACGGGCTGAGAGGGGCTTCCCTGTTTGACAAGAGAAATCGAGGTTGGTAAAGTGGTCCATCGACGAGCGCCTTATTTATGAACAGAATCGATCGTTTTCTCGGAATTCTTGAAAAAAAATACAAGACGACGACGAAAAAAAGCCTGAAATTCTACGAACGGGCGCAGAAGGTCATGGTCAAAGGCGGGAGCCACACCCTCCGCCTCTGGAGGCCGTATCCGTTCATCATGTCCGAGGCCCACGGCCCTTACGTCCATGACGTGGACGGCAACACCTATATCGACTACTGGCAGGGCCACTATGCCAATATCCTCGGCCATAATCCGCCCGAATTGAAAAAGGAGTTCGAGGCCTTCGACCCGGAGCGTGGTTCGCTCCACACCGGATTCGAGGGCGAGAGCCAGATCCGGCTGGCGGAAATCCTCCTCAAGCAGCTCGGCTATCGCGATTACAAAGTCCGGTTCACGACGTCTGGAACCTTGGCCACGATGTATGCCGTCATGCTTGCCCAGGCTTACACCGGCCGGGAATTGATCCTCAAAATCGGGGGCGGATGGCACGGCGCATCCCCGTACCTTCTCAAAGGGGTGAAATACGACCGGGATAAAGGATTCACCCGGTCCGAATCGGCCGGAGTTCCTGAAGCCATCGTCCGGAACACCTTGATCACCCGTTTCGGCGACGACCGGGATTTGAAAAAAATCCTCTCGGCAAAGGGAGACCGCGTCGCCTGTTTTATCCTCGAGCCGTTTCTCGGTGTCGGCGGATTCCTCCCGGCTCCGAAAAGCTACCTCGAATGCGTCCGGGCGTTGACCGAGCGATACGGGATCCTGCTCGTTTTCGACGAAATCATTTCGGGATTCCGTTTCTGCCCGTCCGGGGTGCAGCAGCTCTACGGCATCGAGCCCGATCTTTCGACATTCGGCAAGCTCATCGGGGGCGGCCATGCCGTCTCCGCCGTGGCCGGCCGGTCCTGCATCCTGGATCAGGGCGGTTCGAGGTCACCGCGGAAGGACAAAGTCCTTTTCGAGGGAGGAACGTTTTCCGCCCATCCTCAATACATGAGAGCCGGCTACGTCATGCTCAAACACCTGGTCCAGAATGCCGCGTCGATCTACTCCAAGCTGGCCCGCTCGGGCGAGACGCTCCGGACAGGGATCGAAAGCGCGTTCCAGGCCGAAGGAATCGACGCCGTGTGCACCGGCCGCGGGAACGATGCCGTCACCGGCAGCTCGCTTTATATGGTTAATTTTCCCCTGACGCGAAGCGCGAGGAGGAGCGCCGAAGACCTCTGGAATCCGGTGCTTTTCGACCAACGCCTCAAAGAGGAAGTCATCAAGCTCGCTCTCCTGACCGTGGGAGTTCACGTCGTCCATGGCGGCGGAGCGGTGTCGACGGCCCACGGCGCAAAGGATATCGAGCGGACCATCGCCGCCTACGGGGAGGTCGCGAGATTGTTCAAAAAATATTTGTTCACTTAGCCGGACGATTTATCCAGGCGGAACGCATATACTCCGGAATGCACTTTGAGGCGCAGCCCTCCTCCCTGAGTTTCCAAAATCTCGACTTCGGGTCGGTTCGCGGTTTTTCCCTGGCTGGACCATATCCGCTTCCCGCTTTCTTCGAGCAGGGCTTTCGCCCGCGGAAGGGGAATGCGGATTTCGGCCTCGGAACCGGGGGGAACCTGGAGATCCAAGTGGAGGGATTTTTCTTTCCTTCGCCAATCGACTTTGACCTTCCCCCGGATGGTCTCCACTGCGGCTCGAGCTGATGTCAAATCCGGCAGATCCGGCGGAAATATCGTGATCTTCTCCCATCCGGCTTGGTTGCAGCGGATACCCGCGATCGTTTTATAAAACCAGGAGTCGATCGAACCGAGCATGACGTGGTTGTGGGAATTCATCCCGCCGCCCGTGATTTTTTCCCAACGCTCCCAAAGCGTGGTCGCGCCTTCCCGGACCATGTACCCCCAGCCGGGATAGGTTTTTTGATTGACGAGGCGATAGGCGACGTAGGGGTAGCCGTGATCGCTGAGAACTTCGAGCAGGTAGCGTGTTCCGACGATTCCGGTGTCGAGATGAAAATCCCAGTCGCCGATAACACTTTGGAGCAGCCCCGAAAGCACCGCTTCCTTCTTCGGGCCGGGGGCCATATCGAGATAGAGAGGCAGGACGTTCGATGTCTGGCTGACGTAGCGGTCGACGGGGCTCGTTTGTATTGTGGCGTATCTCGTCCCCTGTAAAAACGCGCGGTTGAACGCTTTCTTGATGCGGGCGGCATGGGAGGCGTACATCCTCGCTTCCGCGGACGCGCTCAAGGCGGCGGCGATCCGGGATAAGCACAGCGTGTCGTGATAATAAAACCACGTTGAGGTCAGCTCGAGCGGAGTCTTTTTGGGCGCGATGCTCCCCGGCGGACACCAATCGCCGTATTTGCCTAGATGTCGGACGATATCGCCGTCCGCGTTTTTCGCTAGAAACGCGACGTATTTCTTGAGCCTGGGGTAATGTTCGGCCAGGACGTCAACGTCTCCGTAATACCAATAGACCAGCCAGGCCAGGGTGATGTAGGCCGATCCCCAGGCCGGGTCCGCGGGAGAAAAGCCGCCGATATAGGCCGGGACGAAATCGGGGAGGCTGCCGTCCTTTCCCTGCGCGTCCCGGATGTCCCGGAGAAATTTCGCATAGAATGCGGCCATGTCGAAATTAAAAATGGCCGATTCGGCGGCCAGGTGGGCATCGCCCAGCCAGCCGTGCCGCTCGTCCCGCTGGGGACAATCGGTCGGAATGCCCATGAGATTCGAGCGGAGGCCCCAGACGACGTTGCGATGGATGCGGTTGAACAGAGAATTCGAGCAGACGAATTTTCCCGAAGGCTCGACCGCGGAATGGACGACGCGGCCCAGGACGGACGTCAAGCGCGGCAGCTCCGGACCGCCGCCGATCTCCGCGTACCGGAATCCATGGTACGTGAACTTCGGTTCGAATTCCTCGACTCCTTGACCGCGGCAGACATAAACGTCGGTCGCCTGCGCGTTCTGGTTGGGCGAGACATTGAGGCCGCCCTCTTCGCTTAATAGCTCGGCATGGCGCAGGGTCAAGCGTGTTCCGGCCCTGGCCTCGATTTGCAGCGCCAGCCTCCCGGCGAAGTTCTGTCCGAAATCATAAATCATTTTCTCCCGGGAAGAAGAGACAATTTTGCGCGGCCGGAGGCTTTCGACGGCCCGGATCGGAGGCATGAGTCGGGAGCGAAGAAGAGGCCCCTCCGCGCACACGGCATTTTTCACATCCACGAGCTCATCGTGAGCGCCATCAAAAAATTCCCCGAAATAGAGGCCGTTTTCCCGGAGAGGACCGTGCCCCGCGATCCAAGACGCGTCCGTCGCGATAACCCGCCGTTTGCCGCCGTCGTATTCGATTTCGATCTGGCAAATCGCCTTCGGCGGGCCATATCCGTAGTTTGCGATGTGCCGGCCGTTGCCCAAAATCAAAGTGACCGTGTTGCGGCGACCGAGATATCCGGCCAGGTCGAAAGTCGCATACAAAGCGGTTTTCCGGTAATCGGTCTGAGGGGGATCGAGAACGCTGTCTCCCACTTTGCGGCCGTTGATCAGCAGTTCATAGCACCCCAGCCCGCAGACGTAGGCTCTGGCCCGAGTGATATTCAGCGCGGCTTCGAAATCTTTCGTAAGATAAATGCCGAACGTTTGGACATAATCGCCCCGGTATTTTCCGAGCATGGTCGTCCCCGGCGCGCGGAATGTCCTGGGGCGGTTCATCGTGATCCATCTCGCCTCCCAGTCTTTGGGCGAAAGGAATCCCGTCTCAAAAAAAGCCGCGGCGCTGTAGGCGCTGCGTCTTTCCCCCTGATCCCACCATCGCACGCGCCAGAAATATCGCGTCCGGCTTTTCAAGAGTGAGGCGGGCGTGGGAATATGCGCCGTCCGGCGGGAGCGGACTTTTCCGCTGTTCCAAACATCGGCGCTTCCCCGCTTTATCCCGGCATCATTCGAGCCGACGAGGATTTGATAGGCGGCGGGATCGACTCCGCGTTCAGCGGCGAGTGTTTTCCAGGACAAGCGCGGCCGCGGGACGTCTATTCCCAGCGGATTTTTCAGGTATTCGCATCGTAACGAAGATGGGGGAGGGATCATCGCCACTATGCTTGGTCCGCTCTATGTCCTCCGCGCAAGGACATCCTTTTCATAGGCGGCGATCTCCGCCATCCACTCCGATCCGGGCGGGACGTTTTCCCGGAAACAGAAACAATCCCAGACGGCGCCGAACGGCATGGACTTGAATTCCTCGCGGAGAGCGAGTCGCTCGAAATTGTTATCCTCCCGCTCCGCCGCCCGGAGTCTGTCTTCGGGGAGAAGCAGGGCCGATAAAAATCCTTTGAGGGCGGCCCTGGCTCCTATGACCCAGGCGCCGACGCGATTCAGGCTGGCGTCGAAATAGTCGAGCGCGACGTGGGCTCGGTCCAAAGCCCGGCAGCGAACGATCTCTTCCGTGACGGAGAGAATGTCGTCGGTAAGGGCGACGACATGGTCGCTGTCCCATCTAACGCCGCGGCTCAGATGGAAGACGATTCCCGGCGTGAAAAGGAGGATGGCCGAGATCTTGTCGGCCACCGATTCGGTCGGATGGAAATGACCGAGGTCGAGGCAGACCATCTTCTTTTTCTCTTGAGCGTAGCCCAGGTAGAACTCATGCGACCCGACGACGAACGATTCGGAGCCGATGCCGAACAGCTTGCTTTCCAGGGAATCCTTCATCTGAGTGGGGCTGTATCGGGCGGCGAAGATCTCGTCCAGCGATTCCTTCAAGCGCTCGCGATAGGCCAGGCGCTCGATGGGAACTTCCTTGGAGCCGTCCGGGATCCAGAGGTTATGAAGGCAGGGGCTCGAGAGCTCGAGGCCGAGGACCGAGCTGATGTTCCGGCAGCACTTGACATGATCGACCCAAAATTTGCGAATCGGCTTATCCGGATGGCTGAGGGTGAATCCCGAGGCGGCCTTGGGATGGGAGAAACATGTCGCGTTGAAGTCGATCTTGAGCTTTTCCTTCCTGGCCCAATCGACCCACCCGCGAAAGTGGCCGGGTTCGATTGCGTTTCGCTCGACGGGCTTGCCTCCGAATTCGCCGTAGATCGCATGGAGGTTCAGGCGATGAGAACCCGGAATCAGGGAAAATGCCTTGTGGAGGTCCATCCTCAGTTCTTCGATCGTCCGCGGCTTTCCCGGAAAGGCACCTGTCACCTGGAGGCCGCTTCCGGATAATCGCCCTCCCGGTTTCTCGAATCCTCCGACGTCGTCCCCCTGCCAGCAGTGGAGAGAGAGAGGAATGTCCTTGAGTAGGCGGAGCGATTTTTCCGCGTCCACGCCTTGGCCGGCGTAGGCCTCCTTGGCGATTTCGTAGTTCTTTTCGATTTGCGAAGATCCCATGTTTTTCCCCCTTAACGCTTATTTCGAGCGTGCATGAATTTCCTGTCCTTGAGAGAGACGGTCCAGGAGCCTCCTTCCGTCATCATCTTCTATTTTTTCCCGAGGCATATGCTCTGAAAGCGGCCGAAGGCCCCTCCCCAGGCGCTCGTTTTCCGCGGCTCATAAGTCCGGAGCTCGGTCGAGACGGCGATGATTTTCCGGATCTCTTTGAGAGAGCCGACGTGGCCGAGGGCCAGGGCTTGCCCCATGATGTTGCCGATAGCCGTGGCTTCCGCCGGCCCCGTGACGACGGGAAGCGCCGTCGCGTCGGCGGTAAAGCGGCAGAGGAGCTCGTTTTTGCTCCCGCCGCCGATGATCTGGATCTTCTCGATGGGACGCGGACAGACCTGTCTCAGTTCTTCAAGAACGGCCCGGTATTTCAAGGCCAGGCTTTCCAGGGCGCAGCGGATGATCTCGGCGTGGCTTTGGGGAACCGCCTGACCGGAATCCCGGCAGTAGCGCTGGATGGCCGCCGGCATATCCGGCGGATTGAGGAAATCCCCGGCATCGGGATCGACGAAAGCCTTGAACGGTTTGGCCGTAGCGGCCGCGGCGGCCAATTCCCCGTAGCTCACCGGGCGGCGCTCGCTCCATTTTTTCCGGCACTGCTGAACCAGCCATAGGCCGGCGATGTTCTTGAGGAAGCGGATGGTGTTTTCCATCCCGCCTTCGTTCGTGAAATTCAGCCGATGCGTTAGAGCCGTGATCAGCGGCTCCGGCGTCTCGATGCCCATGACCGACCATGTTCCGGAGCTGATGTACGCCCAATTTTTTCCGGCGGCGGGAACGGCGGCGACGGCCGAGGCGGTATCGTGGCTGGCCGCAGCGACGACAGAAATTTCCGCAAGACCGGCCTCCTGAGCGACGTCGGGCAGGAGGTTTCCGAGCCGCGTTCCGGGAATGACCATCCCGGGCATGATGTCGACGGAAACGCCGAGCGCGGCTAACAGCTCCGGGCTCCATTTCCGCGTCCTCGGATCCAGGAGCTGGGACGTGGAAGCAATCGTGTATTCGGACGTTTTCCGTCCGGTCAGAAAATAGGTAAAAATATCCGGCATGAAAAGGAGACGCGCGGCTGATTCGAGGAGGGCCGGATTTTCGAGGGTGAGGGCGTGGAGCTGAAAAAGGGAATTGAACGGCAAGAATTGGATACCGGTGAGCTCATAGATCCGTTCTTCGCCTATTTTTTCGAAGAATTTTTCCATCGCCTTGACATTGCGCAGGTCGCGGTAGGCGAACGGAAGGCCGAGAAGTTCCCCATCCTTGCCGAGTAACCCAAAGTCCACTCCCCAGGTATCGACGGCGATGCTCTCCGGCTTAGCCTTAGCCTGGGCTGAGCTGGCGGCCATGGCTGTCTTCATTTCATCCCATAGGCCGTAGACGTTCCAATGAAGACGGCCGAACAGATTGCGCGGTCCGTTGGGGAAGCGATGAATCTCGCGGATAGAAAGACGTCCGCCCTCTAGGGCCCCCAGGACGGCCCGGCCGCTTTCTGCCCCCAAATCGAAGGCGAGGTAATGATGCCCGCTCATTCAACCCATTTTTATCCGTTTTGGCTGCTTTTAGCAAGGGGGCCGTGGTCCGGAAAGCCGCCGCGGCCGGCGCTTCTTTCCTTATTCCCGGATTTTTGTGTATTATTATCGATCGAACGGGAGAAGAGCATGAAGATCATCAGCGATTCGCTCAAGGTTGCCACGAAGGGTTTCAACGATATGATCGACCTGACGCCCATGATCGCCCAGCGGCTGGCCGCCAATCGGCTGGCGGACGGCCTCGTCAATATTTTCGTCTCGGGCTCGACGGCCGGCCTGACCTCGATCGAATATGAGCCGGGTCTGGTCGAGGATTTTTCGAGATTGATGGAGAAGCTCGCCCCGAGCAACATTCCTTACTATCATGACAAGCGGTGGGGCGACGGGAACGGCTTTTCCCATGTCCGGGCCAGCCTGATCGGGCCTTCGCTCAACGTCCCGTTTTCAGGGTCGAAGCTGAGCCTCGGGACCTGGCAGCAGATCGTGCTTGTCGATTTCGACAACGGCCCGAGAACACGGACGATACTGCTCCAATTTATCGGCGAATGACGGTACGGAATGGACATCGAAGAAAGACTCAAGCTCCTTAAGAAGAGCCGCGATCTTCGCCAGCGGACGCGCCGGGATTCGGTCGAAACGACCTGGGCCCGGCTGGGCAAAGACCAAAACCTGTCCGAAAAAGAGAAGCTTGAGAAACTCATCCATCTGACGGTCGCGAAGAAATCCAAGCCCGACACCGAACGGCCGCCCTTCGAACCGCTCCCGCGGGAGCCGATGAAGCTCGTCGAGAACTCCTATCCCTTGCCTTCCCGTTACGGCAAGAACCGGATCGGGGACGGGCTCGCGATCCGCGGCGAGATTCTGTACTATCTGAGCAAGGACGAAAGCTTCAAGGATCTCGACCTCTCCACCGCGCTATTCATCGACCTTGAAACAACCGGCCTGGCCGGCGGGACGGGCACGCTCCCGTTTCTCGTGGGCATGGGATATTTCCGGAACGGTAAATTCAATATCGCTCAATATTTTCTGGGAGAACCGGCCGATGAAGGGCGCATGATCGAGGAATTGGCCGCATTCTTCAAGGAGATGGACTTCCAGTCCGTTGTCACGTATAACGGCAAAGCGTTCGACTTGCCGCTTCTTGAAACGCGGTTCGTGCTCAATCGGAAACCGTTCGTCCTGTCCGATCTTCCTCATCTCGACCTGCTTTTCTCGGCGCGGAGCCTGTGGAAGCACAAGCATGAATCCTGCCGGCTCTGCCATTTGGCCCAGGAGATCGTGGAGGCCGAGCGGGCCGAAGATATTCCCTCATCCGAGATCCCTTATATCTACTCGACCTACCTCCGGGGCGGCGATTTTTCGCTCATCGAACCCATTATCTATCACAACCAGGAAGACCTGCTTTCGCTCCTCGGGCTGACGATCGCGGCGGCGAAGCTCTTTGTCGAAGACCGGGAGGAGACCGAGGAATTCGACGCCCTGGACATGATCGGGGTCGGCAAGGTCTTCGAGAGCGCGGGCGACTTGGAGAAATCGGTCGAGCGCTTCGAGCGGGCTCTGAAAGGCGAGCTGCCCGACGAAATATCGCTGACCATCAAGGCGAAGCTTTCCATCCATTATAAGAGAAATGCGGATTACGAAAAAGCCGTCACCCTCTGGCAGGATATCTCCAGCCGGCACGAGAATCCGCTCGAGGCGCTGCGCGAGCTGGCGATGTATTTCGAGCACAAGCAGAAGGATTACGAGGAAGCCAAGCGAACGGCCGAGGAAGGATTGGCCTTGGCCATGAACGGTTCGGCGTCCATCCGGGGAAAGGATTTCCGAAAGGACTTCGAACACAGGCTCGATCGGCTCAACGATAAAATCATAAGGCATAGCAAAGGGCGAAAAGCGGGATGAGGTAATCGCTATATCGGGACGAGAATCTGATGCGGGCGATGGTTCTGAAGGCATTCCGGCCGATTGAAAAGAATCCGCTCGAACTCACGAACGCCGCTGTTCCCGACCCCGGCGCGGGAGAAATTCTTCTCAAAGTCTCAGTCTGCGGCGTCTGTCATACCGATCTCCATACGGTCGAGGGCGAGCTTCCCCATATTCCGCTGCCCATCATCCCCGGACATCAAGTCGTCGGCCTCGTCGCCAGAAGGGGAGAGGGGAGCCGCCGCTTCGAAATCGGCGAAAGAGCCGGAATCGCCTGGCTGCACTCGGCCTGCGGGACGTGCCGGTTTTGTATCAAGGGAAACGAAAATCTGTGCGTCGAGGGACGATTCACCGGCTATCACGCGAATGGCGGATACGCGGAATATATCCGCGTTCCCGAGAAATTCGCCTACACGATTCCCGCGATATTTTCCGATGAGGATGCCGCGCCGCTTTTATGCGCCGGAATCATCGGATTCCGGGCCCTGCGGTTGAGCGGCATCCAGCCGGGGGAGACGCTCGGCTTATTCGGCTTCGGCGCCTCGGCCCATGTTGCGATTCAGGTCGCCGTCCATCGGGGCTGCCGGGTTTTCGTTTTTTCGAGGAGCCGGGAACATCAGGATCTCGCCCGGCGCCTCGGCGCGGCTTGGACAGGTTCGGCCGCAGACGCGCCTCCGGCCAAGATGAACGCTTCGGTCATTTTTGCTCCGGCCGGCGAGCTTGTTCCTTCGGCTCTTCGTCACACCGATAAAGGCGGGACGGTCGCCCTGGCCGGAATTTATATGACTCCTGTCCCTGCACTCGATTATCAGGAACACCTCTATGACGAGCGGATTCTAAGAAGCGTCGCGAACGCGACCCGGCGGGATGGAGAAGAGCTTCTCGAGATCGCGGCCGAGATCCCGATTAAAACGACGACGCAGGCTTTTCCGCTCGCGGAGGCGAACCGCGTGCTGCACCTGCTCAAAGAGGGGAAAATCACCGGCGCCGCGGTTCTTAAGGTCTGAGCGTATTCGGGCAGGGGGGTTGGCCGCGCGCGCTCTCTTTTCAGGGGGGACTTAAAAAGCGGCCGGTTTTCTGGCATAATATCCGCAATCCGGCGCGCGAGTAGCTCAGTTGGATAGAGCGCCTGACTACGAATCAGAAGGTCGGAGGTTCGAGTCCTCTCTCGCGCGCTTCGTTTTTTCCCCATAAAAGCCAGAAAAATCAAACACATACGGCAGCCCGCCTATTTTCTATCGATTCCCGAAACTTCCCAGAATTTCCCGCGATTTCCCGAAAATATTGGTATTAATCCCGACCTCGAGGCAACGTCTAGCCTTTAGAACACGTAATCCTCTAAAAATAAATCGCGATTTGGAGACTGGCAATTCCGCATTCTCAAACTATATGCCGCCCCATCTCGCGCCGCCCTAGTGAGATTGAAAAACGTTTCCTTGACATTATACCTTTTGGATATTACTTTGATATGAAGTAAGGGAATACGGTCGATGACACGTCCCTGGGATTGGCTGGGTTATATTATTTTCTTTAACTTTGCCTCAACTTCTCGCTTCCGCTATCTAAATCTGCCACAGTCCCCTCTCGGTCTGCGCTTCGCGAAGCTTCCTTAGTTCCCTTGACGGCGGGATTTGTTTGAGCCGAAAGGCTGAGCCTTTAACGTATCTATAAGGAGAGAATCGAAATGAAGAGAAGGACGCTGGTGTGCCTTGGTTTGCTGGGGCTTCTGGTCGTCCTGGGTCCGGCCGCCCAGGTTGTGCCGGTCGCAGTCTCGCCCGGAAGAGCCGGAGGAGTCGCGATCGTGGCCGAGCTCTGCCCGACATTCAGCTGGACCTCCGTGGACTGGGCAGTAGGGTACCGCGTTTCGGTCTTCGAGGCGCTGGGCATAGGAGTTGTTTCCTATGAACAGATGGCCTCGGGGGGGACGGAGCCGGTGCTTAGCAGAGAGATTGAGGGCCGGGGATTATCCTGGACTCCGTCATCTGAGGAAGGATTGCGAACGGGAGCGATATATGTTTGGTACGTGGAGGCCATGAGTCTGTCAGGACCTGGGGTCTGGTCTGCGGGGAAAGTGTTCATCGTGGACGCGGGAGCTATAAGCCCGGGGACAGAGGAAAGAGTGATGCGGATATTGAGGGAGAAAGGGATCCGGGAAGAGGTCATCACGGATGCGCTTAAGGAGATGAAAAGCGGGGTGACGGGTGAGGTCGCCGGAGAAGTTGGGACAAAGCCTCAGGGCGATGTTCGCGCGATGGGGACGGAAGGAGCAACCAACACGTTCTATGGATTAGAGGCCGGAGCTTCTATAACTACCGGAACCATCAACACCTTCATCGGGCGACAAGCCGGATACCACAACACCAGCGGAATCTTCAACACCTTCCTCGGCCATCAAGCCGGATACTCCATAATCACCGGGAACAACAACACGATGCTCGGTCTGCAAGCCGGAAACAACAACACTTCTGGAAATGGAAACGTCTTCCTGGGTTTCCAAGCAGGATCTCCTGAAATGGGTTCGAACAAACTTTATATCGATAATTCCAATACGTCCTCTCCTCTGATCTACGGCGAATTCGACAACGACATCCTCGCTGTTAATGGTAGATTCGGCGTGGGAACGCAAGCCCCGACTTATCCGATGGAGCTCAAGACCACAGGTAGAAACGCAACCTTCATCCTGCAGCGGAGCGACGGGGGCGCGATCAATTTCGTCAACGCCACTCCGGCATATGGTCAGTTCGGGACGGGGAATAACTTCCCCGTGAGGATCCTTGTCAACCAGACCTGGAGAATGAGCCTGAACACGGACAACAGCCTGTCGATGGCGAGCGGGGCGACCTGCACGGCCGGAGGCGTGTGGACGAACTCCTCGAGCCGGGAGTTGAAGGAGGATATTAAGGAGCTCAGTGCGGAGGAGGCGAACGCGGCGCTCGAAGAATTGGCACCGGTGAAGTATGCCTACAAAGCGGACAGGGCCGAACGGCACGTGGGGTTCATCGCCGAAGATGTTCCGGCGCTTGTCGCATCCAAGGACCGGAAGACCGTGAGTCCGATGGATGTGGTAGGGGTGTTGACAAAGGTGGTTCAGGAGCAGCAGAAGACGATCGCTGAACTTAAGGATAAAGTGGCAGAGCTTGAGAAGAAGGGGAAGCTAGAAAAATAGCCGCAAATTCGGAGGTCGGTCGGCTCACCAGCCTCGACCCATAATATCAATATGCGAGCTGAGGGCGGAGGAGCCGTAAAGCAAAAGGTCGGAGGTTCGAGTCCTCTCTCGCGCGCTCTTTAATTCTTCTGCCAGCCGCAAAGAAAATAATCCGAAGGATAATAATCCTAAGGTCAAGTCTCCTCGGGCGGGCGGGTTCCTGAATTATTCGCCCGTCCTTCAGCGGATCATGAACACGGCTTTGTTTCGGATATTGAAGCCGTAGCTCACCCCTATACCGTATTCGGGCCCGCCAAGCTGGACCTCGATTTCGTTTTCCGTCGCGGTGACCCTTGTGAACTTATAATAGAGCTTGACCCTGAGGTAATCACGGCCGGGAATGACGATAAACACGCCTGCCTGGAAATGATATCCCGAAGCCGAACCCGACGAATCGGCTAGGACGCTCTTTTCCGAATAATTGAACCAGTCGGCGCCGACACCGATAAAGGGGATGACGTATTTCGTCTGAAAGAGGAGGCGGCCGGCGAGGGAAAGGGGAATCATCGAGAATTTCGCTTCATCCCCCGATAGAGTGGACTGGCCTGTTTTCGAGATAGTGCGGGCTTCGCCCGAGACATCCAGCTGGAAGCCACGGAAATATAACAGCGTCCGGGAGAGGTTGATCCCGTATTGGATAGACGTTCCGCTTCCATAGACTTCATCAAATCGGCCCGAATCGTTCTTGTATGTGCCGATCATGATGCCGGCCGTCGTGTTATAGAAGCCGGGAGCAATCGTCGGCCCCTCCGCCTCGCCCTCTGCGGCCCCGGCCTCTTCCTTCCGTGCGGGTTTGACTTCCTCGGCCGGCCTGTTTTCCCTGCCGGGCTTCAAGGAGACGGCGGGGGCAGCGATTTTTTCGGTCGCTTTCGCGGCGATCCCGATTTTAATCAGCAGGCCGCTGGCGGTCTTCTGGATGTCGTAATCCGGGATCGGTCCGCTGAAATCGAGGATCACGCGGGAGATCTGAGGTTCGTACTGGCCCGTCCGGATAGTCGTGACGCCGGAGGCGTTGACCTCATAAGCCGGGCGCGCCTCGACGCGCTGCGCGGGCGCAATGTCGATGACCAGGCGATTGGGCGAAGACAGGACCGAGGCCTGGTGGAGGTAGTCGCCGTCGATTCGGACGCTGATTTCGAGGCCGGCGTCCGTCTTGACGTATCCGACGCTTTTAATGACGGCCAATCCCGAATCGGGGACTTGCGCGGCCAAGGACAGGGCGATCGCGAGAACGGCGATAAGCGATGCGCAAATGCGTTTCATGATAAATCCTCCTAGGTTTCCTTTGTGATGTCCGGTGTGGCCGTCACGGAGTCCTGACGCCTTATCTTTCGAGGACGACCGCCGAGAAACCGCTCACGCGGTTGTCCGTGAACTTCGTCTTCACGGCATAAGCGTATTTCTGACCGCCCCGAAGCTGGGCATCCGTGTAGCGGAAGGCCGACGTGCCCACCGTCCCCACGCGACTCAGGGCGGAATCGGTTTCGTTCACTTTCCTCCGGTAGACATGATATTCGAGGATGTCCGCGTCCTCGTTGTTGGGGCTTTTAAAAAAAGTGATCGTGTTATCTTTGATCTCGTAGAACAGGATCTTATTCGCGGACGTCGTCAGGGACAGGCCGACCGGGGCGAACACAGGCTTATCCGTGACGGCGAAGCTCGGGCCGCTCTCGGCGCCCTGGTTCGTGACCGCCGTGAGCCGATAGGTATAACGGACTGCCGCGGAGAGATTCGCGTCGGTGTAGGTGAACGTCGAGCCCGTGACCTGGTTCAGAGAAGCGAAGGCGGTGTCCGCGGCTTGGGCTGTTTTCCGGTAGATTTTGTAGTTCGTTATGGTGAGGCTGGAGTTCGCCGGGTTCGCCGCCCAGGTGATGGTGTTGGTTTTTTGGTCTTCCGCAGCGTTTAAAGTCGAGTCGACGGTGACGCTCAGCGGAGGGCTGATGCCCTGCTTATACATGTACATGATCTCGCGGTTGGCGCCGACATAATCATGAAAGACAAGATGAAGGCCCCTCTGAGGGTCGAGCCTGAGGAAAGGTTCGGCCGAATGAGCGGGATTATTCGTCATATTATAGATATCCCCCCAGGATTTCGCCCCCCCCGCCGTCTGCGTTGTGTACATTCTCAGATAGACTTCCCAGTTTCCCCCCGAGACGAGCTCATTCCAGACGACATAGACATCCTTGGTGTCCGGGTCGACGGCGACGACCTCGCCCTCCGACCGGGTCGGGGAATTCGAGAGGTTTTCCTTGGCCTGCCAGACGCCGTTCACGGTCTTCCGCAGCCAGACCTCTTCGGTGGCGGATTCATAGCCTCCGGTGTTGGCGTGCCAGACGACATAAACCTCACCATCGTTGTCCGCGGCGATCCGGGGCATGGCCCAATCCCGGTCCGTATTTCCCGACAGGGGAACCGGCGCCGTCCAGGTGTTTTGATTCTGAGGCGTCGGGTTCTTGGTATACCAGACTTCCGCCGGAGAGCGGAGGATGAACGCGAGATGGGCCGTCCCGTTTTTATCGATGACCATGTCGCGCCAGTATTTTGAGCGTCCGGTAAAAACAGGAATGGTGAGCAATCCGCTCCATTGCTTCGTCGTGGGATTTCGCCATTTGTAAACAAGTTCAAAAGTGTCCTGGCCGGTGCGGTCGTCGAACCACACGCAATAGACGACTTTACTGTTGGGATCGACGGCGAGAGTCGCATAATCGGAGGCGCCCGGCGTCCCGGAAATCCAGCCTTCCCAGGTTTTGACTCCGCGTGTATATTCTTTGAACATGACTTCCATAGTCCAGTTAACGAAGTCGCCGTCATGGTAGGCAAGATATGCGGTTCCATCCGACGGGTCGCAGGCGATCACCGGGAAGCCGACGTCGTCGATCGTGTCGTAGTAGAGGAAATTTTCTTGGGCCGTCCCCCATTGGCCCGTATAATTCGTATTGAACGCCATCGCCCGGGGGTCGCCGACGCCGCCGTGCCATTCTTCCCAGCAGACATACGCTTTTCCATTGTTATCCACGGCGATCATCGGCAGGCTGCTTTCCCACGGCAGATTCGAAATGTTGACCTTGCTCGTCCAGCCGTCCGGAGGATTGGGAATGACGCTGACCGTCTGCGTTTGGGTATTATCCCGATGCGCGGTCGTTTGCGTCGCGCCGCTCGGAAGAAAAAGTAGGGCCGCCGCCGCCAACACCAAAATGATCGTTTTTTTCAGCATAATGTTACTCCTTCGTCATCAGGACGATCTTCTATACCAAAGTCTGTTTTTCATCCCGGACATCATTTTTGTAAGATGACATTTCGCCAGAGTGTTCGACCTCAGAATCCGGCCGGCCTTTTGAGGTTATCAGGCCAAGGTGAAATTCGTTTTAATTATTTTCCCCTTTCGGCCTCCCTCGAGGCTCGAAAGGCGCCGTAAGTAATAGCTGAGAAACACGATATAAAGAAATATTATAAAGTAGTTATGCTGAGAAATCAATCTTTCTCCGTTGACAACCGTTTTTGAGCGGACTAGGATAATCCCGCTGGCCTCTCACTTTTGGGAGGCGGGAAATGATGATTATTTCCTTAAAAGGAGGAAGCTTTGAAACACGCGCTTGTTTTTGGAGTGGTCCTGATACTCCTCTCGTTTTCCCTTGGCTTCGGTCAAGTCGCTCCGGAGAAGCGGGTCGTCGCAATGATCGGGGCGGACGGAGTGCAGAGAGTCGAAATGACGGGCGGAGAGTATTATTTCGACCCGAATATCATTGTCGTGAAAGTCAACGTTCCCGTCGAACTTAAAGTCAAGAAAGCGAAAGGGATCGCGCCCCATAATATCGTCCTCAAAGCTCCGGAGTCGGGGATCGATTTCTCCGTATCTCTGGGCAGCGAGCCGAAAAGCATCAACTTCACACCGACAAAGGTCGGGACATACACCTTCGAGTGCACGCACAAGTTCCTTTTCTTCAAGAGCCACAAGGAGCAGGGTATGCATGGCATCCTCGAGGTCGTGGAATAAGGGCCGGAACGGGCTATCGCCGAACGAAGACGCGGCCTCGACGATCGGTCACGACGCATGGGGATCGCCGCATGTTCTGAAAAGGGGAGACCATGAAAGAAATAGTCCCATATCTAAGACTTTGCCATGGGATTTACAACGCGGGACTGGCCTTCCTGTTTTTCTACCAGGGCCGGCTCGGCTTGGGTATAAGGCGGGCGAGACGAAAAAAAAAGGCATTCCCTCTGGCCATAGTTAAGCGCCACCGAAAAATCGGGCCCATCCTGAGAATTCTCATTCTCCTCGGTTTCCTCTTCGGGATTGTCCTTGTCCTGATCAACGAACGGTCGTTGATTGTCTATCCCCAACATTTATTGGTGGGATTGACAATTGTCATTCTGGTGTTCTCGACATATCTCGTCTCAAAAAAGATCAAAGGCCCGGATTCTCCGTTCCGGACCCCCCATTTCATCCTGGGAATCTGCATCCTCCTGCTCTATGTCATTCAAATCTTCCTGGGGCTGGGAATTCTCTTGTAAACGGGATTTGGCCCAAGAAAGACTGTAGATTTAGAGAAAAGATGAGCGCCGAGGACGCATCCGGCCGGTCAACGCCGTGGGCCGAACACGGCTGAGGAAATGGCCGTCCGCCTCGCGGCTTCGTTGATGGTCTGAATATTGTTCGAAACGACGTAGTACATCAAGGCGTTCGAGGCGATGGAAAAGAGCCAGGCCAACGGTTTATTCCTCTTGTAGAGCGATTTCATATTCCAATATGAGAAAGCCGTAATTCCCAGCTTGACCAGGGCGTGCTGAGCCGGGTCTTTCACGATGTTCTGCAAGATTGGATTCACCTCGCGGACGGCGCTATGCTTGAGCGCCTCCCGGGTCGTGAGATAATCGGCGAAATTCAAGGCCGCGAAAGAGAACATCGAAGCGTTGAAAATCGTGTCTCCGAATCTCGTATTTCGAATTCTATAGTTTGTGTAATGGGTTTCTACCGGCCGCCATGCCCCCCGGGCGGAGAGCAAGTCAGGCTCCCTGAGAGCCCAGGCTTTCTCGTCTTTGAGATTCCAGGGCGACAACGCCAGCCTGGCGAGCGCATGATTGTTGCGGGGAACAAAGCGCGTCATGGCGAGTTGATCCTGGTCTCCGGATGGCCACGCGCCCGCGGAAGGAGTGAAAGAGGCGAGGATTAAAACAAGGGGACAAATTAAGGCCAGAATTCTTCTACTCATCCAAGGCTCGCTATACATGTTGGGCAATATGACAATTTTTGTCAAGTTTGCTTACTCAAGACACTTCCGTCCTTCCGCCGTTTCCTCTATGATAGGGGAGTGAATTTCCGCATTCCATCGGCCTTCGAACGCTATCTCAAGATCGGGACATGCTCCCGGAAGTATGATTCCATGAAGAGCTTTCCCGCCATGGCCGGAGGGAAGCTTGACTATTCCGTCCGCTCCATGTAAAAAGTGATATTCTTTGGGCTTCGCTCCAACAGAGAACCATGTCCGACTTCATCTTTAAGCCTTTCGAAGATATGACCCCCGAGGATTATACTCTCGTCGGATTCAAGTCGGGCCTCGAGATCCACCAGCAGCTCTTGACTGAAAAAAAACTTTTCTGCCGCTGTCCGGCGGGCAGATACAGCCATAAATACGACGCCGAAATCCTCCGCCACATGCGACCGACGCTTTCCGAGCTCGGCGAATATGACGGAACCGCGCTTATGGAATTCAAGACGAAGAAAGAAATCATCTACCGGATCAACCGGGACACCGTCTGCACCTACGAAATGGACGACACCCCTCCGTTCATGATCGACGAAGATGCCCTGGATACCGCCCTGGCCATCGGGATGCTCTATGACTGCATCATGGTTGACGAGCTTCACATCGCCCGAAAGCAATATCTCGACGGGAGCATTCCGACCGGTTTCCAGCGGACGACGATTGTCGGCGTGGACGGCAAAGTCCCGTACAAGGACCGCTCGATCCGGATCGTTCAGCTCGGCCTGGAGGAGGACGCCTGCCGCGAAGTGAGCGATATAGGCCACAGGCGGACCTATCTCACGGACAGGCTCGGGATGCCCCTTATCGAGACAGTCACGGCGCCCGACATGAAGACGCCCGAGGAGGTTGCCGAGGTCGGCCAACTCCTCCGGCGGATCGTGCGGAGCACCGGAAGAGTGAAAACGGGCATAGGCGCCGCCCGCGAGGACGTGAACGTGAGCGTCAGCGGCGGAACGCGGGTGGAGATCAAAGGCGTTCCCCGGCTTCCGCGGATTCCTCTCTTGACCTACAACGAAGCGAGGCGACAGTGGAATCTGCTCCGATTGCGGGCCGAACTCGCCCGCCGCGGCATCAAACCGGAGACCTTTGCCGCGTCGTTCGAGGATGTGACCAAGCACTTCCGCAAGACACAGTATCAGCCGATCCAGTCCGCGATCGCCGGAGGGATGTCGATCTACGGCGTCCGGCTGAACGGATTCGCGGGCGCTCTCCGCTGGCAGACGCAGACCCAAACGTATTTCAGCCAGGAGATTTCGGACCGCGTCCGGGTCATCGCCTGCCTGACGACGCTTCCGAACATCGTTCATTCCGACAGCCCGAGCGAAACTCTGACCAGCGCGGAATGGCACGCGGTAAAAAAAGCCTCGGGCGCGAGAGAGGAAGACGCCCTGGTCATCGTTTGGGGGCCGGAAGCCGATGCCCGGCTCGGAGCGCAGGAGGTCATCATTCGGGCTAAGGAAGCGACGATCGGCATTCCATCCGAGACCCGGCAGGCGCTTAAAGACGGGACGAACGGATTCGAGCGGATTCTTCCTGGCCCGGACCGGATGTATCCCGACACCGACCTGCCGCCCAAGCGTATCGAGTCCGAGCGTTTGGAGAGAATCCGGGCGACGCTTCCTCCGAGCGTTCCGGCTCGCGAACGCTGGTACCGCGACATCGGAGTCCCGGCGGACTTAATTCCATACCTTTCTCTTTCCCCGTTTGCCCGGCTTTTCGAAAAAGCCGTGAAGGAGATGTTGCTCTCTCCCAAGCTCGCCGCAACCGTGCTTGTCCAGTATCCCAAGCGTCTCAAACATAAAAAGCTGCCCGTTCAAAAATCGAACGAAGAGCTCATGAATACGGTCCTGTCCGCAATTAAGAACGGACGGCTCTTCAAAGAGGGGATCCTGCCTCTGTTCGAGAAGGCCCTCACGTCGGGAAAATCCGCCGCGGAGCTCATCGAACCTTTGGCCGCGGATCGCGAACTTAGAGAGAGCGTCGAGGACGTCGCCAAAAGCCTGAAGGCGAAGACATTCGCTTCCGAAGACAGCCGTCGCAGACGCGGCATGGGGTTGCTCATGAACAAATGGCGCGGACGGGCCGACGGCACTCGCCTCGCCGCGGAACTTGAAGAACGGCTCAAAAAGGATCGATCGTGAGCGAGGCCGATCTTTATAAAGGGTATCAAGGACGGGCTCTCGAGGTTTTGACCCATTTTCATGCTCAAGTCTGGAGCGATGTCAAGATCACCACGACCACGGGCGAATACGCCGGAATCATCCTTCCCCGATCCGAGACGGCCGACGCCACCCACGTCGTCCTTAAACTTCGCTCGGGCTACAATATCGGGATCGCCGCGACGAACATCACGGCGGTCGAGATCCTGGGTCGCAAAGAAGCCCATTACAAGATCCCGGAGAAGGATTTTCCCTACGACCCGAAAAAGCCGAGAGTGAAATTGTTCGGCACGGGGGGGACGATCGCCAGCCGCCTGGATTACCGGACGGGAGCCGTGATCCCGGCCTTTTCCCCCGGCGAGCTGTACGGTTCCGTTCCCGAGCTGGCTGATATCTGCAACCTCGAAACGGAGAAGTTGTTCGGCGTGTTCAGCGAAAACATGGGACCCGAACAATATATCGGAACGGCCCAGGCCATCGGCCGCGAAATCGCCAAGGGCGTCCAGGGCATCGTCATCGGCCACGGCACGGACACGATGCATCACACCGCGGCGATCCTGTCCTTCATGGTTCAAAATTCGCCCGTCCCGATTGTCATGGTCGGCTCCCAGCGCTCGAGCGACAGGCCGTCATCGGACGCGGCCTTGAATCTGATGCACAGCGTCAAGACGGCCGCCGAGAGCGATATCGCCGAGGTGATGGTCTGCATGTTCGGCCCGACCTCGGATATCTACGGCCTCTTACACCGGGGGACGCGAGTCCGGAAAATGCATTCGAGCTACCGTTCCACGTTCCGGACGATCGGCGACATTCCGATCGCCATGGTCAGCCGCGAAACCATCACCCCCCTCCGCCAAGATTACAAGCGCCGCCGGGACGACAAGAACGTCGTCATCAACACCGCTTTTGAGGAAAAAGTCAGTATCGTTTATTATTATCCCAACATGAAGCCCGATATCATCGATTCCCTGATCGACAACGGCTATCGGGGGATCGTCATCGCCGGGACGGGGCTCGGCCATGTCAACAAGCCTGTCTACCCGGCCCTCCAGCGGGCCCGGGATAAAAACATCGCGGTCTACATGACGGTTCAGACGCTGTGGGGATACGTCCAGATGTATGTCTATGACACCGGTCGTGATATGATGGAGTTGGGCGTGATCCCGGCGGCCAATATGCTGCCCGAAGTCGCCTACGTCAAGCTCGGCTGGGCCCTCGGACAGACCGGCGACCTCGACGAGGTAAAAAAAATCATGCTGACTCCCATCGCCGGCGAAATCACGGAACGGGAGCCGTCGAACGGCTATCTCATTTTCCAGGGCGGAATTCCCGAAGTCGAGGAATTCATTTCGAAATATCGAAAATAATAATGCCCCGCGACAAGGCCGCTTCCGGGGATCCGCATTCCGGGCGGGGCTGAACAGGGGAGGAAACGATGCGCACAAAGGTTCGCGACGGCGAACGAAAAATCATGGAAACGCGGGCCCATTGGATCACGGTCGCCAAGCCCTTTCTGCTTTTCCTTTTGGCGGCCGTTCTTCTGGTTCTATCCTTTGTCCTGATGAAGGAACCGGGCGGATTCCGCTCCTTGGCCCGCTGGGCGTGCGGGATTCTCTGGGTCGTCGCCGGCCTCTATTTCGCTTACTGCGAATGGTTCCGGCGAAGGGATATCTGGGCGGTCACGAATCTCCGGGTCATCGACGAACAGGGGGTTTTCACCCTGTACACCAAGGAAAGCCCTCTAGAAAAAATCAACAACCTTTCCTACAGGCAGACGATTCCCGGAAGGCTTCTCAAATACGGCGACGTCGAGATCCAGACGGCCGCCGAGCAAGGCGCGACCATATACCGGAAAGTGCTCCGGCCGAAACTTCTCAAAGATACGATCGCCCGCTGCCGGGACGAATACGGCCGCGAGGTGAAAGTGATCCATTCCCTGGTCGAAGAGGCGTCGTCTGAAAAAAAACCCGGAGCAGACATGAGGATTTGCCCCTCGTGCGCCGAATCCGTAAAAGCCGAGGCCAAAGTCTGCCGCCATTGCGGCCGTGACCTGCCTCCGCTCCATCTCTAGTCGAAGGTTCGCCTTCCGCTTTTAAAAGCTTATTTGAATCCGCGCAGAGCCCGGACCGGCAGGGTGATGACGGCCTTGAAAAGGTCGAAGACGGCGGTGATGGTGATCCCGACCAGGCGGAAGGGAAGGGACAACAGCCAGACAAAAGGATAGAGAACGAGGGCGAGAAGCGCCAGCGGCCAGCACAGGACAAAAAGAATCAGCCAGAGGAAAAATTTCATCTCTCTTAATCCTCCATAGAGGCATACGATGATATCAGGAAAAAGGTTTTCCCTCCATTCATGAGAATTGCGGCCGATTCTTGACAACATAGGGAAGCTCGTCGAAAATCGAAAGAGAAAGGAGACGGATTTGCCCGAAGAACGAGAGCAAAAAGTCTATGAGGTGCTCACGAGCCTCGGAATATCCTATCAAAAGCGCGAGCATCCGCCGGTCTTCACCGTCGAGCAGGCCGTCCTCCATTGGGAGGGGATTCCCGGCGCTCACTGCAAAAATCTTTTCGTCCGCAACAAACCCGGAAACCGCCATTATCTCATCATCGCCGAGCATCTCAAGAAAGTGGACATTCAGTCGATCGCCAAAAAGATCGGAGACAGCAGGCTGAGCTTCGCTTCGGACGAAAGGCTTAAACGCTATCTGGGCGTGAGCTCGGGCGAAGTCTCGCCGTTCGGGCTTCTTCGGGACGAAAACAAGGAGGTCATCGTCATTATCGACGCCGGCCTCAGGACCGTGCCTTTCGTCAGCTTCCATCCCAACGTCAACACGGCGACCCTGACCGTCTCCTATGCGGACTTCGAGAAATTTCTCGCCTGGCGGGGAAATAAGGTCCGCGTCCTCGAATTTTAATGAAGAGGGAACGATGAAGATTCGAGACATCTTTTGTGGAATCCGAACCATCCGCGTTCCAAGATCGGGCTGTCCCGTCGAGCAGACAATCGCCGGGGAGATCGAGCCGTATCTTGGGGGAAGAGCCCGGGTCGAGGCGGGCGACGGTCCGCCTCGATCCTGGCAAAGTCGGACTTTGTTCATCGCCGTCGCGGACGGCCGCTGGGAAAAATGGCTTATCCGTTCCGGGGCGAAGATTCCGCGGGGCAAGGATTGGGTTTATTTTTATGCGGCTCGAGAAGGATCTGTTTTTCTTCTCAGTTCCAAGCCCTCGTTTCTTTATGCCGCGTTCGCTTATGTCATGGAGAATTTCCTGGATCTGGGCGCGGATAAGATGAAACCCTGGGTCAGGACAATGAGCTTTTCCATCGAGAAATCGACTTTCGACCTGATTTTGACCCAGTATGCCCGGACGCTCCGGGGATTCGACCGGGAGAGCTATATTCGCAATTACGCTAGGCTCGGATTCACGCACATCGAAGTTAACGCCCTTGCCGGGCCATTCCCATACGAGCAGGGCGTGCCGGGGGAGTTTTACCCCGATTTTTACACGTATTGTCCGGCGCTTGACCAGTTTGTCGAAAGCCGCTTGAATCAAGGCCTGTATCCGCAGGAATATCTCCGGGCCAACCTGGAGCGGCTGAAAGAGAACGCCCGGCTCGCGGCCAAATACGGACTCGTTCCCGGGCTCCTCTGTTTCGAACCGCGCTCCGTCCCCGAGACTCTCTTCCAGAGATATCCGACGCTTCGCGGGGCGAGAGTGGATCATCCCTTCCGGAGCTTCAAGCCGCGCTACACTCTGTCGCTCGTCCATCCCGCCGCCCAAAAACACTATGCCGAGATGATGACAAAACTGATGACCGAAGCGCCCGCCCTCGAATTCCTTTCGGTCTGGTCGAACGACAGCGGCTCGGGTTTCGAGCACACGAAATCTCTCTATGTCGGCCGGAACGGTGGGGCCTACATGATCCGGGAATGGAAAAACGACGACGAGATCGCGAAAGCCGCGGCGGCGAACATCGCCAACTTCTACCGGATTCTTCGCGATGCGGGGGCGAAGATCAACCCCGATTTTCGGGTGATCACCCGCCTCGAATCGTTCTACGGCGAGCGCCGTTTTCTCTGGCCGGAGCTGAGGGACGGGATCGACGTCGAAGTCAATTCCCTGCTTACTGCCGGATGGGAGAATAATTACCCCCATCCCGTCTATCCCGACATTCCGGTCCTGGGCTCGGCTTACCATAACGCCCTCCGGCCTGAGGAGAAGAAAGCGGCGGCCGAGCTCTGGGGGCGCGGCAGCCGGAGCTATTTTTATCATTTCTTCAATTCCCACGGGAACCAGGAGCCGCTCTTCGGCATTCCCTTTCCCTGGTTGACTTACGAGAAGCTCCGGGCCGCCGCGAACCTTAAGATTCCGACTCTGGCTCATATGGGCGGGCTCCAGCCCCCATGCGTCGTACCTTATGCGGTCAACCAGGAAATATTCCGGGAATTCCAGTTCGATGCCGGCGTCGATATCGAGCAGACCGTGATGAAGATCGCCCGAGCTTATGCCGGCCAACGCTTCGCCGCCGACCTCGTGAAGGCCTGGCGCCTGGTCGAAAAAGCCATCAGGAATTTCGTGCCGCTTTCCCTCTATTCGGGATTCGGGACGGTCTGGAACAGGCTGCTGGTCAGGCCGCTTGTCCCTGACATCGCCCGGATTCCGGAAGAGGAACGGGCTTATTATGAGAAGGTCATGGTCAGCCCGATCCACAATCCCAATAAAGTGGACCTCGGCAAAGACGTCCTCTTCGAGCTGATATCGAAAAAATACGCCGGGCTGGCATATCGGCGAATCGACGCCCGCGTTTGGAAGCCTCTGGAACGCGCCGTCGACAGATTCAAGACGCAGCGGGCCAAGGCGCTAAAGAGAGGGGACCAAAAAGCGGCGGCCGTCTTTGCCGATCAATATTACCGGGCGACGGCCCTCCGCTGTCTCTTCGAAACCCTGCGCAACTCCGCCGTCTGGATTTACGCCGTCCACGAATACCAAGATTCGCCGCAGAAGACCACGAGAAGACGTTGCCGGTTGCTCCTCGACAAGATGATCGCCCGCGAGATCGACAATACCCGGGAATTCATCAAGCTCTGGAAAGAGGCGCCGCTTGAGTGGATGCATATCTCTATGTTCGGGGAGACGCCCTTCATTTACGGCGAGAATTTTCCCGAACTCTTAGCCCGGAAGATCGCGCTCATGAAAAAGCACCGGAAGGATGAGCCATTCATCGATCCGGATTACATGTTCAGGGTGGAAAACGACCCGTATCGTCAGTCGGCGCCGGGCGGCCTTCTCTCGGCAACCGGGCGTTTCTGAGCCGTGGCCCAAGGCTCGGGCGGCCGAGGTTTATGCTCGGCCCGTGCTCAGCGAAGTCTGAGGTCGATTTCGCCGATGCCGGCCTTGACCTCGAGGCGGATTTCCACGGCGGTTTTGCCGAAGGCGTCGTTCGTGTAGACCCGGTCGGATCTCATGAATCCCGGGGCGTCGACTCTGCCGAGGCCTCCATCCACATAAACTCTCGACCCGACCCCGGACGGAAGATAAATCGTCCCTCGGCCGATCCCCCCCTTGATCCTTCCGGTAAGGCTGACGCTCCGTTCTCCCGAAAGGTCGATGGCCACGTCGCCGACGCCCGTATGAACGTCGAGACGGCTGAGCTGAAGCCCGCGCAAGTCGAGATCGGCCTGGCCGGCGCCGAAGCTAGTCTCGAGCTCGAGAGGAACCCGTTTGGAGATTTCGAGGTCCCAGGAGTTCCTGATCCGGCCGTAAGTCAGGCCCGACGATTGGCGTTGCTCGATCAGGATTTCCGCTTTTGAGCCGATCAAAGACTGATCGACCGCGGGCTTCCAGCGCGGAATGTTGTAGCGGAAGTCCCCGCTGATAAGGGCAGCGGCGGCCGCTCCCCGGATGCGAAGCTCTCCGGCGGCCAATCTGAGCTTGATATGAGCCGACTCGGCTCCCTGGAGCGGAACGGACATCGTCTCTTCCTGGATCTCTCCGACTCGGACGCAGGCCGCCATGGTCCCAAGTCCGATGATGACCAAAAGGCCGAATATCGTCATTCGTCCGGTCATTTCGATCTCCTCATTGGCATTGACGCAAGCTTCGCGGGCGCGCTTGGCCGGCTACTTGACGGCGACCCGGTCCCGCCAATAGCGGAGCTTGCCCCGATCGAGCGAGTCCGGAGTCCCGTCGAAGGCGAGTCCGGATAGCCAGGGTTTCGATTCGACAAGCAGCCGGTCTTTGTATATGGCTTTGGTCAGATTGACAATCGTGTAACTTAAATCCGACCCGTCGCTCGAAGCATAGAGAAAATCTCCGTTCGTTTCGAATTCGCCGAACCGGATTTTTCCGGCTTCGTATGTGTACTTCGGGCGCCTGTTGTCGCGGCTCATGTCCTGCCGCAGGTCGTTTTTAACGCCCAGAAAATAGGTTTTTCCTCCGAAGTCGATCCGGACGCCTAAGCCCGCCCGGGGCGAATCCACCGCCATGGCCGCGATCCGGCCGGCCACGGCTTTCGGGTCGATATCGGCGTTATGGGGAATGAGGACCGTGACGAATCCGGCCGTTTCGCGAAGTTCGAAATGCTGGCCGGTCATCTGGTGAATGGTCCATTCGTCCTGGTAGTGCCGCTTTTGGGCTTCGGCCCCTTCAAGCCTGAACGGCAACTCCAGAAAGACGATCAGCAGCCGCTTGTTTTGGGGCAGCGGCGGAGCCGGAGCCCCTCCATAGCCGCTGATCGTGTCGTAAGCCGTGTCAAACCAATGATCGCCCCGGGCCAGGATCTTGCGCGTATGCCAGAGGTTGGCCAGGGTGAAATATTCTTCTTTCAAAGATTTAAAAACGTCGAAGACGACGAAAAATTCGGCTTCCTTGATATAGGCGATGACCCGGTCCCAGGAATAGCCCCAGGTGTCGTCGATAACCCGGGTGCGGCTGTAATCGATATCGGCCAGACTCAGGAAGTCGACTTTTTGAGTCCGGACCTTGCGATAAGAGCCCGCATCGCGGAAAAATTCGAGGACGCCCTGGCCCGCCACCGGCTCCCGGATGCTGTAGCGGGATTCTCCCTCCTTTTGTCCGATCCAGATTTTTTCCGGCCGGACGCAGAGCCTGTTGTGAAAATAATCCTGGCGGTAATTGCCATATGGCCCGCTCGGCATGTAATCGCGATAGCCGGCGTCATGGAGCAGGACAGAACCGCCGGCCATGAGGAGGGCGATGCTGTTCTCGTCGGCGTGGCCGTGGGTCATTTTTTCTTCTTCGACGGGGATCGAGTCGCGGAGATAATCGCGGAAGTTCAGTCCGCCGTCGCCTTCGTCCCTGTAGTTGAGCAGGAGATACGGTGCCTCCGGATTCCATCCCCCGCGGAAGACGATCTTTTTCCCCTGGACGTCTTCCATGACTTCCTGGGAACGGGTCCGGGGCTCGACGGGGGCGACGCTGTCCGCGCCCCACCGGACGCAATCGAGAAGAATGAATCCGAGTCCGACGCTCGTCGGATTCTTGAAGTCCACGAATTTGCGGGCGATGGCCGCCGCGGCCCATTTAAGGTTCGGATTCTTATAGGCGCTCGCTGTCGCTTCGAAGAAGGCGAGGAAATGGGGCCAATTCGCCTCCCAATGGGCGTCTCCGTAATCGGGGATCATTCCCGCCGGGCTCATGAGGTTCAGATAGAACTGGGCGTAATAGAACATTTCCGGGGTTTGGAAGAGCTCGCCCATCTTCTGGAGGGCGTCGGCATATCCGAGAAGGGAATAGACCCACACGCCGTTATAAATCGTCGCGTCTTCGATTTCCCAGTTGCCCCAGTTGTCGTCGCCGAGGGCGCGGCGCTGCATTTCCCAAACGGACGCATCCTTGTGGTTGGGCAGGGCGCGGACGGCCCAGGCCAGGCTTTCGGCCCGGAGCATGGCCCTGTTCATCGCGCCCCACTCCTGGGTGCGGAGCATGTAAGCCATACTTTCGGTGATGAGCGCTTCCGCTTTCGCGCTTTCTTCGGGCTTAAGCTGTTTGAGCTTATGAAGCGAATCGTAGGCGCGGATGTAGCGCATGACCGTGAAGAAGTCGGGAAGAGCCGGGACGGAGTCGGCGTAATCTTCGCGGATTTTTTTGGCCCAATCGGGAAAGGCCAGACGGAAATCGCCGTAGGACATCAGAACTTTCTTGGCCCGCTGCGCGTACTCCGGCCTCCGTTCTGTCTCGAAGAGATAGGAATAGATGGCGGCCATTTCGAGGAATCCGCCCGGAGGCCGGTAGCCGAAGACGTTTTTCGGGTCGAACGACTGCCGCCATTTGGCGACGAGTTCATCATAGTGTTGCCAGGTCCAGTCGGCGGAGGCCCGGGCGTAGGCGAGATATTGCCCGCCGCTCACGGCCTCGATGCCCGAGGCGCGAAGCGGACTAAAAAATAAAAAAGCGGTGACGAGAGAAAGCGTTAAAATCTGGATAAGACCTTTTTTCGGCATGGTCGAATTCCCTCCAAGAAGGTGGACGAAAAACACGGCCTTATCATATGAAAAAAGAATCGGGAGTTGCAACCGCGCGCCTTCAACGAGATGTGATTTTCCATCCCTGATTTTATGAGAAAGTTGACAGGTCTTTATCCCTAATGATATTTTTCGGCGGTCAAAACAGCGGAAATCGTATTATGGAAAACGCAAGAATCGGGCCAAACAAATTGGAGCAACACAGGGAAGGGGAGAATCTGCGGCTTGTCCTCCTGAAAAAAAACGGCGGGCCCGAAATCTATCCGCTGGACGCGCTTCCCCTGACCATAGGAAGGGAACCGACCAATGCGATCGTCTTGAAAGACAACTCGGTCTCCAGAATGCACGCCCGGATTGATCTCGCTGAGGGAAAGGTCGTCATCGCGGACCTCGGTTCATCGAACGGGATCTTTGTCAACGGTGCAAAAGTTACGACGTTTGATTTGACCGATGGCGACGCCCTCGAGATCGGGAACTTCATGTTCTCTGTCGAAAAAGACGAGGCCGCAGACGCCGCGCCGGCGGCGGACCTGACCACACATACCATGTCTCCGGATGAAATCGCCGCGGCGACTCAGGATCCGGTCCGCACCACGCCGGCCTCGTCCGTGGCCGATGTCCTCGGCTTCTTCCATCAGGCGGGAAGGATCCTGGAGAGCGCCTTCGTCCTGGATGATATCCTCCGCGGAATCCTCGACCTCTCCTTTCAAATGATCCCCGCGGAACGGGGCTTCATCCTTCTCGTCAATTCCGAAAGCGGGGAAATGGATGTCCGGGCTCAGAAATTCAGGGAGGGCGATGCCGGCCGGCTCAAGACCGAGGCCAAGCTGAGTACGACGATCCTGGACACCGCGGTTAAACAGGGCCGAGCCGTCCTGACCACTGACGCCGCCCACGACGACAGGTTCGGAGGCTCCCACAGCATCGTCAGCCAGCAGATCCGGGGCGCCGTTTGCGTCCCGCTGAAAGGCCGGGAAGAGACACTCGGCGCTATCTATGTCGATTCCAGGATCTCGTCCCACCAATTCTCCATGGACGATCTCAAGCTTCTGGCCAGTGTCGGCGCTCAGCTCGGAATTGCGGTTGAGAACGCGAGGCTCTACGAATCCAAGCTCAATGCCGAGCGGTTAGCGGCCGTGGGCCAGGCCGTGGCCGGGCTGGGCCACTGTATCAAGAACATCCTGAACGGGATGGAAGGAGGATCCTTTATCCTGGAGAAGGGCCTGGACAAAGATGATCAAAACGCGATCCGGAAAGGATGGGATATTCTCAAGCGCAACAGCTCCCGACTGAAGGATCTCGTCCTGGACATGCTGGCCTATTCCAAGCCGAGGGAGCCTGTTTACGAGAAAACAGAAGGGAACCTTGTCCCCGCCGAGGTTGTCGAATTTCTTGGGGAAAGGGCGGCGGCTCAAGGAGTCAAGCTGGCGTTTGAGCCCGACGGGACGCTCGGCGAGGTCATGATCGACTCCAAGGCCATCTACAGAGTCCTCCTCAATCTCGTGACCAACGCCGTCGACGCTTGTCCTGCGCAGGAGGGAAGAGTCACGGTCAGGACTGTCCTTCCGGCCGGCGGGAAACGCTACCAGATTATCGTCGAGGACAATGGCTCCGGCATCGGCCCCGAGGACCTTGCCAAGCTGGGCCGGGCTTTTTTCAGCACCAAGGGAGCGCAAGGCACGGGGTTGGGTCTTTCCGTTTCCTACAAGATCGTTCAGGAACACAAAGGAAGCGTTTCCGTCGCCTCCCGGGTGGGCGAAGGAACTTCGTTCACGGTCACTCTTCCCCTCAGCGGTCCTGAATCCGGATAATGTCTTATCGCACTGGCAAGGTTCGGCCGGGAAGCTTTTTTCTTGACATCGATTGCCGCCTAACGCAAAATGTGACGCGTTATGCTCAATCTTGATCGCGAGATGGGATTCTTAGGATCGCGTGGGACAATAAAACATATCCTCCAAGTTGGGGATCCCTGGAAAGGAGCGCGCAATGAAACAGACGAAAATCCTCATCGTCGATGATCAGCCTGAAACAATTGATTTCGTGACGAGCATAATCGAAGACATGGGAGATTACACGGTGCTATCGGCGCCGGACGGCGAAGAGGGCGTGCTCAAGGCCCGCGCGGAAGTTCCCGATTTGATCATCTTGGACGTCATGATGCCGAAGAAGGATGGATATACGGCCTTCTGCGAATTGAAACAAGACGAGAAAACATCCCGTATTCCCGTGATCATGTTTTCCAGCCTCAGTGAGCTGGGCGAAATGGTCCGGGCGCAGGCCCTTTCTTTGACCGTCACGCCGGAGCTTTTCGTTGATAAGCCGATCAAACCAGCTCTTCTCAAGGAGCTTATACACAGGGTTTTGAATCCCGAAAAAGTTTCGTGAAACAGGCTGAACTCAGGATTCAGAGCGAAGATATTCTTGACTCGATTTCGGCCTGTGATCGGGCGAAATAATCGTTGGAGGAGGGGAATTCCATGTCACTGAGGAAATCCGTCGTTTTCTTCGGGCTGTTCATCTTGGTTTTTTTTGCGCCCGTCCTGACGGGGCAATTTCCCGCCGGGCAACAGCAGATGGGCGGTCAACTCCAAGCCCAGGGTCAGTCCGGGGATGACCTCACTTACACCATGCCTCCGGGTTGGGTAGGACAGCAGGTCCAGGGAGCCGGCCCCAATGTCAAGGTGCACTATGTCTATTTCCAAGGGGGGGTGCCTTATTGCGAAATGTACCTCTTCTGCGATCCTCTCGCCCAGCCGATGACTCTGGACCAGGCTTTTCAACAGGGCGTGGAAAGAGTCAGGCCCACTCTCCAAGGCTACAAACCTCTCGCGACTCAAAAAACGCAAGTCGCCGGGCAGGAAACCATCGTTCACGATTTCAGCTACTTCGCCGTCGGAAGCGTCTCATTTATAGGCCGGTCCTATGTCCTGCTGGTCAACAACAATGTGTACAACTTTTTCTTTAATACGACGGACGCATACTTCTATTCGCTCCAGGGCATCTTCGCCCAGATTTTATCCACCGTTCGCGTCGTCCCCAAGCCGGCTCCAGGGATGCAGCCGGGATTCCAGCCCGGAATCCAACCGGGAGGGCAGATGGGCGCTCCCGTCGGCGGAGCGCAAACCGGAGGGATGACGGTCCAGGAACAGGAATTCACGTTGGATCTGACTCCGGGTTGGGGACCATCGAACGACCCGGCCGGGGCGAAGTACCGATGGTATGGCCAAAACGGCCAAAAGCTCGGAGCATTATTTATTTTTGAGCCGGATCAAGGCGGGGCGATGATGACCCTTTTCGGAGACGTCAGCCCCAGTTCGCTGCTTGATAGCGCCTTCGAAAAACAAAAGACGGAGTTATTCCAGACGTTGGATAACTATACGGCGATCAACACGGTCAAGACAAAAATCGGCGGTTTTGACGCCCTGGTCCATGACTTCAATATTACCCAAGGACAAACGTCCGGATACAATCGATGGTATTTCATCGTTTATAAGCCGAAGGCGGACGAAGGAACGACGCGATACGGGACCTATGTCTATCGTTTTGGCTTTACGACAACGGCCTTGAACCAGCTCGAAATGGTCAAATCGCAGTTCGACGCCATCATGAGGTCCATCCGGCCCAAGGGAGTCCCGGCTCCTCAGCCCAGGACGGCCACGCCGCCGCCTCCTCCTCCGGCGAACGCGGCGGGCGCCCCGCCGGTGGCACCGCCTGTTCAAATCCTGCGGCCTCAGGAAAAACCGGCGGCCGCCGGATTGCCGACGCTCACCCCGGAAACGGAGATAACCGATGCCTACCTGGACGCCGCCGGCCGTTTTAAAATCCCCCTTTCCGCGGGAACAAAAATGCTCCGGAAGGAAGGGAACATGACGTCTTACGAAAACCGCGAGAAAAACGTCCTTGTCCAGGTCTGGAGCTTTAAAAAGGCCAAGGAAGCCGACGGGATGCACGAATCCGCCACGAAAAACAAGAAATTGAACGGGAGGCCGGTGACTTGGAACGTCGAAGGGCGAGAGGTTTTCATCGGCCTTTATTCGGGGGGAGACACGACCAGCATCGCCAAAGCCACGGTCACGGCGGTCTATCCGAGCGTCGGATTGTTCATCCTGATCGAAGTCCCGGCCAAGGAATACACCGCCACTCAGGAATGGATCAGCGCCCTGATCCGGGGGGTCCAGTTCCTGAAATAAGCCATCGTTCCGCCGAACGGTCATTGAGGGGGATTTGATTTGGGACGAATTCCGGCTAAAATAGATGCCTGCGGATGTCACAACTTTGAGAGCGCGCCCTCTTTCGTTCTATCGAATCCTGGCGGCGGCGATGTTTCTCTGGACCTTCTGCGGGACGATTGCCTTGGCCAAGCCGCGGACAATCACCCTCAAGATTCTCACCGACGAGGAATTCCGGCGGAGTCCGTATTGGAAAACACGGATCGAACACTATCTCAAATTGGCCGCTCCCGAATTCGAGGACAAGTTCGAACTCCGTTTCCTTGTCGCCAAATACGACGCCTGGACTTCGAACAACACTCTCCGTTCAATCGACGCCTTGGCTGATGACCTCGACGCCCGGGCGAACAAGGAAGGTTGCGATATCCTTATCGCCGTGACCGGCCAAGAAAACCTGGAATCCGGATATATTGGCTATTCCATCTACAAGGAAGGCATCATCCTCGTCCGCTTATCGGACGACACGCCCCGCGCCGTCCGGACGTTCAAGCACGAGCTCGGCCATCAGTTCGGCGCCGTCCATGTGCCCGACCCGGGCTCGGTCATGGACTATTTCGTCCAGGGAGACAATTTCGATCGCCTGAACATCCAGGCCATAGCGCTCAATCGTGAGCGGCGGTTCAATGTCGTCGGATTCCCGTTGAGCCGGGACAATCAAGTCAAGGCCATCCCGGTTTACGAAAACATCTGCCGGTCCATAACCGCGTTCATCCGCCGGGCCAAATCCGAGAGGGAACCCACAACCGGAATCGTCAGCGTCGCCCGGCCCGACGGAGGCCGCGATCCTTTTTATCTGGACGATGCTTTTCTTTTTTTGGCCCAAATCTGTCTCGAAGCGAAGTCGTACGACCGGGTGATCGAGACCTGCCGGTCCGCGCTCGACATCAGCCCGGACAATTTTGAAGCGCAAAATCTCGTCGGCATCGCTCTCAGGAGGAAGGGATCGATCGATGAGGCGATCGGGCAGTATAAAAAAATACTCGAGAAACACCCGAACCATGCCCGGGTGATTTATAACCTGGGGATCGCCTATTCCCGGAAGGGCGACCTCGAAGCCGCCCGCTCGTCATATGAAAAGGCAATTTCGTTGAAACCGAATTTTGCCGAAGCCTTTAACAACCTCGGGGAAACCGACCTTCGCCTGGGGAACTTGGAGGAGGCCGAACGGATGATCCGGAAAGCGATCGCCCTCTCCGACGAATTTCCCCTGGCCCACGCCAACCTGGCTGAAATCCACGTCCGGAAGAAAGAGTTTTCGAGGGCCGAGGCCGAAGCGGCGCGGGCCATGGCCTTGAATCCCGAGCTCCCCGAACCGCACAACATCCTGGGGAATATCCATCACCAGCGGGGCCGGATCGAAGACGCGATCAAGGAATATCATCAGGCGCTCGCCCTGGATCCCGGCTACGAAAAAGCCTGCTACAACCTGGGCATCTGCAGCCTCGATCAAAACAGAAACGACGAAGCCAGGAAATATTTCCTCAAGGCCCTGGAGATGAACAAGAATTTCGGCGAGGCCCATTCCGGGCTCGGAACGTGTTTGATCCGCGAGAATCGCTTTGATGAGGGCATTGTCGAGCTCCTTGAAGCGCAGAGGCTGGGATTTCGAGCGCTGAAAACCTATATCAACCTGAGCTTTGCCTATTTGAAAAAAGGGATGACGGACGCGGCGGTTTCCGCGGCCCGGAAGGCCCTTGACATCGACCCAAAATCCGCTCCGGCCCATAACAATCTCGGGATGGCATATGCCCGGAAGGGGGATACGGAGAAGGCGACCGGAGAGTTCCGCGCTGCGCTGGAGGCCGACCCGGCTTATAAGGAAGCCGCGGTCCATCTGGCCGATACCTGCCTGGAAGCGGGAAAGAACGACGAGGCTCTCAGCGGCTATTTAGAAGCGCTCAAACTCGACCCCAAAGACGGAATTCTCTACAACAACGTCGCCGTGATCCATTTCAACAAAGGCGAGTATTCCCGGTCCTGGGACTACGTTCAGAAAGCCCAGGCCGCGGGGTTCAAGGTCCATCCGGATTTTTTGGGCGAATTGAAAAAACGGCTGAAATGAATCGTCCGCCCGATAAAATCCTCGGCCTGGGGAAGCTCCGGAAATTTTCCAAAGGGACATCCGTTTTTCGGGCGGGGGACGCGTCGTCAGGATTTTTCTTCATCCGCTCCGGCGGGATTCGGGTCTTCCAGCTCGATGAGCAAGGCCGGGAGCTCGACGTCGCCCGGCTCGGCCCGGGAGAATTCCTGGGCGAAGCGATCGCCTTCGTTTCCGAAAGATTCCCGTTCTTTGCCGAGGCGGTCAAGGATTCCGAAATTGTGTTTTTTGACCGCCGGACCGTTCACCAGGCGGTCGATGCCGACCCTGCGACGGCTCGTTTTTTTATCGAGCTTCTCGCCCGGAAATGCGTCCATCTCTCGAGCCGTGTCGAGAGTCTCGGCCTGAGAACCGTCCGCCAACGTCTCGTTCAATATCTCTTGAACGATTGTTCCGGAGGCAGCCGCTGCCTCGTCGAACTGCCTCTTAAAAAAAGTGAGCTGGCGAAGCACCTCGGAACGGTGAGCGAAACGCTCTCTCGCACCCTTAAACAGATGGCGGAGGAAGGGTTGATCGAGGTCAGGGGCAAGACGATCGCGATCAGGAATTGTCCCGCGCTCCGGGCCGAGCTCAAGAGTTAGGTTGAGTTTTTTGACTTAAGTCAAAGACGTTCCGACTATCATTCGTTACACTCAATATTGAACGATATTGCCGTAATCCCCTCCACTGAACCGGAAGGCGGACAAGGGAAGAGAAAAGCGGCGAAATCGAAATAAGGAGAATAACATGGCTAAAAGAAAAATCATTGAAATCGACCGCGAGCTCTGCAACGGCTGCGGTCTGTGCACGACGGCTTGCGCCGAGGGTGCCCTGGTTCTGGACGACGAGAACAAGGCCGTCCTGGCCAAGGAAATCTTTTGCGACGGGATGGGCGCCTGCCTTGACGTCTGTCCCACGGACGCCCTCAAGGTCGTGGAACGCGAGAGCGAAACCTACGACCCGAAGGCGGCCTATCAGCATGTTCTGAAGACACGCGGCAGCGAGGCCGCCCGCCACGTTCACGGGATCGAAGAGGCGACCGGGTCGAGGCGTAAGCCCGCCACGCACTTTCATTCGGGGTGCCCGGGAAGCATGGCCCGGGAGATCGAAAAGGAGGTTGAGCCCGATGGAAAAGCCGTCTTCGGCCGTTCGGAGTTGACCCAGTGGCCGATCCAGCTTCATCTCGTCTCGCCCTTCGCGCCCTACTTTCAGAACGCCGACCTGCTCGTCGCCGCCGATTGCACCGCGTTTTCCTTCGGGAGTTTTCACCCGGAGATGCTGAAGGGCAAGAAGCTGGTCATCGCCTGCCCGAAGCTCGACGACACGGATGGCTATATTGAAAAGCTGTCCGAGATTTTGAAGAGGAATAGCGTCAAGTCCCTGACTGTGGCGATTATGACCGTGCCCTGCTGTTCCGGCTTATCCCACATGGTCGAAGAAGCCGTGGCCCTCTCCGGGACGATGATCAAACCCGGGAAAGTCGTGGTCGGGATCGACGGAAAGATCATTCAGGCCGAGCCCGCCGAGCAGAAACTCATCTCGGCGGCCAGGGGATAATCAACCCATTTGACTCCCCGGGCTGAAGCCCGGGGTATGCTCAGGGTTAATACTGAGCGGCGCTTTTTACCCCGATTTAAAAATCGGGGTTTGGCGCCGTCGAACGTATCATTCGAGAAAAACGGAGGATGGTCCTGGCGAACCATCCTCCGACCAAGCTCAGTTTAAAATCACGTTTTCGGCCGCGGCGTAGAAAATCCCGTTGAAAAGCAGTTTGAAAGTCCCGTGCGGCTGGCCGCGGAAGGTGATTTCCGGCGCGCAGAGAAAAATCTTGCCTTTCCCGAACGGAGCCTCGATGACTTCGACTCCGCGGCGGAGGTAGGTGTCCCCCCAAACCCAGCCGCTTCGGAGCGGATTCTTGTTCTCGAACCAGGCAACGGCTTTGACGCCCTTCATTCCCGCGTCGGGTGTCAAGTCGAAGACCGGGCTGTTGTCAAAAAAGATATCCGTAGACGGATTCATCCCATAGGCCAGGGGACTCGAGGTATCGATCTTGACTTGGAGGATCGACCCGGGGACATAGAATTTTTGCGTCGTTACGGGCGCTTCGCGGCCGTCGGCCGTCGTTTCGACGAGATGATTGGCGAGCGGCAGGCCGAGGTGATAGCCGAGCGCCGTCGATCCGCCGATGGAGAGGATAGAGCCTCCGTTTTCGGCGAAGGCCCGGAGCAGCGGGATCGTTTTATCGACGCTGACGCGGCCGATCATGAATTGAAATTCCTGGGGGATATTCTGCGGAGCCGCTTGTCCGAATCCTCCTCCGGCGCCCCGGCCGCTTTGGGGACCGAAGGCGGGAATCCCGCCTTCGACGAAGACGAGGATGTCGAATTTGGCGTTCAGATTGCCCGCGTCGAGAGCCGGGGCATAGACCAATTCATAGGGGAATTCGTACTGGTCGAAAATCCAGCGGACCCAGCCCGAATCCATCGAACCGCCGTAGGAATCCCATAGGCCGACCCGGACCGGTTTGAGCTTGAACGCCTCGCCCGCCGGCTTTAGGTCGGCCGCTTCGAAACTCAGGCCGAGATCTTTGGTCGATTTCTGAAGAATCGGAAGGACGGACGGCGTCATGGGGATGTAAATCGTTCCCGCCGGATAGTTTTTTCCGTTCGCGGAGAACGCGTTTTTCATCCAATAGACGTCTCGGCCGGCTTTGAGGAGGCGGTTCGTGACAACGGCGTTGTCGACGACTTGGTGATTGAGGAGGAAACCGGCGACTTTGTCGGGAGCCGGGGGAAATGCGCCCGGCGCGGGTTTGATCAAACCCCCGATTTCCTGGAAGGGGCCGTCGAACGCATCCAGGATCCGGTCGAATTGAACGCCCATCTGAAAGGCCACGGTCCACCCGGCGCTGTCGTAAGGAGGCCGCGGCGGTCCGCCGGGATAGGCGAAGTCGTTCGGATGATCCTGGGGCTCGAACATGCTCATGAGATGGGAGCGGAACGCTTGGGCCGCTTTGACGACGTAGGATCCTTGTGGATAGGTCTTCCCGGCGACAGTGAACGGTTTGACGGCGCGGTGGACGGTGACGCCCGATTTCATCAGGGTATTGACGAATTTGGTCGCGGTCAGGAAATCGGGCTCGTCGGAGGGAATGATGAACCCGCGCGGATCGCGAAGGGCGGGCTCCCGGAGGCTATCATAAAATTTCAGCGGGGCCCCCCCGCCGCCGCGCTGGCCGCCGAAACCGGGTTGAGGGGACTGGCTCCCGCCGGCGGGCTGCTGGGCTGCCCGCTCTTTGTCGACTTGGGCCTGAATGTCGGCGATTTCCCTGGGCTGGAAGGTCCAGGTATCGCGGTTTCCCTTGTCGATGGCGTTCTTGCCCATGACGTACCGGTTGTAGAGGATTTCCTCGCGTCGCCGCGAGGCGAAATCGAGGATGGCCTTGTCGGCCGTTATTGAATAGTCGATCGACTGGCGCAAATGCCATTTCTGGGGCATGATCGGATAGGGATAGTCGCCCTTGGGAAGGACGCGGTCCGGGATAAAAGGAATATCTTGCGGCGTCGGATTGCCGATGATTTCGGTCAGGATGCCGATGATGTTGTGGAAATAGCCCGTGGAGCGGAGCCCTCCGTTCCACCACGTGGAGTAGCTGGCGCCCGTCCTCATGATCGCGCCCGGCTTGCCCTCGGCGGCGAATCGTTCATGCATGGCCAAGCCGAGGAGGTCGGTTCCGATCGGGACCATCGGGTCGAAATAGTAATTGAACGGGTCGCGGAAGGGCGGACAGAAAAGGACCGTTCCCTGGGGCCCCGACTGATGATGATTGTAGAGGAACTGGGGATGCCACTCGATGTAGAGCTGGCGGCTGACGGCTTCGGTCTCAGGCTGGGTGACCATGTAGTAATCGCGGTTGTTGTCGTGGCCGACGTATTTCTGATACAGCCGGGGCAGACCGCTCATCGACCGTTTCAACGGGTCCTTTTCCCGCATATACCAGTTTGCGACAAGCTCCAGTCCGTCGGGATTGACCGGAGTCGCGAGGAGGACGACGCTATCCAGAATCCGGAGCGTTTCCTCGTCGTTGCGGCTGACCATCTGCCAGACGAGCTCGAGGAGCTGCTGGGAGCCGACGATTTCCGAGGCGTGAAGGCCGCCGTCGATCCAGACGACGGCTTTGCCCCGGGCCGCGAGACTTTTCGCTTCGGCGTCGGTCAGCCCTTGGGCCAGGGCGAGACGCCGCGAAATCCTTTTGTAGAAATCCAGGTTGCCCTGGTTGCGGGGCGAGGTGATGATGGCCATGATCATCGGCCGTCCTTCGGACGAGGTCCCGATATTGACCAGCGACATCCTTTCGGATTCCCTGTCCAATTTTTTCCAATAGACGAGGAGCTGGCTGTAGTTGATCAGCTGATAATCATCGCCGAGATTGAACCCGAACTCCTCTTTCGGCGTGGTCAATTTCCCCTGGGCCGAGGCCAGGGTTGAACACAGGATTAAAGCCAGGGTAAGGGTCAAAAGTTTTTTAAATGTCGACATGGTCACCTCTCGTTGCTCTCGATGCTTTATAGAAACGCTTTTTTCATGATATCGACGATCCCGAGGGCGTACTCCACCTGGGTCAGGGGCGCCTTGCTTTTCCCGGCGATCTTGGTGAAACGGCCGTCCTTGTTGGAGTCCTTGGTGACGATGAGGTAGTCGGCGAAGGGGGCAACGGCGTCGATCATCCGCTCGTTGTCGCTCCCGGCCGGGCCGCGGGCCGCCTCTCCGCCGGCATGGACGGCGATGATGAATATTTTTTTCTGTTGGCAATAGTCGATGAGTTTCTTGACCCGGGCTTCTTCCGCGTCGACGGTCAAGCCCGACGCGCCCATGCCCTTGAGGCTGGCCCCGATGGCGAAAATCACGGTCTGGTAGGGGGTGCCCTTGGGATACTTGGCCGTGTCGGTCGTGACTTCAACGTGAAATCCCGCGGCCGATTGCTTTCCGCCAAGGCCGACGCCGGCCGCGATCATCTCGGCGCTCGGAACGTCGCAATAATCATACTTGATCTCGGCTTCTTCGAGCACGGCGTTAACCGTGTTCACGTCGTTGCTCTGGCCGGCCGAGGTCGTCAGGACCGGAAGCCGGGCTTTCGGGACCTGGGCCTGGGCGAGGGCGGGAGCGGCAAGGAAGGCGATCATTCCCAAGGCCAAAAGAGAAGCGAGGATTTTTTTCATGGCGGCGATCTCCTTTCAAAAAACGCGCGGACGGAGAAACCTATTTATCACAAAAAAAATAAAATGAAAACAGGGAGAATTCCCGACAGCCGGAACCTCCCTCGTTCCGCTGTCAGCGCTGCGTTTCCGCCTCCGTCATGACATCGATCATCCGGACGGCCTTGCGCCAAAGCTCGGGGTAGCCGGGCTTGCTCCGGTCCCTGGCGCGTTTCTCCGAAACGTAGTAAGCCAGATGATTGAATTTCACGAGGAGCGCGTCCCCGAGCGCCCACCAGGCGTTGACGACCTTGTCCGCGTTGTCCAGGCCGTAGTTGGTCAGAAAATTCCGCGCCTTGGCCGGGCTTTTGGCATACAGGTCCTGGGCTTTTTTGTCGATCTCGGCCGTCTTCGCCACGGCCCCGCCTTCGTATTCGAGCTGGGCTTTTTTCACGTCCTGGATGGCTTCGGAATACACGACCTGGGCGTGGAAATCGACGTAGTCAAAGGCCCACCGGGCCGAAGCCCGGTTGAACTCGAAGTGATCGCCGACGGCAAAAGATTTGGGAAGGGCGGTCATGCCGGCGTAGAGCGGAATATAGCAGGACGTGTCCTGCGGCCCGAATGCCAGCCAGACGATGCCGCCGACGGGATTAGGCAGCCAACCCCGGCACTGAACGATGCTGGTATATTCGACGTTGGCCACGCTGATTTTACGAGTGGCCTTCCAGTAGTTGGGATTGGCGAACGGGCCGCCGCGGATGCCTTTGACAGGGTCGAAGATCGTTCCGTAGGATTTATCGCGGGTCAGCTCCATCACGTCCTGGACCGAAAGTTTCTTATCGGGTTTGGCCGAGAAGGGAAGATCCATGTTGGGCGTCTCGGGCCGGAGCTTCTGCGAGGGGGCGGCGAGGTCGAAGAACCGCCAGAGGCGGGAGCGGCCGCCCTGGGTGCTGAGAGCGCTGCCCTCGGCCGGCGAATAGGCCCGCTTGAAATTGAACGGCTTGCCGCCGGCCGGGTCGTAAAGCTTGTTGTCGACGGCGCAGGAGACGACGTTCGGCGAGGCCATGAAGAAATCCGGATTGTTGAGGTCGATTTCGCCGATCCGGGATTCGTTCGGACAGACGCTGACGTGGTCGTCGGGCAGGCGTTGAGCGGCCCAAACCGCGCCGGGCTTCCCGGACTGCGGCGTCCAGAGCGGACCGGCGGGCATGATCTCGAAAACCCAGACCTCGTTCGGGTCGGAAACGGCCAGCATTTCGCCGTCGTCGTTGAAGCCGTAGCCGTAGGTCTCGGCCAGGGTGCCCATGGTTTTGATGCATTCCCGGGCGGTCTTGGCCCGCTCCATGCCGATCAGGGTCAGCATCGTGATGTCGAACTTGGCCGCGGGGGTGGTGTTGACGAGCTTCCGGACCGTCCCGATCGTGGATTCGGAAATCGCGACCTGGTTTTCGTTCATGTAGCCGAACATCCCGCGGTGGTAGGCGAACGTGCGGGGGATCTCCGGGATTTCAAGGCCGGCAAGATTCTTCTTATAGAGCTCCCACTTCAAACCTTCTTTGAGCGGCCAGGTGGTGTATTGGTTGATGTGATAAATCGTGCGCATTGCCCCCGTTTTGTGGTCGGCCGCGGGCACGTGCCCCCATGTCCAGTCGCAGGTGCCGCAATCGGCCGTATGCGTGGTGATGGTCGAGCCGTCGGCTGAAGCCCCCTTAGCGACCATGATCACCGTGCAGGCGTCCCGGGGGACGCCGAGCATGGCCTCGTTCCCTCGGCCGTCCGTTCGAGCGGCGAGAAGGGCGAAAACTCCGGCGCAGAATACGGCCAGGCCGAAGCCGGCCAGCGTCCATCGCGATTTAAACATGATGATTCCTCCTCTCATCCATCTCAGAATGATAAGATATCCTATTCGTAGTGGATCTTCGTTTTGTCGGCCGCGGCCGGGTCGTGGAAGTAGAAGCCAACACCGTTGGCCACGAGCTCTGCGTAGCGCGGAATGCCGCTGACGCTGATCGTCAGATCGGGGTTTTTCTTGGAAAATTGGCGGATGATCTCGAGAGCGACCGAACAGTGCTGGCCGACGCGCTTCTCCATCGGCCAGCCGTTCGCGTCATAGGAAACGAACAATTTTTTCTTTTGAGACAAGCTCAAGAGGAACGGGTCTTTCCCGTCGAGGAGAAGCTTGACCGTCTTGGGACCCGTGGGCTGGTCGAGGAAGGGGATCGGGGCTTCGAGGAGAAAGGGGAGCGCGTTCGAATAATCTCCGATCTCCCGATGCGAAAGTCCCCGGAAATTGGGCGGCGAAGGTTCGACGTGGTTGGCGAAACCTTCCCTGGCCCTGACGGTCAGGGCGACCATCGTCGCGATTTTGGACGATTTATCCGGGGCGACGATGCAGTTCGTGACCGGAAACATGGTCTCGGCGCCGTGCATGTCGATGGCGATGTTCAGCGCTTCCTTCCGCAGCAATTCCATGGCCGCGTAGGTGACCCGCTCCATCCATGGGCCGCCGGGCCGGCCGGGCCAGGTCCGGTTGGTGTTGCGGACGTCGTTGAAGGACAGGGACTGGCGGTCGGGATAGTGGATATAGACGTCGGGGTCGGGCCATTGGTCGAGGGGCGAAGCGTCGCGATTTCCCATCCGGAAACGCTTCGAGCCCCAGGCGGTCGGGATGTCGAAATACAACGGATACCCGTCGCCCGGCTTGGTGTTCCGGCCGGCGCTCGCATTGAATTCGGGGATCACGTAGAGTGTCCCCTTTTCGACGACCGCGTTTTCGATCATGAGCAACGACGCCAGCAATCCCGCGGGTTCGTTGGCGTGGGTATTGGCCATGACCAGGACTTTGCCGCCCGCTTCCCGGCCCTCGAGGACATAGACCCGGGTATCGATCATCTTCCCCCTGAGGCTCGGAACGAAATCGCTGAGCTGGATCACGCGGGTGACGCCGGGACCGGCGACGACCGGGACCCGATAGTGGCGATGGGTATAGAGAGGCAAGCCGCCGAAAATGCCAAGGAGGATCACGGCAAGGACGAGCGCCGATTTGACCCTCCACTCCCCGGACATCACTTCACCCTCAGAATCCGCAAGAGGAGCGGGATCAGGACCAGAAGATAGAGGATCATGTCGTTCACGCTCTTTTTCTCCCGGATGAAATTCCAGAGGAGAAGGGCGGCGATGAAGGCGCTGATGAGATAATAGGCGATCATGATCAAGCCCATGGAACTATATCCTCACATGCTCCACTTTACGAGAAAGGCCAGCTTGGCGCTGAAGACGACCATCAGGATTCCGGTGATGGTGATCACCAGCCAGGGCAGCCAGGTGGCTTTTAAAAAAGACCAATACGACTCTTTGTAATCCGAGACCATAACGCTCAGCCGGCCGATCAAGGCCGTCGGCGGGAGGCCGTCGCCCAGCGGCCAGAGCAGGCTCAGCCCGGCGATGGCCACGGTCGCGTGAAGCCCGATCGAATCGAAGAACCAGATCAAGGGGATGCCGAGGATGGCGGCGGCCCCATAGGTCAGGACTCCCTCGGAGAACGGGATGATGACCGCGAGCAGAATAAAGAGAAGAACGAGCGGGGTGCTGATGACGGCGAAGGACAAGAGACCGCGGACGCCGGTGGCGGTCATGATCTGCTGGAGCATTCCGACGACGATCATCGTCGCCAGCAGGGGGAGGAGCCGTTTCATCGTCTTCCGGGAGAGTTCAAGAATCTTGATTTTTTTCGGGCTCACGGCCAGGGCGATAAGAGCGGCGATCGTAAATTCGAGGGGAAGGCCGAGAATAGGCACGTGGAACGGCCAGATTTTTGAAGCGACGACGCAGCCGAAGAAGGCCAGGAAGGGAAGGAGAACGCGCCACCAGGTCATCCCCCGAGGAACTTCGGGCATATGGGCCAGCGCCGTCGTTTTGTCCATCGTTCCGGTTTTTTTCCAGCCGAGGACAAATATAGTAAACGTTCCGAGGAGGACGACCGGAATTCCGAGAGTGAACGTAAACCCGACGTAGGGAATGGCGGTTCCGGCGCATAAAATCATGGCCCAGATATTTACCGGCGGGGCGGCGGCGCTCAGCCCGGCGGTGATGAACATGATCGCCGCCGTTTTTTTCTTGGGCACGCCGAGATGGCCGAGGGCCAAGGCCACCGGGGTCCCCACGACGAGGAGGGAGACGCTTCCCGCGCCGGTCAACGCCCCGGGGATGAGAACGATGATCATCAAGACGAACAAGGCGAGGAGGCGGACGTTATAAAAAAGCCGGATAACCCCCCGGACGACATAGTTCACGCCTCCGGACTCGGAGACGATCGCCATGAAGATCGTGGCGGTGGAGAAGACGAGCATGACGTCGAGATAGGGAAAGCTTCCTTCGATCAGATGGCGGGGCAACTCGGTGATAGCCGGCGTGTTGAAAAAGGCCCCGAAGATCCCGCCGGCGACCGCTGCGGCAAGAATGCTGATCTCGACCGACAGCTTTCGCCATTTCGCCGCGGCATAGGCGATGATCATGATCGCGAGGATGGCGCCGACCCGCAATGTCATTCTTGAAGACCTAGGCGCCATTTTATCTTCAGCCTTCCGCGGGAGTCAAGGCCGACAACGGCTTGATACGTTCGACGGCGCCAAACCCCGATTTTTAAATCGGGGTAAAAAGCGCCGCTCAGTATTAACCCTGAGCATACCCCCGGCTTCAGCCCGGGGAGTCAAATGGGTTGATATTGGGCCGGTTGACCAAACTCCGAGTTTTATAGTAATAACGCTTAGGATCATCGATCATGTTCATGGGTCCAAAGTTGAAACCTTTTTCTCGAATTTCTGCGGCATTGGCGTTATTCGCCTTGGCCTGGGTTGGTTGCGGCAATATCAAGGATCAGCGGCCGGAGCTGAATTTAGAGCAGGTGAGGGCTCAGTTGCGCGGTCGATTGACGGGCGGCGAAAACGTCTCCGATGTCTGCGCCGGCGGCGAGAAGCTGATCGCCGTCCCGTCCATTTCCGAATTCTATGAGCGCCGGAATTTCGCCCCGGCTTGGAGTCTGAATGGGGAGCTTCTCCCGAACGCGGTAGCGCTGAGGTCAGCTGTAGGGGAATCGAGACTCGAAGGGTTGCGGCCCGAAGACTATCACCTCCCGGCAATCGAGGCCTTGGCAAAAAAGCTGAGGGAAAAAACATTTATGGACCAGGACGGATATGCTGCCGCGGTCTGCGACGCGGATCTCCTTCTGACCGATTCCTTCCTAGTGTACGCGACGCATTTGGCCTCTGGAAAAGTCGATCAGGATTCTCCCGATGTGCCCTGGACCGAGCCGAGTCGCTGGCGACCGGCGGTGAATTGGCTGAACGACGCGCTTACCTCTTTTCGGATCAAGGGATGTCTTCAAGCTCTCGCTCCTCCGCATGAGTATTATGCTGGGCTCAAAAAAGGCTTAGCTTCATTCTTGAAATTCGCCGGGAAAAACGCGCCGTTTGCGCCGCTCCAAAGGGCCCCGCTGAAAAAAGGGGATCGCGGGCCGGGCGTCCGCGGACTTCGCGGCCGGATGGCCGAGGCCGGTTTCGGGCGATACTTGGAGGGGCGCAAGAGCCGGGTCTTTGACGCAGCGCTGGAACGGACCGTCTGCCGGTTTCAGGAGATGAACGGCTTGCCTCAGACCGGCATCGTCGACGAAGCGACGTTCAAGATTCTCAACACGACGCCCGGCGGGCGGGTCGCCCAGATCGAGGCGAATCTCGAGCGATGGCGCTGGCTTTCCCACGCTTTGGGCGAGCGGTATGCCATAGTCGACGTCGCCGTCTTTGAAATGCGGGTCGTGGACCACGGCCGGGAAGCGATGCGGATGAATATCGTCGGGGGCATGCCCGCCTGGCCGACCCCGACCTTCAGCAGCCGGATCAACGAAATCGTCATCAACCCCTACTGGATTGCCCCGTCCCAAGTCCTTCTTAAGGAACTGATCAACTACATCAAGGCCGACCCCGACTATCTTTCGGGAAATAAGATGAGGCTCATGCGCGGCTGGGGAGAAAACCAGGTCGAGGTCGATGTCGCGACGATCGACCTCAAGGCCGTCACGGCAAAAAACCTGGACTTCTATCTGCGCCAGGACTGCGGGCCGTGGAACATGCTCGGCCAGCTCAAATTTTCGATGCCGAACGCGTATGACGTTTATCTCCACGATACGCCCTATCAAGCGGATTTCGGCCAGTCCACCCGGACATTCAGCCACGGCTGCATCCGCATCGCGAGGCCCGTGGCCTTCGCCCTGTTTTTGCTCGACAACCCCGCGAAATGGACCCAAATAGAGATCCTGGAGCGGCAAGAAAACCTGGTCGAACAGAAAATTCGGGTTCGCGTGTCCTTGAACGTCCATGTCATCTATGCCACGGCCTGGCCGTCCGAAGACGGGAGCGTTCGATTCAGGCCGGATGTCTATGACCAGGATCAGAGGATCATCCGGGCCTTGCATCTCGGCCTGGCCGAAACGAAATGAATCAACCCATTTGACTCCCCGGGCTGAAGCCCGGGGTATGCTTAGGGTTAAGACTGAGCGGCGCTTTTTACCCCGATTTAAAAATCGGGGTTTGGCGCCGTCGAACGTATCGAGCCTTCGACCGGAGTCGAGCCGGGACATAGGCCGAGAACGATATCTTCGAGAGGAGTGCGAACATGAAAGTTTTCGTCGGAAAGAAAATCATCGTGCAGGCCGGCCTTATTCTCCTGCTTTTTTCCGCCGCCGTCGCTCCGGCGGTCGCCGCCCAGGAGATGGACGCCCGGAAACAAGCGAGGATGGCCTGGTGGACCGAAGCGCGTTTCGGGATGTTCATCCACTGGGGCCTGTATGCCCTCGCCGCGCGCCATGAATGGGTCAAGAACTACGAACGTATCAGCGACGCGGATTATCAGAAATATTTCGACCACTTCAACCCCGACCTCTATGACCCGAAAGAATGGGCGCGGACGGCCAAGGCCGCCGGGATAAAATATTTCGTCATAACGACCAAGCACCATGAGGGATTCTGCCTCTGGGATTCGAAATACACGGATTACAAGGCGACGAAAACGCCTTACGGGAAAGACCTGATCCGCCCGCTCATCAAAGCGATGCGGGATGAAGGCCTGCGGGTCGGGTTTTATTATTCCCTTCTCGACTGGCACCATCCGGAATATACGCTCGATCGGCAGCATCCGATGTTCAACAATCCCGAATTCCGGGAGAAAGCGAAAAGCCGCGACATGGCGAAATATATCGTTTATCTCCACAATCAGGTCCGGGAGCTCCTGACCGAGTTCGGGACGATCGATTGCCTCTTCCTGGATTTTTCCTTCCCGGGAAAAGACGGGAAGGGGAGGGACGACTGGCAGTCGGAGAAGCTCCTGAAGATGATCCGGGAGCTTCAACCCAACATCGTCATCAACGACCGGCTGGATCTGCTCGACGTCCCGGGCGGCTGGGATTTCCGCACGCCGGAGCAGTTCCTGCCCCGGGAATGGGTCACGGTGAACGGCCGGAAAGTGCCCTGGGAGACCTGCCAGACGTTTTCGGGGTCATGGGGGTATTACCGCGACGAACCGACCTGGAAAAGCGTCAGGCAGCTCGTCGTCATGCTCATCGAAGTCGCGGGCAAAGGCGGCAATCTGCTCCTCAATGTCGGTCCGACGGCGCGCGGCACGTTCGACGACAGGGCGCTGGAGCGCCTGGCGGGGATCGGCGAATGGATGAAGGCGAACGGCCGCTCGATCAGCGGCTGCACGGAAGCGCCCGAGGAATTCAAGAAGCCGTCGAATTGTCTGCTGACCTATAACCCGGCGGCGAAACGACTGTATGTTCACGTCCTCGAATGGCCGATGGGAACGCTGACGCTGGACGGCTTCGGAGGCAAAATCGCCTACGCCCAGCTCTTGAATGACGCTTCGGAAATCCCGTTCCGGGACGCGACGAATCCCCGGGACCTGGGTTATTCGGGCTATCTGCCCGGCGACGAGAAGCGAGCGGGCGGCGGGGCGGTCGTATTACGACTGCCGGTTATCCAGCCCAAGATAACCGTCCCCGTGATCGAGCTCTTCCTGAAATAATGGCCAAGTTTTTTTCATCCGGAGTCCCGGCAGGCCGAGACGAAACCCCGGGATTTAGCCTTTTGTGAGCGTATTATATTTTGAGTCTTTGCGAGGAGCTCTTGCGACGCGGCAATCACACCTGCTCGAGTGATCGCCACGGCACTTTTCGCGCCTCGCGATTGAAAAAATATTTAAAATGCTTACTTCGGCTTCCGGACTGGGATACTCTTCCGTCGATCTCTAGAGCTCTTTTATGAATATGTTTTTGAAATAAATGGGCGCGAGGCTGTCGTGGTTTTGGAGCCCGATGTAGCCGTCCAGGGCGAAGTCCTTGATCTTGCCGCGCGGCTCCTGGTTCCAATCGACAATGGGCTTGCTGTTGAGCTCGATATTAAGATTTTTGCCTCTAGCCGTGATCTTGATATGGTTCCACTCGCCCGTGGGAAGAAAAGCGTTGAGTTTGGGCGCCTCGGCGTCGTAGACGGCGCCCGTCTCGTGGATGCCCTCCCCGGCGTCATATATCTGAATCTCGAAGGAGTGATAGATATAGTCGTCGCTCGTCGGAACCTCCGGGACGCGATAGAAAATTCCTGAATTCGTGATTTTCTCGGCGCACTTGAAGTCGAGCTCGAGGATGAAGTCCTTATACTTCTTGACGCCGTACCAGAGCAAACCCATGCCTCCCTGGCCTTTGAGGACTCCGGTTTTCCCGTCCACTTCGAAATAGCCCGGGCCGTAATGGTTCCATCCGTGCTTTTCATACCGGCCGCCCGATTTCCGGAAGATTTGCTCGTAGCCTTCGTAATAGGTGATGCTTTTCACATAAGCTATGCTCTTCTGGATCGCCGGGATGGGATTGGCCGCCTCGCTCTCCCGTTCATACTCGATCGTCAAAAAACCGGCATAGTCTTGGAGGGTCAACTCGGCCAGGAGATCGCGGATGTTGCCCTGGCCCTGGCCCCAGGGAACGTCGTCCGTGTCCTTGACGCCGTAGCCGCTCCGGTCCTTGAGGTGAACATCGAGGATCCGGCCTTCGAGGAGCTTGAGCGCTTCGCGCGGGTCGTTCATGCCGCGCATGAAATGGCCGTTGTCGAAACAGGAACCGATCCGGGGATCGGTGTTCTTGACGTGGTCATACACCGTCTCGGGCAAGCTGTACTTTGTCCCGGGCGGGTGATTATGGATGGCGATCGCGATGTTGTATTCCTTGACGAGCTTCTCGAGGATGGTGAAGTCGTCGTCCTCGGGCTCAGTCATGATCGTTCGGATACTCATCTTGCGCGCGAAATTGAAGATTTTGCGCATGCTCTCTTCGGTTTTTCCGAAGTCGCGGCCCCCGACGACGCCGTAAGCGGCGACCGTGACGCCGGTCTCCTTGAGCCTGTCGCGGACTGTGGCCATCTGCTCGTCGGTCATGTTGTGGTCGAAACGCGCGCCGGAGAGTTCCGCGGAGAGAGGCTGCCCGGGGTAGGCCTGGACATACTTGATGCCCAGTTCCTTCAATTTCGTCAGCGTCTCGAAGAAGGTGAACCTTCTGAAGGTCCAGGCTTGCGAGGCGATCGGGAACGGCTTGATCCGGACATCCTTGTAATTCGTCTGTTCCACTTTATTCTGGATTTCCGGCGATAGATGCCGTATCTGCGCCGCCGCCGTAGGCCGTTGAGCGTATGATGATCCAACGAAAAGAATTAGAGAAAAAACGAAGAACGAGATAACTGCCTTGGAAAAGCGTTTATTCATTTTCACTCCTTATTTGCATTGGGATCCTCCGGAACGGTCGAAGCGACCATGAAGGGTTTAGCCTTTCCGAGTCTTTTTTTGAGGGAAGCCGGCGCGGAAGTAAGCTGGCCGGCTCAGATGTCTGAGCATCCCGGCGAACGTCCGTACAATAAATGCCGGGATGCGAGTTCTGAGCCGCCGAAAAAAATGATGAGGAAACGGCGTGAAAAACCCGGAGCGGGAGCGAGGCCGTTTTGGAGGATCCCAATCTCATTTCTTTCTTGGATTCCACGTCCCTCGGGCCACGGCCGGAACGAACGTTTCCAGCCCGGGCGGCGGGAAGGGAATGGTCTTGCCCTTTTCCGCGCTCATGTAGGCCGTCATCAGCAGTTCGGTGACGTTCAATCCGTCGTCGAAATTTTCCATGGGCCTCTTGCCCTTGAGGAACGACTGAACCATGTGGCGGTTTTCGGCGATATACCCGTATTCGGTCTCCTCATCGGCCACGACCGGCATGAGCCCGATTTCGGCATTCTGTTTTTCGACCAGGTCTTCGCCGGCTTTCCCCTGAACGCTCCGGCTGAAAAAAACCTTCAGCCCGGAGTCGAGGGTGTTGATCTGCAGCGCGTATTCCGGTCCGAGAAGCTCCATCGTCAGCCTCAGGCCGGCGCCGACGTAGCACCACGAGGTTGTCGTCTCGACGACGCAGGGCCTTCCCTCCTTGTCTTTGTATTCGACAAGCGATCGGGCGAAGTCCTCGGCCGGGCGTTTGAGGTAGTCGGTCTTCCCTCCGCTGTTTGATGCCAGGATCTTCGCGTAATGCGGCGTCTGCCATTTGAGGCAGTTGATATAGGCCGTGACCGCCGTCGGCGTGAGAACGTCGCGAGCGGCTCCGGGAGGGGTAAGCATGAAACGGGCTTCTTCGACCGAATGACACATCATGTCGTTGAGCACTCCCCCCCCTTGGAGCGTCCCTTCCCAGAACCAGGGCATGTGCGGGCCGCTGTGCTCTTCGGCGGCGCGGGCGAGATAGGGAGGGCCGGAGATGGCCGCGCCCCTGGCCCAGACGATCTCTTTGCCGCGGGTCACGGCCGGGGCGAAGACCTGGTTTTCGAGGTAGCCGTCAAGAAGGTTTGTTTTTTTTGCGAGATCGCGCATCTTTTTCGCTTCCCGGACGTTCCGCCCGAGCGGTTTTTCGCACGCGATCCCGATGAGCTTGCCCTTGCCTTTGATGACGGCCTGGGCGATTTCCTCCATGACTTCTATCCGCGTATAGTTCGGAGAGCCGATCCAGAGCGCGTCGATAGCGGGGTCGGCGATCATCTGGGTTATCGACGGGTAGGGCTTGGCCTTTCCGACATTCAAGGATTTAACCAGGGCGCAGGCCGCGCTCGCCCGTTTTTCGTCCGGGTCGTAAATTCCGAGGATGTCGGCGTCGCGGACGCCGACCCAGGACCGGATGTGGAAGCGGGCGATGAAGCCTCCGCCGATGATGCCGATGCCGAGAGATTTCTTATTCAATGCAGACCTCCCCTAGAGATATTTCAAGCCGTTGTTCCGGTGACAACGGCTTCTTTTTTTTCCCGGAAAAAGGCCATGAAAATGATGAGGCACAGAAGTGTCAGGACCGTGGGGACGAGGAATGTCCCGCGCCAGTTGACGGTTTTGACCGCTTCTCCCGCGGCGTTCACGCTTTCTTGAGTGAAGATTTTCTGGATCCAGCCGCAGAAGAGGCTGCCGAAGAAGTTTCCAAAACCGAGGATAATCGTCGCGATCAGGCTCTGTGCGGAAGCCCGGATATCCTTGGGCGCGATTTTGTCCACATAGATGTAGGCCGCCGTGAAGAAGAAAACGTAGCAAAACCCGTGGAGGGCTAGGGAGGCGATGACCAGCCAGGGTGGCCCGCCGATGACAAAGATGATGTAGCGGATCGGCCAGGCGAGGATGCCTAGAGCGAGCGTTTTTCTCATGCCGTACTTCTGGAGGGCCACGGAGAGGAGGATGGCCATGACGAAGATCTCCGCGATCTGGGCGATGGTCATGACGGCGGAGACGTATTTTTGGCTGACGCCGATGACGGATGAGGTGAGAAAAGGCGAGGTCAGGACATAGTAGAACTGAAGTTCGGTCGCGACTATGAACGAGATGATCGAGAAAACGAGAAAATTCTTATCCTTGAGCATTTTCACGGCTTCGAGAAACGCCCAGGGTTTTGTCCCTTCCTTTTTGGGCGGAGTGTGCGGCAGGCCGAACGAAAGGACGCCCATGATTATTGAAAATACGCCGGCCAGGATGAGCGTGTCGCCTTTTATGGCGATGTTCTCGGGCGATTTCGCCAGCGCCCGCCAACCGGCGAGCGTCCATCCGGCCGCAATCCAGCCGATGGTTCCCCATACACGGATCGCGCCAAATTCCTTCTCCGAGCTCTTGAGGTTGACGAAGGCGATCGAGTTGGTCAAGGCCAGTGTCGGGGCATAGACGAGGCAGTAGAGGAGCATCAGCCACATCATGGGCTGGAAAGAAGTGATGTTGGCGATAAGAAGGAGGATGATTCCCCCTCCGAGCTGAAGGATGGCAATAACCCTTTGCGTAGGAAAATAGCGATCGGCGAACTGGCCGCCGATGAACGGGGAGAGAATCGTGGCCAGGGGGAGCAGGCTGAAGATGATTCCAAGCTGCCATCCGTTAAACCCCAGATTGTTCTGGAGATACGCCGACAGAACCGGAGCCCACGCTCCCCAGATGGCATACTGCAAAAACATCATGGCGCCGAGCCGGAGTTTTACGTTCATGCCCTCCGTCCTTTCATCCCAGATGGGGATATCGTGTAGGTGGAAAAATATTAAAATTCGAGCTCTTTGTCAATCAAGGTCGATTGTGATATCTAATAAACCAGCCGATGGATAAGGAACAATGCATGGATCTCAAACGGAAGGTGCTGTTTCTTTTAACCGCGGTCTTTTTCGGTTGTGTTTTTCGGGCAGAGGCCGGCGAGGACAAGAATTACTATTTCTCCGACGTCCGGATCGATATTCAAATCGACAAGGACGGCTCGTTCACGGTCGACGAATACCGGACGTACGATTTCCGCGGACGTTTCTCCTGGGCGTCGCTCTGGATTCCATTGCGCGTCGAGCGGCAAGGATCCGGATATAACGTCGCGCTGGACGGTTTTTCGGTCAGGGACGAGGGGGGCGCTCCTCTTCGCGTCGAAAGCGGCGAAAAAAACGGCCGCTTCGAGGCCAAATGGTTTTATGCGGCCCGCAATGAGCGCCGGACATTTCACATCGCCTATCGCATCCGGGGTGGGATCGTGACGTATCCGAACGTGACCGAGCTATATTGGCAGGTGATCGGCAGCGGCTGGGAAAAACCGACGCGGAATGCGGTGATTTACGTCCGACTTCCCGCGCCCGTTGCCGATAAGAGTGACATTCTTGTCTTCGGTCACGGCCCGCTCTCGGGCTATGCCGAAATCTTCGACCTCCAGACCGCGCGCTTCGCCGCATCGAACATCCGTTCCGGCCAATTTCTCGAAGTCCGCATGGCCTGGCCGAGCGGGCTTGTTTCGGGCATCCCTTCAAATAAACACACCCGTGACTCCATCAAAAAGGAAGAAGCGCGGTTTGTCGAGGAAACGATCGCCAAAGCCCGGGAAGCCCAGTCGGCCGCGGTACGGCGGCAACGCGTTCTGCGGACAGTGGTAAATTTCTGGCTTCTGGCCCTCTTCCTCGTTCCGCTGATTTGGCTGCCGATTTATCTCAAATCGTGGAACCGGTTCGGCAAGGACCACCGTTTCTCCGATACACCGACATACGTTCATGAACCCCCCTCGGCGCTTCAACCGGCGCTCGTCGAAATTTTGTTGAAAGAAGGCGTCGGGATCACGCCAAAATCCTTCACGGCGACGATCTTCGACCTGGCCCGGCGCGGATATCTCGAGATTCAGGACAAGCTGGTCGAGAAAAAAGGGATTTTCGGAAGCCGGACGGATTACGAATCTTCGTTCACTCTCAAGAAGAGCTTCGCTGCCGACTCGGAACTTCTGCCTTACGAAAAAGACCTCCTGGACCTCCTTTTCGGCGAAATCGGAGACGAAGGGACCGAGCCGGGGTCGCGGCTGTCGCTGGCTCACCTCAAGAAATATTTCAAGTCCCACCCGCAGAAATTTCAGAAGTGGTATCAGGCTTGGGCGAAAAACATCAAGGCCGAAGCCAAACGCCGCGAATTTATCGAGCCTCCGAGCCTTCGCCTGAGGAATCTTTTCGCCCTCTTCACAATTCCCATCGCCGTCATCACCTTCAACCCGATCCTCGCCGTGCTCGCCGCGGTCCTGATCCCAAGTCTCAAGCGCCGGACGATGGCCTGGGCCCGCGAAAACGAACAATGGAAAGCGTTGGACCGGTTCCTGGATGATTTCTCCAATTTCAAGACGATCCCGCCTGAAGCCTATAAGCTCTGGGAGCGGTATCTGGTCTTCGGCATCCTCTTCGGCAGCGCCAAGAAAATCATCAAGATGCTTCCGCTCATCCTCGGCGACAACCGCGCCGCCGTGCCGCTCTGGTATTACGGAGCCGGCCGTCCCGGTTTCTTGAGCTCGGGCGGGCTGGAGCACATGATCAGCGGGATTAACGCGATGGCCACAACGATCCAACAGGCAAGCACTTCCGCCGTCCATTACTCGTCCGGAGGAGGCGGGGGTTTCAGCGGAGGCGGGGGAGGAGGCGGGGGAGGGGGCGGCGGCGGAGCCGGATAAAAAAACAGGGCTCGGCCCAACGGGTCCCCGGGTTTGGCCTAAAGTAAGCGTTCTAAATATTGCACCAAGTCATCGCGAGGCACGGAGAGTGCCGTGGCGATCACTCATGCTGGCGTGATTGCCACGTCGCAAGAGCTCCTCGCAAAGACTCAATATATAATGCGTTCACATGAGTTTCATAAAGCATGAAAAGAAATCAATACGCGTCGAATTTGAAAGCGCGGATTTCAAGGAGGTTCTCATCATGAAGAAAGCCATCGGATTGCTTGCCCTGTCATTACTTTTTTCATTTGCGGCGGCCGAGAAGGCTCCTCTCAAAGTCTTCATTTCGGTCGATATGGAAGGCATCTGGGGCGTGGTTCACAGCGACCAGGTGTCCTCGGACACCCGCGATTACAGCTATGCCCGGAAATGGATGGCCGAAGACGTCAATGCCGTCATCGAAGGATTGTTCGAAGCGGGCGCCACCGAAATCGTTGTCAACGATTCCCACGGCGGCATGAGGAATATCCTCCCCCAGGATTTTCATCCGAAAGCCAGCCTGATCAGCGGTTCGCCCAAACCGCTGTTGATGATGCAGGGGATCGACGCTTCCTTCGCCGCCTGTATCTTCGTCGGATATCATGCCAGGGCGGGGACGGAGGCGGCGATCCTCGACCATACGATATCGGGAGCGGCAATGCGCGCCATCCGGATCAACGGGATGGAGCTGCCCGAACTCGGGATCAACGGTGCGATCGCCGGCTACTTCAAGGTTCCGGTCATCATGTTGAGCGGAGATGCCGAGACCTGCAAGCAGGCTAAAACCGTGTTAGGCAATGAGATCGTGACCGTGGCGGTCAAGGAAGGAATCGGACGAACCGCGGCCAAGCTCCTGCCGGCGGAAGAAGCCCGGCGGCTGCTCAAAGAAGGGGCGAAGCAGGCTCTTCTCAAACGGGATAAGATCGTTCCGCTAAGGCTCGGGCCGCCGCTTAATTTCGAGCTTGAGTTTCACAACAGCACCCAGGCTGAATTGCCGTCTCTGCTTCCTCAGGTCAAGCGGCCCTCGGCGCGGATGGTGACGTTCACCTCCGGCGATTATCTCGAGGGCGTCAAACTCATGCGGGCGATCATCGCCCTTGCCGGCATCCAGCCGATGTGACGAGGACGGATGGCTTGAAAGCCGTCCCGGATATTGAACCCTTGGCCGGCTTTTTACGTATATGAAACTGAACGCCGGACGTTTTTGAGCGATATAGGAACGGAGGTTAACATGGACGAGGAAAAAAAAGAGGAAACAAAATCGGGTCCGACCCGCACCGAGGAATTCAAGCTCGACGGAAGCGAGATCATCGGCAAGATCAAGGAGATCATTCATCAAGGCAACATTCGCCGGATCATTCTGAAGAATGAAGAAGGCAAAACTTTTTTGGAAATCCCGCTGACGGTCGGCCTCGTCGGAGCGGCCTTCGCCCCGGTGCTGGCCGCGATCGGAGCCATAGCCGCGCTCGTTTCCAAGTTGACGATCGTCGTTGAAAAAGTCGAGAAATAGCGCCCGCATTTGGATTTGGGGTCAGATCTCATCCTGACCCCCCTTCTTTGCTTTTATCGCGCGGAGGGGATAAAATCTTCGGCGCCGGGCGATGGCCAAATTCACGTCAGAATCTTTTTTCTCGAAGATCTCCCTGGGTTTCGTCGTTGCCGCGACGGGCGTCGGCGCCGGTGACCTCATCACCGGCAGCCTGGCCGGTTCCAATGTCGGCGTCGTCCTGGTTTGGGCCGCGCTTGGCGGAGCGGTCATCAAGTTCATCCTCAACGAAGGCATCGCCCGCTGGCAAATGGCCACGGGTTCCACGATCCTCGAAGGATGGATTGGGCGCCTGGGCCGCTGGACGCAATGGCTCTTCCTCGTCTATTTTCTCATCTGGTCGTATTCGGTCGGCGGCGCGCTGATCAACGCCTGCGGCGTGGCCGGCGCCGGCCTGTTCCCGATCTCGGATCCGCATACCTCGAAAATCGTCTGGGGCCTGTTTCACACGATCCTCGGTTTCATCCTCGTCCGGGCCGGCGGCTTCAAAATATTCCAGGTTGTCATGTCGCTACTCACGGCGATCATGTTCGTGACCGTGCTCAGCACGGTCCTCCTCATCGCCCCGAACTGGGCCGCGATCGGACGGACGCTCGCTCATCCGTCGCTCCCTCCGCACTCGACGGCTTGGTTGTTGGGAGTCCTGGGCGGGATCGGCGGGACGGTGACCCTTCTGTCCTACAGCTACTGGATCAGGGAAAAAGAGCGATCCGGACGGAAAGGACTGCGAAGCTGCCGTCTCGACCTCGGCGTCGGCTACGGCCTGACCGCTTTCTTCGGCGCGTCGATGATCATCATCGGCTCGAGAATCACGATCGAAGGCCAGGGCGCGACCGTTGCCCTTCAGCTTGCCGATCAACTCGCGAGAGTTCTCGGTCCGGCCGGCAAATGGATATTTCTCCTGGGATTCTGGGGCGCGGTGTTCTCGAGCCTGTTAGGAGTCTGGCAGGGCGTTCCCTATTTGTTCGCCGATTTTTTACGCGTGCGAAAGGGCGAAGGACTCGGATCAAGACCAGAAAAATCCCGGGCCTATAAAGGTTATCTTCTGGCCTTGGCTTTCCTCCCTGTCCTGACGCTCTGGCTCAAAGTCCAATCCGTCCAGGTCGTCTACGCCGTTCTGGGATCGTTCTTCATGCCTCTTCTTGCCCTGACTCTGATTCTGCTCAACAACCGGGTCAGATGGGTCGGCCGGGAATTCAGATACAAGGTCCTCATGAATGCCATCCTCGGCGCGGTTCTCGTCTTTTTCGTCTTTATCGGGATCACTGAAATCGTCGTTACGATCTCCGGGATTTGAAAATATGGGATCAAAAATATGGTGACGCTCATCCTTTTGCCCAATTTCCCGGGTAAAAGGTGGGATGAATAAGTAAATGAGATGAGCGTCACCAATTATTGAAGGAGGGCAGATGAAAAGGATTTTGACAAAGTCGTTCCTGTTTGGGTTGGTTTTGATTTTCATGCTCTCGGGTTTTATTCCGGCGGCCGATAACAAGCCCAGGCTTCTTGACACAGAAACGTTCTTCGAGATGGAATCGGTCGGCAGCCCCCAAATCTCGCCGGACGGAAAACTCGTCATCTTCACCCGCGGCTGGATAGATAAAATGAACGACCAGCAGCGCTCCAACCTCTGGATCACGGATATCGAGGCCAGGCGCGTCCGGGAGCTGACCCGCGGGAACTGGCGTGATTATTCCCCGGCCTGGTCTCCCGACGGGAAAAAGATCGCCTATCTGAGCGACCGGGACACGACGACCCAGGTTCATGTCATGTGGATGGATACGGGCGATGTCGCTCAGCTCACCCATATCGACAGGGCGCCGGGAGGGCTCGTCTGGTCTCCGGACGGGAAATTCCTGGCCACCACGGCTTTCGTCCCCGACGAGAAACCTGTCCTGAACGTGAAGATGCCGAAAAAACCGGAAGGCGCGAAGTGGGCGGTCCCGGCCGTTCTCGTGGACCGGCTCGCCTGGCGTTCGGACGGGCGGGGACCCTTGCCCAAAGGGTTCACTCACATCTACGTTATCGATGCCGTCCTGGGCGGCACGCCGCGCCAAATCACATCGGGCGACTATAACCATAGCGATCCGCAATGGTCGGCTGACGGCAAGACGCTCTTCTGCAGCGCTATTCGCAAGCCCGAGGCCGAATACACCTGGGGAGATTCGGAAATTTACAGCGTCGACCTCAAAAGCCTCGAAGTCAAAGCGCTGACCGAGCGGAAGGGACCCGACGGAAGCCCGCGGCCGTCGCCCGATGGAAAATGGATCGCCTACACCGGCTATGACGATAAAAATTATACGAGCCACCTCTCCAGCTTGTACCTGATGGACGTGAACGGCGGGTCGAAAAAGCTCCTCGCCGGCAATCTCCCGAGCTCGCCGGGCGGCGTGGATTGGGCGGCGGACGGCTCCGGCCTCTATTATCAGATGGAGGAACGCGGCGAGAACAACCTCTATTTTTACGCCCTCGCGGGCGCCCTTAAAAAGATAACGAAAGGCGTCCACGTCCTGAGCGGAGTCTCGACAGCCGATAACGGCCAGGCCGCGGCAACGCTCTCCACGCCTTTGAATCCCGGCCGGCTCGTGACGTTCAACCTGGCCAAGCCGGATGCCTTCCAGACGCTCGTCGACGTCAACACGGATATCCTCGACGGCGTTAAGCTCGGCGCGATGGAGGAACTTAAATCCAAGGCGCCGGACGGCCTCGAGATTCAAGGCTGGCTGATCAAGCCCGCCGAATTCGAGCCGTCGAAAAAATATCCTATGGTCCTCTGGATCCACGGCGGGCCCTGGTCGATGTATTCCGTCGGGTTCAACTGGGGCTGGCAGAACTTCGCCGCGAACGGCTATGCGGTTCTGTTCATGAACCCGCGCGGCAGCACGGGCTACGGCCAGGATTTTGTCAACGGCATCCAATTCTCTTATCCCGGCAAGGATTTTGACGACTTGATGGCCGGAGTCGACGCCGCACTGTCCAGGGGCTTCATCGATGACAAAAACCTCTTCGTCTGCGGCGGCAGCGGGGGAGGTGTGCTTACGGCCTGGATCGTCGGGCATACGAACAGATTTCGGGCCGCGGTCTCGATGCGGCCGGTCATCAATTGGCATTCGTTCGTCGGGATTACGGACGGTCCGAGCTGGTATCGGCAGTTCCGGAAATACCCCTGGGAGGATCCCGTCGAATACGCCGCCCGCTCTCCTTTGAATCATGTGGCCAGCGTCACGACGCCGACCATGGTCATGACCGGGGAGGCCGACCTCCGCACGCCGATCGGCCAGAGCGAAGAATTCTATCGGGCCTTGAAGATCCTGAAGAAGGACACGCTCCTCGTCCGGATGCCTGAGGAATATCATGGCTGGCGCCGTCCCTCGCACCAGCTTCTGCAGCAGCAGTATGTGTTGGCCTGGTTTGAAAAATATCGGGTGAAATAGCGCGTCCGGCTTGAACTGCCGGAAATACTTTAAAAAAACGAGGAAGTAAGCATGGTCAAACGCATCGCAGCGATCTCATTGATATTAATGGCGGCTCTTATTGCAGGAGCCGGCGTTTCGGATGCCCAGCGCACGGAGAAGCCTATTCTCCATGGAAAGCATTGGGTGGCGATTACAGGCAAGCCGCTGGCGGCCACGGCCGGCGCCCAGATGTTTATGAAAGGCGGCAACGCCGTGGACGCCGCCTGCGCCATGCTCGGCGCGGTCTGCACGATGTGGGACGTCCTGAGCTGGGGAGGGGAGACCCAGGCGCTCATTTATAATCCGATAACGAAGAAGGTCATCGCCCTCAACGCCCTCGGCGCTGCTCCGACGGGCGCCACGCCCGAATTCTATAAATCCAAGGGTTACGCTTATCCGCCCGCGACGGGACCGCTATCCGCGGTCACGCCGGGCACTCCGGGCGGCCTGATCACGATGCTCGCCGAGTTCGGAACGCTGACTCTCAAAGATGTCCTCGGGCCGGCAATGCGGATGGCCGAGGGTTATCCCATGGAAAAGGACACGGCAGACCGCATCGAAAAAGACAAAGCCAGCATCAAAGCCTGGCCGTACGCCCGGAAGATCATGCTTCCGCATCCCGGGGAAAAAACCGAAGCTCCGTATCCCGGAGAAGTCTTTAAGCAGCCCGACCTTTTGACGACGTTGCAGAAGCTTGTCGAAGCCGAAGAGCAAGCTTTGGCCCGGGGGAAGAGCCGGAGAGAGGCTCTCTATGCGGCCTATGAGCGATTCTACAAAGGCGCTATCGCCCGAGAATTTGTGCGCGGTTCGCAGGAACAGGGCGGATTGATCACCATGGAAGACCTGGCCAAGTGGAAGGTCTATCTCGAAGAGCCGGTGATGTCAAACTACAAAGGAATTCACGTCTACAAGCTGAATTCCTGGGTTCAGGGACCGGTCATGCTCCAGGCTCTGAACATGCTCGAGAATTTCGACCTCAAATCCCTTGGTTTCAACAGCGCCGCATATATCCATATGCTCTATCAGGCGATGAACCTGGCTTTCGCCGACCGCGATTTCTATTATGGCGACCCCTATTTTCCGCCCGAGGAGCCCATCAAGGGCCTTCTCTCTAAAGAATACGCGAAGGCGCGGATGAAGCTTATCCATAGAGAGCGTAACGATGCGATGGCCAAGCCCGGCGATCCGTATCCGTTCGAAGGGAAGACGAATCCTTACGCCGCTTACCTGGAGAAATGGCCGCCCCTTCCGGCGAAAAAAGAACCCGCCGCGGAGAGCTATTGGAACGGGACAACATCCGTCCAGGCGGCCGACGAACAGGGCTGGGTCGTGTCCATGACCCCCAGCGGCGGATGGGTCCCGGCCGTCATTGCCGGCCGGACCGGAATCGGGATGAGCCAGAGGGCTCAAAGCTTCGTTTTGGACGAAACGGAAAATCCTTTCAATGTCATCGTCCCGGGAAAAAGGCCCCGGGCGACTTTGACCCCGGGATTGGCCCTAAAAGACGGCCGTCCGTTTCTCTCTTTTGCCGTCCAAGGCGGCGATACGCAGGACCAGAATCTGCTCCAGTTCTTCCTGGATGTTGTCGAGTTCGGGATGAACGTCCAGGAAGCGTGCGAAGCCCCGAATATCACGAGCTACCAGATGCGGAATTCCTTCGACGACCACGCGACCCTTCCCGGCAGGATCGACCTTAACGAAAAAGTCGCAAGAGACATCCGGGATAAGCTCGCGGCCATGGGCTATAAAATCGAAGTCAAGAAATACACCTCGGGTCCGATCAACGCCATCTTCTTCGACCGGAAGCACGGCACATTCTGGGGCGGTTCGAGCAACTATGGCGACGACTATGGCGTCGTGTGGTAAAATCGACCTATGACTCGACCGCTCAATCCCGGAAATTCGGGCGGACCGCTCCTCGACGCGAGGGGCCGGTGCAAATCAGAGAGGGGAGGGATGCAAAGAAGCCAGCGGGGCTTTTGTCTAACCATTCCTAATGCGCGGATGCGGCAAAAAGTGTCGTGTCAAGATGTCATTTTGGATGTCATCTGTCCTCCGCAAAGGACAATCGGAGACCTCTCCGGAAATCATCCAGGCAGGCCTTTTGGCACGTTTTTTGTATAATAGATGTCGCCATGACCGATAACGTGAGAATTGGGCCTAATTTGACTTATCCTATAGGAATTTGTATATTTAAAAAAAGTCGGGGAATGGCGGTTCGTCCGTCCCCCGAAAGGAGAAGCGACCATGGTGACCCGATTTAACCATAAACGATTGTCCGGACGCTGGTTCGTTTTGGCCTTTTTTTGGCTCAGCCTGAGCCTGCTATTTCAGCCGGCGTTCGGCCAGTATTTCGGCCGGAACAAGGTCCAGTATGAAAAATTCGAGTATAAGGTTTTAAAGACCGAACATTTCGATATTTATTTTTATCCCGAGGAGGAGGCCTCCGTCCGGACCGCGGCCCAATTTGCCGAGCGCTGGTATAAGCGTTTTGCGCGGCTCCTCAACCACGACCTGCGCGGCCGCCAGCCTTTGATCATGTACGCCAGCCACCCTCAATTCGAACAAACGACCGTCTTTCCCGACATTATCAATGAGGCGACGGGCGGCGTGACCGAGTCGTTGAAACGGAGAATCATTCTGCCCTTCGGCGGCTCCCTCGCGGATACGGATCATGTCATCGGCCACGAACTCGTCCATGCCTTTCAATACGACCTCGCCTCCACCGGCGCAAACAGGTACGGGCAGCCCGGCGGTGGAATAGAA
>Ga0315286_10000075_pt1 | contig 64455 bp, 60 predicted proteins | sample YL17G10_0_MG_FD_205038 | JGI IMG/M metagenome (GOLD analysis project Ga0315286, IMG submission 205038) | Sediment microbial communities from Yellowstone Lake, YNP, Wyoming, USA - YL17G10_0 | ecosystem: Environmental > Aquatic > Freshwater > Lake > Sediment | place: USA: Wyoming | collected...
GGCGCTGGATCGAACAATCGCGCTCGCCCAGGTGGATGATGTTGCCCAGGCGGTCACCGAAGATTTGCACTTCAACGTGACGCGGCTCGAGCAAGGCACGCTCCAGGATCAGCTCGTCCGAGCCGAACGCGTTGCGCGCTTCGGAACGCGCGCTGGCCAGCGCCGCGGGCAGATCGGCCAACATCGTGACGAGCCGCATGCCGCGCCCACCGCCGCCGGCCGCGGCCTTTACCATGATCGGGGCCCCGATCTCGCGCGCCATCGCGAGCAGCTTGGCATCGGATTGATCGGCGCCCTGGTAGCCGGGAACGCAAGGCACGCCTGCCGCGAGCATCAGCCGTTTCGCCGCGGCCTTGTTGCCCATCTGCTCAATCGCGAGCGGGTCAGGCCCGATGAACACCAGACCGGCCGCTTGGCACGCGCGCGCGAACGCGGCGTTCTCCGACAGGAAGCCGTAGCCCGGGTGCACGGCGTCGGCGCCGCTGCTGGCGGCCGCGCGCAGCAAGGCTTCGCTGTTGAGATAACTCTCACGCACAGGCGCCGGCCCGATGCACAGCGCTTCGTCGGCCTGCTGCACATGCAGCGCCTGGGAATCGGCTTCGCTGTAGACGGCCACGCTGCGGTAGCCCAGGGCGCGCGCGGTGCGCATGATGCGGCACGCGATTTCGCCGCGGTTCGCGACCAGGATCTTGGCGAACGCGACGGCACTCATCGCAAGCTACATCCTGGCCACGCCGAAGCTGTTCGACCGCAGGCTTCGCGCCCGGCCTTCGCGGCACAGCGCCAGCGTGTACGCCAACACCTGGCGCGTATCGCGTGGGTCGATGATGCCGTCGTCCCACAGCCGCGCGGTCGCATGCAGTGCCTGCGACTCGATCTCGAAGCGCTGCACGATTTCAGAGCGCATCGCTTCCAGCATCTCGGGCTTCGCGGTCTTGCCGGCGCGCGCCAGTTTTTCTTCGGTGACGATGCGCATCACGGTGGCCGCCTGCTCGCCCCCCATCACGGCGACGCGCGCGTTGGGCCAGGCGAACAGGAACTGCGGGTCGTAGGCACGCCCGCACATGCCGTAGTTGCCGGCGCCGAACGACGCGCCGATCATCAGCGTGATGCGCGGCACGCCTGCGTTGGTCACGGCCTGGATCATCTTCGAACCGTGTTTGATCATGCCCGCCTGCTCGACCTCTTTGCCGACCATGTAGCCGGTCGTGTTTTGCAAGAACACGAGCGGCGTGCCGGACTGGTCGCAGAGTTGAATGAACTGCGCTGCCTTGTTTGCCCCCGCGGGGTCGATCGGCCCGTTGTTGCCGATGAAGGCGCAGGCATGGCCTTCGATCGCGCCATGCCCGCACACCGTGGCCGGGCCATAGTCGGGCTTGAAGTCGAGCCAGTCGGAATCGTCGATCACGCGCGCCAGCAGTTCGCGCACGTCATACGGCTGGCGATAGTCGGTCGGCACCAGGCCGACGATTTCTTCCGCTGCGTAGCGGGGTGGCTTCCAGGCGCGCGGCGCGGGCACGGCCAGCGCGTCATTCCAGGGCAAACGCGCCAGCACGTCGCGTGCGATGCGGATGGCGTCGGCGTCGTCTTCGGCGATGTACTCGGCCACGCCGGAAACGCTGGTATGCATTTGCGCACCACCGAGTTCTTCGTCGGTCGCGACTTCGCCGGTCGCTGCCTTCAGCAGCGGCGGCCCGGCCAGAAACGCCTTGGCGCGCCCGCGCACCATGATCACGTAGTCCGACATGCCCGGCAGATAGGCTCCACCAGCAGTCGAATGGCCGTGCATCACGGTCACCTGCGGAATGCCGGCGGCGGACAGCCGCGCCTGGCCGGCGAAGCCACGCCCGCCTTCGATGAAGACTTCGCCGACATGCATCAGGTTCGCGCCGCCGGATTCGACCAAGCGCACCAGAGGCAGCTTGTTCTCCAGCGCAATCGCTTCGGCGCGCAAGCCCTTGCGCAACCCCATCGGCGCGATCGTGCCGCCCTTGATCGCGCTGTCGGACGCAACCACGACGCAGCGAATGCGCGAGACGACGCCGATGCCGGCGATCAAGCCGCCGCCCATCACATTGCTCTCGCCGTCGTCGTCGTGCATGCGCAGGCCCGCGAGCGTGGACAGCTCCAACCACGGCGAGCCGCGGTCGAGCAATCGCGCCACACGTTCGCGCGGCAGCAACTGCTTGCGCGCACGAAACTTCGGCGCTTGCGAATTCGAGGTGTCGCGCACCCGGTTTTCGAGCGCGCGGAAAGCCTCGATCAATCCGAGCATCTGCTCGCGCTGGCGTTGATGCCGATCCGAGTGCACGTCGATCCGGGACTGGAGCGCAGGCATGAGCTTGGCAAGGGCGGGTGGCAATGGCGATTGGAACTGGGCGGTGTCGACGCGAGCCGCATGCGAGTGCGCAAGCGCCGGCACCGATGAGCCTCGCCTAGCGCTTGTTAGTCGATCCAGTATAGGGGGCGATCAACCCCCGCGATCGAGGGCAACGGCCTCGGCGGCGACTGCGTTCGAAACGAACAGTTCAGTTGCGCGCAAGCGCAGCGCCTCACGGCAAAGGTGCTGCCGATCAACACCATCGAAGCGATCGGCGCGGTCGGCGCGATCGGCGCCACTTGCTGCGAGCCGGGCTTGCGGTGAAGCATCGTGCGCGGCAGCGGCGTGTTCGCACGCGCCATCGGCCGCGTCGGCCACATTCTCCAGGGCTGCGCGCGAGCCTCGTGCTGCCCCTACGACGCGCCGGGCTTACATCATCTCGATCGCGAGCGCGATGCCCTGCCCGCCGCCGATGCACAGCGTGACGATGCCGCGCTTGCAGCCGTCGCGCTTCATCGAGTGCATCAGCCGCGTTGCCAGCACCGCGCCGGTGGCGCCGATCGGGTGGCCGTGGGCGATGGCGCCGCCTTCGACGTTGACGATGTCCTCGGCAAAGCCGATCTCGCGCAGGCAGGCGAGCGCGATAGCGGCGAAAGCCTCGTTGATCTCGACCCGGTCCACCTGGGCCACCGACCACCCGGCGCGCGCCAGCGCCTGCCGCACCGCCGGCACCGGGCCGAGACCGAAGAAGCCGGGCTCCACCGCACCCACGCCATAGCTCACGAGCCGCGCCATCGGCACCAGGCCGTTCCTCTCGGCCCAGGCGGCATGCGACACCACCATCGCCGCGCCGGCGGAGTTGAGGCCCGGCGCATTGCCTGCCGTGATCGTGCCCTCCTTGCGGAACGCGGGCTTGAGCTTGGCCAGCGTTTCAGCCGTGGTCTCGGGCCGGTTGTGCTCGTCCTTGGCGAAGAGCGTCGGGCCCTTGCGGCCGGGAACCTCGACCGCAGCGATCTCGGCTTCGAACTTGCCCGCCGCCTGCGCCGCGCTGAAGCGTTGCTGTGAGCGCAGCGCCCAGCGATCCTGGTCCTCGCGGCTGATGCCGTTCTTGATCACCAGGTCTTCGGTGTGCCAGCCCGAATGCTTGCCGCTGAAAGCATCGTTCAGGCCGTCGTGGAGCATGCTGTCGAACAGCGTCACGTCGCCCATGCGCGCGCCCCAGCGGCCCTGCGGCAGCAGGTAGGGTGCGCGGTCCATGTTCTCCATGCCGCCGGCGATCGCGCAGTCGATCATGCCGGCCCAGATTTCCAGCGCGGCGCTGGCCACGCCCTGCGCGCCCGAGCCGCAGACGCGGTTCACGGTGAGCGCCGGAACTTCGACCGGCAGCCCGGCCGCGATGCCGGCCTGCCGCGCCGGATTCATCTTCACGCCGGCCTGGATGACGTTGCCCATCACCAGCGCTTCGATCTTGTCAGCCGCCAGGCCCGATCGCTTCAGCGTCTCGCGGATGGCTGCCGCGCCCAGGTCGGACGCAGGCAGATCCTTGAGGCTGCCGCCATAGGTTCCGATGGCGGTACGGACCGGGTGGCAAAGGACGATATTTCGGGTGGTCATGGTGTCTTCTCCTGGAATTGAGTGAATCAGGTGCCGAAGGAATCGACATGCAGGCGGCGGCTGTCGATGCCGCGCGCGTTGAGGGCCTGCGTCAACCCGCGCAGCATGGCCGGCGGACCGGCGATGTAGAGATCGCGCCCCGTCAGAACGGCCGGGTCACGGCCCAGCGCGTCGAGCACGGTGCCGGTCTCGAGTGCCAGGCGCGCGCTGCCGGGCGCCACGCCATCGGGCTGTTCGGCCACCAGGCGCACGCGCAGGCCCGGCGCAAGGGCCAGCAGGTCGCGCAGCGCATCCAATGCATAGAAGTCGGCGTTGCGCCGCATGCCCCACAGCAGCACCATGTCGCGCTGTGGATCGAAGCGAGCCTGCTGCTCGATCAGTGCCAGCACCGGTGCCAGCCCGGTGCCGCCGGCGATGAACAGCAGCGGCGTGGATGCGGGCGAGCGCATCGTGAAGGCGCCCAGCGGGCCCCGCGCCTGCAGCCGGGCACCGACCTTCAAGCCGTCGAAGGCCCAGGCCGTGAAGCGGCCGCCGTCGACGCGCCGGATGTGCAGCACGATGCTGCCGTCGCCATGCGGCGCATTGGCGATTGAGTACGAGCGCGAGAGGTGCGTCGAATCTGGCTGCCAGAGCTCGATGTACTGGCCCGGCGTGAACTCGCAGAAGCACTCGCCCGGCGTGACCGGCGCGAGTGTCAGCTGCAGCACATCGGGCGTCGGCCGCTCGATGGCCGCCACCGTGAGAACGACGATGCGGTCTGGGTGCGGGATCGACGACGGGGCCGCCAACACGTCATGGCGCTGCTGCAGATCATCCTCGACCGAGTGCCGGACGAGGGCCTGGCCCTCCAGCGCCAGCACGCTGTCGATCGGCGGGAACTCGATCGCATGGGCCGGGCAGGTGTTGGCGCAGGTCGTGCAGCCGACCATGCAGTTCAGCGGGTCCACCACCACCGGCTTCTTGCGGTCGAAGTCGAAGCGGTAGACGAGCCGGCTGCAGCCGGTGACGCAGGTGCCGCAGCCGATGCAGGCGTCTTCCAGGATGGTCGGGTTCCAGGCGATCTGTTCGCGTGGCACGCCGTGCCAGGGTTTGGTGAATTGTGGGTTGGGCATGATGCTTTCCTGGTTCGAAGTGGATGTGACTGAAAGGCCCGACGCAGGCGCCGGCAATCAGTGGTTCTGCCTGCGTAGCGCTTGGCGGCGGCTGCCTGCTCCAGCGCGTCGACGCGTTGCTGCAGGGTGGTGATGCGATTGGTTAGCGCGAAGATGTCGAAGAACGTTTCGTCGTCAGCGGGCAGCTCGAACCGGTTGCCCCAGCCCACCCACGAGGCATCGTAGATTCGGACATCCCGGAATCCAAGATCCTTCAGGGCGTTCTCCTCGTCCAGTTCGCGTCAGCCCTGGTACAGGCCGCAGCCGATCAACACACGCTCGCCAGCGCAATCGACCACGTGGCACGAGCCGGTGACGCCGCGGTCGGCGCCGTGGAAGGAGAGTTTCATGAGGATCTCCGAAACAGCGTTGTGCAGCCCCAAGGCATCGTTGGCGCGCCTCTCGCCTTGTGGCTATCCACGCGTGGGCCCTTCATTTGCTCGCCGCCTGTTCGAGTAGTTGCTTGACGCCGGTCCTCCACCACTTGCCTTCGGGACCGTAATACTCCATCAGCTTTGTCGCGGTCTTTACATCGGTAGGCTGGTTCCAAATGACCGGATTGGCTTTCATGCCATAGCCCCACGAATTGACCTTGTCGCCGTGACACGAGGCCGCACAGGCGTTGGGCATCCCACCTTTGTCCTGATAGTGCAGGGTCTTCTCGGGCGGCACGACCTTGACCTGGTGGGTATGCAATGGCGACTCGTGCTCCGCTGCGGCAATCGCCGGCATGTGGCAGCCGGTGCAGCGGGACAGGCCCATGGCGCGATCCGGGGCATAGGCATGGTGGGTGTGCGCACTGACCACAGCGCCGATGGCGGCCACGTTCTCGGCATATTTCGCCACCATCGGCTTGCTGATGTTCTTGAATGGGCCCTTGCTGGCATGGCAGGACAGGCACAGCGTGTTGTCCTCATGGCGGGTCGCGATGACGATGCCACCCTCGCTACGCTGCGTCACGATCTGCGGCGGATTCACCTGGGCATGCGGGTCGTGGCAATCCGAGCAGCGAAGCTTGGCGTGGCCGGAACGCTGCATCTCGCTGTAATGTTGATTGTGCTCGTAGGACGTTGCCCCATCCGGCCAGTTGGAGTTGTTGTCGGCCGTATAGGCAGCCAGGGGTTCCTTGCCCGGCCTCCACTCGGTGTCCGTGTCGTCGTGGTAGGCGAAGCCGTACGTCTTGTCCGGAACCGAGCGGACGCGGTTATGGCAGCGGCCGCAAATCTCGTTGGCCTGATCGGTACCGAGACTGGCCGGGTTGATGATCTTCGCGTGATTCTTGCGGTCGAGAATATGCGCGGAGCCGGGGCCATGGCACATTTCGCAGCCGATGTTCATGAGGTCCGGCTTGCCGTCGCCGTCGTAGTCGAAGTAGGCTGGGTTGTCAGCCTCGAAATTGACCGCCGGATAGGGCCGTAGCAGCCATTCACCCTGCGGCGTCTTGCCCGCGCTACGAATACCGGTAATGTGGCAACCCACGCAGTTCTTGCTGAACGTAGCTTGCTTGACCGATTCTGAAATGCTCGCGCGGGTCGTTCCCGGCGTGACCAAAGGCCGTTTGGTGGGGCCGTACCAGTTGCCGATCTTGTACGCGAAATAGGTCTTGGAGTCTTCGTTGAACTGTACCGGTGAGGTGTAAACCTCGTCGCTGTAGCCCGTGGCGCTGTCCGTGGTAGGTATCCGCACTCCATAGCGCTCGCGCCAGTCACCTGTTCCACCGAGGACGAAAACCACTGGCATCTTCACTTCGCCCAAGGCGATGAAATACTGACCTTTTTCGACAGATAGAACCGGGGCGTACGGCTTATACGCATCGAAGACGGACGCAATCTTGTTGAAGTCGAGACCCTGGACAAAGTCATCCACACCGCTGTGGTCATAGTCGGCCACCACGCCTTTGCCGGGAATGAGGGAGTACCGGGTCATGGGTTTGCGAATCGACAGGGCGTGCTTGGTGTTCTTCCAGCCCTTATATTCCTCATGACAACTGATGCAGAACTCCGAGCCGACGTAAACGCCGCTCTCGAGTTGTGCTGGCGTGTAGAGCGCTGTCAGGCGTTGCAGAGCCGTGGGCTGTGTGGTCAAGGACTCGATTGCAGGCGGTTTGCCAACGCTGTCGTGTTCTGACTCAGCGCCGAACGCCATGCTGATCAGCAACAGCCCAACTGTCATCGTCAGCGACAGAAAGACGCGCCGCACACTTGCCAAGACACTGACTGGAAATGTCTGCTGCCAAGGATTTTTTCCGTTCGATCGTCTCATGAAATTTCTCCAAAGGGAATTGGATTCCGAGAGCATCCCAATGTCTGCAAGGCTATGCTCTTGTAGCCGTCGATGCATTCGGCGCCCAGGGGGTTCATGCCGCCACTCCGAACAGCAGGCCTACCCCGGCCGTGATCGCCATCGCCAGCGCACCCCAGAACACCACGCGCCAGATGCCCTTTAGGATGTTGGCGCCGCCGGTGTAGGCGGCCAGACCGCCCAAAACCACCAGAAACAGCAGCGATGCGGTGCCGATCACCCAGCAGATAGCGGTCGGGTGACAGCCAGGCGCTCAACAAGGGCAACGCCGCGCCGACGCTGAATGCCGAGGCCAAGGCGCCCGCCGCCTGCACCGGCTTGGCACTTGCCACCTCGGAAATGCCGAGCTCGTCGCGCGTGTGCGCCCCGAGTGCATCCTTGGCCATCAGTTGCCTGGCCACCTGCTCAGCGAGATCGGCATCGAGCCCGCGCTGCATGTAGACGGTAGCCGGCTCATTCGTCTCACGAACGCTGTCGGAGTCGGTGGCCAGTTCCTGGCGTTCGCGCGCAATATCGGCCTGCTCGGTGTCCGACTGCGAGCTCACTGAAACATATTCGCCCGCCACCAACCCGGCCACTCCGGCCACCAGCACGGCGCTCTGCGTCGCGTCGGCGGCGGCCACGCCGATGATCAGGCTGGCAGTAGACACGATGCCGTCGTTCGCGCCCAGTACCGCGGCACGCAGCCAACCGATGGTTTGTGTGCGGTGGCTTTCGGTATGGAGTCTGGCCATGACGCCGCCGGACTCAAAACACCTTCTCGGCCGCGAACTGGGCGATGTTCAGACCGAAGCCCGGAACCTTTCCGTTGGTCATGAAGAACAGGTCGCGGTAGCTCATCTTCAGCCGGTAGGGGACGCGGCCCATCTTCAGCACATCGTCCTGGCCACCGAACCAGGTGTTCGAGCGCACATAGAACGCCTTGCCCTCGCCCATGTCGCCGATGCAGAAGGTCACGGGTTGCAGAGCTTGATTCGCTTCTTCGGCATCCATGCGCCCCATGTCGAGCGCCACTTGCCGGCCAACGATTTCAGCCTCCTGGTGGGCGATGCCACCGATCTTGGGCATCGTCACGGCCGCGCAGTCGCCGGCCGCGAAAATCTCCGGGTGCTCGGGATTGCGCATCAACAAATTGGTCTTGATGAAGCCCATGCTGTCGCAGATCGGCAGATCGCGCAGGCAGTCATGCGCCACCCAGTCGGGCAGGATCAGCTTGAGCTCGGCCGGCAGCGTTTCGCCACCGACAAACTCGACGCCCTCGGCCGTGAGCCGGGCAATGTCCGGCATGTTGTTGCGGTAGTGGATGCCCATGCCGGTGGCCATCTTCAGGAATGCCTCGACATTCTTGACGCCGGCGTCCGCTGCGATGATCTCGTCGGGCGTGAAGACAGTGATCTTGTCGGGCGTGCCTTGGCCCGTGCGCTTGAGGTAGTTTTCCATCGACGTGGTCATCTCCAGGATCGGACCCTCGCACGCCGCCTTCAGGTACGGAATGCTGCCGCCCGGATAGGGCTGCAGTCCCTCGGCACCGTCGCCCTGATGAAAGTGCGCCGCTCCGATCACGATCGGCCCACCCTTGTAGCCGCCTTCGAACAGGTATTGGCGCAGACGCTCGCCATGGAACAGGTCCGAGACGGTGTGGCCGAATTCGGCGAAGCCCGGAATGCGGTCGTACGTCAGGTGCGCCCCCATGGCGATGACCAGATAGTCGTAATGCAACGACTCACATTCCGCACCGGGGCGTTCGGTGGGCAGGAACTCGACCTGCCTGCTTTCGATGTCGACCTTCTTGACCGTGGCCTGGACAAAGTGGATGTCGTCACCCGCCAAGACCGGTCGCAACTGCATGCGCTGGTGCTTCGACGGATCGCGGTTCTCCATCACGTCGGTGGGGATGTTCGGCACGAACAGCAGATAGTCCCTGCGGTCGACCAGTGTGATGTCCACACTGTCGCCCGCGTATTCGCGGATTTTTTGTGCACTTCCCAGCCCGGCGAAGTTTCCGCCGAGGACGAGAACATGCGGTTTGGCTTTGATTTCCACGAATCATCCTTCGATGAGTTGACTTTCGGTTGAGTTCAGCGGCCTGTGGCCACGGCGTTCAGTCACAGCGCCTTCTTGCAAAAGTACCAGTCAACACATTCGTGGCCTTCACCCATGCGGGCTTGTGCATCCTGTGCGGTTTGCGGCGGCGGTACGATGAGCTTGTCCCCGGGTTGCCAGCCTTCGGGCGTGGCGACGCCGTACTTGTCGGAGGTCTGCATGGCGGTCACCAGGCGCACGAACTCCGGGATCGAACGGCCGTTGCTCATCGGGTAATACACCATCGCCCGCAGTGTGCCCTTGTCATCGATCACGAAGGTGGAACGCACGGCAGAGGTGTCGGAAGCGCCCGGCTGGATCATTCCGTAGGCGTGGGCGACGCGCATCGACAGGTCTTCGATGATCGGAAACGGAACATCGACGCCAAACTTTTCCTTGATGTTTCGCACCCAGGCAATGTGGGCGTATGTGCTGTCGATGGACAGGCCAAGCAACTCGCAGCCAAGCTTCTGGAATTCGGGATAGTGCTTGGCGAAGGCCATGAACTCGGTGGTGCACACTGGCGTGAAGTCCGCCGGATGAGAAAACAGGAGCAACCATTTGCCCTTGTAGTCGACCAGCTTTCGGGGGCCATGCGTTGTCTTGGCATCGAAGTCAGGTGCCGGTTCGTTCAACCGCGGCAGTGCGGTTGCTGAAAGTTCATTCATACATTCTCTTGACATCAGGGCGCGACAAATGATGGCGTTGTCGCTTCGCCAGGAACATCGGATTCGGACAGGGCGCTCGGTTGAAGCGTCTGTACATTCACGAATCCTTTCTTGCGGTAAGGAAAGCGTGGTCCCACCAGGCCATCGTGACGCCGTAATTGAACTGCGGCGTGCGGTGATGAATGGCATGGGCGCGTTTGCATTTCCGCAGCCAGGCGCTGCGTGCTCGCCAGTGGTGCAGAGCGTGATGCACCACGCCATAGAGAAAGTAGCCCACGGTCAGCCCCAGGGTGGCCGCCGATCCGTACCAGCGGCCTGCCAGCAGCGTCGCCGGCAGCCAGAACAGGCTGGCGATCATGGCCAGGCTCAAAACCGTGGGCGTTGCGATCAGGGCGTGCGGACGACGGTGGTGCTCGCCGTGCAAGCGCTGGAACGGCTCGATGCCATGGAAGACGAACCGGTGCATCGCGTATTCGACAAGGCTCCAGGCCGCCAGGCCGGCAAGCACGGCAACGGCCAGCCCGGCGTGGACCCGGGCGGGAGCAAAGTGCAGCAGAAGAAATGGCAGCAACGAGATGGCCGCCAGATCGACAAGGAAGTCCGCGAAATAGGAAATCTTCGAATGTTCGATGGCAAGCGCCTTCACCTTGTGACCCCTGGTTCGCCATGCGAGACCTTGCTGGTGTCGCTGCAGCTTGTCATCTGTCCGTCCCGCGCGGGCAATAGGAATTCGCGTCCTGGCGTGCCGCCGGGTCGTTGTCGGGGAAGCACTGCCCGCTCGGCAGCGCGGCGGGCAGATAGCGCCTGAGTTCGGCGTCGTACAGGCCGTTCTCGATGAAGTCGGTCAGCGCCGTCAGCTGCGCTTCGCTCAGGCCGAGCGGCTGGAACGCAGCCGCCAGCGACTGCGCCGGCACCGCTGCGTTCTCTGGCCGGGCCCGGTTCTTGTAATCGACGACGGCGCGCACGCTGGGCAGGCTGGACCCATGCCCGAAGGCCGGATGGTCCTTCAGGTTGTAGAGCTGCGGCACCTTGAAGGTGTACATATCGGCTGCCAGCCCGGTGAAGCTGCCCCGGCCCAGCCGCTCCGGAAATTTCGCGTCCTTGATGATGGCGTTCCTGGCGCCGTCGAGATCGTTCAGGCCGAGGGCGTGGAACTGCATCCCGGCCAGCGACGGGCCGGCGTGGCACTGCACGCATTGACCGGGGCCGAAGAAGACCTGTGCACCTTGCTTCTGGCGGGTCGTCAACGCGCTGCTGCTGCCACGCAACCATTGCTGAAACGGCGCACGGTCGGCGATCAGGGTCCGTTCGAAGGCGGCAATCGCCAGGCCGGCGTTGACCTGGTTCACACGATTCGTCGAAGATGCTGCGGGAAAGGCCTGCGCAAACAACGCGGCATAACGCGCGTCGCGGCTCAGGATCGAGGCTGCGGTGTTCTCGGGATGCTTGTCGTCATCGAGCAGCCGATGCACCGTCAGGCCGGCGATGGCCTGCGACTCGATGCCTTCATAACCGAGCCGATTGACCGCTTTGGGCGAGCCCTCGGTCCAGGCGTAGGCCGTTGCTGCGTTCGCCCCGGTCGCGCCGAACTGGCCGCTCCAGAGCATCACGTTCTGCCAGGCGGCATTCAGCACCGGCGGCGACGCGATCGGCTGCACGTCCACCAAGGCATGGTCCACGCCAGCGGCAGGTCGTCGCGGCGCGACCTTGGGTCCGAAACCCGAGCCACCTTCCGAGATGCCTTGGTGCAGGCCCGACGCGAAGCCTGCGTCGGCGTGGTGACCGCTGGCGCACGAAAAGTTGCCCCGGGTGGAAGGGATGACCGGATTGACCGCTGCGGCCGTTTCATGAAAGAGCAAGCGCCCCAAATTGACCTTGGCCGGTGTCAGCGGGTTCAGCGGGTCTTGCGGGATCTTGCTGATTTCGAAGCCGGATGGAAGCACGAACGCGGCTGCGCCCGAGGCGCCGCCGGCGGCGTCAACCAGCTTGCGCAGCGCAGCATCGATTTCGTTGTCCGCGCGCTGCCCGCTGGTGGGCGCATGCATCAACCGGCGTCGTTCGGCCCGTTCGACCAGCGCTTGGTGTGAACGCAGGTGCAGCTCGGGCGGGATCCTGATGTGCGCGCAGGCCGGTCGACCGCCCCGTGTGAAGCTGGTGCAGCTCATCGCGTCGGCGGGCGGTGCGGCCGCGACCTAGAAGGCTACCGGCTCGGCGAAAACGGCCCAGATCAGCGTCAGCATGCTGGCCCCGAGCATTCGCCTGGACCAGGGGGCAAGTTTCGATTTCATGCTTTAGCCTTCTATTGACAATTTTCTGCGGGCAAGCCACAGCTTGTCTGTGCGCTGGCGAACCGGCGAAGCAGGCCGTCGAGCCCGTTGGTCGTCGATTGAAGGGTCCGGATCATGGCTTCGTGGTCCAGCGCCGCAGCGCCGTACACAGCGTGGGGCCGATCACCGGCATGGCCAAGTTCGATCAGACATCCGAAAGACCTGCCGGGCATTGACGACGATCAAGCCGATCGTCTGCGCCAAAACAGCGCAGCACGGGCGAGCGCGATGCGCTCACCCGAACTTCGGTGCCGCTGCGCATCACCCCGCGTGCTTGTGCATCCCCTTGCGCTGGCCCTGCCCCACAGCCAACTTCTGATCCGCCAGCGCCTTCTGCTCCGGGCTCAGCACGGCATAGAGCGCCTGACGGGCCGCATCGCGTTCGGCCTGACTGGCCTCGCGCAGTTTCATCATCGACTCACGCTGTGCGGCGTGGTCGACCTCGGCGGCGGCCTTCGGATCTTGCATCCTTGCCTGCATGGCACCGCGCATGGCCTGGCGGGTGTCCGCCTGCTGACGCACGACACCTTCGAACTTCTGCCAGGCGGGCTCCTGCGATGCCGTGATCTTGAGCTCGGTCTTCACCGTCGCCAGCCGGGCGGCGACATCGGCGGCGCTCTCCGCGCCGCGCATGCCACCATGGCCACCGCCCTGCATGCCCATGCCGGCACCCATCTGGCCCATCTGGCCTCCCTGGCCCATGCGGCCCATGTTGCCCATGTGTCCTTGACCCTGTTGGGCAAAGACAAGGCCGCCAGCCCCCAGGGCGATGGCGGCAGCAGCAGTGGCGATGATCTTGGTCGAGGTTTTCATGATGTGGTGTCCTTCAAAGGGTGCTGAATGGCGATGACGTCGGCTTGTTGTCCGGCACCACCGCGTTGTCGAAGATCCCTTCGCAACGGTGTCCATTGAGCGCCCGCCCTGTGTGCGCGGTGTGTCATGCGGCGGCTGTTTTGTCGCGCTGCGTGTCGGCCAGGCGACGTGACATGCTGTGATACGTTCATGCTGGCCCGCCCGGGGCCGCACTACGGTTCAATGCCAGACATGGCCACCACGATCGAACGCAGCGACCACATCCTCGTCGTCGACGACGACGCCGAGATCCGCCTGCTGCTCACGCGCTATCTCGAAAAGAACGGCCTGCGTGCCACCGCCGTGGGCGACGGCCGCGCCATGTGGCGCGTGCTGGCCGACGGCGCTTTCGACCTCGTCGTGCTCGACCTCATGCTGCCCGGTGACGACGGCCTGACGCTGTGCCGCCAGTTGCGCGCCAAGTCCGAGATCCCGGTGTTGATGCTCACCGCCCGGGGCGACGAGACCGACCGCATCGTCGGCCTGGAGATGGGCGCCGACGACTACCTGCCCAAGCCCTTCAACCCGCGCGAGCTGCTGGCGCGCATCAAGGTCATCCTGCGCCGCACGCGCAGCCTGCCGCCGAACCTGCAGCCGGTCGAAGACGGCCGCCTGCGCTTCGCCGGCTGGGTGCTGGACACGGCGCGGCGCCAGCTCGTCTCGCCGGCCGGCGAGGTCACGCCCATCGGCGGCGTCGAGTACAAGCTGCTGCACGTCTTCGTCACCCATCCCAACCGCGTGCTCAGCCGCGACCAGCTGCTCGATCTGAGCCAGGGCAGAGAAGCCGACCCGCTGGACCGCAGCATCGACGTGCAGGTCAGCCGCCTGCGCCAGCGCCTGGGCGACGACCCGCGTGACCCCGCGCTCATCAAGACGGTGCGCGGCGAAGGTTATGTGCTGTCAGCCTCGGTCGAAGCTGCTGGCTGACGTGTGCCGGGGCGCAGGCGAGGTGCGCGCCGCCGACGAAGTGGCTCGACGTCGGGCATTGACGGCCACCTGTCGCGCGGCCTGCAGACGCATCACCACAGCGGGTGGCAACGCGTCGGCCAGCTCGGTCAGGCACGCGGCGATGCGCAGCCCAACCGGATCCAGCCGGCACGAGGTCTGAAGAAGCGCCTGATGCATGGCAAATTCCATCGACGCCCCAAGCGTCAGGGCAACTTGGGCGGCTGCTGGCTCGGCAGGCTGCCGCTGAGCGAACCCAGGAAGGCCGTGATGCTGCTGACCTGCGCCGGGCTCAGGCTTCGGTTGTTGCCGCCCTCGGCACAGACCCGAACGGCTTCTTCCAGCGTCGGCACCAGGCCGTTGTGGAAGTACGGCGCCGTCAAGGCAACGTTGCGCATCGACGGAACCCGCCACACGTTCTTGTCGCCGGCCTGCCCGGTGGCGGCCATGCGCCCCGGGTCGTCGAGCAGCTTGTACTGGGCCGCCAGCGGCCCGGCCGGGAAGAGCGGGAACTTCTGGTAGAAGCCCGCGCCGCGAGCCAGCGGCGGCGGCCCGGCGAAGTCGGGGCCCATGTGGCATTGCACGCAGCCCACGTCACGGAAGGTCTGGAAGCCTTCCGATTGCGCCTGCGTCAGCGCCGACTTGTCGGCGAAGCGGAAGGCGTCGAAAGCCGAGGCGCCGCTGACCAGCGTGCGCTCGTAGGTGGCGATGGCCTTGGCGATGTTGTCGATGTTCACACCGTTCTTGCCGAACACGGTGTCGAACTGGCTCACGTAGCCGGGGATGGCCTGCACGCGCGCCACCACGGCGGCCTCGCTGGGCATGGCCATCTCGGCCGGGTTGGTCAGCGGGCCCTTGGCCTGTTCTTCCAGGCTGCGGGCGCGGCCGTCCCAGAACTGCGCGCTGTGGAACGCCGAGTTCCACACCGTGGGCGAATTGCGGCTCCCCTGCGCGCCACCCACGCCGGTGGACACCGGCTTGTTGTCGGCGCCGGCGGCGCGCAGGTCGTGGCAGGAGTTGCAGCTCACCGTGCCGTCGCGGGACAGGCGGCCGTCGAAGTACAACTGCTTGCCCAGCGCCACCTTGGCCGGCGTGATCGGGTTGTCGGCCGGCGGTTGCGGGGCGGACATGCCACCCCGCATGCCGCCCATGCCCTGGGCCAGCAGGGCGCTGGAAGCCGCGGCCAGTGCAACGGCCGCCAGCAGAAAGGGTAGAGGTCTGGTCTTCATCGTCAACTCCAAGGGATGGTTCGGTTCACGTCGCAACGGAGTCCATTGAGCCGGCGCCGTGTTTGGGCCGTGTGTCGTGCGAGGACTGTTTTGTCGCGCCCGGTGTCACGCCGGGGCCGTGACATGCTGTGATACGTTCGCGTGCCCCCGCAGCAGCCCGGTTCGCGGTGCAATCGCCGGCAGGAACCCGCCGCATCCGTCCATGGCCACCGCCGAAACAACCGCTCCGCACGCCCAAGCGCTGACACGCTGGCTGCCGCGTTCGCTGTTCGGCCGCCTGATGCTGGTGCTGGCCACGGGGCTGGCGCTGGCGCAGCTGCTCAGCGCGGCCATCAACGTGGCCGAGCGCGACCAGCTGCTGAACCGCAGCTTCGGCATGCAACCGGCGCAGCGCATTGCCGACGTGGTGAAGCTGCTCGACAGCCTGCCCGGCGCCGAGCGCGAGCGCGTGGTGGCGGTGTTCGGCGCACCGCCGCTGGTGCTGTCGCTGCAGGATGCGTCGACGGTCACCGATGGCGCCGCCAGCAGCGAGCGCAGCCGCATGTTCGCGGCCCGCCTGCGTGCCACGCTGGGCGACGGGCGCGCCCTGCGCGTCGAGGCGCGCGGCGGCTTTGCCAGCGACACCGCCTTGATGGGCCCGGGCCACGGCCGCCCCGGCATGATGGGCGGCGACGCGCCGCACCGCGGCGGCCCCGGCCCAGGCTTCGGCGGCGGCAGGGGTGCGGCTACCGGCATGGGCGCCGGCGCAGGCATCGCGCTGGCCGTGGCGCGCACCGAAGTGCAGCTGCACGACGGCCGCTGGGCGCGCTTTGACACCGAACTGCCGGCCGCCGCCGACACCTTGCCCTGGCGCCTGGTGCTGACGCTGGCCGTGCTGCTGCTGGCCACGCTGGGCCTGTCGTGGCTGGCGGTGCGCTGGGTGGTGCAGCCGCTGCGCGTGCTGGCGCAGGCGGCACAGTCGCTGGGCGAAGACCTGGCGCGACCGCCACTGCCCGAGGGCGGCCCGACCGAAGTCCGTCAGGCCACGCAGGCCTTCAACACCATGCAGCGGCGGTTGGCGCTGTTCATCGACGAACGCACGCGCATGCTCACCGCGCTGTCGCACGACCTGAAAACACCACTGACGCGCATGCGGCTGCGCACCGAACTGCTGGACGACGACGAGGCGCGCACGCGATTCGAGGCCGACCTGCAGGAGATGGAGACCATGGTCACGCAGACCCTGGACTTCATGCGCGGCCTGGGCGGCCACGAAGCGCGCACGGCCATCGACGTGAACGCACTGCTGCAGGCCCTGCAGGCCGACCAGCAGGCCATGGGGCGCAGCGTGGCGATCGAAGGCCGGGCGCTGCAGCCCTATGTGGGCGTGCCGACGCTGCTGCGCCGCGCGCTGGGCAACCTGGTCGACAACGCCGTGCTCTACGGCGGCAGCGCCACGCTGCACGTGGACGACGCGCCCGATCGCCTGACGCTCACCGTGCTCGACGAGGGCCCCGGTCTGCCGCCGGCCGAACTCGAACGCGTCTTCGAGCCCTTTTACCGGCTGGAAAGTTCACGCAACCGCGCCACCGGCGGCACCGGCCTGGGCCTGAGCATCGCGCGCAGCATCGCGCGGCTGCACGGTGGCGACGTGGTGCTGCACAACCGCCCCCTGGGCGGGCTGGCCGCGGTTCTCCGCCTGCCCAGGCGCGCGGCGCCTCAGGGGCCGGTTCCAGGAACCAGGTAGGTCGGCTCCTGGTCGGCAGGCATGCCGGCCAGTTCCTGCGGCGTCAGGCGCGCGTAGACCTCGATGCCGTAGCCGGTCGGGTCACGCAGCCACAGCTCGTGCAGTGGCGTGCCGCGCCAGGTCGTGCGCGGCGGCTTGACGATCGTGACGCCCTGGGCCTTGGCACGCCCATAGCTTTCGATGACGGCCGCCTTGTCAGGGACGCCCAGACCGATGTGGTACAGGCTGTAGGTGTCCAGCGGCTTGCCGCCGTCGTTGACCAGCAGCACCAGGTTCAGGTTCAGATGGGGTGCCACGAAGGTCGAGAAACGGGCGGTGCTGTCCTTCGGCGCCACGCCCAGGAACGCGGCGTAGAACGCCGTGCTCTCGCCCAGATCCGCCACGCGAAAGCTGAGGTGGAACTCTGTCGGTGAAACGATCATGGACATGGCATCTCCTCCTGGGCAGCGCGGATCATGCAGCCACGTTGGGTCTACAACAGTTCTTCCGGGGCCAGGACACCGAGCAAGCGGGTCACCCAGCGGCGCCACAGGCTGGCCAGGGGTTCGCTCGCATAGCGTACGGGCTGATCGTTTTCGACGCCATCCCAATGGAGCGGCGCCTTCGCGTTGCCGGGCTCATCCAGCGACACCCGAAACGCCTGATCAGGCGTGGTGGCCTCGTCGAACAAGGCTGCAAGCTGGCGGCCCAGCGTGCCACTGTCGATGCGCAGTGCCACTTCGCTGTTCAGATGCTTGGAGCGTGGGTCGAGGTTCATCGACCCGATGAAGACCACTTCGCCGTCGACCGCGATGGCCTTGGTGTGCAGACTCGCCCCCGACGACAGGCCGATGCGCTAGGGCTTGGCGCGCAGCCCGTTGGGCCGCAGCTCGAACAGCTCGACCCCACAGGCCAGCATCTGCGGCCGATAGCGCGCGTAGCCGGCATGCACGACCGGCACGTCGGTGGACACCAGCGAATTGGTGAGGATCCGCACCCGCACGCCGCGGCGCGCCACGCCGCAAAGCACCTCGACGCTGCGTGCACCCGGCACCAGATAGGGTGACACCAGCAGCACGTCGCGCTGCGCCTGCTCGACGACCTGGCGCAGCTCCGGGAAGATGGCACTGGTGGTCGTGGTCGTGGTCGCGGTTGTGGCGACGGCCTCAGGACCGGCCGGAATGTCAACCAGGATGCGCGCCGGGGCGACCACCAGAGAGACCCTGCCGTCGCGGATGAGCCCGCCGAACGCCGTCGCACGCAGGGCCTGCACATAGTCGCTGGCACGAAAGCGCCGCGCGCGCTCGGTCATGTCGGCCGATGCGCGTTGCAGATCGGCGGGCGGCGGGGGCGGCCCGGTGATGGCCGCGATCGGTACCGACGACTCGCTGTTCCAGTACAGGTCGAAGCTGCGGGACATCTCGCGCACCACAGGCCCGGCCGCCAGCACGTCGAGATCGGCGAAATCGCTGTCAGGGGCTGCATTGAAGTAGGCATCGCCCAGGTTGCGCCCACCCATCACGGCCACGGCGTTGTCCGCGATCCACAGCTTGTTGTGCATGCGGCGGTTCAGTCGATCGCTGTTGCCCAGCAGTTCCAGCACTTGCCCGATGCCGAGGCCACCGCGCTGCGCAAGCGGGTTGAACAGGCGCACTTCGACGTTCGCATGCGCGGCGAGCAAGGCCAGATCGGAGTCCCGATCGCCCACGTTCAGGTCATCGACCAGCAGGCGGACGCGCACCCCCCGCCGCGCTGCTCGCAGGGCACCGTCCAGCAACAGCGTCGCGGTCGAGTCGTGGGCGACGATGTAGTACTGCAGATCCAGCGTCTTCTGGGCCGCCTCGGCCAGGGCGCCACGGGCGGCAAACGCTTCCGGCCCCGAGACCAGCAGGCGAAAGCCGGACTGACCCGGTGCCGAAGCAGCGTGTGGTGCATAGGCCTGGCCGAGCGCCGTCCATTCGGGGTGATCGTCGGCCTGCGACGACACGCGTGCCACCTCGAACCGGACGGACGCGCAGCCGACCAGCAGCCATGCGGTCAGGAGGATCACGAGGCGCCTGGCCCAGCACCCGATAGGGTGTTCCGCGCTCACTGCGGTGCCTTGCGCGCGTCGGGTCCGGTCGGCTCATCCGGGACGAGCGTTCCCGACCGCACCACGAGCAATTCGCCTTCTGCCAACGGCTGCCAGTCCGCCTCGCTGAGCGGCACGCTGGCCACCAACGTCGAGAACCGAGGCGTGATCTCGATCGCCACGCCAGCCAGGGCATTGCCGCCGGCCGGCGTGGCGGCGCACTCGCGTGGCAGCACCCACAGCCCCGGCGCTTCAGCGCGGCCACCGGCGGCTTGCATGCGCCGATCGCCATGCGCGAACAGCGCATCGCCGTCGGCGTAGAGGAAGTTGGCCGGTCCGAGCGTTCGAAGCTCGGCGGCGAAGGCCGTCAGCACGGATCGGCGCTCACGCAAGGTGGGCTGGGCGCCGGCCCGGTACAGAACAGCCAAGCGCGACAGCAGCGCGCAGAACGCGTGCTCCGAGTCGGTCTGTCCGACGGGGTGGGATGATGCCGGGGCCAGTGCCTCGTTGGTAAAGATGCCTGGCAGGTCGCCGTTGTGCGCGAACACATGCATGCGGCCGCCAAGGGTGCGAACAAAGGGCTGCGTGTTGGCCAGCGACAAGCCGCCCTGGGTGGCATGGCGAATGTGCGAGATGGCGAGTTCCGTGGCCGGGCCGTGCGATTCGAGAAAGCGCACCAACGCACTGTCGGCAGCGGCGAGGGGCTCGCGGAACAGTGCCACATCGCTGTCCTGGTAGAACGCCACGCCCCAGCCGTCGTGCGACCGGCCCGCCGGGCCGCCGCGCGCGGCCAGCGTCCGCAGCGAAAACGTCAGCCGAGCCGGCTGCGAACTCGACAGCGCCAGCAGTTCACACATGGTCGGCCACGCTGTCCACGTTCACCTGCAGCCACCACTCCAGCACCGCCAGGTGCCAGAGCTTGCTGCCCCGGATGCGTGTGAAGTAGCCTTCAGGGTCGGCCAGCAACTTGTCCACGTACTCGCGCTGGTAGAGCCCGCGTCGGCGGCAGGCGTCCGACTGCAGGATGCCGCGCATCAGTTCGAGGAAGGGCCCGCGCACATGCTTGAGCGCCGGCACCGGGAAGTAGCCCTTGGGCCGGTCGATCACCGCATCGGGGATCACGCCGCGCGAGATGGCCTTCAGCGGGTACTTGCCGCCTTCCCTCAGCTTGAGCTCGGGGGGCATCCGCGCCGCCAGCTCCACCAGCTCGTGGTCGAGGAAGGGCACGCGCACCTCCAGCCCCCAGGCCATCGGCATGTTGTCAACCCGCTTGACCGGGTCATCGACGATCAGTGTCGTGACGTCGAAGCGCCACACCTGGTCGAGGAAGGTGTCGGCGTGCGGGCGGGCCAGCTCGCGCGACACCAGATCGGCCGTAACGTCGGGGACGTGAAACGCCGGCATCACCATTTCCAGGTACTCGGCATGGTCGCGGTCGAAGTAGTGGCGCCGAAAGCGCTCCACGGGCGGGCCGGTTTCGGCGTCCATCAGCGGGTACCAGAAGTAGCCGCCGAAGACCTCGTCGGCGCCCTGCCCGGCCAGCACCACCTTCACGTCCTGGGAGACGCGTTCGCTGAGCAGGTAGAACGCGATGACGTCGTGGCTCATCGACGGCTCCGTCATCGCCGCCACGGCCTCGGGCAGGCGCGCCAGCACCTCGCTGTTGGGGATCAGGTGCTTGTGATGGCGGGTCTTGAAGTGCTGCGCGATCAGGTCGGAGTATTCGAACTCGTCGGCCTTCTCGGTGCCCGCCCCCACGCCCTCGAAGCCGATCGAGAAGGTCTGCAGATCGCTCACGTGGTCGGCCAGCAGCCCGACGAGCAGGCTCGAATCGAGGCCGCCCGACAGCAGCACGCCCACCGGCACGTCGGCGGCCAGGCGGCGGCGCTCCAGCGCGCGCAGCAGTGCGTCGCGCGTGGCGTCCAGCCACTGGGCCTCGGACAGTGGCTGCGCCGGCCGCGTGGCATTCAGCGTCCAGTACACGCGCTGCGTGACCTGGCCGTGGGCCGACACCGTCATCGTCGTGGCCGGCGCCAGCTTGCGCACGCCGGCCAGCACCGTGCGCGGCGCCGGCACCACGGTATGCAGCGTGAAGTGGTGGTGCAGCGCCACCGGGTCGAGCGAGGTGTCGATGCCGCCGCCGGCCAGCAGCGCCTGCACGTTGGACGCGAAGCGCAGTCGCTGGCCGTCCTGCGCCAGGTACAGCGGCTTGATGCCGAAGCGGTCGCGGGCCAGGAACAGCTGCCGCGCGCGCTGATCCCAGACCGCGAACGCGAACATGCCGTGGAAACGCTCCACGCAGCGCTCGCCCCAGGCGTGGTAGGCCTTCAGGATGACTTCGCTGTCGCCGTGCGAGAAGAACGTGTAGCCCAGTGCGACGAGCTCGGTGCGCAGTTCGCGGTAGTTGTAGATCGTGCCGTTGAACACCAGTGCCAGCTGCAGCGCGGCGTCGACCATCGGCTGGTTGGCGCTGGGCGACAGGTCGATGATCGACAGCCGCCGGTGCCCGAAGGCCAGCGGCCCGTCGCTGTAGCTGCCGGCATGGTCAGGGCCGCGGCGCGCGAGCCGGGCTGACATGCGGGAGAGGGCCGCCAGGTCGGGCAGGCCGCCGTCGAAACGCAGTTCACCGCAGATGCCGCACATCGAGATTCCCTTTCACCAACGAAGTATCGCCGCTCGATGCTGGCGGGGCGACGAGCGCGCGCCGACGCGTCAGGAACTGGCCCGCCGGCACCGGCGCGCGCGGTCGGCGCGACGGGGGCGTCAGCGCTTTGGCTCGAGGGCATGCAGCGCACCGGCGGCTGACCTGCCGGTGCGGACGGCATGACCAGCCGCTTGCCCTCGCGGCGGACGATGCCGTCGCGCTCGAGCAGCGCGAGCGTGCGGTAGAGCGACTCGCGCGTCAGGCCGAGCTCGCCGGCCAGGCTGGCCAGGGTGTGGGGCAAGTCGAGGTAGGGTCGGCCCCGCGACTCGGTGACGACGAAGTGCAGCAGCCGCTCGCGCGCTGTCTTCAGGCTACGCCGCTCGTAGCGCGCGAAGACCCGGCGCAGCGAATGCGCGAGCCGCACCGCCCAGGTACTGGCGAAGGGCATTCGACGAGCCGGAATTCGCCGAGTGCGCCCCAGGGCGTCTCAAGCCCGGACCGGCGTCATGGCGGAGGCACTGCTCGTCACATGCGTGCCGGGCCACGCAACCTACGGCCGTATCACCGCCGAAGTGCAGCGCGTGTACTGGAGCGAATACTTCAACGCCATCCCCGTCAGCTTCACGGGCGTCACGTTCAACGGCATGGCGATGCCCGACCAGTCGTTCACGATGAACATCGGCATGCAGGACCAGACGGCCTGGCGCATCGGCTATGAGTACACCTTGAACCCGGCGATCACGCTGCGCGCGGGCTGGGCCCACGGCAGCAACCCGATCCCGGCGCAGGGCATCATCCCGATCTTCAATCCGATCGTCGAGGACCATCTCGCCTTCGGCCTGGGCTACCAGGACGGGAAGAACTTCGAGTTCAACATGGGCATCGTGCGCGGCCTCAAGAACAGCGTGACCGCGGCGCCGATGCATGCCGTGTCGCCCGACGCGGCCAACAGCCAGGTCGACATGGCCTTCTGGTCGATGGCCTTGCAGCTGTCGTACAAGTGGTGAGCGACAGCGGCGCGGCCTGCGCGTCTATCCGGGCAGTTGGCGCGCGCTGAGCACGCCGCCCCGGCGGCCTTCGAACCAGGCCCCCAATCGAAAGCCGGCCGCGGCGAGAGCGCCGAGGAAGATCAGAATGAGCCAGGTCGGCAGCCCGGTCAGGTCGGCCAGGGTCTGGCCCTTGGGCCCTTGTGCGGCCATGTAGAGGGCTCGCAAGGACTCGAAGTTGGCGGCGAACAGCGTCGTGCCGATCAACATGCCGAGCATGAACGGCAATGCATCGATGCGGCCCGTGAAGAGGCCGACGACGGACGTGCCGGGGCAATAGCCGCCGATCGCCATGCCAGCGCCCAGCAGCGCGCCGCCGATGGCCATGGCCCACAGAAAGGTCGTCTGGATCTTCAGCGCGTCCCAGCGCAGCCAGCCGAGCACGCCGAGCAGCCAGAGCCCGACGGCTGCCACCACGATGGCGGTGAACATGACCTTGAACACCGTCCAGTCGCGCAGCGTGAACTGCGCGGTCAACTTGCGCGGGCTGCCCAGGCCGGAGACTTCGAGGAAATAGCCGAAGAAGAATCCGGCCACGAGCACGGCCAGGTTGCCGCTGTGTTCGAGGGGAAAGCTCATTGCCAGATCCTCCGTGTCAGCGCCGACAGCAGCAGGCCGGCAGCGAAGAAGGCGATCAGGAAGACGAAGGCCGCCACGGCCAGCGTCGCGCCACCGGACAGCCCGAGGCCGCTCGTGCAGCCGCGCGCCAGCGGCGCGCCGAAGCCCGTCAGCACACCGCCGCCCAGCGCCAACGCCAGGCGCAGTGCCACGCCGGTGCGCGGCCCGCGCTCGACCTGCAGCCGCAAGCGCCGCGTCGTCAAGCTGCCGATCAGCGCGCCCAGGGCCACGCCGGCGATCTCCCAACTGATCCACTCATCGAGTGGATGACCCTTGCCGAGGTACGGCTTGAAATACGTGTTCGCCTCGGCCCAGGCCGGCTGGGCGGTGTCGCTCAGCCACACCGCCAGGCGCGTGAAGAAGCCGTTCGCGCCCAGGCCGTGCCCGGCCACCAGGAACATGGCCATCAAGGCCAGCCCCAGCCCGATGCCGGCGGCCAGCGGTGGCAGGAAGTCTTTCGGTGCTCTGTCGTCCATGCGGATTTCCCTTCAACGCGCCTGCGGCACGTTCTTGAAGTCGTTGTCGCGGCGCTGGCCCAGGTCCTTGCAGGGCGGGTCTGGCCAAGCATAGGCGGGCTGATCGGTCAGGTCCACCGATTCGATCGCCGGCCGGCTCACCAGCTTCTTCGCATAGGCCCATTGCAGGTCCTGGAAACGCTCGATGTCGGCCGGTTCGTACTGGCCCGACTCGAGCTTCTTCATCTGCGTGCGCACCTCTTGCGGGTAGGTCGCCGCGTTGATGACCACGCGGACGGTCTTGCCGCTGGAAACGCGCTGCACCACGAAGTCGCTCTCCCTCAGGCTCGCGTCGATCAGGTGCGAGCCGAAGCGCGCGCGTGCCCCCGTGAGGTAGGACGCCACGTCACCGCCGCAGGCGGAGTTGTTGGACGCGATGCGCAGATCGGTACGGTCGATGATGCCGTCGGCGAACAGCCGGTCGAAGGCCACGCGCAGCGCCGTTGCGCCTTCCACCAGGCCACCGCAGAAGTGGCCGTGGAACTTGATGAGATCCTTGATCGTGATGGTCTTGATCTCGGTGGCGTAGCGGCCGTACTTGTTGACCGTGTCGCGGACCTTGAACACCGGTGCCTGCGGCGCGTCGGCAAGCCATGGCGGGTAGTACCAGTCGGGTGTGTTGTCCGCCGGCAGGGCCGGCGCCGCCCACAGCGGCGTGCACGTCAGGCACAGCAATGCAAGCCAGGTCTTCATCGCGGTCTCCAGGTTTCGCCGACATCGGCGCAGGGTTGAACGGCAGGCTTCGCGCACCGCGCTGCGGTGGCTCGGCTGGGGCAGCGGACCGATCCTCATGGCAAGGCGAAATGCAGGGTCATGCGCGTCGCGGCCACGCTGCCCAGGCCAAGGCCCAGCGCCATGAGCAGCTCGAGCAGGGGCAGCGGCGCGAAATGAAGCAGGTTTGCCGCGGCGGGCAGGTACAGCACCAGGGCGAGCAGCGCCAGCGCCAGCGCGACGACGATCCACAAGGTCAGGTTCGGCGTGCGCAGCGCAGCCCACGGTGACTGGGCTCGCGAGCGGTTGGAGAAGATCAGCGCCAGGTTGGCCACCACCAGCGTGGCGAAGGCGAACGCACGGGCCTCGTTCTCGGTCAGACGGTGGTCGGCCCAGGCATAGGCAGCCCACACCACGCCCAGCACGCCCAGGCCTTGCAGCAGCGCCAGCCACAGCGTGGCGCCGCCGAACAGCGGCGCCTCGGCATCCCGCGGCGGACGCTGCATCACGTCGGCCTCGGCCGGCTCGTTCTCGAAGGCGAGCGAACACGCCGGGTCGATGATCAATTCGAGGAACGCGATGTGCATCGGGTACAGCAGCGCCGGCCAGCCCAGCAGCACCGGCAGCAGCGCCATGCCGGCGATCGGCACGTGCACCGCCAGGATGTACGACATCGACTTGCGCAGGTTGTCGAAGATGCGCCGGCCCAGCCGCACGGCTCGCACGATGGCCGTGAAGTCGTCGTTCAGCAGCACCAGCGAAGCGGCTTCGCGCGCCACGTCGGTGCCGCGCCCGCCCATCGCGATGCCGACGTGGGCAACGCGCAGCGCGGGCGCGTCGTTGACGCCGTCGCCCGTCATCGCGACGATCTCGCCGTTGGCCTTGAGCGCCTGCACGATGCGCAGCTTCTGCTCGGGTGCGATGCGGGCGCAGACGCTGACCGTGGCGATGCGACGGCGCAGCGCGGCATCGTCCAGCGCGGCCAACTCGTCGCCGGACAGCAGCGCGCCGTCGCCAACCGCCAGGCCGGCCCGCTGCGCGATCGCCCGCGCGGTGACGGGGTAGTCGCCGGTGATCATCAGCACCCGGATGCCGGCAGCCCGGCATTCGGCGATCGCGCCCGGCACCTGGGCGCGCAGCGGGTCCGACAAGCCCAGCAGACCGACGAACTCGAAGTCGAAGTCGTGCGCCGACGCCGGCCAGGCCGTGCCTTCGAAGCGGCCGCGCGCCACCGCCAGCACGCGCAGGCCGTCGGCGGCCAGCGCATCGACCGCGGCGGCGATGCGCTGCTGCGCCGCCGTATCGAGGTGGCACAGCTCGACCACCGCCTCGGGCGCCCCCTTGGCCGACACCACCTGCACACCCCCCTCGGGGGCCGCCCAGACATGCGACATCGCGCGCAGAGCCGGGCTCAGCGCGTAGGCCTGCACCAGCTGCCAATCGTGGTGCAGGTGCTCGGTGCTGGCCAGGAAGCGCTGCCCGAGCTGGTGGAAGGCCCTCTCCATCGGGTCGAACGGGTCGGCCACGCTGGCCAGGATCGAATGCTCGACCAGTGTGTGAAAGGCCTCGGGCAGTGCCTCCTTGCCGAGCCCCGCCACGTCCACCTGGGCGTCCAGCGCCACGCCACCGGCCACCAGGCGCGACACCGTCATGCGGTTCTCGGTCAGCGTGCCGGTCTTGTCGGTGCACAGCACGGTGGTGGCGCCCAGCGTCTCGATCGCGTTGATGCGCCGCGTCAGCACGCCCTCGCGCGACAGCCGGCGCGCGCCCAGCGCGGGGAACACCGTCAGCACCACCGGGTACTCCTCGGGCAGCATGGCCATCGCCAGCGCGATGCCGGCCAGCAGGGCCTGCAGCCAGTCGCCGCGCAGCAGGCCGTGCACAACCACCAGCGCCAGGCTCAGGCCCAGCGCCAGCAGCGCCAGGTTGCGCACCAGCACGGCGGTCTGCTTCTGCAGCGGCGACGGCTCGGCCGCCAGCGTGCCCAGCGCCGTGCCGATGCGCCCGATCTCGCTGCGCGCGCCGGTGGCGGTGACGCTGGCCAGCCCATGGCCCTGCACGACCAGGGTCCCGGCATAGACGAGGGGCAGGTCATCGCCCCCTGGGCGCACGCGGCTTGCCGCGTCCGCACCGGTGGCTGCCGGTTGGTCAGGCACCACGGGCACCGCCAGCTTGCCCACCGGCACCGCCTCGCCGGTGAGCAGGGATTCGTCGATCCGCAGCCCGTCGGCCCCGATCAGCCAGGCATCCGCCGGCACGCGGTCACCCTCCTGCAGCCGCAGCAGGTCGCCGCGCACCACGTCGCGCCCGGCGATGCGCTGCGGCAGGCCGTCGCGGACGACCAGCGCGCGCGGGCTGGTGAGGTCGCGCAGCGCGTCGATGGCGCGTTCGGTCTTGCCCTCCTGGTAAAGCGTCAGGCCGAGCGTGACCAGCACGAAGCCGAACAGCGTCAGGCCCTCCTGCAGGTCGCCGAACACCAGGTACAGCGAGCCGGCGGCCAGCAGCAGCAGGAACATCGGCTCGCGCAGGGTTTCGAGTGCGATGGCCAGCAGCGTGCGGCGCGGTCCACCGGGCAGCGCGTTGGGGCCGTCGGCGGCCAGTCGGTCAGAGGCTGCCGCGGAGGAAAGGCCCTGCGGGGCAACAGCGATGTCATTCACGCGCGGCGCGTCAAGATGACTTTGAGCAAGTCGGCGACCAGAAGAAATGCGACAGCCAGAAACAACATGCTGCCGACCAAGATCGGTGGTATCGCCGCCATCAGCCAGCCCTGGGTGGCGAGGAGCGCGACAACCCCGATGTCGAGAGCAGTGGCAACGATGAGCCAGCGTCCCGGATAGGGTCTCGTCCAGAAGAAGCCGCGTCCGCGCGACACGTAGATCATGGCCTGTCCCGCGCCGATGACCAGCCAGACAAAGACGAGGGTCTGGGCTTCGGCGATGCCCAGCTGCAACGTGTTTGTCGCCACCCAGAACACCGCGCCGCTCAGGGCGAGGAGTAGGGCCGCGAGACCCAAACCGGCTGCGGTCAGCGGTCGTACGGCCCATCGGTCGGGCTGGGGCGAAGGAATCACCTGGTCCGTCGAAACCGACATCGCTGCGAAGTCACCGGCGAACTTGAGTAGAACCATCAGCAGTGGGTTGAGCACGAAGGCACCAAAGAAGATGACCCCCATGGCGACGAAGGTCGGCGTGCTGAGTTTGCGGGCAATCATGGCCAGGACGAAGTTCTGCATCCGCTGGAAAATCCGCCGACTTCCGTCGATGGCGATGACAACCCCACCCAGGCCGGGCTTGGTCAAGACAAGGCTAGCCGCCGCTTTCGCCACGTCGGTCGCGTTGGCCACTGCGATCCCGATGTCCGCCTGCTTAAGGGCCGGCGCGTCGTTCACGCCATCGCCGGTCATGCCGACCACGTGCCCCGACTTCTGCAGCGCCTGTACGAGGAGGAATTTGTCCTGAGGAAAGACCCGGGCAAAGATATCGAAACGAGTGGCCACCTCCGGATCGAGATCTTCGCGGATCGTCCCGGCAGGAGCGACCCCACCGGTGATGCCAACCTGGGCCGCGATCGCTCGCGCGGTCGCTTCACCGTCTCCGGTAACGAGCAGAATTCTCACACCGCGCTTGCGCAGGTCTGCAATCAACTGCGCAGAGTCGGTTCGCGGCGGATCGCCCAGCGCGATCAGACCGGCCATGCGCAGGTTCAGCCCGGTTCCCGTCGCCACCGCCAGCACGCGCGACCCGTCGCCAGCAAGCCTTGCGACTTCGGACTCGACCTCCGGCCACGGTGCGTGCGCGAGCTCGGCGACGGTCGCCGGTTCGCCTTTGACGATATGCAGCGACTGACCGTTCTCGCGGACCGACACCTCCGAGCGCTTGGTGCTCGGATCGAATGGCGCAAAGCTCAGTCGCTGCGCAGAAGTCGCGACGATCCCGCGCTCACGCGCGGCCCTCAGAATTGCGAGATCGATCGGGTCCTGCGTCGCCTCGTCCGAGGCTAGAGCCGCCCACCGGAGCACTTCATCTGAAGTGGCTGGTGCAAATGGAAAGAGCTTTCCGACAGTGAGCTGGTTCTCGGTGATCGTACCCGTCTTGTCGAGACAGAGCACGTCCATCGATGCCGCGTCTTCGATCGCCGACAGGCGCGTGACCAGGATTCCGTTGTCGGCCAGCGCGCGGGCGCCGAGCGCGGCGGACATGGCAAACATCGACGGCAGGGCGACAGGTACGGAAGACATCAGCAGCAGCAGACCGAATGGCAGCATTTCAGAAAGCGGCGTGCCCTGGATGATCATCGCGACCAACGCGGCGGCGGCAAGAACCATGACCACCGCGCCGAGATACTGGGCGATCCGGACGATCAGGCGTTCGGTACGCGGCGGAGCGTTGGCTGTACGGACCAGCTCGGCCGTCTTCCCGAAGTAGGTGCGCGTACCGGTCGCCTTGACCACGCCGGTGGCTTCGCCGCGGCTGACCAACGATCCGGAATACACCGTGCTGCCGGCGCGCTGCTCGACAGGGAGCGATTCGCCCGTCAGCACCGACTGGTCCACCAGAATCTCGCCATCGGTGAGATGAACATCGGCTGGGACAATGTCGCCGACACGCAAGCGCACGAGGTCGTCCGGTACGATTTCGGCGGCGGGGACGACTTGCCAGTGCCCGTCCCGCTCAACGCGGGCGTTAACGGTCAAGTGCTGGCGCAGCAGCGCGAGTGCGCGCTGGGCCCGACCTTCGTGCAAAAAACCGATGTCCGCGTTGAACACCAGCAACGCGGCGATCACAGCGGCCTCGACCCGCTTGCCGAGGATCAGTTCGATGATGATGGTGAGTTCGAGCATCCACGGGATCACGCCCCAAAACTTGTGAAGCAAGGCGCCGATGCCTCGGGGACGCATCGGCGTCACCGAATTCGGACCGAACTTCTGCAGGCGTTCAGCCGCTGCCAGGCTCGTCAGGCCGTTCAACCCCGTCATGCCGCGCGCTGCGCGCAGCGCTGGAAGGCCGGCAGGTGACGGTCCTGCGACGCCGATCGCAGCGCCTGGAACACTTCAAGAATGTCCGGCCGCTGCGTGGCGAGCAGCAAGCGGTCGTAAATGGCGACGTTGTCGATCTCGCCCCGCACGCCGGCCACGCAGGCTTCGTGGACGCTGGCAAAACGCGGCGCTTTTGCGGCCCAGCGGTTGACGGGTGACGGCACGGCGTACTTGGCAAACAGCCCTGACAGTGCCGCGATGTGGCGCGCTTCGGCCTCGACGATGTTGATGAAGGGGCGCACGGGGCCGAAGTCGCGGATCACCTGCTGGTAAGTCTCGTGTGACTTGTATTCATCGTCCAGGGCATCGGCCAGCGCCTGTTGCTCCGGAGGGCTCAATGACGTTTGGCTGTTCAATCTGTTTCTCCTTAAAGAACGCCGGACTGCGGCGCGGGTTCGGGTGCCACGGCGGCTTGATGCATGCAGGCGTGGCTACAGCGAGAACACCTGCCCCTGTGCCGGCATCTCGACGTGGGTGTCGGTGAGCAGCGCTGCGAACTGGCGCATGACTTCTTCCTCGCCGTGGACCAGAAATGTGCGTGCTGCGCCGACCTGGCGCTGCCAGGCCAGCAGTTCGTCGCGGTCAGCGTGCGCCGAAAAGCCGTTGATGGTGTGGACCTGCGCGCGAACTGGAATCTCCTCGCCAAACAGCCGGACGGTCTTTGCGCCGTCGATGATCTGGCGCGCCAGCGTGCCCTTGGCGGCGAAGCCGACGAAGATCACGCTCGAGTTCTCGCGCCACAGATTGTTCTTCAGGTGATGGCGCACCCGACCGCCCGTGGCCATGCCCGAGCCGGCGAGGATCACCGCGCCGCCGGCGATGCGGTTCAGCGCGATCGATTCGGCCGTTTCGCGGGTGAAGTGCAGCCCAGGCAGGGCGAAGGGGTCCTGGCCGTCGCGGAACAAAGCGGCCGTCTCGACGTCGTAGCACTCGGCGTGACGCTTGAAGATTTCGGTCGCCGAAATCGCCATCGGCGAATCCAGGAAAACTTGCATGCTGGCCGGCAAACGACCCGTTCGCACTGCCTCGCGCAAGTAGAACAGCAGTTCCTGCGCACGCTCCAGTGCGAACGTGGGAATGACCACATTGCCGCCGCGGCGGAAGGTGTCGGCAATGGCCTGGCAGAGCTCCTCGACCGACGGCGCCAAGGGCTTGTGCAGCCGATCGCCATAGGTCGTCTCCATCACAACGACGTCGGTGCCGACCGGCGGCACCGGGTCGCGCAGCAGCGGCCGGCCGCGGCTGCCGAGGTCGCCCGAGAAAGCGATGCTGCACCGGTGCTCGCCTTCTTCGAGTTGCAACTGGATGCTGGCCGAACCCAGGATGTGCCCGGCATCCAGGAACGTGACGCGCCAGCCCGTCGCCAGGTCGATGGCTTGGTCGTAAACCGCAGTGCGGCCAAAACGCTCCAGCGTGTTCAAGGCATCGAGCTGCGTGTACAGCGGCTGCGGTGTCTTGTGCTCGCCCCGGCGCGCGGCCTTGCGCGCCTGGTAGGCAGCGTCTTCTTCCTGCAGGCGGGCAGCATCGAGCATGACCACCCGCGCGAGCTCGCGAGTCGCCGCAGTGGTGATGATTTCACCGCGAAAGCCACGCAGCGCCAGCAGCGGCAAACGGCCGCAGTGGTCGAGGTGGGCGTGCGTCAGCAACACGATGTCGATCGACGCGGCGTCGAAGCCGAAAGGCTCGGCGTTCTCTTCGTCCAATTCGCGTCCGCCCTGAAAAAGGCCGCAGTCGATCAGCACACGTTTACCCGCGCACTCGAGCAGATGGCACGAGCCAGTGACGCCGCGGTCGGCGCCGTGAAAGGAAAGTTTCATGTGGATCTCCGAAACAGCGTTGTGCAACTCCAAGGCAACGTTGGCAAGCCTCCCGCCTTGTGGCGATCCATGCGTGGGCCCCTCATGGGCTCGCCGCCATTGCGCCCGGCACGCCGCGCAACCGGTAGCCTACATAGGCGGTGAAGTCCACCATGAGACGAGTTCGATCTGCAGGACGGCGAGAAAGATCGTGCGCAGGGGGCAAGGGGCGCTGTGCCGTCCCTGCTCATTCAAGCGCTCGCCCTTCCCCCGCTTCTTCCACCGTGCGTCCGTCGCGGATGTGATAGATGCGCTTGAACGTGGGGATGATCTTCTCGTCATGGGTGACGACGATGATGGCGGTCTGGTACTGCGTGGCCATCTGGTTGAGGATGCGCATCACCGCCAGCGCGCGCTCGCTGTCGAGCGGCGCGGTAGGTTCGTCGGCCAGGATCACCGGCGGCTTGTTGGCCAGCGCACGGGCGATCGAGACGCGCTGCTGTTCGCCGCCGGAAAGCTCGGAAGTTTCCGCCTTCGCCCGGTGCGCCACGTCGAGCGCGGTGAGCAGTTCAATCGCGCGGGCGCGGGCCTCCCCGTTGGGTCGCCCGGCCAGCATGGGCAACAGCGCGACGTTATCGGTCACGTCGAGGAACGGGATCAGGTAAGGGGCCTGGAAGATGAAACCGATGCGATCCCGGCGCAGCACACGCAAATCCTTGATCTTCCAGCCGTTGTCGTAGATCACCTCGCCACCCAGGGTCATGCGGCCCCGGGTCGGCTCGATCACCGCCCCCAGGCACTTGAGCAGGGTGGTCTTGCCGGAGCCGCTGGGGCCGATGAGGCCGACCACTTCGCCGGGTGCCACCTGCATGTTCACGTCCTTGAGCGCATCGACGGCGGTGTCGCCCGCGCCGTAGCGTTTGCTCAATCCTTCGATCTGGATGCCCGCGGCTTTGTGCGTGTCGATCATGTCAGCCTCCAATGGCTTCGGCCGGATCGACCTTGAGCGCCGCGCGTATGGCCAGGGTGCTGGCGAGCATGCACACCACCATCACGATGACGAAGCCGCGCACGGCATCCTCGGGCAGCAGCAGCACGTATTTCGGGAACAGCGGCCCCCACAGCGTGGCAGCGATCTTGCCGACGATGAAGCCAATCAGCCCCAACCCCAGCGCCTGTTGCAGGATCATGCTGGCGATGGTGATGTTGTGGGTGCCGATCAGTTTCAGCACGGCAATCTCGCGGATTTTTCCGAGCGTCATGGTGTAGATGATGAAGGCGACGATGGCCGCGCTGACGATCATCAGGATCACCAAGAACATGCCGATCTGCTTGGAGGCCGTGGCGATCAGCTTGGCGATGAGGATGTCTTCCATCTGCGCCCGCGTGTACGCCTGCAGATGTTTCCAGCGGCGGATGTCCTGCGCCACCGCTTCGGGTGAATGACCCTCGGCCACCCGTACCAGCACGGTGTTGACGTTGTGATTGCTGGTCTGCGAGGCGTTGATGGCGTCCAGCAGGCCCGGCACGCCGGGGCGGTTGAGCGCCGGATTGGCGGCGGTGCGGGCCCGGCTGTTGACGATGGCATCGTTGTCCTTGAGGAACTGCGCTTCCTGGGCGTCCTTGAGCGGAATGAACACCATCGGATCGCCGCCGGAGGACACCATGCGCCGGGTCAGGCCGACCACGGTGTAATCGTGACGGCGGATGCGGATACGGTCGCCGACCTGAAAACCGGCCATCACATCGGCCATGGCTTCGTAATGGCCGCGGGTGATGCGCCGCCCCGCCACCAGATAGCCCGGCTCGCCCGGCTGGCCAGGCTCGAAGCCCACCACCATGGCGCGCACGTCGGTGTTCCCCTTGCGCACCTGCATGGTGAGGTAGGTGACGTTGGCAGCCTGCGCGACGCCCGACAGGCCGCGGATGCCGCGGTAAACGTCGTCGGGAATGCTCGACGACTCGGCATAGGGCCCCTGCGTGTCCTTCTGCACCACCCACAGATCGGCGCCACTGTTGTTGAGCAGCACCTTGGCATCGTCCACCATGCCGCGATACACCCCCGCCATGGTGAAGGTGACGCCGATGAGCAGCCCCAGGCCCAGCCCGGTGAGGACGAACTTGCCCCAGGAATGCAGGATGTCGCGGCCGGCGAGGCTAATCATTGCGCCGTTCCGAGCTTGTCCACCACCTTGATGCGGCTGTCGTCCTCGAGCTCGCGCTCGCTGTACACGACCACTTCGTCACCGGCCTTCAGCCCGTCGACGATCTGCACCTTGCCGTCCAGCCCTTCAGCCCCGGTTTTTAGCGGAGCGAAGCGCAACTTTCCGTCGGCGCGCAGCCACACACCAACCTCTGCGCCACGCTGGCGCAGCGCGGCGTTGGGCAGGATCAGGACATCGTTCGCCACAGGAAGATGCAAGGTCACATCCGCCATTTCATTGCTGGACACACCCGGCGGCAGGGTGTCAAAAGCCACCTGGGCGATGCGCTCCTCGGTCACGCTGTCGCTGATCGGCTCGACGCGCACCACCTTGCCGGTCAGCCCCTTGCCCGGGCTGGAGCGCAGCACGATGTCAGCGGGCAGACCCGCGCGCAAGCCCGCGGAACGCCCCTGATCCAGCCGCACCGTGACCCACAGACTGCCCGGTTCCTGCAACTTCAGCACCGCTTGTCCGGCAATCACCGTGGAGCCGGGCTCGGCATCGCGCGAGGTCACCACGCCATCGAGCGGCGCCAGCAAACGGACATTGCTGCGCTGCTGCTGCGCCCCGGCACGTTCGGCTTCCAGCCGGGACAAGTCCTGCCGGGCACTCGCCAGCGCAGATTCGGCGGCAGCCAACTGTGCATCGGCTGACTGTTGTTGCTGCAGCTTGCCGTCCACCACGCTTTGGCTGACGAAATTCTGTTTGCCCAGATCGATGAAGCGCCGGACCTCGTCCGCCGCCAATGCCTGGCGGCTCCGCGCGTCAGCCAACTGGGCCTCGGCCGTCGCGATGGCACTCTGGCCGCGCGCCGCAGCAGCCGTGGCGGCGGCCACCCGCTTGTCGAGATCCACCGGATCCATTTCCGCCAGCAATTGGCCCGCCTTCACGTTGTCGCCCACGTCCACCAGCACGCTGCTCACCCGCCCAGCCGAAGTCGGACCAATGAGATACGCGCGCCGCGCCTCGACCGTGCCGATGCCGAACAGGGCGGGGGCGACATTCCCTCTGTCAGCCCGGGTTACCGTCACCTTGATCGGCGCGAATGGCCCGCTTCTTGTTGCGACCCAGCCGAAGGCCAGCACAAGGGCTATGCCGATCAAGACAAACCAGATTTGCCGGGGCAGGGAAAAAGACATTTTCATGGTATCGATCCAGTCATTTCACATATTGCGAGGGGCAGCATTGACTGCGTAAGCCTCTTCTCCGCGCATGCCGTCCTGCTGCGCGTCAATCAGCACCGCGAAGAAGACGCCTCCCTGAACGAAGCCCAGGACCGACTCGATGCCCGCCGCCAGCATGGCATCGAGCGTCTGCGTGATCCAGTCGCCAAGGCCGAGCGTGGTGAACAACCTGCAAAGCCTGCCGGGGCGAGTGATGGGGTTTGCATGTTGCGCAATCAGGCCGCGACGCCGAACACTCGCCCGACGCCTGCGGTGAGCGCCATCGCCAGCGCACCCCAGAAGGTGACGCGCGCGATGGCGCGTGGCACGGCGGCGCCGCCCGTGTAGGCCGACAGCGCGCCCAGCACCAGCAGGAAGACCAGCGACGCGGCAGCCACCACCCACGCCACGCTGCCGGCCGGCGCCAGCCAGGCCGTGGCCAGCGGCGCCGCCGCGCCGACCGTGAAGGCCGCGGCCGAAGCCAGGGCGGCCTGTAGCGGCCGTGCGGCGACCACGTCGGACAGGCCGAGCTCGTCGCGCGCGTGTGCGCCCAGCGCGTCCTTGGCCATCAGTTGCACGGCCACCTGGCGGGCCAGGTCGGCATCCAGCCCGCGCTGCACGTAGATGCCGGCCAACTCGGCCGTTTCGCGTGCGCCGTCGCCGGCCAGCTCCTGGCGCTCGCGCGCCAGATCGGCCTGTTCGGTGTCGGCCTGCGAACTGACCGAGACGTACTCGCCGGCGGCCATCGACATCGCGCCGGCCACCAGCCCGGCCACACCCGCCACCAGCACGGCGTTCTGCGTGGCGTCGGCGGCCGCCACCCCGATGATCAGGCTGGCGGTGGAGACGATGCCGTCGTTGGCCCCCAGCACGGCGGCGCGCAGCCAGCCGATGCTGCTGCTGCGGTGGGCTTCGGTGTGGCTGCGGGACATGGTGCGTGGCTTTCGAATGAGAGAGAAGGAAGAGGAGGAAAGACGCGGCCGGTGGCCGCGCCTCAGCGTTTCATCGTCGCCCGCAGCAGCGCCGCGATGCCCAGCGCGGTGGCCAGCGTCGTGCCCAGCGTCCAGGCCAGCACAGCGCCCAGATCGGTGGCGTAGTACCAGGTGGCGATGCTGGCGGCGACGAAGCCGGTCTCGATGGCGCCGAACGAGGTGGTGAGCCAGAAGCCCAGCCGGCTCACCGTCTGCTGGTTGCGCGTGGTGATCTCGAAGGTCAGCGATTCCAGCCGGTCGGTCACCAGGTCGAAGAGGTCGTGGATGCCGAAGAGCTTCTCGCCGCGTGCCGTGGCCTCGGCCGTGTAGCCGTGGGTCTTGGCCAGGGTGCCGTAATACTCTTCCAGGCCGTCGAAGATGTCGCGCCGCAGCGCCACCAGTTCGTCGATGCTGCCGACCACGCCGCCACCGAAGCGGTCGAGGAAGCCGCGCAGCACGGCGCGTTCCAGGCACAGCAGTTCCAGCGTCACCAGCAGCGGCAGCGTGTTGCGCGGCAGCGGGCCGTCGTCGGGGTGGTCTTCCGGCGCATCACCGTCATGCGGGTCGCGCGCATGCACGTCCAGCGCGCCGTGGCGGGCCAGCAGCGACAGGCCTTGCGCGCGGCGGCAGAAGTCACCGGCCAGTTCGTCGGCCACGAAGCGCGGCTTGAAGCGCTGCGGCGAGGTGTCGCGGTGCAGCAGCTTGACCAGCTCGTGCGCGTGCGCCGCCACCAGTTCGTCGAGGCTGCCTTCGGGCCAGCGCAGCACCATCAGCGGCAGCGCCATCTCGGGCGTATGCGCGGCCGCGCTGCCGCCGGCCGACAGGCAGCTCCAGATGCGGCGCGCCAGGCTTCCGGGATCTTCCATGTCGAGCCAGGCCGTCCAGCGTGCGGCGTCCAGCGGCTGCGTGGGTGCGGCCAGCCACACCTCCCATACCGCGGCGCCCGACTTGTGCACGACAAGGTGGATGTCGGCCCAGGCTGGGTCCGTGGCGGGGTCGCCATCGCTGGCGGTGGCGGGCAGCGGCAGGCGGCCGATGCTGCGGCGCTGCAGCCGCCGTGCCTGCAGGTAGGGTTCGCCCAGCAGGCGCTGCTGGCGCTCGTCGATGCGCTCGCGGTAGCCGGCGGCCACGTCGTCGGGGATGGGCTGCAGGCCCGCAGGCAAGGCCAACACTGCACCGCCGCTTGGGGGAGTCACCGCGAACAGGAGCACGAAGGTGGGTTGCACCCGTGCGACCAGACCCAGCGGCGCGTCCAAAGCTGTGGGAGATTTCACGGGCCCATTCTGCGCGTGGCGTCACTCACCGCTGTGCGCCATCACAACGGTGCGTAGGAAGGCATGCCAATGGCCCGAGCCCCTGTTCTTGCGCATCGTGTCGAAAATCTCGTTGGCATCCATGAGGATCCGCTCCTGATTCTGGCGACGGAATCGCCACGCGTACCCTGTAGACGAACAGACTGCGAAAAGGATGCAACTGAATCACCTGGCGGCATGTACATCGCCCTGGCGCTGGTGTGACGGGGTGCTTGTGCACGGTGTGGGGCTCTTGCGGTGGGAGTGGCGCTGAGTTCGATGGGGGTGGCGTCGTCGCGTTCCTGCCATCACTGTGGTGCACCCATCGCCTTGATCTTGGGCAAATGGTGGGCCGATCCTGGGGCGTAAGCTTGTTCACACGAGCCTCGTTCGAGTGTTTCAAGAAAACATTTATCCGATGACCAAAACGCCGACCGCTGCTCTGCCATCGCCGGGCAGCAACCTTGATCGATGGGCGCATGCGCAGCTGTCACCGCTGACCCGGGGGGTCTCGACGGCCGCATTGCGCATGGCCTTTGGCGACTGGCTCACCCACCTCTCCCACAACCCCGGCGAACAGTTGGAGCTCGCGCAGACAGCGGCGCAGATGTTTCAGCAGTTCGCGACCTATGTTGCGCAAGCGGCCCAGTCGCATTGCGAACCCTGCGTCGAGCCGATGGTGCAGGACCACCGGTTTGCGGACCCGGCGTGGCAGGGCTGGCCCTTCAACGTGGTCAGTCAATCGTTCCTCCTCACGCAGCAGTGGTGGCAAGACGCCACCACCGGCGTACGCGGCGTCTCTGCGCACCACGAAGACGTGGTCAGCTTCACCGTCCGGCAGTGGCTCGATATCTTTTCGCCGGCCAACTTCATTGGGACGAACCCCGAGGTCCTGCAGCGCACGGCCACTACCTTCGGTGCCAATCTGGTGCAGGGCCTGCAGAACCTCGCCGAGGACACGCAGCGTCTGCAGGCGCATGCCCCGCCGGTCGGCACCGAGGCCTATCAGGTCGGCAAGAACATCGCGATCACCGCGGGCAAGGTGATCTACCGAAATCGCCTGATCGAGTTGATCCAGTACGAGCCGGCTGGCGCCAAAGTGCGGCCGGAACCGATCCTGGTCGTACCGTCATGGATCATGAAGTACTACATCCTCGATCTGTCACCCGGCAACTCGCTCATCAAGTACCTCGTCGAACAGGGCCACACGGTCTTCTGCATCTCATGGAAGAACCCGGGCTCTGAAGACCGTGACCTGGGGTTGGACGACTACCTGCGCCTGGGCGTGATGGACGCCATCGACGCTGTGGGCACGATAGTGCCCGGCCAGAAGATGCATGCCGTTGGCTACTGCCTGGGCGGCACGCTGCTGGCGATCGCGGCTGTCGCGATGGGCCGCGATGGCGACGACCGGCTGGCCACGATGTCGTTGTTGGCGGCACAGACCGATTTCACGGAGCCGGGAGAGTTGGCGCTGTTCATCGACGACAGCCAGGTCTCCTACCTTGAAGACATCATGTGGGACAAGGGCTATCTCGACGATTCACAGATGGCGGGGGCCTTCCAGTTGATGGCGTCTGGCGACCTGTTGTGGTCGCGGATGCTGAAGACGTATTTGATGGGTGAGCGAACCCCGGTGAGCGACCTGATGGCCTGGAACGCGGATGGAACGCGCCTGCCTTACCGCATGCACACCGAGTACCTGCGCGGATTGTTCCTTCAGAACGACCTGGCCAGTGGCCGCTACCGGGTCGGTGACAAGCCGGTAGCGCTGACCGACATCCAGTGCCCGATCTATTGCATCGGCACGGAGCGCGACCATGTTGCGCCATGGCGTTCAGTGCACAAGCTGCACCTGCTGACCGACAGCGAAGTCACGTTCCTGCTCACCTCGGGCGGTCACAACGTGGGCATCGTCAACCCGCCCGGCGTGGCGGGTCGCAGCTACCGGGTGCTGACGAGGGAACACGATGGCAAATACCTCGACCCCGACGCCTGGCTCGCGGCCGCGCCACGCCATGAAGGATCGTGGTGGCCGAATTGGGCCGGCTGGCTTCAGGCCCGTTCTGGCAAGCCCGTCGCGGTGCCTTCGATGGGAGCGCCTGCCAAGGGCCTCAAGCCGATCTGTCCGGCGCCGGGCACCTACGTGCTGCAAAGATGACGACGACTGCGCTCTCGCGGCGACTCACCACCTGGTCGGATGCGCCGCACCGGTCATCGCCGCGGCCCTCCCACCGTGCCGGCGCATGGCAGTCCGTCGTCGAACGGGTCCCATTGCGGGGGGATGCAGCCAAAGCAAGGCCGCTGCAGGTTCAAACGCACGGAGCCGGCACTCTTCAAGGCGGCGCCGCCGTTCGCCGGGCGGACTGTGCCCACGGCAGGAGATCCGACTCGGTCAGCGTCTCCTGCGCGAGCAGCTTGGCCGCGCCATCTTCCAACAGCGTGCGACGTTCGGTGAGCACGGCGGTGGCGCGGTCGAATGCCTCATCGATGAGGGCGCGCACCGCGGCGTCGATGCGGCGCGCCGTGTCGTCTGACAAGCCGCGCTCCAGGGTCATGCCTCGGCCATGTCCAGAAAGCGCGCCTGCTGCCGCTCGTAGACCACTTGGCCGACTTCGGCGGCCATGCCGTAGCGTGCCACCATGTCGTGCGCGATGTCGGTTGCCTTGACCAAGTCGTCGGCCGCGCCGGTCGAGACCTCGCCGATCACCAGCGCTTCCGCCGCGCGTCCACCCAGCAACACAGCCAGCCGGTTGCGCAACTCGCTGCGGCCGGCCAGGTAGCGGTCCTCGCTCGGTCGCTGCATCGTGTAGCCCAGTGCACCGATGCCACGCGGGATGATCGAGATCTTGTGTACCGGGTCCGTTCCTGGCAGCGTCATCGCAACCAGGGCGTGGCCCATCTCATGCACGGCCACCGTGCGGCGCTCCTTCTCGCCGAGCACGCGCTGGTGGCGCTCCAGGCCCGCGACGATACGTTCGACCGCCGCAGTGAAGTCCACCATCGCTACTGCATCGGCGCCCCGCCGCGTGGCCAGCAGCGCCGCCTCGTTGACCAGATTCGCGAGATCGGCCCCGGCAAAGCCCGGCGTGAGCGCGGCCACCGCGTCCGGGTCGATGTCGACAGCCAGTGTCACCTTCTTCAGGTGCACCCGCAACACGTCGGCACGGCCCTTTCGATCGGGCCGATCGACCAGTACCTGGCGGTCGAAGCGGCCGGCGCGCAGTAGTGCAGGATCCAAGATTTCAGGGCGGTTGGTGGCAGCCAGGATCACCACGCCGGCGCTCGCGTCGAAGCCGTCCATCTCGGCGAGCAACTGGTTCAGCGTTTGTTCCTTCTCGTCATGGCCACCGGACAGCGGGCCGACGCCCCGGGCCCGACCCAAGGCATCGAGCTCGTCAATGAAGATGATGCACGGCGCCGACGCGCGCGCCTGCTCGAACAGATCGCGTACGCGCGCAGCACCGACACCGACGAACATCTCGACGAACTCCGAGCCTGTGATGCTGAAGAACGGAACGCCGGCTTCGCCGGCCATCGCGCGTGCCAGCAGGGTCTTGCCCGTACCGGGTGGGCCGACCAGCAAAATGCCTTTGGGCATGTGCGCGCCGAGTCGGCCGTAGGATTTGGGATCCTTCAGGAAGTCCACCGACTCGCGCAACTCGGCCTTGGCTTCGTCGACACCGGCGACGTCATCGAAGCTCACCGTCACGTCGGTTTCCGAATGCAGTTTGGCGCGGCTCTTGCCCACCGACAGCAGGCCGCCCAGGCCGCCTTGCGCCGCCATGCGTTTGCTCATGAAGTTCCAAACGGCCAGCAGCAGCAATGCCGGAACCACCCACGACAGCAGGTCGCGCAGCAGCGTGTTCTCTACGACGCCTTCGAATCGCACGTCGTACTGCGCCAGTTCGCGAGCCAGGTCGGGCGCTACGCGCGTGGTGACGATGCGGGTGCGGCCATCGGGCGTCGGCGTCTTGAGCTTGCCCTCGATGAACTGGCTGCCGATCGAGATCGATTCCATCTGGCCGGCTTTCAGATGCGTCAGGAATTCGCTGTACGGGATTGGCTGCACCTGCGTCGAGGTGACCCACAGGTCGCGCATCCAGAACAGCGCCACCAGAGCAAGCATCAGCCACCACAGGTTGGCGGGTTTCCAGCTCAGAGGAGACTTCGGCGGCGTTGAAGAGTTGGGTGTGTTCGTGGCCATGTGAGTCGTGTCGTCGTGATGTCGACCCGTTGATTGTGCGGCTCGGAGCCGCGCTGCCACAATGCGCGCGATGAGCCACAACGCCGCTCTGGCGGATCGCTGCGACAAGACCATCCGGGTCGTCGACGGCCACCTGCCGGGCTGACAGCGCATGACCGATGTCCTGAGGCACTGGTTCAGCGGCGTGCTGCGGCGCCGCCGCGGGCTCAGGCACTTCGGTCGTCGACCGCTGCTGCGCTTGCTCGCCGCCCGCGGCCCGGCAGCGAGCGCTCCGCAGCAGATCGCATCGACACTGTTGCAGGCCGCGCACGACGAGCCCGCAGCCGCGATGGCCCGCCAGAGGTCCCACGCCGGCGGCCTGAGAGCGGCCGAGGCCACCGCGCGGCTGCGTCGCGACGGCCCCAACGAGGTCGAGCACGATAAGCCGCTGCGCTGGTGGCTGCACCTCTGGCATTGCTACCTGAACCCCTTCAACCTGTTGCTCACCGCGCTGGCGGGGCTGTCCTACGTGACGCAGGATGCCAAGGCCACCATCGTCATCGGCGTGATGGTGATGTTGAGCACGGTCATCCGCTTCGTGCAGGAAGGGCGTTCGCACCGGGCCGCCGAGAGCCTGAAGACGCTGGTCGGCACACGGGCTACCGTGATCCGGCGTGTCCGTGGCCAGTCAACGGCTGGCGGCGGCGCCTCGACGCCCATTGACGTCCCGCTGCGCGCCGTGGTGCCCGGCGATCTGGTGGTGCTGTCCGCCGGCGACATGATCCCGGCCGACTGCCGGCTGCTCGCGGCCCGCGACCTGTTCGTGGCCCAGGCGGCCATGACCGGCGAGTCGCTGCCGGTGGAGAAGACCGTCGAGCGCAGCGGCGGCGACGCCGGGCCGCTCGAGCAGCGCAACCTGGTCTTCATGGGCACCAGCGTCGTTTCGGGTTCGGCCACCGCGCTGGTCGTGGCCACCGGCAGCAGCACCTACTTCGGCACGCTGGCGATGCGGGCGACGGCCACCGACACAGCACCGAACGCGTTCCAGGCCGGCGTCAACAGCGTCAGCTGGCTGCTGATCCGCTTCGCCGCGGTGATGGTGCCGATCGTGCTGCTGGTCAACGGCTTCACCAAGGGCAACTGGCTCGAGGCCTTCCTGTTCGCGCTCTCGGTGGCGGTGGGGCTCACGCCTGAGATGCTGCCGATGATCGTGACCACCACACTGGCCAAGGGCGCGGTGGGGCTGTCGCGCAAGAAGGTCGTGGTCAAGCGGCTGGACGCGATCCAGAACTTCGGCGCGATGGACGTGCTGTGCACCGACAAGACCGGCACGCTGACCCAGGACAAGGTCGCGCTCGCCCGCCATACCGACGCGTTCGGTAACCCGTCGGACGAGGTGCTGAACTTCGCTTTCCTCAACAGCCACTATCAGACGGGCCAGAAGAACCTGCTCGACCGCGCCGTGCTCGACCATGTCGAGCTGAAGGCCGAGCTGAAGCTCGAACAGGACTACAGCAAGGTCGACGAGATCCCGTTTGATTTCGAGCGCCGGCGCATGTCGGTGGTGGTGTCGGAACGTGATGACCACCACGAGCTGATCTGCAAAGGGGCGCTCGAAGAGGTGCTGGAGGTGAGCACCAGCGTTCGCATCGAGAGCGGCGCAACGCCGCGCGATGTGGCGATGGACCCCGCGATGCTGGAACGCGTGCAGCGCTTCGCACGCGAGATGAACCAGGACGGGCTGCGGGTGGTCGCCGTGGCGATGAAGGAACTGCCGCCCGGGCAGTCGAGGTATTGCGTCGCCGACGAGACGGGCCTGACACTGATCGGCTACATCGCCTTCCTCGATCCGCCAAAGGACTCGGCCGCGCCGGCGCTCAAAGCGCTGGCCGGGCATGGCGTGGGCGTCAAGGTGCTGACTGGCGACAACGAAATGGTCACCGCGCAGGTGTGCAGCCAGGTTGGCTTGACGGCGGGCGAAATCCTGCTCGGCTCGCAAGTCGAAGGGATGAGCGACGAGGCGCTGGCGCAGGCCGTCGAGAAGTACCAGGTCTTCGCCAAGCTCACGCCGCTGCACAAGGAGCGCATCGTGCGCGCGTTGCGAGATCGCGGGCACGTCGTGGGCTTCATGGGCGACGGCATCAACGATGCGCCGGCATTGCGCGCCGCCGACATCGGCATCTCGGTCGACTCGGCGGTGGACATCGCCAAGGAGGCGGCGGACATCATCCTGCTCGAGAAGAGCCTGCTGGTGCTCGACGAGGGCGTGGTCGAAGGCCGGGCCACCTTCTGCAACATGCTGAAGTACATCCGCATGACGGCCAGCTCGAACTTCGGCAACGTGTTCTCGGTGTTGGTGGCCAGCGCCTTCCTGCCGTTCCTGCCGATGCTGCCGCTGCAACTGCTGGTGCAGAACCTGCTCTACGACATCTCGCAGACCGCGATCCCGTTCGACAACGTCGACGAGGAGCTGGTGCGCATGCCGCTGAAGTGGAACCCAGCCGACATCGGCCGCTTCATGCTCTTCTTCGGGCCGATCAGCTCGCTGTTCGATCTCACGACCTTCGCCGTGATGTGGTGGGTCTTCGAAGCCAACAGCGTGGCCCGGCAGACCCTGTTCCAGTCGGGCTGGTTCGTCGTCGGGCTGCTGACGCAGACGCTGATCGTGCACATGATCCGCACGCCCAAGCTGCCGTTCATCGACAGCCGCGCCGCGGCGCCGCTGATGGCGATGACGGTGGCGATCATGGTCGTGGGCGTCTGGCTGCCGATGGGGCCGCTGGCAGGCAACTTCAAGTTGCAGCCACTGCCGCCGGCCTACTTCCTGTGGCTGGCGGGCATCCTGCTCGGCTATGGCGTGCTGACCACGTTGATGAAGCGCTTCTACATTCGCCGCTTCGGCTGGCAGTGAGCGACGCAGCCGCAGCGTCAGGTCTCGTCAGGCCGGCCCAAGCGCAGCCGCCAGCAAGGGCACGACCGTGATCACATTGCTGGCGTGCGGCACACAATCGGTGCTCCAGATGCGGCCGACGCCGGCCGACCGCAGTTCCGTCACCGCATCGCCGACGAACAGCGCGTGCGTCACCGCCACGTCCACCGAGCGGGCACCGGCCGCCCGCGCCAACCGCGTCGCGGCCGCCAGCGAGCCGCCCGTGCTGGCCACGTCGTCGATCAGCACCACGGCCCGATCGCGGCAGTCGAGGGCGGGCGGCAGCGCGACGCGCACATCACGATCGCCGTGACGCTGCTTGGTGCAGCAGGCGTTGTCCGCCACCGGCGAGCAAGCGCGCGCCGCCTCGAGCACCCAGGGTGCCGACTCTTCGTCCGGCCCCAGCAGCAACGGATCGGCCACCTGCTGCGCCACCCATGCGCCGAGCAGCGCGGCGGCCGACAGCGACACCGCCTCGCATCCGGGCATCACCTGCTGCAACGAAGCGATGCGGTGCAGGTGCGGATCGACGGTGACGACGGCATCGAAACGGCTGGCCAAAAGGCCGGCGATATGGCGCTGGCTCACGGCCTCGCCGGGCGCGAAGGCGATGTCCTGGCGCATGTAGGCCAGGTACGGGCAGACGAGCACCAGACGCTGCGCGCCCAGCTCACGCGCCGCCGGCGCTGCGATCATCAGCGCCACCAGCTTGTCGTTGGGCCGATGCAGGCCGCGCAGCAACACCACGCCAGGCGGCAGCGCGGCGGGCAGCCGCAGCTTGAGCTCGCCATCGGGGAAGCGGTGGCACTCGATCGGCGCCAGCGGCACGTCCAGGGCGCGCGCCAGTGCCAAGGCGGTGCCGCGTTCGTCGTCGAAAGCCAGCACGCAGCCGGGCGCCGGGCCGCGGCTCATCGCGCGCCTTGATCCGCAGCGGCGAGCAGGTAACCGCTGTCGCGCAGCGCCAGATCGCGCGCAAAGCCCAGGTCGGCGGGGTAGCGGGCGTGCACGCGGTAGAGCACCTGGCCCGCGGAGACCGCATCGCCGACCTTGCGCAGCAGGTCCACGCCCGCGCCGCTGACCTGTGGCGCCCCGGCCAGGCGGGCGATGCGGGCCAGTCGCAGGTTGTCGATGGCACTGACCGCGCCCGCATGCCCGGCCGTCACCTCGTGCGTCAACTCGCCGAGCGTCGGCAGTGCGCGGCGCCGCCCCTGGGCGTCGATGATGGCCTCCATCTGCGCCAGCGCGCGCCCGGATTCGAGGATGTCGCGGGCGATGCGCCAGCCGTCGCCGCCGCGCACGTCGGGGTCGAACTCGATCACGCGGCCAGCCAGGCGCAGTGCTTTCTCGCGCAGGTCGGCCGGTGCCGCGGGGTCGTTGTGCAGCACACGCATCACGTCGCGGGCCTCGAGCACCGGCCCGATGCCGTTGCCGATGGGCTGGCTGCCGTCGGTGATCATCACGTCGAGCTCCAGATTGAGCAGCGCTGCGACGTACTCGAACAGCTTGCGCAGCCGCTGCGCCGCCGGCATCGAGCGCACCTTGGCCGTGGGCCCGACCGGAATGTCGAGCACCAGGTGCGTGGAGCCCGCCGCGATCTTCTTCGACAGGATCGAGGCCACCATCTGCCCCGGCGAGTCGATGCCCAGCGGCCGCTCGACCGAGATCAGGATGTCGTCGGCCGGCGACAGCCCCGCCGAGCCGCCCCAGGCGATGCAGCCGTTGGTGTCGCGCACGATCTGCTGCAAGCGCTCGAAGGGCAGCTCCACATCGGCCAGCACCTCCATCGTGTCGGCGGTGCCCGCTGGCGAGGTGATCGCGCGTGACGAGGTCTTCGGACACAGCATGCCGTGCGCCGTGACGATGGGCACCACGAGCATCGACGTGCGGTTGCCGGGGATGCCACCGATGCAGTGCTTGTCCACCACCGGTCCGCCGCGCACAGTACGCTGCCAGTCCAGCCGGCGGCCGGCGTCGATCATCGCTTCCGTCAGATACAGCACCTCATCGCGCTCGAGGTCGTAGCCGTTGGTGGCGACGACGAAGGCTGCCAATTCGATCTTCGAATAACGGGCCTGCGCGATGTCGTTGACGATGGCGTGCAGATCCTCGCGCGACAGGCGCTCGCCGCCGATCTTGCGGTGCAGCGCAGGCAACGATGCCGGGGGCTCGGCGGGCGAGACCTGGGCAGCGCGGCCGGCCTCGACGGCGAGGCGCACGAAGGCATCTTCGGACAGACCCAGCTCGCCGGGCAACACGATCGTTTCGTCATCGACCACGTTGAGCACCGCGCTGATCGAACGTGCGTCGGCGCGCACCGTCACCTTGGACAGGGCCTGGAAGCCGGCCGCGCGCACGACCGCGCAATCGCGGTGCAGGTAGACCACGTTCTCGCGCCAGGTGTCGATCGCGACGCGGCGGATGCGCAGATCGGGCGATTCCATCGGCGCACTCTAACGCGTGGCCGTCCGTGCCGCGACGATCTACATTCAGGCCTTCGAACGCCGTTGACGCGCAGGAGGCCAAACCCATGAGCCACGCACCACACCACCATCGCAGCGATCTTCTGCGCATCGCCGTCACGGCGATGACCGAGCGTGGGCTCGAGCCGGAGTTCCCGGCCGCCGTGCAGCAGCAGCTGGCGTCGATCCACGGTCCCGGCCGGGATGCAGACCCCCGCATCCGGGACCTCACGGCGCTGCCCTGGTGTTCCATCGACAACGACGACTCGCGCGATCTCGACCAGCTCACGGCCTGCGAGGTGTTGCCCGGCGGCGCGGTCAGGGTCTTCGTGGCGGTGGCCGATGTCGATGCGCTGGTGAACAAGGGGTCTGCCATCGACGAGCATGCCCGCATCAACACCACGTCGGTCTACACCTCGGCGCGCGTGTTTCCGATGCTGCCCGAGCGCCTGTCGACCGACCTCACGTCGCTCAATTCCGGTCAGGACCGGCTCGCCGTGGTGACCGAGATGCTTGTCGCCGGCGATGCTTCCGTGATCCAGGCCAACGTGCAGCGGGCGACGGTGCGCAACAAGGCCAAACTGGCTTACGACGCTTTGTCGGCGTGGATCGACGGCTCCGCTGCCCTGCCCGAGGCGGCGCGCGCGGTGCCGGGGCTCGACGCTCAGCTGCGCACCCAGGACGATGTCGCCCAGCGCCTTCGCGCGCGGCGGCATGCCCAGGGCTCGCTCGAGCTCGAGACCTTCCAGCCACGTGCCGTGTTCGAAGGCGAGCGCGTGGTCGACATCCGGCAGCAGGTGCAGAACCGGGCACGGCAACTGATCGAGGAGCTCATGATCGCCACCAACGGCTGCACGGCACGCCATCTGGCCGCCAGCGGCGGTGCTTCGTTGCGCCGCGTCGTGCGCTCGCCCGAGCGCTGGCAACGCATCGCCGACGTGGCGAAGACGTTCGGCGTGACCTTGCCCAAAGAGCCCGATTCGCGCGCGCTCGAAGCCTTTCTGGCGCAGCGCCACAAGGCCGATCCGCTGCGCTTCCCCGACCTGTCGCTCGTCATCGTCAAGCTGATGGGGCGGGGCGAGTACGTCGTGGAGCGCGCCGGCGGCTCGCCGATCGGGCACTTCGGCCTGGCGGTGCGCGACTACACGCATTCCACCGCGCCGAACCGGCGCTATCCGGACCTGATCACACTGCGCATGCTCAAGGCCACGCTGAGCGGCAGCGCGCCGCCCTACAGCCTGGCCGAGCTCGAAGACCTTGCGCGCCACTGCACCCAGCAGGAAGACGCCGCGCAGAAGGTCGAGCGGCGGATGCGCAAGTCCGAAGCGGCGCTGCTACTAGAGTCGCGTGTTGGCCAGCAATTCGACGCCATCGTCACCGGGCACTTGCCGAGCGAGACCTGGGTGCGCATCTTCACGCCGCCGGCCGAGGGCCGGCTGGTGGGAGGTACACATGGGCTCGAGGTGGGCCGCCCGCTGCGCGTGAAGCTGGTCCTGACGAACGTGGAACGCGGCTTCATCGACTTCGTGCGCGTCGAATGAATGCCTGAAGCCCCAGCTTCGGTCGGCGCGGTCGACATGCGGCACCTCACCCGACGGGCCAGCGGTCTATGCTCACCCTCATGAACCAACGCATCGCCCAGATACTGGCCCAGATGGCAGCGCTCGAGGATGAGCTGAGCACAGCCGTGCATAAGCAAGAGAGCCGGATGTTCTTCCAGATCAAGGGCAAACGGGTTGAGTTCGAGCATTCGGTGAAGGAGGCTCACCGAAAGCTGAGGATGAATGTCTTTCGTTGGCTGGTGACCAACCGACCGCAGAACCTGATCACGGGCCCGATCATCTACGGCATGGTGGTTCCGCTGCTCATGCTGGATCTGTTCGTGAGCCTCTACCAGTGGGCCTGTTTTCCGATTTACGGCATTGCCAAGGTGCGGCGCGCCGACTACCTGGTCTACGACCGGCGCCACCTCGGCTACCTGAATTTCATCGAGAAGTTCCATTGCACGTACTGCGAATACGCCAACGGGCTGATTGGCTATCTGGGTGAGATCGTCGCCCGCACCGAGGAGTACTTCTGCCCGATCAAACACGCGCACAAGATCCTCGGAACGCACGCGCGCTACAAGCACTTTCTGGCGTACGGCGACGCAGACGCCTACGAAGCCAAGCTGGAAGAATTTCGGGTCGCGCTGGGGAAGACCAAGTAGTCGCGATCTCCACTCGCATCATCACGCACCAATCCATCAAGGCACAGTCATGTACACCCACATTCTCGTTCCGGTTGACGGCAGTCCGACCTCCAATCATGGCCTGGACGAGGCCGTCAAGCTGGCCACGCTGACCGGCGCGCGCCTTCGGTTGATCCATGTGGTCGACGAACTCGTGTACGCAACGAGCCTTGACGGCATGGGCGCGATGGCTACCGACCTGATCCCGCTGTTGCGAGAGGGCGGCGAGAAGATCCTTCAGATTGCGAAGTCGCGCGTCGAAGCGAGCGGTGTGCCGGTGGAAACGGCCCTGTTCGACACTTTCGCCGAGCGGGTCTGCGATCTGGTGGTTGCCGAAGCGATGCGATGGCACGCCGACCTGATCGTGCTCGGCACGCACGGACGGCGCGGCGTGGGCCGCGTACTCATGGGCAGCGATGCCGAGCAGATCGTCCGCCTGGCGCCGACGCCGGTGCTGCTGGTCCGGGACAACAACGCGGCACCAGCGGCGACGGCATCGTCGGTCGCGTAAACGCGACGAGAACATCGCGCCGTGGCGCTTCGTGCCTCCGGCGCGACTCTAGAGAAGCAGTCGACGCGATACCGCCGCTGCGCGTCCCACTTCACACATGCTCGCCCGCGCCGTCCACGTTCACCTGCAGCCACCACTCCAGCACCGCCAAGTGCCAGAGTTTGCTGCCCTGGATGCGGGTGAAGTGTGCCTCGGGGTCGGCCAGCATCGTGACGTCGAAGCGCCAGACCTGGTCGAGAAAGGTGTCTGCCTGCGGCTGAGACAGCGCGCGCGCCACCAGCTCGGCGGTGACGTCCGGCACGTGGAACGCCTGTGTGAACATCTCCAGGTACTCGGCATGGTCGCGGTCGACGTAGTGGCGGCGGAAGCGCTCCACCGCCGGGCCGGATTCGGCGTCCATCAACGGGTACCAGAAGTAGCCGCCGAACACCTCGTCGGCACCCTGGCCCGCCACCACCACCTTCACGTCCCTGGAGACACGCGCGGCAAGCAGGTAGAACGCGATGACGTCGTGGCTCATCGACGGTTCCGTCATCGCCGCCACCGCCTCGGGCAGGCGCGCCAGCACCTCGCTGTTCGGGATCAAGTGCTTGTGATGGTGGGTCTTGAAGTGACGCGCGATCAGGTCGGAGTACTCGAACTCGTCGGCCTTCTCGCTGCCCGCGCCCACGCCCTCGAAGCCGATCGAGAAGGTCTGCACGCTGGCGGCACGCGCGGCGTCCAGCTTGGCCTGCTGGGCCTGCTGGTCCTGCAAGTCGGTGCACGCCGCGGCAGTGTCGGGCCACTGCTGCAGCGCGCGTTCGGCCAGTGCGGCGGTGTCGCGTGTGTCGGCAGCGGGTGCGGTGAGTGCGCCGCGCATGGGCAGCGGCGCGCTGGCGTCACGTTCGCCCACCAGGTTGAGCAGCGTGCGCTGCAGCACCACGAGGCTGTTGCGCTCGCGCAGCGCGCGTTGCCGCAGGTCGGCCAACCGCACCTCGGTGCGCAGGGCGTCGACCTTGGCGGCCTTGCTTTCGGCCACCAGCGCCTGCACGCGCTGCAGCTGCGATTGCAGGGCTTCGCCAGACTGCGTTAGGGCGGCGATCAGGTTTTCCTGCGCCCGCGGCACTTGCCTTCCCAGGCCACTCCCGCTCTCGTCTGTCCGCCACTGCAATTTCCCGTTGCGGTGCGTTTCACGAAAAGCGCGGCGCGCACATCAAGGAAACGAATCCGGCGACCGAAGGATGCATGCCAGTGAACCGAAGGCGCATGCAATGTCGCGCCATGTCAATGTGTCAGGCCATGCACTGCCCAGGCTTCTGACTCACCTTCGAAGGCCTTCATTCAGGCTCGAATCATTCGAGTCCGGCGCGCCGCAGCCTAGCGCGCAGGGCACTGATCTCTTCCAGCAGGTCGAGCACCACGGCTGCGCCAGCAGTGCCGAGTGCGAGATCGGCGTTCAGGCGCAAGGCAGTGCGCGTCGTACGCAGCGAGGGCCCCGCAAAGGCCCATTGTTGCGGGGCGTCACCCGTGGGTTGCAGCACGCCTTCGTCGACCAGCGCCAGCACCTGGGCCGGGCTCGCGCCGGCGGCCTGGCACAGGCCACTCAGGCTGAAGACGATTGCTTCCTCGACGACGACGCCGTCGATCACATGGGTTGAGGTGTCGGCCATGGTCGTCATCCTTCCAGCGCTTCGCGCGGGTGATAGTCTGGAAACGCCGCCTGCAGCGAGGTGTAGGCCGCCTTCGCGGCATCGGAGTCCGCTCGCGGCAGCGTGAGGGTCAGCACCGCATACAGGTCACCCGGCTGTTTGCCGGGCAGGCCTCGACCCTTCAGGCGCAGCTTGCGGCCCTGGCTCGAGCCGGCGGGAATGGTGAGGAGCACGTCGCCTGCGGGTGTGGCCGCAGCGACACTGGCACCCAGCGCGGCCTCCCAGGGCGACACCGGCAGGTCGACATACACGTCGCGGCCATCGACACGAAATCGCGGGTGCGGCTTCAAGGTGATCTCCAGGTACAGGTCGCCCGCAGGCTCGCCACCGTGGCCTGGGCCGCCCTGGCCCGTCAGGCGCAAGTGCTGCCCCTCGCGCACGCCTGGAGGAATGTTGACCTCGAGCTGGCGGTCGTGCAGGGCGACGTGCCCCTGGGCATCGACCACCGGCACGCGCAGCGTGATCGTCCGGTGGGCACCGCGGTAGCTGTCCTCCAGGTCGATCATCACCTTGGCGTGGTGGTCGCGGCCGGGAGCCTGCCTGTGGCCGCCGGCAGCGGGCCGTGCGCTCGGCCCACCGCGCCCGAAGATCGACTCGAAGAAGGCACTGAAGTCTTCGGCACTGGGTTGTTGCTGCGCGCCGGGCCCGGCGCCGCCCCGCCCGCTGAATTCGAAGCCGCTGTCCCAACCCGGGGGTGGCTCGAACGCTTCGCCCCGGGCGTGGCGCTGGCTGATCTCGTCGTACGCGGCGCGGCGCTCGGGGTCGATCAGGGCTTCGTGGGCCTCGGCCACTTCCTTGAAGCGCGATTCGGCATCCGCTTCCTTGCTGACATCGGGGTGGAACTTGCGTGCCAGCTTGCGGTAGGCGCGCTTGATCTCGTCCTGGGTGGCGCTGCGCTCGACGCCGAGCGTGGCGTAGTAGTCCTTGAATTCCATGGTGTTCCCTCTGTACGGTGCCGTCAGGTTGATGCGGAGCTCGGCGCAGTCACCCCGCTGCGCCCATGCCGGGTCCACGCACGGTGAACCATCTTGCGAACTTCTCCCAACCACAAGACCAAGCTGGCCATGCCGATGCAGGCCAGCCATTGAATTGCATCCAGCGGCACGGTGCCGAAGGCGACGTTCAGGAGTGGGACATGGACCACCGCCACTTGCAACCCTGCCGACAGCGCCACCGCTCCCCACAGCCAGCGGTTGGCGAACAGACCGTGCCAGGCACTGGCCGACTCTGACCGGGCATTGAAGCAGTTGAAGAGCTGCGCCAGCACCAGCACCGTGAAGCCCGCCGTGCGCGCCAAGTCCAGGGTCTGGCTGCCCGCGATCAGGCCGCCGGGCAGGAACATGTCCATGGTGAGCAGGGTGACGGCGGCCATCACGAGGCCGGTAGCGAGCACGCCCGCCCACATGTGCCGATCGATCATCGGCTCACTCGGACGGCGCGGCGGCCGCGCCATCACGTCGTCGGCGATGGGGTCCATGCCCATCGCCAACGCAGGCCCCGCATCGGTGATCAGGTTGATCCACAGGATCTGCGTGGCCAGCAAGGGCAGCACCACGGCACCCGCTGCGCTGCCTGCGACCGCCCCGGCGCCGTCAAGACCGATCACGCTGGCACCCACCACGCCACCGAAGACCGTGAGCACCTCACCCAGGTTCGACGACAGCAGGTAGCGCAGGAACTTGCGTATGTTGTCGAGCACGCCGCGCCCTTCGCGCACGGCTTCGACGATGGTGGCGAAGTTGTCGTCGGCCAGGATCATGCGAGCCGCTTCCTTCGTCACCTCGGTGCCGGTCTGGCCCATCGCGATGCCGATGTCGGCGGCCTTCAGCGCCGGAGCGTCGTTGACCCCGTCGCCGGTCATGGCCACCACTTCGCCGCCGGCCTGCAGCGCGCGAACGATGCGCAACTTGTCCTTCGGGGCGACCCGCGCGAACACCGATGTCCGTTGCACGGCGGCAGCAAAGCCTTCGTTGTCCAGGGCGTCGAGTTGCAGCCCCGTCAGCACCGCGCCGCCAGCCGGCACCAAGCCCAGGTCGGTGGCAATGCGCAGCGCCGTGCGCGGGTGGTCGCCGGTGATCATGATCACGCGGATGCCGGCCTGGTGCGCCTGCGCGATGGCCACCGCGGCCTCGGCGCGTGACGGGTCGATGATGCCCACGGTGCCGGCGTAGACCAGGTCGTGTTCGAGCGCCGTGCCGCCGTTGCGGTCCTCGTTGGCGTCCAGCGACCTGTAGGCCACCGCCAGCGTGCGCAGCGCTGCATCAGCCAGGCCGTCCACGTCGGCCAGGAGGCGCTGGCGCTGGGCCTCGTCGAGTACCACAGTGGACTGGCCTACAAGGGCCCTTGTGCAGCGCGCGAGCACCGCCCCCGGCGCCCCCTTCGTGAAGATCGTGAGTGCGCCCTGCTGGTCCTGGTCGGCCTCGATGGTAGACATCATCTTGCGGACCGACGTGAACGGGATCTCGATCTGCCGCAGGTAACGCCGCTGGCGCTGTTCTGCGCCGCCCAGCTTGCGTTCGGCCACCAGGAAGGCTGCTTCGGTGGGGTCGCCCTGAATCTGCCAGGTTCCCGGCGATGCCTCGTGCAATTGGGCATTGCCAGCGAGGCTGCCGCCCACCAGCACGGCCGTGATCTCTTCGCGCAACGGCCCGTCCTGCAGCGTGGCGCCGGCCTGCTCGATGCTGCCATCCGGCGCATAACCGACGCCGGTGATGTCACCAGCACCCGAGGCGGTGATCACGCGCACGACGGTCATCTCGGCGCGTGTCAAGGTGCCGGTCTTGTCGGTGGCGATCACCGAGGCCGAGCCCAAAGTCTCCACCGAAGCCAGCTTCTTGACGATGGCCTTGCGCCGCGCCATGCGCTGCACGCCCAGGGCCAGCACTACGGACAGGATGGCGGGCAGCCCTTCAGGCACCACGGCCACGGCCAGCGACACGCCGAGCAGCAGCACACGGACGATCTCGGGCAGTGCCGTCACCTGGGTCGTAAGCAGGATCGTGCCCACCACCACGACGGCAATCACCACCGCCGCCACCGCCAGACCGCGCCCAAGGCGTGCCACCTCCCGTTGCAGCGGCGTTGGCATGTCGGCGGTGGCGTCGAGCATCGTCGCGATGACACCCACTTCGGACTGCATGCCGGTGGCCGTTACCACCGCACGGCCGCTGCCTTGCGCCACCGCCGTACCCTTGTAGACCATGTTCAGGCGGTCGCCCAGCGCCGTGGGTTTGGCCAGGGTGGCGGCGTCCTTCAGCACGGCCTCGCTCTCGCCGGTGAGCGAGGCTTCCAGCAGTTGCAGTGCCGAGGCTTGGAAGAGCCGTGCGTCGGCGCCCACAGCGTCACCTTCGGCCAGCACCAGCACATCGCCGCGCACCAGCTGGCTGCTCAGCACTTGTTGCAGCCGGCCGTCGCGCAGGGTGGACGAATTCGCTGCGGTCAGGCGCGCCAGCTCGGCCACCGCGTTCGCCGCCTTGCTCTCCTGCAACCAACCGATCAGCGCATTGAGCAGCACGACCACTGCGATGACGACAGCATCGATCGGCCAGCCGTGCCGGCCTTCGACCCACCAGGCCAGCAGCGCCACGGCCGCTGCGACGAGCAACAGGCCGACCAGCGGGTCCTGGAGCTGCGACAGCGCACGGCGCCAGGCGGTCCGCTGCGGTACCGGGCGAAGTTCGTTCGGGCCGTCACGGGTCAGGCGGCTGGCGGCTTCAGCGGCGGCCAGACCTTGCTGCAGGTCGGTGCCAAGCGCCGCAGCCACGGCCGCGGCGTCGGCCGTGGAGGGGTCGCCAACGGGCGCCGGGTCCACGGCCAGTGGGCCGGCCACCGCCGGTGGCTGCTGCGGTGCACCGATCAAGGGGCCGACCACCAGCTTCCGCCAAGGGGACGGGCCAGCAGCGCCCGGAGTCGGACAGCCGCAGCAGCTTTGAGGACCATCATGGAAGCCTCCCGCGCAACGTCAGGCGCAGCCCACGCGCTCCCAGCGACCTCGTCGAGTCGTACCGGTCGGTCGTCTTGTAGCCTTCGCCAGCTCGCTGGGCCAGTCGCACCGCCATCGCGCTTCATGGCATTGCTTCACTCAGGATGCGCCGGATTCTGAGCCGCACCGTGCGGTGGGGCAGAAGGCGTTCTTGGGCTCGTCACCGCGCAGGTACTGCGCCTCTTCTTCGTCGGTGGCCGGGCGTACCTCGACCAGCTGGGCCCGGTCGCCGTACAACTTGCGCAGTTCGGAGGACAACTGCGCACCTGCATCGATGCCGGGGCCAAAGGCCCTGAACCAGCGACGCGGTCGTCCTTCGTAGCGGAAGTCCACTACCCAGGTCGTCGAGGTCCTGAAGAATTCAGAAGGCATGGTCTCGTGCGCCGAGTGATCGATCGCGACTGACGATCTCGCCATCTCGAATCGCGACCAGCTCGCCGCAGGTCAAGGGCTCCCAAGGGTCGTCTGTGAGTGGGACGCTGGCCACCCAGACCACCGAGGCGCTGTCCGTTCTCACCGCTATGCCAGCGTCCTGATCGGCAGATGCATCGTTGGGCGGACATCGGCGCTGCCGAATCCAGAGGCCCGGCGGTTCGGCGTGGCCGTTGCGCTGCAGACGCCGATCGCCATGCGCGAACAGGGTATCGCCGTCGGCAGAGAGGAAGTTGGCCGGCCCGAGCGCGCGCAGCTCGGCGGCGAAGTCGGCCAGAACCAAGAGTCGGTCTTCCAAGGGCGGCGGCGCAACGTCCAGCCATAGCGCGGTCAGGCGGGTCAGCAGCACACAGAACGCCAGCGCGGAGTCGGTCTCGCCGACCGGTCGGCAGGCTCCGCGGTCGAGCGGGACCGCGCCTTCGAGACCAGGGAGGTCGCCGTTGTGGGCGAAGACATGCGCGCTGCCGCCCAACTGACGGACGAAGGGCTGGGTGTTGGCCAACGACACCCCGCCCTGGGTGGCATGGCGGATGTGCGAGATTGCCAATGCAGTCGCTGGTCCCTGCGTTTCCAGAAACCGCACCAACGGGCTGTCGGCGGCCGGGCGAGGCTCTCGGAACAGGGCGACATCATTGCCCGCATAAAACGCCACCCCCCAGCCATCGTGCGATCGACCGTGCAGGCCTCCATGTTCGGCAAGCGTGTGAAGCGAGAACGTCAGCCGCGCCGGCCGAGAACTCGACAGCGCCAGCAGTTCACACACACTGGTCTGCCCGGAGTGCTGCCAGTGATCGGTTTGGTTCCATGTTCGGTATGGGTGCAGCGCAACAGTGCCAGTCAGTGGGCGTGAGGATGCGGGTGAACGGCCGGCGTCGCATCTGTCGCCGCAGCACCGGAGGGTGCCAGCGTGGCGCAGGGCGGCGTGAACGGCACACGCACCACCTGGATCGTCACATGCTCGATCTCGAAGTGCTCATGCAATTCGTCAGTGGCGTGCTTCAGGAAGGCGTCGTCAGCGTGGCCCTGCGGCATCACCAAGTGCGCCGTCATCGCGATCTCCGACGTGCCCATCGCCCACACATGCAGGTCGTGCACGCGATCAACGCCCGGCAGCGATTCCAGCAGCGCCTGCACCGCCTTCAGGTCGACGCTGTCAGGAACGCCATCGAACAGCAGGTGCACCGATTGCTTGAACAGGCTCCAGGTGCCCACCACGATGACGGCGGCGATGATCAGGCTGACCACCGGGTCGAGCCAGGTCCAGCCGAACCACAGCGCCAGACCGCCGGCCACCACCACACCGGCCGAGACCAACGCGTCGGCGGCCATGTGCAGGAAGGCGCCGCGGATGTTCAGGTCTTCCTTGCTGCCGCGCATGAACAGCAGCGCGGTGGCGGTGTTGACCACGATGCCGATGCCGGCCACCACCATGATGGTCACGCCTTCGATGGCCTGCGGCGTCTGCAGCCGGTGGAAGGCCTCCCAGGCCAGCGAGCCCATCGCCGCCAGCAACAGCAGCGCGTTGATGAAGGCGGCCAGGATGCTGGCGCGCCTCCAGCCATAGGTGTGGCGCGCGTCGGGCCGCAGCTTGCCGGCCAGCGTGCCGCCCCAGGCCAGCACCAGGCCGATCACGTCGCTGAGGTTGTGGCCGGCGTCGGCCAGCAGCGCCAGCGAGTCGACTTTCCAGCCGTAGAAGGCCTCGATGGCGACGAAAGCAATGTTCAGCGCGATGCCGATGCCGAAGGCCGCGTTGAAGTTCGCGGGGGCGTGGCTGTGGTCGTGGCCTGCGCTCATGGGGATGGGGTCTTTCGGTGCAGCACGCCGGTCAGTTCGGTACCGGGTGCCACAGTGTTGAAGACGGTGCCGTACTTGCGCACGTTCTCGTGCAGCAGGACCAGCCGCCGGTCAGGTTCGTCGGTGTCGACGATGATTTGATAGCTGATGGATTCCAGCCGCGGCGGCACGTCCTGGCGCACGCCGTGAACCCGCACCTCGACGCCCCGCAGCTGGAACTTGAGGATCGGCGTCACGCGCTCGATGCCCTTGATCATGCAGGCCGACAGCGCCGCCAGCAGCAGCTCGGCCGGGTTGAAGGCCTGCGGGTTGCCGGCCATGTCGGTGTCCAGCGGGATCGTGGCCTGCTTGCAGCGCGCCTCGCTGGCGCGTGCGCTCAGGCGCACCGACACCACGTCGAAGTTCATCTTGGCTGGTGTCTCGCTGCTCATCGGGGTCGCCTCATGCCGGGTTGGATTCAATCGAGCATACCCAGGCCTTGCAGCACCCACCACAACCCGGCCACCGCCAGCAGCGCAGCGAAGCTTCGGCGCCCCGGCAGCCAGCCTTGCACGGCATCAAAACGGCGCACCATCGCCGTGGCCGCGCCGGGCATGGCGCCTGCCACCAACAAGAGCGCGCTGTGCCCGATGCCGTAGGCCAGTAGCAGGGCCGCCCCCCACCACATCGACGCGCCGAAGGCGGTGCCCGACCCTGCCAGCGCCAGGGCGGCCGCCAGCGCGGGCGTGGCGCAGGGGCTCATCACCGTGCCGATGAGCGCACCCAGCACCAGCGCGCCCGCGAGACCCGAGCGTGCCAGCCGCTGTTCCAGTGCCTGCGGCAACCGGAAGCCGCAGGAAACGGCCTGCGCGCGCCACAACCAGACGGCCGCGGCCATCACCAGCGCGCCCACCGCCACCGACCTGGGGCCGGGCAAGGCGCCCAGCAGCAGACCGAGCCGGGCGGCCAGCAGGCCCATCGCCAGCAGCGCGCCATTCATGCCGGCCACGAAGGCCAACGCCAGCGCCCAGGCGCGCCGCGGCGAGACCGCCTGGCCACCGACGTACCCCACGGCCACCGGCACCGCGGCCAGCACGCAGGGCGAGGCCGAGGTCAGCAAGCCGCCGACGAACGCGGCCGTGAGACCTTCGGCGCCGGTCACCGTGCGCCCCCTTCCAGCCGCGCCAGGATCGCCGGTGCCGAGATAGTGCCCACGTTGCGGCCGGTCTCGCGGCCCTGAGCGTCGAAGAACACCTGCGTCGGCATCAGCTGGATCTTGTAGGCGCGGATGTAATCGGTGTTCTTGATCAGGTCGATATCGACCACCGCAATCCGGTGGCCGTACTCGCGTGCCAGTTGCGCCAGGATCGGCTTCATCTCGCGACAGGAAGCGCAGGCACTGGCGCCGAACTCGACCACCGTGGGCTTGCCGGCGCGCAGCGCCTGCTGCACCGCATCTGGGACCGGCGTCTGCGCGGCCGAGGGCTGGGGCTGGCTCTGCCCCTGGAGCAGATAGATCGCCGCGCCCAGCCCCACGGCGGCCAAGCCGGCGGAGATCAGGCCCGCGTGCCGCATGCCATCTCCCAGGGCTGCCCGTTCAGCAGCACGTGCTGCCGGAGGCCGGTGACGGAGTGCAGCACGAGCTGGCTGGGGCCGACGCGGCGCTGCCGCCGCAGCACCCCGACGTTGCTGGCTCGGCCACAGGTGCCGCCCCCTTGATCGGGAAGCCTTTGCGCGCCCACTTGAAGAGGCCACCTTCCATGTTGGCCACCCGCGTGTAGCCCTGGTACATCAGGAAGTAGGTCGCCTTCAAGCTGCGCTCGCCCACCTGGCAGACCATCACCAGCTCACGGTCGCGCGGCAGCTCGCCGAAGCGCTCTTGCAACTCGGACAGCGGCATGAGCAAGACACCGGGCACATCGAAGGCCACCTGAGCCACCTCGCCCAGTTCTCGCACATCGACCATCAAGGCGCCCTCGGCCAGCAGTCGGCGCGTGGTGGTGGGGCAGACCTCGCGGGCAGACGGCAATTCAACGGGTGCGTTCATCGTGTGCTCCTCAAGCGGTCAGCCATTTTTCGATCTTGTCGCGGCTGGGCACGCCGCCGGCATGCACCACCTTGCCGTCGATGACGACGCCGGGGGTGCTCATCACGCCGTAGCCCATGATGTCGCGCAGTTCCTCGACCTTCTCCAGCGTCACCGCCACGCCCTTGGCCTTGGCGATCTGGTCGATGAGGGCGATGGTCGCCTTGCAGTTGGCACAGCCGGTGCCCAGTACCTTGATGTCCATGAGATCTCCTAGTGAGGTTGAAAGAATCAGGCGACCGAAGCGGCCATCTCGAACAGCAGCGCGTGCATGCGTTGCCGCTCCGCAGGCGTCGGCCAGCCGGTATCGGCCGGTGCGGCCACCGTCTCGACTCGGCCTTGCGCATCGACTTGCACCACGCTGTAGGTCTCGTTGACCACGGTCTTCGGTTCGCCGCCGTGCAGGCGCACATACCAGTCCGCCAGACGCAGGGTCTGGCCGGCGAGCATCGGTGCGGTGGCCTCGTGGCGGGCGAGTGCCACGTACAGCGCGTGCGGAACGGCGTGGACGCCGCCGGCCTCGTCGAGTAGGAACACGTACGACGCATGTTCGCCGTCGACGTGGCGCAACGTGCGCCCGGACGCGTCGACCGTGCTGTACACCGGTGCGAAGCCACCGCCGGGCGTGCGGAAATTGGTCGTCTGGCCCTGGTAAAGTCGGGCCGCCACCCACTGCACCTCGCCGCCGTAGGCGTAGGCGCGCAGGTCGAACTTCATCGCCTGGGCCTTGTCGTCGCCTTCGATCAGGCGCTCTCCTGGCGGCACGATGGCCTGCGCCACGTAGTCACCGGCCAGGATCTCGTCCCAGACACGCTTGGTCAGCTTGTCGCCGCGGTAGGCGGCGCGGCTGCCGAAGCCGGCCACCGGCTTGAAGAACAGGCCACGGCGCGCCGCCCACAGGCGCTCGGCATCAGCGGCATTCACGAGCTCAGTGTGCGGGACGTTGGCCAGCAGGATCTGCCGCGTCGCCTCGGGAACGCCCAGCGCCTGCAGCCGCGCGGCATCGCTGAACAGGGCGAGATGCCGTTTGTCGGCATACAGTGCGTGGGCCAGCGGATGCGGGGTCAGCACCACGCCGCGCTGCTCGTAGGCCTCGCGCAGCACGGCGCTGGCGGGCTGCTCGAGGTAGAAGTCGGTGAGCCGGTTGTAGACCAGGTCGATGGCCAGGTCGCCATGCCAGAGCAAGCCGTCGCGCCACTGCAGCTCCGCCGGGTCGGCGATGACCGCGCGCAGGCCATGGCGCTCGAACAGTCTCTGGAACAGCAGGAACTCCGGGTACAGGTACTGCTGCTCGGGCGCCTCGTCGACGATGGCGATGCTGTGCAGCGGGCGCGTGTGCCCGGCCAGGCGCCATTCGCGGTGGAACATGTCGACCAGCCGCTGCTCGAAGCGCGCCACATCGGCCCGCGTGGGCACCATGGCGTCCATCGCGGCGCAGCAACTGCGCTGTGCCCGTGCCAGCACCGCGTTGAGCATGGCGCCGCCGGCGTTGGTGTTGATCTCGATGAGCCCCAGGCGCCCGTGGTCGAGATGGAAGTCGTAGCCGAAGAACACGCCCTGCGCCCCGGCTGGGTCCACGCGCGCGATCGCCGGCGCGCCGGCCAGCGCCTGCTCACGGAAGGCCGACAGCGCCACCACCGATTCGACCGCCCGCACCACCTGTGCCATGCGCTGCATCTGCGACGCGGCCACGAACACCGGCTGTGCCGCGAAGACGGACGGGCAACGCTCCCGGACCATCGCCGACAGCCCCGGCTGGCCCAACTCGGCATCGAGCGCGAGCGCCAGCGCTTCGCGGTCGAGGCTGAAGCAGAAGCAGTCGCGATTGAGCTGCTCGATCGGCGAGGCGGGCGTGTCGGCTGCGATCACGGCAAGGTCAGAACGTGATGACGGTGGCACGTTCGGCCGCAAAGCGCGGAAACGCCAAGGCCGCGGATTCGAGGGCCAGGCCGCGCGCGCGGAAGGCCGCCTCGGCACCCGCCTGCTGCGCCAGGCCGATGCAGGTGGTGACGCGAACGCCCAGCTTGACCAGGCCGTCGATGCGGGTGTTGAACTCGGCGCGGTCGGTGGCCGAGAGCGCACCCTCGGCCGGCCCGAAGACGTAGACCTCGAACGCAGGACGGTCCGCACCGCCGGCCTGCTGCATGCGTTCGGCCAGTGCCGGGACGGTGGACAGCGCGGCGGGGTCGTTGCGGAAGAGGTGCAGGACAAGCTTGGACATGGTGACGCTCCAGTTCAGATGGGTTCGGCAGGCGACAGAAGGTTACTGCGGCGCCCCGACGAGGCCAGTGGTGAGCTTGCGCGCCACCGGGGCCAGAAAGAAGATCACCGGCACGCCGACCACATAGGCGATGGCGAAGGCCTTCATCCAGGTGCGCGCGAAGTCGGGCGAGAAGCCGACGTTGACTGCCGTGATGACGAAGGTCATCAGGAAGATCATCATCGCGCCCATCACGAGCGAGAAGACGAGGTGGAATTTCTTCTGCGGGTTCACGGTGTGTCCTTTGGAAATGGCGGTGGCGATCACTCGCGCTCGATCTCGAGGTAGGTGCGACTCGCGTTGCCCGGTATCAGTTCGGCAGCATTGAGAAGCCGCATGAAGGGTCGGGCATCGAAAGACTTCACGGCAGCGCTGACATCGACGCCGTCATCCACCGCTTTCTTCATGTGCGCGCGCAGCGCCAGCAGGTAGGCCTGGGTGTCGGCCTTGGCCTTGGCGACCGTGGTGACGCTGCCGTGGCCTGGCACCAGCACCTGCGGGTTCAAGGGCTCGATGACGGCAAACGTGTCGAGCCAGCGCTTGGTGTGGCTGACCGGCAGCACGCCCAGCATGCGGTCGACGTAGACCACGTCGCCGGTGAACAGCACGTTCTTCTGCGGCAGCCACACCATGGTGTCGCCCGGCGTGTGCGCGCCGCCGCGGTGCTTGAATTCGAAGACCGTGCCACCGAGCTCGAGTCGCACGTCCGTGCCTTCGAGCAGGCGCGTGGGCAGCGTCGGCACCGTGCCGTCCGCCTTGGCGCCCAGGGTGGCCAACAGACCCTGCAGGTGGTCGTTGCCGCGGTTGCGCATGTCGGTCACGGCATTGACGTGGGCAATCAGTTCTGCGCCCTGGGCTTGAAAGTAGCCGTTGCCCAGCCAGCGGTGGTCCTGGCCGCCGGTGTTGATCACCCATCGGATCGGCTGCGCGCTGACCTTGGCGGCGGCATCGCGGATCTGGCGCGCGCTCTGCGCGGTGGCGCCGCTGTCGATCAGCACCGCGCCGGCCGGCGTCACCACCAGGCCGATGTTGGCGTTCAGGCCTTCGTTGTCGGCGCTGCGGGCGCTGGTGTCGCCCACATGGGCGTAGACGCCCTCGGCGACACGCTGGAAATCGACCGTGAGCGCCTGGGCCAGGCCGGCCATCACGGCAAGCGCGCCGGGCACCACCAAACGCGCCACGCGTGAGGCGTTCAGCTGCAGCACGCCGAGCCTCCGACGGCGCTGTCCTTCAGGCCCAGCGCCTTGAAGATCCGGGCCGCCGGGCAGAAGCCGGTGAAGCCCATCTGGAACAGGTTGGCCCCGACGAAGGCGGTGAACCACAGCCAGCTCAGGTGCGACAGGTCGATCTGGCCCGCGAAGTGGGCTAGCGCGAGGCTGAGCATGATCATGAAGCCGGCGAAGATGCTGACGGCGCGGTTGACGGTCATGGAAGTCTCCAGGAGTTGAAGTTCTCGGGATGGCTTGGACGGGGCGCGGTCACAGCACCGCGTTGAACACGAAGCCCACGATCAGGATGCCGGTGGCCACGACGCCGGCGAAGGTGGCGATCAGGCGCACCTTGAGCACCTTGCGCAGGATGATCATCTCGGGCAGCGAGAGCGCGATCACGCTCATCATGAAAGCCAGCACGGTGCCCAGCGCCGCGCCCTTGGCCAGCAGCGCCTGCACGATGGGGATGACGCCTGCGGCGTTGGTGTACATCGGCACGCCGATGACCACCGCCAGAGGCAGCGACCACCAAGGTGCGTCCTTGCCCATGATTGAGGCCATGAAGTCCTCGGGCACCCAGCCGTGGATGGCCGCGCCGAGGCTGATACCCACCAGGATGTAGGGCCAGACCTTGCCGACGATTTCGCGGACGCTGGCAAAGCCGGCGGCGATGCGCTCGGACAGACTGAGCCCAGCGTCGCCAGCGGCGGCCGTCACCTTGGGCATGTCACGCACCCAGTCTTCCAGGTGCGCTTCCATCTTCAGCCGGCCGATCACCCAGCCGGCGACGATGGCGATCGTCAGCCCGAGGCCCAGGTAGAGCGCGGCGATCTTCCAGCCGAACAGGCCGAACAGCAGCACCAGCGCCACCTCATTGACCATGGGCGCGGAGATCAGGAACGAGAAGGTCACGCCCAGCGGCACACCGGCCTGCACGAAGCCGATGAACAGCGGCACCGCCGAGCACGAGCAGAACGGTGTCACGATGCCCAGGCTGGCCGCCATGACGTTGGCCACGCCCTCGGTCTTGCCGGCCAGCAGCGCGCGGGTGCGTTCGGGCGTGAAGTAGGAATTGATCATCCCCATCACGAACACCACTGCGGTGAGCAGCAGCAGCACCTTGGGTGTGTCGTACAGGAAGAACTGCAGCGCGCCGCCCAAGTGGCTGGCGCGGTCCACCGGCAACGCCGCCACCAGCGCTTCGGAGGCGGGGGCGAGGGACTGGTACAGCAACCACCATGCCACTGCCGCCACGAGCAAAAAACCCCGCGGGTACTGGTGGGGCAGCTGTAGCGTGCGCTGGGACAGGGTCATTTCGGACATTTCTTCACCTCTGCTCAAGGAGACGAAGAAGCCCGGAAAAGGATGCAGACTTTTTTTCGGGCCGCGGCCCTGCGGATCACAGAAAGCGCGCGATCTGCTCGATGTCTTCCGGGAACAGCTGACCG
>Ga0315286_10000076_pt1 | contig 64352 bp, 72 predicted proteins | sample YL17G10_0_MG_FD_205038 | JGI IMG/M metagenome (GOLD analysis project Ga0315286, IMG submission 205038) | Sediment microbial communities from Yellowstone Lake, YNP, Wyoming, USA - YL17G10_0 | ecosystem: Environmental > Aquatic > Freshwater > Lake > Sediment | place: USA: Wyoming | collected...
TCAAAAGCGGCTTGTTTATTTTCGACAAACCCCTGAACATCTTTATTGATGGCAATTTCTTTAGTTGATGCCTCGCCAAGCATTGAAAAGATTAACTCTAAATCGGTCATGTGATCCCGCAAGTTTTCCCGCTTGAGTCCTTTGTGTTTCTTATAAGCGGATGGGGTCATGTCGAACGTTGCTTTCGAAATTTCAGCGGTTAATATTTCGTATTCTTTTTGCTCCTTTATGCCACGCTTCTGCCACTGGTCAGTCAACTCCTCACGAATAGCGATTCCGCGCATCCGCTTCTCAATCCAATCATCGCTATAACCTTTTGCCTTATATAAAGCCCTTGTCCTTTTTGTCGCAAGTTCAGGATTCTCAATCTCTTGAATCCGCTCATAACCAACCCGAGCCAGCCAACGCTTAAATGGCTCGGCTTTCGGGGATGGAATAGACTGGATAATACGAAAAATGCCTTCCGTATTAGCGCAATTAAGCTTTTGATCTCCCCCAGATGTCTTGACAGAAAGGGGGGTGACAATTTGTCCCCACCCTTTGCTAAGTTCATTGTCACGCTTACGCATCTTCTTGATATAGTCCTGAACATTAGGCGAGTCGGTAAGCGCTAATACGACATCATTAACCACAAACCACCACTCATTGTTATGAATGGTTTTTCTGATCTCTCGTTTCCGGAAAATCGCTATTTTAGTTGTGGTTATTTTTCTGTTCATGTTTCCTCATTTCGGCTCATGGCGACCCTGGCTTATTACGCCTGCCAGGGTTCGCCTGAGCGTCAATAAAAACGGAGAGGGAGGGAGTCGAACCCTCGAACCCTTACGGGTTACGTGTACTCCAGACACGCGCGCTCGGCCTCTACGCGACCTCTCCTAAAATTTCCCGCTATTACATGTCCAAAATTCATCCCGCCGAATATGCCGGAATTATCAACTGCTTTACGCATACTCCTATAGCTTAACTATTATTTTTCATTAATTATTTTCTGCAAATAATTAATGGGAACAGCAAAATTTAAATTCTGAGTCATGAAGAATGAAGCCAGTGTAGTAATACCGATAGCTTCTCCGTATTCATTGAGCACCGGCCCTCCGCTTGAGCCCATAGAAACAGGGGCGGTCATCTGAATAATCTTCATATTGCCTTTTTCGCGGATGGCGCTAATAATCCCGTTTGAAACCGAGCGCTCAAAGCCTGCGGGATTGCTCAAAACAATCACAAACTGGCCATTTACCAATGCATCGGAATCACCTATAGATAAAAATGGCAAATTCTCTGCATTGACCTTTAATATGGCTATATCTAAACTCGGAACGCCGTTAATAAGATAGACTTCTTTAAATACCTTTTCGCCAATTTTCACTTCGGCTTGATATGCTGATTCCATTACATGAAAATTAGTAGCGATAACACCGTCCCCTGAAATTATAAAACCGGTCCCCTGGCCTATTTCTTTATCATCCTTATCTTTTACTTTTATAGAAACCACTGCGGGAGAACAACGTAAGGCTATCTCAGATATTGCCAATTTAACACTCTGCTCTTTAGGAAAACTCCTGAGCCTCAAACCTGTAAGGACGCTTTTATCAACTTTCTTGAGGAATATTTTTCTCTTGGGGCTAGTAATTATCTCTACAATATTATCAAAGGCCGGCCTTTTCAAGAGACTTTCATATTTTTTATTGTAATATACCTGGGTGATGATGAAATATAAGCTAAAACTTACCGTAAGTATTATTTTCGTAATTCTTTTAAATTGAGTACCCGACCATAAAAATACCAAACCCAAAGGCGGCAGCAATAAGAGCATAAAAAATACAAAACGCTTCCTTAGATACCACTTCACTTTATACTCATCTTTTAAAAAATTTGATAAAAAAACTAAAATCAGCCAGGACAGAAAAAGAAAAAGATGAAATCTCAACACCTTTATAATATCCATCTTTTTGAACATTTTTTCGATTAAAAGAGTATCAATGAATATAAAAAATAAAATACCCAAGATAAACGGATGCTGCTTTAAATTTACTTTAAACCAAAGCCCTATCTTCCTTTGATTTAATCTTTTAATTTTTCTCTTAGAAATCGCAAGGTATCGTTTAAATTTTATTTTTTTCTTAGATTTTCTCATCGTAAAATTTTCACATCAAATTAATATGACGGTTACATTTTTTAAATCACCATCTGCGCTTAAACCTAAGCGATGCGGCGCTTATCTTTCTTGAATTCCTCCAAGAGCATATTGATCTTCTTGATAAGGCTGCGTAACTCATCTTTATCGCGAACCTTCAGCCGCAGCGAGTAATCACCGGCGAGTATTTTATCAATCTCCCTTTCTAATCTGGGGACCGGGCCGACGATACGGTTAGAATAAATAAGAACTATCCTTAATATAATAAACAAAGTCACCGGCAGGCTGATGGCCACGGCGATATTAACCTTTCTCATCGCCGGCAACAACATTGCGATAACCCCCTCGGGTATCAATATCTGGCTTAAAACCGCATAATACATAAGATAGTACAACCCTGCCAACGCCATGATTAAAGGTATGGCTGCCAACGCCATATAGCGTAGCTGCGTATCGTTCTTTACTAGATATCGCCTTCTTCTTATGTTTCTCATCTCACTTGAGCCTCCTTTTTATACCTAACTCGGTTCCTATCGCAATTTCGTCAAAAAGGGATTCAGCCTCTGTCTGGGAGTTATCTGCGTCGCACATTATGGCTACCGCCCCTGCCTTCATCCTGGGCTTTTCTCCAAAGGCCTTTATATAATCCTCATAGATATTACGGCTTTCGCCTACCCAGTCTTTGTCCGATAATTTGCCGCTCCTTGCCACTATTAGTTTCACGTTATTGGCCGCGGGGTTTTTAATTACCGTATCCACGGGAAGATCCTCTGACCACACGTATTCAATGAATCGGGAAGACGAGAAACTCAAGGAAGGAAAAATCACATATAACCTTGCCGCGTAATCGTCCTTATCCTTCTCCTCGCGCACGGCTGACAAATCCGGAAATTTAACCGCTATCCACCTCCAGGTCATCAGCGGATATTCGTCTAATCTAAAATTTATCCTGTAATATAACGCTGAGCAGGTCTTATTGCTTATCGCCCTGATAAAACCTTGACCAGCCATTTTTATAGGTAGGTAGTTCACTTCTCCCTTGAGAAGCATCTTATGCCAGTTGGCAAGCGGCTTTTCCTCGTCAAAAGTGAACTCTTTCAAATAAACAATGCCGGAATAAACGCTAAGGGCTAAACAAAAAATCGCAATCGCAACCAGAATACAAATCTTTTGCGTTTTCATCTTCCATCACCAGTCGTTTCTATGAAACCCTGCCATCTCTTAGTAGTCAAAGGCGAAGTAGAGCGGAGAGTGGAGGATTCGAACCTCCGGTCACCTTACGGCAACTCACGCTTTCGAGGCGTGCGCTTTTAACCACTCAGCCAACTCTCCCGTCATTCTAGGAAATCAAAACGGTAGGGGAGAGATTCGAACTCTCGGTGGAGAGAAATCCCCACAACAGTTTTCAAGACTGCCGCTTTCAACCGCTCAGCCACCCTACCTAAATTTATCAGGCCGGTTCCCCGCCCTACTATCTCTCTTCAGGGCGGGGACTCCCGAACCAAACCCTAAATTTCCAGCTATTACATATCTAAAATTTATCCCGATAAATTGCTTGGGTTTATTTATTTAAGAACAGTTGTTTAAATACAACATAGAATATATCTTTGGCCATCTGGAAGGAATTATTGAAGAAATTAACAAAAGAAAATTTATCAAACACAAGATTTAAACAAAAGGTAAGCAATAACACGTTAATAATATAAACGAAGGAAAAGCCAAATATATAGTTTCCTTTTAAGAAATCATTTTTCCGGGAACGTATGGACTTGGCGCTAAACACAAGATGTAACCCCATGCTGAATCCAAAGAGAAAAATAAAATAATTAGTTGGCGCCGAAGACTTTCCGCAAAAGGCGGATGCGCCTCCGGCGGAAAAGACAAAAGACAATATCCCGTATACAATAAATAAAACTATAGTATAAATTGGCAAAAGATACGGCGCAACCCTTACGAGGGGCTTAAAAAAGCTAAAAACTAACTCCAGTAATTTCTGGCCCTTGGTATAAATTATTACCGGCTCCCAAATAAATAAATAAATAAACAGGAAGGTAATTATCCCTGACCAGAAATAATTTTGTAATGGCCTTTCGATGAGGGTGAATTCATTGATAAACGAAACGGAGGATGTATAAACAAAAGGCAAAAGACAAACCCCTAAAATAAACTTAATAATACCAAAGGCCTTATTAGAAAGGCCGGCTCTTATACTCGAAATGCCGGAGGGCTCAGGCAAAATTTTATCTTCTATATTAGGAAATTCTTTCTTTCCCATCGAAATATGGCCTTAAGACTTCCGGTATCACTACCGAACCGTCTTTTTGCTGATAATTCTCTAATATGGCAATTACGGTCCTGGCCAAAGCAACCCCTGAACCGTTTAAGGTGTGCACATATTCTGTTGCCCGTTTGCCCGTTTGCCCGTTTGCCCGTTTAAATTTTATATTCGCGCGCCGGGCTTGAAAACTTTCAAAATTTGAGCAGCTGGAAACCTCAAGCCACGTATCTATGCCCGGGGCATAGGCTTCTAAGTCATAACATTTACTGGCCGCAAAACTTAAGTCTTGCGTGGATAATACCGCAACCCTATAGGTGAGGCCTAACAATTGCAAAACTTCCTCGGCATTACCGACTAATTTTTCCAATTCTTCATAAGAGGTTTCGGGCCTTACAAATTTAACCATTTCTACCTTGTCAAACTGATGGACGCGAATTAACCCCTTGGTATCTTTACCATAAGAACCTGCCTCTCTTCTAAAGCAAGCAGTATAAGCAGTATAATAAATCGGTAAATCTTCCTCATTTAATATTTCATCGCGGAAGATATTGGTTAGCGGAACCTCTGCGGTGGGGATAAGAAATAAATCATCGTCTTTTAAGCGATACATATCCTCTTCTAATTTTGGCAACTGGCCCGTCCCGGTCATTGAGGCGCGGTTTACCAAAAAGGGCGGAAAGACCTCGGTATAGCCATGCTTTTGGGTATGTAAATCCAGCATAAAGTTTATCAGCGCGCGTTCCAACTTTGCGCCCAAACCTTTATAAAGCACAAAATTTGAGCCGGTAATCTTTGCTGCCCGGGAAAAATCAATAATATCTAAATGTTGGCTAAGCTCTATATGGGTAACCGGCTTGAAATCAAATACCGCAGGCTTACCCCAAGTACGCACTGTCTCTTTTTTTGTAACATCGCCAACCGGAATAGAAGAATGTGGTATATTAGGAATAACTAATAATACTTTATCTAATTCAGCATCGGCTTCTCTTAGTGTATCTTCTAAGGCATCTATCTTGCCGGCAATTATCTTCATGGGGGCAATTTTAGCTTTTGCATCTTGCTTTACCTTTAATAATGCGCTTATCTCATCATTGGCCTTGTTCTTTTCTGAACGTAAGGCCTCCAGTTCAATTAAGGTTTTGCGCCGAGTGTCATCGAGCTTAATGAAACTATCTAAATCTAAATTTAGCCGCCGATCTTGGATAGACTTTTTTACCAATTCTAAATTTTCCCGAATGAATTTTATATCTAACATATCTTTTGGCGTATCTCCCGGTTTTCCCTAATTTCGCTCGATAGGGACAGTCCCCTTCGGGGACAGTCCCTACTGCAGCGCTTATTTAGCTAACCCTTAATTACTCCTAATGGTTTCATCCGACAGACGCGCTTGGAAATCCCGGCATTATGTACCACATCCACTACCTCATTTACATCTTTATAAGCCTGGGGCGCTTCTTCGACAATGGTGCCGCGGCCCGAGGCTTTAACCATTATACCCTTAGACTCCAAATCTTTCAATAACATATCTAGGTTGATAGATTTAGCGGCCGCAGTGCGGGACATTACGCGGCCGGCACCGTGACAGGTCGAGCCAAATGTCTCTTCCATTGCCTTTTGCGTCCCGACGAGCAAATAAGAATTCCTGCCCATATCTCCGGGAATAATTACCGGCTGGCCGCTTTTTTTATATCTCTCGGGTAAAGCCGGATGCCCTGGCCCAAAGGCGCGGGTGGCACCTTTTCTATGCACACATAAGGCCTTTTCCTTGCCATCAACTATATGTTTTTCTATTTTGGCGATATTATGGGCCACATCATAAATTAAATTCATTCCCATCTTCTGCCAAGACATAGCAAAGACTTTTTCAAAAACCTTGCGCGTAAGATACATCAGGCACTGCCGATTTGCCCAGGCATAGTTGGCGGCACATTTCATTGCGCCTAAATAAGCTTTTCCTTCTTGAGAATTAACCGGCGCACAGGCGAGTTGCCGGTCAGGAACATTGATATTGTATTTTTGTAAACAATGAATCATGCTCCTGGTATAATCATCGCAAACCTGATAGCCTAAACCCCGTGAGCCGGAATGAATCATTATAGTTATCTGGCCTAAGTCCAGCCCAAAGGCATCGCAAGTATCTCTATTATAAAGCTGGTCAATAACCTGTATTTCCAAAAAGTGATTTCCTGAACCTAAAGTTCCGGATTGCGCCTTACCTCTCTCATAAGCCCTATCCGAGACTACTAATGGATCCGCGCCCTGCATAGCGCCATATTCTTCAGTACACTCCAAATCCTCCTGCGTGCCGTAACCTTTTTCCACTGCCCATTTTGCGCCTTTAACTAAAATTTCTCTTTCTTCTTTTGCGCTTACCCTGATATCGCCTTTTGAACCTAAGCCTGCCGGAATATCCGAAAATAATACATAAACCAAATCCTTGATTTTATTTTTTATCTCATCGTATTGGAAATTAGTTTTCAGCATCCGCACGCCGCAATTTATGTCAAAACCTACTCCTCCGGGAGAAATCACGCCGCCATTTTCAATATCCGTTGCAGCAACTCCGCCGATACTAAAGCCGTAGCCCCAGTGAATATCCGGCATGGCCAAAGAGGCATGGACAATGCCCGGTAAAAACGCCACATTAGCTACCTGTTCTAATGCTTTATCCTGATAAATATCCTTTAGCAGTTTCTCATCAGCATAAATAATTCCCGGCACGCGCATCCCAGGTTTATAAGACTTAGGTATACGCCAACGGTAATTATCAATTTTTTCTAAGGGAACATCGGACATTTAATATAATCCCCAAAAGTCCCGCCTCGTATACTGCTCCAAAATTCTCTTCGTTCCCCTTCGGGGACTTCGTAATTTTGGAGCACTCGGCGGGATTAATTCGGCCAAACCCCGCTTCTTGCCCCGCACAATGCGGGGCAGCGGGGTGGCCTCATTAAACATCAAAAATCACCTCTGCCTGCCAGCCGGATTTGGCTTTCTCTATCTTTAATTGATGATAGGTAGCGGCTTTGATTTCGGTGTTTACTCTATAATTTTTAATGCTTTCGCCTATCAGCGCAGCTTGCAAATTATTTTTGTCTAATTTGCTGATTGCAAAATCTACAAAGATTAACCCTTTCGTAGCAGACAAAGAAAGTAATTCGTTTAACCAATTTACAAAAAGTTCTTCTAAATCATCCGCCCTCTGTTTAATGGTAATCTCTTTGAACCTTGAACCTTGCCTGCCTGCCGGACAGACAGGAACCTTGAACCTTGAACCTCTTTCCGCAATAATATCAAACATCGCCAATGCCGCGTTTTTAAATAATCCCTTTAAGTCTTTACCCTTGACGCGGATGCCGATGTCGGCGGTATGTTCAATAAATTCGTAGTTTTCCACTAAATAAAAATGGGCCATGTAGGAGTCGAACCTACGACCTTTTCCTTAAGAGGGAATTGCTCCGCCAATTGAGCTAATGGCCCAAAGAGTTAATATTCTATGATACTATTTTAAAGTGTTCTTGGCAAGACAAAAAATTGGCTAATATCAGACGTAAGAAGTGGCAAAATCTAACGGGGATTTTTTACAAACAAAAAGGGCTGAAACGTTTTAAGTCCAGCCCCCCGTAGTAGTTAAATATAAGCAAATCCTTTACTTTTTACATTTATTACAACAGGTGTCATGCATACACTTAACAAAAGTTTTAACGAACGCAAAGATAATGATCAACAACGCCAACTGTCCAAATAACCCCCAGATCATACACACCTCCTCTTTTCCTACCTTCCCGCCCAATCTATTTTCTTGAAGGCGGGATCCCGATCCGTCTCATTAATATTCTTATCGGGAAAACTGCTTCCTCCTTCGGCGGACTAAAAAGAGCCTTCACTTTGGGGCGGGTGAGTATTCCAGATTCCAAGGACAGTTACCTTATTTATTCTTTCTTATCGGTTTTGCAACAAGATTTACAGAACTTCTTACACAATAATAAACCAACTACCAATACTATTATAACTACTAGGGCTATTTTCATTTCTCCTCCTTTTGCCTCAATTATACCACTCCACTTTCAAAATGGTAAGCAATTTAGTGAGCGGGTCTAAAAATTACGAAAACCTGAGTTTTGAGCAACCCCCTAATAGACGCAGGAAGTGGGAAATCTAACTAGCTATTTTACAAACAGAAAGGGCTGAACGGTTAAGTCCAGCCCTGCGGGAGTGGCTCCACTTCCTCAACGAGTTTCGCAACTGGTTATACACCGAAAAACCAGTAAAACCATCGCAAGAGATAATCTCTATTCTTGTTTAAACTGCCTACCGGTAGCCCAAGCTTGACCAATTTTCTCACCGACTAACCAATAATTATTATCGGGCATCGTAAGGATAAGTGGCTTAATTTTCTGAATATCGGGGTTACCTTGAGTAAGATATTTATCTTCGGAATATGCTGAAATCATTTCCCCTATGAATAAAGTATTTACCTGCATATCTACGGTGTTTATAACTTTGCACTCTATGCTGAGAGGACATTGTTTGATCATAGGGGCAGTTTTCAAATCCCCGTAAAAAACTTCAAATAATTTTGATTTATCCGTTGTCTTGCCGGATACAATCCCACAGTAATCAGTCTCTTTTATTAAATCAACGCTCGGGATATTCACACTGAATGACTTATTCTGCCGTATGCCAATGTTCGTGTAGTGATTTTTTCCCAGCGCCACTGCTATCATCGGTGGCTTATAATTAACTCTCGAAACCCACGCCACAGCCAAAAAGTTTGGCTTCATCTCTACCAAGGCTCCAACTAACGTCACCGGCATCGGATATCCAAAAGCATTAATGTTTATTTTTAACTTTGCCATTTCCCCTCCTCTCCTAACCAAAAACCCTCTGCAATATATTCTATCATAAATCCCAAAATTGCAAGCAATTTAGTGAACGGGCCCTAAGAATTACAAAAATCTGAGTTTTGAGCAACCCTCTAATAGATGCAGAAAGTGGAAAAATCTAACAGGGATTTTTCAATAAAAAAGGGCTGAATGTGATATCCAGCCCCTCTAGGATTAACTTAATTAAACTTAATCCCCCGCAGGTAAAAGCTATATACCAATCTTCTTTTTAATTGAATCGTATTCGGCTTTACTTAAATATCGTATTTCTTTAACATTTCCATTCTTATCTGCTCTGCAGAATATATATTTTGAAGGTAGTTTTGATAAAACAAGCTTAGGGTCTATGAGGGGAGTACCCTCTACGACATATGAGCTTTCCCCATAAATATAAGGAATCCACCATCCCTTAGCAGTAACAACGCCATCAAGTAAAGCAACAGCCCCGGGCACACTTTGAATAGCTTTGTCAATTGCCGTCTTTATATTAGGGGTTCCCGTAGGAATGAATATTATTATACTAACCTTGTCTTCACCTTGCACCCTAGATGATCCTCTTTTAAAGTCAGCTCCTCTAGCTAAATCAATGTTTTTGGTTGAAATAATTGTGAAATCTACTAGACGAGTAGCACAACCTATAAGCGAAACCGCCAATACACAACAAACTAAAACTGTTAATACTCTGGGCATTTTTTCCATAATATGCCTCCTTTTTATAAACATATTATCCTGCTATAATCCTAAAATTGCAAGCAATTTAAACTTTTAAGCGGGTTCGCTTGAATATTACGCAAGAATATGTTATACTTTAATTGCCGATAAAGGTAAACTATTCGAAAGGATAGGACACAAAGCTATAGGGCCTAAACCCCGCGGATGCGGGACATGGCAGCCAGTTGCCGAAGAGGAAGTGGTGATAAAAACCCACGCCGATTCCTTTATCGGCGTTTTTAATCCCAACACGCGTTGGGATTTTTTTTAAAACGCGCCCGAGTTTCTATTAATGCTCCTGGCAGGAATCGAACCTGCAACGCCTAGCTCCGAAGGCTAGCGCTCTATCCAATTGAGCTACAGGAGCATATTTAAATTATCTCACACTTATCGCCTAAAATTTCTTTAATCTTCTCAAGTTTTTTTCTGTCGACAGGAAACACATTGGGTTCCGCGGTAGCGCGCACAGGAGAATTCAACTGAATTTTATGCGGATTTATTCTATCGATAACTTCCTTTAACTTTTTAATCTGCCGTAAATCATCATTTATCCCGCGCACCAGCATCACCTCTAACCAGATTTTACCCGGAAATTCTTTTTTTAAATTTATTAAACCATCTATTATCTGGCCTATCTTTATATCCGGGTGGGGCTGGTCAATTTTTTCAAAAACTTTAGGGCTAACCGCATCTAAGGAAGGAAGGATTAAATCCGCGGCCAGTAGGCCTTGGCGTACTAAAGGCGCATTTAACAAAGAAGCATTGGTGATAATCGCAATAGGCGTAGAAGTAATCTTTTTTATCTCGGCAATTAACTCGGCAATTTTAATATTTAATGTGGGCTCACCTGAGCCGGAGAGGGTAATATAATTTAGCTCTTTTACTTCGCCGGCATTATTCTCAAGCCATGACTTTAATTCATTAATAATTTCTCCTACCCCTAAATATTCTTTTTTTTCAGAAGTCCTGTCTTTGGTCTTGCCTAACTGACAATAAACACAGTCGAAACTACATGTCTTATGCGGGATTAGGGTTATCCCTAGAGAAAAACCTAATCGACGTGAATTTACCGGGCCGTATATATATTTCATTAATGAGCGCGTAACTTACGGAATCCGCCGAAGGCGGAGACGTAAGTTATTTGCGCGAATAAAAAACCCACCTTCTTATTTTTGGTGTTTGGTCTTAAGTTTTAGGCCTTACCTAACACCTATTACCTATCACCCAATATCTAAGGAAGGTGGGATAATATTTTTATATCTACCTTACTTCTATAGTGCAGTTCTGCGAGCCAAAACTATTCGAAATTAATTGTGAACAATTAGGGTCGTTAATCCAAGAGCCATCCACAAAAAATTTATATTCATGCCTCCCGGGTTTTAAGCTTACGTTTACCGCCCAATTCCCCTTAGAATCTTTCTTGGCGGAAAGGGATTTTGTATCCCAATTATTAAAACTGCCTACCAAGCTCACTTTTTTTGCCTGCGGCGCATAAAGTTTGAACTCCGCTATCTTTGCTGCTTTGCTTATCTTTGCCATGGTTACCTCCTTTTCTGTTTTTATTTATACACAAAAATCTGGCGCTGTCAAGAAAAATCCGCTATATTGCCACTATGGATATACCCTGCTTATCTGCTAATCGAATGCTTATATCTTTATCTATAAAAAGGGTCTTGTCTGCTTCAATCGCCAAACACTTTGCCTTTGCCTTTACTAGATTCTTTATAGTATTTAATCCTACTACCGGTATATCAAAACGCATATCCTGGCTGGGCTTACTGACTTTAACTACCGTAAAACCCCCGCCGGTAATTCTAGCTGCGCGCCTGATGAGGTTATCCGTTCCCTCTAATGCCTCAACCGCCACTATGGCCTTATCTTTAACCGCTACGGTTTGCCCGATATCCAGATAGGCAACCTCTTTGGCTAAATCCAATCCAAAATATATATCTTCCCATGCGCTAAAATTAGGCTCTCGCTTGGTAAATATCCCCTTCTTCGGCAGGTAGCCCTCAATAAAAGTGGTGGAATTTAGCAATTTCAGTCCAGACTCTTCCAATCTCTCTGCTATCGCCCCAAATATCGTATCTGCCTTTTTATCTTTCATGCGCGCAAGTAAGTCTTTTAACGCCGCGTCTTTAGCTATCTCCTTACTGAATAAACGGTGAGGGCTTATCTGGCCAGCCATCACTATCTGGGTTATGCCTTCACTCTTAAATATTTCAAACATCCGCGAAAATTCACTTGAACTTATCCAATAGATCTTATCTACGAATTTTTTTAATTTAGGGGAGGTATCGCCTTTTATGGCCACTGCCACAATATAATAATTCCTTTTCTTTGCCGCTTCGCAAAATATAAGAGGAAATCTTCTATTGCCCGCGATTAAACCAATCTTTTCCATCATCTGCTTATTCTATTATGAACGGCAGGAATGAGCCAAGCCTCTCTGAGAATTCTTTACAAAATTAACCAGGTACGAAGTTTCCTCGCAAGGCTTTATTTCCTTTTCTATTTTTTCTAAGGCGTGTTTCGCCGTCAGGCCAGAATTAAACAATATCTTAAATGCACGATTGAGCTGCCCTATTGATTCTTTAGAGGTACCGCTACGTTTTAAACCAATAAGGTTTAATCCATATACGCGCGCAGGATGGCCATCGCAGGTTGAATAAGGCGGAATATCCTGAACTACCTTAGAACAACCACCGATAATAGAAAGCCTGCCTACCCGGACAAATTGATGTATAGCTACTAATCCGCCTACCAATGCCTTATCTTCAATGGCCACGTGTCCGGCAAGGGTACCGTTATTGGCAATGACACAGTTATTGCCGACTATACAATCATGGGCAATATGCGAGTAAGCCATAAAGAGATTATTGCTACCCACAACAGTCTTGCCCCCATCGCCTGTGCCAAGATTAAACGTACAATATTCACGGATAACATTATTATCGCCTATCTCTAAAAAACTTTTCTCGCCTTTATATTTTAAATCCTGGGGGCGGCTTCCAATTACCGCACCGGTAAATATCTCGCAAGACTTACCAATAATAGTATGGCCTTCAATTAGGCAGTGCGCGTCAATCTTAGAACCATCGCCTATAAATACATTATCCCCGATAAAAGTATAAGGGCCGATACAAATATCGTCGGCCAATATAGCGTTCTTTGAGACTATTGCTGTTTTATGTATCTGCATTTTCGTTAAGCTCGCTGGGTTCGTTTAGTCTATACTTTTTACGATTCAACCAGGGCGAACATTAAGTCTGCCTCTGCTACTACTTTATCATTCACCAAGGCTTTCGCGTGTATTTGGCCGGTCTTGGACTTTATCTTAACCGCTTCTACCTTCAGTATCAACTGATCGCCCGGCAAAACTGTCTTTCTAAATTTTACATTGTTAATGGCCATGAAATAAGCCAGTTTCCCCCGGTTCTCCTCTGGGGCAAGCATCATTACTCCGCCTACCTGTGCCATGGCTTCAATAATCAAAACCCCCGGCATAATTGGCCTTCCGGGAAAATGTCCTTTGAAGAAATAGTCATTTATAGTCAGATTCTTTACGCCTACCGCGCGTTTTCCTTTCTCTAAAGAGAGGATCTTATCTACAAATAAGAACGGTTCGCGGTGCGGAAGTATCTTCATGATCTCGGCCCTATCTAACTCCCTTCCCTCTTCAGGTGAGTAACTCGCGCCTACCCCGCCTAAGGAATATCTTTGTTTCTGTTCATTTATTTTTCTTACGAGTTCTAAATTTAAGGAATGGCCGCTCCTTAAAGCAATGACATGGCCCTTTAGGGGTTGGCCCAGAAGATACAAATCTCCCAGCAAATCAGCTATCTTATGCCGGACAAACTCATCTGGATGACGCAATTTATTCTTAATTACTCCGGTTTCGCCCACCACCAAGGTATTATCATAATTTGCGCCCTTGCCTAAGCCCTGGCGTTGTAATTCGTCGGCTTCCTCCTGGAGGCAGAATGTACGCGCCGCGGCCAACTCTCTTTCAAATACATGGGGATTAATACTTATCTCCAGAAACTGCGCCTTAAGCATGGGATGGTTATAATTTAAGGTATAAGAAATTTTAAATTCTTTAGACGGCAGCACCATAATAAATGCGGCGTCCTCTTCGGCAAATATGGGTTCTTTGACCGAAAAATATCGGCGCTCTTTCTCTTGTTCCTTAAACCCCGCCTGATTTAATATTTCTAAGAAGTTTAGGCTGCTGCCATCTAAACCCGGTATTTCATTATTGTCAATTTCGATACAGATATTGTCTATATTCAAGCCGGCTAATGCGGCCATAAGATGCTCAATAGTGTGTATTTCCGCGCTATCTTTGCCAATACAGGTACGCCGTGGAAAATGGCTTGACGAAAGAAGGCACCCTACTGATGCTTTAATTACCGGACTATGGGGTAAATCGGTGCGAATGAAGCTAATGCCGCTATCTACATCCGCGGGCTTAAATGTTACATTTACTTTGCTGGCCGTATGCAGCCCGATACCCTTCAAACTTACTTGCTTTTTAATAGTTCTTTGTTTATCCATGTTCAATGAGCCCCGCCTCTTGCCCCGCAAAATACTGGGCGGCGGGGCGAATTAACCCCCACTGTTTCGTTTTGTAAGTTTTGCAAAACAAAACGAAACAAAACGGTGGGGGTAAGTTCGGACTTATAACTTATGTTTCCGCCTTCGTCCTGCGGACTACGGCGGATCCGCCGTAGCAGGAAAATGCGTAGGCGGACGCTTGCCGCACAAGCGGCACACCGGCTGTTCCCATAAAGCCGGGTGCTCGCTCCATAAGTTATGGCCTCACTTATCTTTTAGCTTAGCTTCTAATTCCTCTATTTTCTTTTTGAGTTTTGCTACTGTATTATAAAGCCGAGGTAAATTCTGAACGCAGGCATTTACGCGCTTAGCTACATCTTGAGGTTTCGCCGGATAGCCCCAAGCCATCGTATCCGGCGGAATAGATTTACTTACCCCCGACTGTGCCATAACAATAGCATTATCGCCAATGCTAATATGGCCAACCACACCTACTTGACCGGCCAGGGTAACATTCTTACCGATAGTAGTGCTGCCTGAAATTCCTACCTGTGCTACGATAATAGAATTTTCGCCAATGGCCACATTATGGGCAATCTGAACTAGATTGTCTATCTTTGTTCCTTTGCCTATAACCGTCTTATCAAAACGTGCCCGGTCAATAGTCACATTTGCGCCGATCTCTACATCATCGCCTATCTCTACGGTTCCCACCTGGGGAATCTTATGATGCAGGCCTTCTATGGCCACAAAACCAAATCCATCCGAGCCAATGACTGTGCCGCTATGGATGATTACGCGGTTACCGATAGTTACACGTTCACGAATAGAAACATTAGGATAAATTAAGGCATCAGTTCCTATTTTGGTATACTGACCAATGAAAGAGCCGGCATAAATTATGCTCTTATCTCCTATCAAGACATCATCTTCTATAACTACATAAGGGCCGACTGCCACATCGCGGCCTAAGGCCACATTCTTACCTAATATTGCCGTGGGGTGTATCCCTTGGGGGTGTTTTACTTCGCAAGGCGCGAAAGAAGAAATTATTTTAGCAAAGGCCAAAGAAGGATTATCTGTGCGTATAACGGATTTGGCAGGAGCTTCTATATCTCGAGAGGTAATAATTGCCGAGGCGCGTGTCTTCTCTATAAGGGGGAAATATTTAGGATTAGCCAAAAAAGTAATATCACCCTCGTCGGCCTCTCTGAGCCCTGAGATACCCGTAATAATAATATCGCCATTGCCAACTACTTCGCCATCAACCAACTCGGCTATTTCTTTTAAGGTCTTGCGCATAAAATGAGTCCCGCCTCTTGTCCCGCAAAATGCGGGGCGGCGGGGCGAATTTTTATTTTTTATATCCTTTATTCAAAATCTCGAGAATCTTATCCGTAATATCCATACTTTTGTTCTGATAAACTAAGACCCGGTCGTTAAATACCAAAGAATACCCTTCTTTTTCTGAGTATTGCTTTATCGCGTCTTCAATATCTTTCAATAATTCTTTCATCTTCTCATCCTGCTCTTTGCGCAGATCGGTCTGTTTTTGCCGATCAAAATCTTGAAGTGCCTTAACCTTTGTTTCTAATTCCGTCTTCTTGGTTTCTTTCTCTTTATCGCTGAGTAAATTTATTTTGTCTTCCAGTTGTTTAACCTCATTTACCTTTTTATCTCTTTCTGCTTCATAGACAGCCCCTTGATCAGCCAAAACCTTGTCATAATCCTTGGTTTTATTATATTCACTAAAACTACGGCTGAGGTCCACATAAGCAAATTTGTCCGCCGCTAAAGCCACGCTAACCAAAAGAATTAAACCAATAATAACTCCTAAAAAAACCACTCCTGTCTTTCTCATTCGATATCCTCCTTTTAATGAGCACTTGACTTATGGAGTCCGCAGGACGACATAAGTCAATCTACTTTTGAGACGCTGCTTTGTTTGTGCGAATTAATCCCCACACCAATTGGAGAGCTAGTTTATGGTATCCCCCAATTGGTGCGGGGATAAGTTCGTGCGGATAACTTACGTTCGTCCGCCTCTGGCGGACTCCGTAAGTTATGCACTCACTTAAAAACCGTGGCTCATGCTAAAGTGAAATTTGCCACTACCCTTCTCTTCTTCACCCGGTTCTTTATCTAAGGGTATACCGTAATCCAGCATTATTGGTCCAATGGGAGACCTAATCCTTACACCCAAACCCATACCGGCTTTTAAGCCCCCAGAACCAATTTCACTTGCGCTCTTGTAGACATTGCCGATATCGTAGAAAGCAGCTAACCTAAGAAAGCTAAATATCGGATATGTATATTCGGCATTTCCAATTAACATTGATTCACCACCCAGAGGGTCTTGGGATACCGGGTCAACAGGGCCGACCTTCCTTTCGTCGTAGCCTCTGATGGTATAGGCGCCTCCGGCGAAATATCTTTCATATATAGGCAAACTGGTAGAATTACCATAAGTATCGGCAAGCCCAACCCTGCCTCTTAATTCCAGAACTGAGCCGCGTAACAAAGGAAAATAATGGCTCGCCCGGCCAAAAAATTTCCAGAAATCTTTATCTCCTCCGAATGGGCCGCCCGCGCCTTCTAAAGAACCGCTCAATATGTCGCCTTTATTGGGATTAAATACATTATCGCGGCTGTCGAAGGTCAAACCAAACTCCAGAGAACTTATGGCATTCTTTCCGTATTCCTTCTTCAGGTCATCGGTGGCAGTTTCGGTGATATTGGTAATATCTATAGTATCGTAACGATACATTAAATTTGCTCTTACATATTCGGAGAGCTCTTTACCTAAACGTAAATCCCCTCCGGCTATCTCCTCATCATAACCATAACCTATATCCGATTCCCTCTGGTGAGTGCGGTTATAGAGATCGAAACCAAAAGATACCGGATAGTCAAAAACCCAGGGTTCGGTAAAACTCAAATCAAAACTCTCGCTTACCGTTCCGAATGATGCGCGAAATTTGAGGTCCTGGCCATCACCGGTAAAATAAGGAAAGTTCTTCCAGTCAAAATTCTTCTGTTCAATTTCCATAAATCCCACAAACTCATCAACCGTGCTGTAACCACCACCGAAGCTAAAGGCACCGGTCTTTGCCTCCTTGACTTCCACTACCAAGTCTTTTTTATTAGTTATCGGGGTGTCTTCAGTATCGTAACTTATCTCTTCAAAAAAGCCTAAATTTTGCAGTCTTTCCTTACTGCGCCTTAATTTTTCTCCATCAAATTTATCCCCCGGCCTTATCCTTAATTCCCGGCGGATTACCATATCCTTAGTCTTAACATTTCCCCTGACCTTGATCTTGTCCACGTAGGCAATTTCATTTTCCATTATATTATAAGTGATATCCGTGCGTCCGGTATGAGAATTTAAGGCCGTGGTCTCTTGTACGCCAACCATGATATATCCACGGTCAAAGTACAGGCTTTGAATATTGGCGGTATCTTGCTTTAAGGCCTCTTGACTGAAGACTTCACCTGGAATACATTCTTTAAGTTGAGCTAAAATATCCTTCTTTGAAATATCCTTATTGCCCTCTATATTGACATTGCCTACCAGATACTTCTTGCCCTCTTGTATCTTTATGGTGATATATAATAAAAACGGTTTAGTGCCATGGGGTAAAACTACGTAATCAACCGCCGCATCCGCAAAACCCTCTTTATAATAAAATGACTTTAGGCGTTCAATATCTTCTTTTAATACTTCCTCCTTTAAAACACCGGCATTAAAAAACCAGGCCCTTTTGGTCTTCATCAATCTCAAAATACGCCTATCTGAAAAGGTAACGTTGCCCTCTATAAGGATGCCCTTAATCCTTATCTTTCTGCCTTCAACTACATTAAATTGTACCTTTGCTTTGTTAGTTTCTTTATTTAAATCTAACTGGTAATCTATCTGTACCTGGCTATAACCTATCTTTTCATACATCTTCTTAAGGATCCGGACATCCTCAGCTAAATTAGGGTAATCTAAATACTGGGCCTCTTTTGATTTTAATAATTCCTTGAGTTTTTCGTCACTCATTGTAATCCGTTTTATTCCCAAAAAAGTAATCTTTTCAATTATCGGCCTTTCCAGGACTGTAACAATTACCTTAAACCCCTCTTTGTAATCTTGGGTATCGATCTTTACATCGCTAAAAAAACCTAAAAGATAAAGCCGCTTTAAGTCATCATTGATGACATTTTCTTGATAAGGGCTGCCGACGCGGGTCTTCATCTTAGATATAACGGTATTGGTGCTTATAGCCTTATTTCCTTTTACCTCGATGGCAGTAATTAATCTCTGGATTTGAGATTCCTGGGGTGCCGGAGAAGACTGCTCTTGCTTTTCCTCTTGAGCCTGCCCTGACTCCTCTGGTAGAACCCGGCCTTGGTCCGGTGGTTGGCCTTGAGCGAATAATAAAGAGAAACTAATGCCTAAAGTTAAAAAAAATGTAAAAAGTATGAAAAAATTTCTGCGCATTATTAATATTATATAGGGACTAAACATTTTAATCAATATATTTATACGTTATTCCATCCGGGAGATATTCTCAAATCGAGTGTATTCTTTAATAAAGGCTAATTTCATTGAACCCACCGGGCCATTACGCTGTTTGGCAATGATAACTTCAGCTATACCCTGATTATCAGGCTTAGGGCTATAATATTCTTCTCTTAATATCAACACTACTACATCGGCATCCTGTTCTATCGCCCCGGATTCCCTCAAATCAGAGAGTTGCGGCCGGTGATCCGTACGTGCTTCCACTGCCCGGGATAATTGGCTTATAGCCACTACCGGCACACGCAATTCCCGTGCCAGCGCCTTTAAGCAGCGGGAAATTTCAGAAATCTCTTGCTGTCTATTCTCTACGTTAGTGGAACCACGCATTAACTGAAGGTAATCCAGGATAACTAACTGTATATCCTGATGCGCCTTAAGCCGCCGCGCCTTAGCGCGCAGTTCCATCACTGAAATGGCGGGTGTATCATCTATAAATATAGGTGCTTCGGAAAGTTTTCCTGCCGCGGCGGTCAAACGCGGCCAATCTGAAGTAGCAAGATAGCCTGTCCTTACTTTATGTGCATCCACTTTAGCATGAGAACATAACATCCGCTGCACTAACTGCTCCTTGGACATCTCTAGGCTAAAAATCGCCAGAGGAATTTTTTCTGCCACACCGGCGTATTCCGCAATACCTAGAGCCAAAGCGCTTTTGCCCATAGAAGGCCTTCCGGCAATGACAATCAAGTCTGAGGCCTGCAGCCCTGAAGTCACATTGTCAAAATCTATAAACCCCGTCGGTATACCGGTAACGTGCGCCTTCCTTTGATAAAGCCTATCTATGGTCTCAATGCTATCCTTTATAATCTCTTTCAGGTGTAAATAACTGCCCTGGAATTTTCTATCGCTTACCTCAAAAACAAGTTTTTCTGCCTGATCCACCAAGACATCGACATTGTCTTCAGTTCCATAGCATAAAGAAACGATCTTTGTGGAATTATTTATCAGGGCCCTTAAGATACTCTTTTCTTTCACGATACTTACATAGTGGCTAATATTGGCAGACGTAGGTACCGAGTTTACCAGGCTAGTTAAAAAACTTACCCCGCCTATCTCCTCAAGAATTCCACTTCTCTTTAATTCATCGGTCAGGGTAATAAGGTCTACTGCCTTATTAGCGCTATAGAGGCTTAATATAGTTTCGAATACTTTTCTATGGCTATCCCTGTAAAAGGAATCGCTGCCTATTATCTCTGCTGCTACCGATATGGCATCTTCATCGATGAGCATCGAACCCAATACTGCCATCTCTGCGTCTAAATTTTGGGGTGGGACTTTATCTAAAGATAATTCAGTAGGCATATTAAATGACTTATTTTTTCACGACCCAGACTTTTACCGTTGCGAGAATTTCTGGATGCAGCTTTACGGGTATTTCGTATATTCCCAAAGATTTTATGGGTTCATTTAAAATAATAGAATTCTTCTCGATATCAAAACCCTCTTCCTTTAAAGCCGCGGCTATGTCCATAGGGGTGACGCTTCCATACAAATTATCTTCCTCTTGGACTAAAACCGGTATAGTCAAAGACAAACTTGCTAATCTCTCCTTAAGCCCTTCAGCTTCCTTTATAACTTTATCTGACTGTAAAATTTTTCTTTGTTTTTCTTGTTCTAATTTCTTAAGATTACCGGCGGTTAAAGGCACGGCCAAACCGTTGGGTATAAGAAAATTGCGGGCAAAACCATCCTTTACCTTTACGGCCTGGCCGGACACACCTACTTTGTCTATATCTTGACTTAAGATAACTTCCATTTTAATATCGCGGAACTACGCGGAACTTTATGCAGAACAACGCAGGATTTTCCGCGTGGTTCAGCGTACAGTTCCGCGTTGTTCCGCGTTTTTAACGCACATAAGGCAGGAGTGAAATAAACCTTGCCTTTTTTATTTCCTCAGCAACCACCCTCTGGTGCTTAGCGCAATTACCTGAAACGCGGGTTGAAACCATTTTTCCTTTTTCCCTGATGAATGCCTCCAGCAATTTTACATCCTTATAATCTATAGCCTTTACCTTATTTGCACAAAACCGGCAGACCCTTCTTCTGGGTAATAAAAATTTATCGCTTTTTCTGGTAGTTACCTTAGTTTTAATTCTCATTTGACGTATCTCCGCTTTCTTGCCTGCCGGCAGGCAGGTCTTCTAACCATGTGTCCTCAGTGGAAGTTTCGGAAACGGCCATTTCTTCGGCCGGCTGTACTTCAGTTTTGGGGGCTTGAGCCCTTAAGAACTGAACGCGTTCTGCCCTTACCTCAATAACATTACGCTTCTGCCCCGAGGCATCCTCGAAAGACCGCGACTGAAGCCTGCCTTCAGTAAAGATTGGGCTTCCTTTATGTAGATATTGATTACAGGCCTCTGCTTGCTTATCCCAGGCCACTACCGTAACAAAACAGGTTTCTTCTTTTAACTCCTGATTTTTATTTCGGAACCTTCGGTTTACGGCGAGCCTCAGATTTACCACAGCCGTACCCTGCGGCGTATAGCGCAATTCGGGATCCTTTGTCAAATTGCCGATGAGTAATACCTTATTGAAATTAGCCATACCTTGCTCCTTCCCTATTTTGGCTCTGTTAACTGGCTTCGCTTATCGGATTTGAGCGTCGGCCGCGTACCGTATCTATACTATTCTACTCTTGTAATGAGGACTCTTAATATGTTCTCATTCAATTTATAGGCCTGTCTCATATCTTTTATTACCGCAGGCTCTATACTAAAGTTCATAAGGTAATATACTCCCTCGCGATATTTTTTCATCGGAAAATATAACTTTCTTTTTTCTGACCAGATATTTGCGGATAAGACATTGCCATTATGTTTAACTGCCGCATCATTAATCTGATTGAATAAAAGCTTCTTCTCCTCTTCAGATAAATCGGGCTTGATGATAAACATTGCTTCATACTTATTCATTCTGACTCCTCTTATTAAAAATATTCATGCTCTTCGTTATGCCCTCCAGGGCCCAGACCTGACAACAGGCGGCCGCCTTTTCTATGGTATTTTTTATTTGCGCTTTTTCCTTCTTCGTAAAGGATGATAACACAAAACTTGCGGCATCCATATTGGGCGCGGGCCTTCCTATACCGATACGCAGCCGAGAGATTTTATCGCTATTTAGGAATTTTATTATCGACTCAAGGCCACGGTGTCCGCCTGATGAGCCATAAGGCCTTATTTTAATTCTTCCGTATTCCAAATCCAAATCATCACAGATTACCAGCAAGTTGTCCAAATCTATTTTATATTTTTTAAGCAGGGATTTTACCGCAATGCCCGATAGATTCATAAAAGTAAGAGGCATTGCCAATATAATATTCTGATTTTTAACCTTGCTTTTGCCGCTTAAAGAAAAAGTACCGGTGTCTTTCTTAAGCGAGATTTTAAAAAAACGGCTTAAGGCCCTCACTACCGAAAAACCTATGTTGTGTCTTGAATTTATATAAATCTCACCGGGATTACCTAACCCTACGATTAACTTCATTAAAAAATCAAATTGAATGTCAAATGACAAAGCCCAAAATTCAAAATAAATTCAAATGACAAATAACAAATGACAAAACAAAAGTTTTGGAATTTGGTATTTGAATTTTGTCATTTACAGTGACTTTTTCTCTTTTCTTTCTTTTTGCTCTTTCTCTTCTTCTTGCCCCTCGGCACCTTCGGCCGGTACTTCTTTCTTTTCTTTGATTACCTCGGGTTCCCGCGCAACCTCCCCTTCAACGGGTGGCGCTGCAACTTCTTCCTTAATGGGAGCGGTTACCGATACAACAATGGCCTCAGGGCTATTTAAAACTTTTACCTTGGGAGGAAAATTTATGTCTTTTATATGTATTGCCTCACCCATTTTCAATTGACTCACATCTACTTCGATTTCTTTGGGTATATCCGTAGGCAAACATTCAATCTCGATTTCCCAGAGTATATGCTCTAAAGAGCCTCCCTCCTGTTTTACGCCAATAGGCTCACCTTTAGTAACCACCGGCACATTTACTTTAATGCTCTTGGTCAGGGAAATCTCGTTAAAATCTATATGGACTACATCGCCTACTACCGGGTCATGCTGGATTTCTTTGACTAAACAGGTTATCGCCTTCTGCTTTTTGTCATCTTTAACCTTTAGATTAATCACGGTGCTCTCTAAGCGATACTGATGCAAAAGATGCAGAAAATCGCTTCTTAATACTTTTATCGATTGAGGAGCCTTACCTGCGGCATAAACCACTGCCGGGATAAAACCCTTCTCTCTTAAATCCTTTACCTTGGCTTTACCTAATTCCTCTCTTAGCTCTACATCTAAAAATATTTCTTCCATTCGTCGCTTGCGCTCCTCATATCGCGGAACTACGCTGAACTTTACGCGGAACTACGCTATACAAGTTTAGCGTGGTTCCGCGTGTGGTTCCGCGTGGTTCTGCGTTAAATTAGTCAAATAACGAACTCACCGATTCCTCATGATGAATTCTTTTTATCGCTTCACCCAAAAGCCCTGCCACGGATAGCACTTTAATCCGGGGATGTTTTTTATAATCTTCCAAAGGGATGCTGTCGGTAATCACCAGTTCTTTTAAATCCTTACATTTATCTACGCGTTCTACCGCTGGCCCGGATAAAACGCCGTGCGTAATCGCCGCACATATACTCTTGACCTTGGCTTTCTTTAATGCCTCAACAGCCTCGATTAAAGAACCGCCAGTGGCAATCAAATCATCAACGACGATAGCATTTTTGCCTTCTACTTTACCTAAAATATGGACTGCCTCCGTCTTCTCTGGTGATTCTCGCCTCTTATCTATGATTGCCAAACCCGCCAATAATCTCTTGGCATAGGCCCTAGCCATCTTTATACCCCCCACATCTGGTGAAACTACCACTAAATCCTTAAGCTTTAATTTTGAAAAATAATCAATAAAGACACCTACGGCAAGAAGATGGTCTACGGGTATATCGAAGAACCCCTGGATTTGGCCGGCATGTAAATCCATCGTCAAAATCCTATCTGCGCCAGCGATAGTCAAAAGATTGGCTACCAATTTTGCCGTAATCGGGACGCGGGGTTGATCCTTCCTATCCTGCCGGGCATAGCCAAAATAGGGAATTACTGCAGTGATCCGCTGGCTGGATGACCTCTTCAAGGCATCAATCATAATCAAAAGCTCCATCAGGTTATCGTTGGGCGGAGGACAGGTAGGCTGTACGGCAAATACATCCTTACCGCGCACATTCTCATTAATCTTAAGCCGTATCTCTCCTTCACTAAACCTTCCCACCAACGCGTCGGATAACCGAATCTTAAGATACTGACAAATATTTTTAGCTAATTCAGGATGCGCATTACCGCTAAATACCGCTATTTTATCCATCCGTCCTCGCTCCTTTGTCGCTCGGAGTTTCCCAGTTAGCCTGTTTGCCGGTTTGTCTGTTTGTCTGTTTAACTGGCTAACCGGTAAACGGGATAACTGGCTAACAAAATTCTATTTACTATTTTCTTAATGGCCTTGCCGGCACGCCTACAACCGTTACGCCATCAGGAACATTTTTATTCTTAGCTACCACTGCCCCGGCCCCGGTTCTGGCACGTTTTCCTATTTTAACCGGCGCTATTAATACGGTATCTGAGCCAATGAAGGCCTTATCTTTGATTACCGTAATATTCTTATTTAGGCCGTCAAAATTAGCCGTAACCGTACCTGCGCCGATATTGACTTGGTAACCTATGCGGCTATCTCCGATATAACCAAAATGTTTGGCTAGGGTCTTGGAGGAAATCTTCGAGCGAACAATCTCTAAGAAATTGCCCACTACCACATCATCTTCGATAACACTGGCGCCTCTTAAATGCGCAAAGGGGCCAACTTGACAACGCTTTCCAATTTTAACATCACTTCCAATAACTGTAAAGGGATAAATTATGCTATCTTTGCCAATTTTTGCGCCGTGACCTATAAAAGTAGAACCCGGATCAACTATAGTCACGCCTTCTTTCATTAATTCTTCATTAATGCGTCTTTGCATAATCTTGTTGGCGCGGGCCAAGTCCTTTCGCGAGTTTATGCCTAATGCCTCATCTATATCCGCAATCGCTACGCCATCAATAGCATAACCTTTTTTATAAAAGACGCTGATGATATCGGTAAGATAGTATTCATATTTACGGTTATTGGGCCTGATATATTTTAGGCCGGCGCATAACCTATCCTTATTAAAACAGATGATACCCGTATTAATTTCCTTGATATCCTTTTCATAATCGTCTGCGTCTTTTTCTTCTCTTATCCCGCAGATACTGGAGTATTTATCCCTTAAAATCCTGCCATAACCTTGCGGCTGTTCTAATTTCGCAGTCAATAGCGTAGCGCCTAAATTATTTTCTCTATGGCGCTCTAACAGTTTCTTGATGGTTTCTTTCTTTAATAAAGGATTATCCGCATAAAGCACTAATATTGTGCCTTTAAAATTTCCTAATGCTGCCTGCGCCACTTTTACGGCATCAGCGGTACCCAGAAGCCTTTTTTGTATGACTACTTTTATTCCCGGCTTAAGAAGCTTTCTTACCTCTGTATGCTGATGACCTAAAACCACAATAACCTTTTTGATTTTTAAATCCTCAACTAAATCCAGGACAAACTCAAGCATCGGCCTTCCACAAATCGGATGCAAGGCCTTGGGAATATCGGATTTCATCCGTTCGCCGCGTCCCGCGGCTAAAATTATACAAGCGATATTTTTATTCATATCTTACTAAATTATGACGCATGGATTCTTAATGAGGCCACAATTTATGGAACGAGCGAAGCGAGTGAACATATGTTGTTGGCCGAATTAATCCCGCCGATTTCTGGCGAGAGAACCAGTTGCCCGGCAAGGATTCGAACCTTGACAGTCAGACCCAAATTCTGATGTGCTACCATTACACTACCGGGCATAAATTTATGGCTCGACCCTCCCCCGCCTTTGGCGGGGGATTTCGCTAAATAAAACTTGTGCTGCTCAATTGTCCCGCCATAATAACTAATAAGCCCGGGGCGGGATCCCGCCTGCTCTGAAATAGCCTGGCGGGAGACAATATCCCAAATTAAACCTTTTTTAAAAATACTCTTTAATGCAGATTCTCGCAGATTATACGCAGATTCTCGCAGATTAAAAACATCTGCGTATATCTGCGTTTGATTTGCGAAAATCTGCGTTTAATATATCCTTTTTGGGCTCTCTCTGATATCCGAATACCCTGAACTGCTCGGCCCCTTGGCCTTCTCTTGCTCGTATGCCTCTAAGATTCTTTTCTGTAGATACTCCCTAAAAGGTTGTGTTATAGGATGGGCAATATCTTTATGTTCTAATTGGGCATTGCTCGTTCCTACCTGGCCTATTGGTTGAGACGTCAAAGGCAACTGCGCTCCGCACTGATTGCAATATTTAGAACGTAATTCATTCTTGAAAGCACATTTATGACAGGGCTGTTTTATTTTTCTTGAAGGCATAGCAATAAATGAGCCGCTCGTGCCTTCGATTACTTTTATATTCCTGACCACAAAGGCATTGTCAAAAGTTACGGTCACATATGCCTTTAGTTTCTTATCTGGCGAATCCTTCAAGAACACCCTCACCTCAGTTATCTCCATAGGGCTACCTCCTTGTTGCGAGATTTTAAATTGTCCGTGTGGCAAATACCTGCCAAAACTTGTTTTCCCCTTTAAGTTGCCTGCTTAACGATACGGCCTCCTTTCCTGAAGAAACAATTCCAAAAACTGCCGGACCGCTTCCGGACATCAAGATTGATTTTATACCCTTTTCCTTGAGCCTTTCCTTTATGTGCGTTATCTGTGGATATAACTTAGCGCTTACTTGTTCTAAGCTATTAAATAAAACCCCGCCTGTCAGCTCGGGGCCTTTTTTTCTTATTGCTGAAGTTAGTATTTTAACACTATACTTTGGCCTTGTCAATTTAAAAGTCCTTACATCCCATTTCCTATATATAAGAGGGGTAGAGACTTTTATTCCTGGTACAATTAATATATGCCACAGCCGCACTTTATTCAACGCCGGCATTGGCCTTATCCTGTCTCCGCGGCTTGTACCCTCTGCAAAAGGGCGGTCATAAATAAAGAAGGGGACATCGCTGCCTATTTTTTTAGCCAAAGCCACGAGTTTGGCACGGCTTAAGGCCAATCCCCAGATTTTATTCAAGCCTAAAAGTGTGGCTGCCGCATTACTTGAGCCTCCCCCCAGGCCGGCACCTACGGGGATACGCTTAATTATCTTAATATCTACGCCTTTATTGGCCTTAAAGCCATCCTGTAATAATTTAGCACTGCGATAGCAAAGATTAGTATTATCTTTTGGGACCTGGCGAGCGTTACAAATTATTCTTATTTTTTTATCCCGGCGGGATTTGAGGATAATTTTATCAGAAAGGCCTATTCTCTCAAAAAGAGTCTGTATATTATGGTAGCTGTCTTTGCGCTTACCTAAGACTTCCAGATAGAGATTTAATTTAGCGTAGGAATTGAGGACTAGCTTATCCACAGTTTAAAAAGACCGCTCAGGAAACTATTGCCAAGGCGGCCTTTTCTATGTCAAGACTGGTGAGATTATATTCTTTTAAAAGGTCCGCGGGTTCGCCGGATTGGCCAAATCTATTTTTTATGCCCACCCGCACAACCTTAGTGGGATAATTTTCAGCAATCACTTCATCGATACTGGATGCCAGGCCGCCGATCACGGTATGTTCTTCGCAAACCACGATGCCGCGCGTCTGTTTAGCTGCCTTTAATATTGTCTGGGTATCTAAGGGCCTAATGGTATGCAGATTAATCACCCTGGCTTTTATGCCTTTATTGAGGAGATTCGCCGCGGCAGTAAGCGCCTCATCAACCATAATTCCGCAGGCAATAATGGCGATGTCTTTACCTTCAATTAAAACCTGCGCCTGGCCTAACTTAAATTCACCCTTATTTTCTATAGTAGGAACTTTCGGCCTTCCTACACGGATATAAAATGGCCCGGGGGTATTCGCTGCTGTAATTACTGCCTCGCGCGTCTGTGGGCCATCACAGGGAACAATTATATTTATCTCGGGAATTATCCGCATCAGCGCAATATCCTCCAAGCCCTGGTGGCTTGAACCATCCGGACCGACGGTAATACCGGCATGGGTGGCCACTATTTTAATATTAAAATTATTATAAGCAACCGAATTTCTCACCTGATCCCAGGCCCTGCCTGTAGCAAATATGGCAAAGGTGGAAACAAATACGGTTTTACCACAACTTGCCAAACCACAAGCAGTAGCCATCATATTCTGTTCAGCTATACCAAAATTAAAAAATCTTTCGGGAAACTCTTTAGCAAATATAACGGTGCGGGTTGAATTGGATAAATCCGCATCCAAGACCACAATATCATTATTGCGTCTTCCTAATTCAACTAAAGTCTTACCGTAGATATCGCGCTGATATAATAATTCCATTGTCGTTAACGTGTTGCCGCGTTGACGTGTTATCGCGTTAAACACGCAAACGCGTTAACACGTAAACACGACAACCTATAACAAATATGCTATTCCAGTTCTTTTAATGCTTTTTCTGCTTCTTCTTTAGTAGGTGCCCGACCATGGAAATCTACCACATTCTCCATAAAAGAAACTCCCTTTCCTTTTATGGTATGGGCAATGACTATGCTGGGCTTACCTTTTATTGTCTTTGCCTCTTCGTAAGCAGACAAAATCTGGGATATATTATGCCCATCTATCTCGATGGTATGCCAGCCGAATGCCTGCCATTTAGCTATCACTGGTTCCAAATTCATAATGTCTTTGGTCTTACCATCAATTTGAAAACCATTACGATCTAATACGGCGCATAAATTGTCACATTTATAATGTGTACAGGCCATGGCTGCTTCCCAAATATTACCCTCCTGGGTCTCGCCATCACCCATAAGGACATACACACGGTAATCCTTCTTGTCTAACTTGGCGGCTAAACTCATCCCTAAGGCAACTGATAACCCTTGGCCCAAAGAACCCGAAGCCACATCCACGCCTGGCGTGCGCCTATCCGGATGCCCCTGTAATATCGAACCAAATTGTCTCAAGGTCAAAAGTTTATCCACGGAAAAATAACCTGATTCCGCCAGTACCGCATACCAAAGCGGACAACAATGCCCTTTAGACAGGTGAAATCTATCACGCTGGGGCCAATTGGGATTTTTAGGATTGTGTTTTAATACCGCGAAATACAAAGCCGTGATTAAATCGGCGGCAGAAAGGCTTCCTCCGGGATGGCCTGAAGCGGCCTTGGCAAGCATCTGTATTATTAACCGGCGAATCTGCTTCGCCTTTTGTTCTAATTCTTTGATTTGAGTATCAGTATATTGCATTTTAAATATAAAACTAGAATTTGTTGACGCGTTTACGTGTTGTCATGTTAACGCGTTCAACACGAAAACACGCTAACGCGATAACGCGCTAACTAGATATACATTTTTTAGGCTTTATTTAACTTTCTCTAACTTTTCTTTAACCTTACCCTGCTTTGAGTCTAACTTCAAAGATTTCTCCCAGTTTAATTTTGCCTTTTCTATATTATCCATCTTCAAATATGCATCGCCTAAGTGGTCATAGATAACAGGATCCTCTAATAACAAAATTGCCCGCTCTAGCTCTAATGCTGCCTCATGGACTTTACCCTGCTTAAAATAAAGCCAACCCAGGCTATCGACATAAGAACCATTATTAGTTTCTATCTCTAACGCCTTTTTTATCATTGCCTCGGCTTGGTCTAAATTTTTATTTTCTTCCACGTATAAATACCCCAGATAATTCAATGCCTCAGGATAATCCGGCCTTAATTCCAGGGCCTTCTTTAATTCCTCCGCCGCAGCCGCTCTATTTTTTAGCTCATCATAAATATTACCCAAATAAAAATGCGCCTCACTATCAGCCGGCGATAAATTCAGTATTAACCGATAGGTATTTTCTGCGTCTTTGAATTTCCTCTGTTGAAGATATATCGCGCCTAGGCCTTTATAAATATCTATATTTTGGGGCTGAAGTTTAGAGGCGCCCTTAAGGGCCATTTCATACTCCACTGTCGCCAGGTCAGGTTTATTCTGCGAGGAATATAAAAGTGCTAATATTGCATGCGGCTCTACTGTTTCAGGATCAAGTTTTACGGCGAGATTCAGCTCTTCAATGGCTTTAGGTATGTCGTTTTTTTTGATATAACTTGAGGCTAAATTTAAATGGATAACCGAATTTTTATAATCTATTTTTAAGGCATTCTTATATTCCTGGATGGCCCTGTCTATATCGCCAAGATCCTCATACATTACCGCCATGATATAATGACTTATGGCAGAGGAGAACTTTTCATCTAAGGCTAAAGCCCTAGTATTTATTATTAACGAGGCTGCCAGACAAAAAAACAGCCCCTGCTTATACCTATCGAACTTAGAAGACATGATGGGTTAAAGTATGGTTAGTGGAAAGTTACAGGCCCTCTTACTTCGCCTTACCGACTCCGGATGCGCGTTCTAAAAACGTGCCTTGACTTATTTCGTCAAGAGGCTTTATCCCCAAGCCCTCTTCTTCAGATGGCGAAGGCGACGACGCATCTTTTTTCTTTTATGAGTCTTTATCTTTCTTTTTTTTCTTTTTCTGCCACAAGGCATGTTTCCCTCACTTCGTTCGGATAGTTCACAGTGCGCAGTTCATAGTTAACTAAAAAACTGCGCCCTGAACCCTGAACCATGAACCCTGAACCATGAACTAATAAATAACTTTATTCAACGGATATTCAATTATACCGGAGGCACCTGCCTTTTTTAACTCCGGGATTAAGGTCCTGACCACCTTCTCGTCAATTACGGTTTCCACGGCAAGCCAACCTGCCTTAGAAAGATTAGAAATAGTAGGATTTTTTAACGCCGGCAAAAGAGCAATTACCTTTTTTAGGCCTTCGTTCTTAACATTCATCTTTAGCCCTACTTTCTCTTCGGCGGCGATAGCGCCTTTTAAAAGCAAGGCTATTTGTTCGATCTTGGTTTTTTTCCAATTATCTCTATAGGAATTTTTATTAGCAATAAATTGGGTAGTAGACTCGCAGATAGTGGCAATTTCGACTAATTTATTTGCTCGAAGGCTCCTACCGGTCTCGGTCAGCTCTACAATCGCGTCTACAAGTCCTGTACTTACCTTGACCTCAGTTGCCCCCCAGCTAAACTCCACCGCTACCTTTACCTTATTCCTCCGAAAATAATTCTGGGTCACATTAACTAATTCGGTAGCAATACGTCTTCCCCGCAGGTCTTTAATAGACTTGATGCCTGAGCCTTCAGGTACAGCCAAAACCCATCTGACCCGATTTAAGCTCTGCTTGGCATAAATTAAATCTGTAACCCTTACGACATCAGATTTATTCTCCAATATCCAGTCATCGCCGGTAATACCGCAATCTAAAGCGCCGTCTTGGACATACCTGGACATCTCCTGGGCGCGCAATAAAACCGGTTCAACCTCCGGGTCATCTATCGAAGGAAAATACGAACGCTCCGAAACCGAAACATTAAATCCCGCTTTTCCAAACATCTTAAAGGTTACCTCTTGAAGGCTCCCTTTAGGCAAGCCTAATTTTAATATCTTTTTCATCTTATTTTTCCTTATTTCAATTTAGCGCCTAAACAAATCCTTTAATAATTCTTTTTAGCTCTTTTTAACCCGCCATATCTTTCGAATTTTTACGGGTTTACCCAGCACAGAAAATCATTATACAGGTTTAATAATATTTTGTAAAGAAAAATCTAATTGCAATATTTATATTTTAGATTATAATACATTCCTATTAAGGAGATACCGGATGCTTAAGCAACTACGCGATAAAAAGACGGCAAAAAAGGTTTGGATTGTTTTAGCGATAATAATTGTACCGGCATTCGTGCTCTGGGGTTTAGGCGGAGCCTTACGCAGCCAAAAAGAATCTATTTATGCCGGTAAAATATTCCGCCAAAAAATCTCGGCCTTAGAGTATAAAGATGCCCTGGATGCGGTTAAAAATATGGCGATTATTCAATTTGGGGATAATCTTTCAGAAGTACAAAAATATCTCAACCTAGAATCCCAGGCCTGGGAAAGGCTTATATTATTGATTGATGCGAAAAAACGCAAGATAAATGTAAGCGATAAAGAAGTCGTAGAATCAATCCAAAAATATCCCTTTTTTCAACGTAACGGGAAATTTGACCGTAAGATATATTCCGAAATACTCCAGTATGTCTTTCGCGCGCAACCCCGCGTCTTCGAAGAACAGGCCCGCCAAAACCTAATGATTAGCAAATTATATGATACGGTAACCCAAGGCTTAAATTTAACTGAAGAAGAAATTAAAAATGCCTACCGCAAAGAAAATGAAGAGGTAAGCATCTATTATATCGCCAGCCTATATGCCGATTTTGTAAAGGATATCGCGGCCACAGACGAAGAGCTTAAGGATTACTTTGCCAAGAACTCTCTTGATTTTAAGCAGCCCCTCTCTTTTAATTTAGAATATGTATCCTTGGAATCTGTGGATAAAATAAAAATGATGTTCCCGCGCCTGAATAGAAAAAGTAACTTCGCTAAAATAGCCGCTGATTTTGGATTAAGCCTAAAAGAAACCGGCCTGTTTACGCAAACCGAACCAATACCGGGCATTGGCTGGTCACTGGAAATCTTAAATTCAATCTCAGAAGCAAAGGTAGGCGCATTCCTGCCGCCTATACAGGTAGATAAAAACTACTATATATTAAGGCTTAAAGAAAGAAAAGAACCGCATCTACCTGAATTTGAGGCGGCAAAGGACAAGGTAAAAGAGGTGTTTATCAAAGATAAATCTCAAGGAATCGCTAAAGAAAAAATAGAAAGCTGCCTAAAAGAATTACAAGAGGCGTATCAAGTTGGCCCTAAAAATGTGGACTTTGATAAAACCGCTAAAAAATACGGATTAAAATCTGATGCCACGGCTTTATTTAAATATGGCAGCTATATAGAGGGGATCGGGGGATCGGATATTTTCTGGGTAAATGCCTTGAAATTAAAAGAGGATGAATTCAGCCAAATAATTGCTACGCCGGCGGGTTTTTATGTGATTAAATTTAAAGAAAAGGTTCCCGTGGATGAGAATAAATTTGAAGCCGAAAAAACTGATTATACCCAAAAGGTGCTCTTACAGAAAAAACAAAGGTTTTTTAGTGAATTTACCGAAGAGTTAAAAAGGAAGGCGCAAATCTTTAAACCTAACTTGCCTTAATCGCAATCGCGCTTACCGGGCATTGCTCCGCTACTTCCGGGAGATTATGTTCCTTACACGCCTGCGCCTTTACATGGGCAATACCATCACCTTGAACCTCAAATACCTCGGGACAAGATTGTTCGCATAAACCACAACCCACGCAGGTTGAAACATCTACAGTTACTTTTGCCATTCTTATTTAGCCTCCATTATACGCCTTACGCTACACGCTAAATCTTACCGCTCCAGAAGATTCTCAAACATCTCCTCGTGGTCTACTTCTTCAGATAAAATATGGGTTACTAATTGATATGTAACGTTATCCTTACCTAAAGTTTTTTTGGCGATTTTGTTATAGACCTCGATTGCCCCTGCCTCCGCCTCGGTAACAATGCGGATTATCCGGTTTATATCAGCAGTGTTCTTGGGCGGCATCAAATAAGGCGCATTGGCATTCTTCTCAAGCTCCATAGGATTAGCGATAGGCATATCGCCTAACTTAATGATTAAATCTGCTATTTCTTGCGCATGCTCTAATTCGTCCTTGGCAATTTTATTCAAGAATTCCTGAATATCTTCGTAGGCACGGCCAGAAACGGTCTGCGCCATATACCAGTAAAGATAAAATGCCAACCATTCATCCGCATACGCCCTGTTTAAATCCTTAACCAGGTCCTTTAAGCTTAAATCCACAATTGCCCTTGCCTGTTTTCCCATATCCCTGCACCTCCCCCCCTATCACACCTACGCGGTGTGATTTTGGTTTAATAAGTTGTACTTCTTTATATTATTATCGGCGATCTCCTGAATCATTTTTAGCTGCTCGGGATTACCTAGTAAGTGTTTAAATCTGCCCTGCGCTTTTAGATACTCCTGGACTGGCCGCGGAGTAATTTTCCTTTGCGAAACCAGTACGCCATTTTCGTATTCGATTAGAGGATAAAGCCCGGTTTCTACAGCTAATTTTCCCACTTGAATTGTAAGGCTGGCTTCATGCCGCCAGCCTAAAGGACAAGGTACATGTATCTGGATGTATTTTGGGCCTTTAATAGAATGCGCCTTTTTTACTTTACGTTGTAAATCCTGAATGAATCCCACGGAACAAGTAGCCACATAGGGTATGCCGTGGGCCAAGGCAATCTCCGGCATGGGTTTTTTGGGGCGTGGATTGCCAATGGATTTTGTCCCCGGGGGAGTAGTAGTTGTATTTGTAGCGTAAGGTGTCAATCCACTTCTCTGTATGCCTGTATTCTCATAGGCCTCATTATCGTAACAGACATATAAAATATCATGCCCCCTCTCCCACATTCCTGACAATGCCTGAAGGCCGATATCCGCGGTCCCTCCGTCACCCGCCTGGGCAATCACATTAATGCCGTCCTTTTTACCTAAATAAATAAGGGCGGCTTCTACGCCGGAAGCCACTGCCGCGGCATTTTCAAAAAGGGAATGTATCCAGGGTATTTCCCAGGCACTTTCCGGATAACGGGTAGAAAAAACCTCTAAGCATCCGGTATTATTGGCTACGATGGTATTAGGGCCGCTGGCATCAATTACCAGACGCGCGGCCAAGGCCTGGCCGCATCCGGCACAGGCAGTATGCCCTGGACTAAGCAGGTGTTTATTCATAGCTCTCTTTTAAAAGTTCGGGCTTTAAATCAATAAACTCGCAAACCCTCTCTTTTGCCATAAGCAGGCGAAAGATTTCTTTTATCGAATCTTTAGTGATATCGCGTCCACCTAAACCCACGATAAAGCTACTGATCACTTGTGGCTTTTTCTTTTTGCCAAAAAATACGGCTTTAATTTCTGCTGCCAACGGCGCGTAGGACCCTAAGGATAAAGCCCGGTCTAACACCGCTACTTTAGGGATATTCTTTAATGACTCATAAATTTCCTGAACAGGAAGCGGCCTATAGGTAGTAATCTTTAATAAACCCACTTTCTTACCTTTTACCCTTAATTCATCTATAACTTCCTTAATAGTGCCGCAGACCGAACCCATGGCCACAATTACCCGCTCAGCATCCTTGGTGCGGTATTCTTCAATGAGGCCATTATACGTACGGCCAAATACCTTAGAAAATTCCGCGGTGACTTTGGGAATCAACTTCACTACGTCTTTAAATGTCTGGTGAATGGCGTAGCGGGTCTCCATATAATAATCCGGGTCAGCTAAAGGGCCCATGGTTATAGGATTTTCCGGGTCGAGTTTATACAGCGGTTTATAGGCGGGTAAAAATTTATCTACTTGCTCCGGGCTGGGCATATCTACTGTCTCTATCCCGTGGGTAAGCGTATAGCCGTCCATACAGACCATTACCGGAAGCATAACAGATTTATCTTCCGCAATGCGATAACCCAGCATATGCAGGTCTGCTACCTCCTGCATATCCTCGGCGTAAAATTGAATCCAGCCGCTATCGCGCAGAGACACCGAATCCTGCTGGTCATTCCAGATATTTATCGGTGCAGATATTGCCCGGTTGGCACAGGTCAAAACCAAGGGTAGGCGTAAACCGGAAATATTAAAAAGTACCTCAGCCATGTAAAGTAACCCTTGTGAACTGGTAGCCGTGTAAGCCCGCACGCCGGTAGCCACTGCTCCTAAGACTACGGATGCGGCTGAATGTTCTGATTCTACATTCACAAACTGCGAGTTTAATTCACCATTAGCTACAAACTGGGCTAATTCTTCGACAATGTGGGTCTGGGGAGTTATAGGATAGGCAGAGATCACCCCGGGTTTACATAATTTTACTGTCTTGGCCACTGCTTGTGAACCCTCTAAAAATTCCCTCATTCTTCCTTCACCATTTCCACGTCTTGCTTTGGGCAAATTGCCGCACAACCGCCACAGCCCTTACAAAAAGCATAATCACAATTGTAGGTATTCTTTGCCTCGCCTTCAATACAGCCCTCCGGACAAATTACCAGGCACATCTTACAACCAATGCAATTCTTCCGCAAAAATTTTGGCTTTGCCCCCGTGCGCCAGGAACCGGTTTTATTATTTCTGGCGGTGCCGGGTTTTACAATCAACGGACCAAACATCTTTATCCTTTAATTTTATTTTTAATATACGCGAATCCCTGTTTAGCTGCCTGGATATTACCTTCCTGTACTTTGCCGGAGAACCTCTTTTTTATCGCCTCCAGCAGATTATCTAAGTCAATCTCATTGGTTGCCGCAGCATACGCCCCTAACAAGACGGTATTACCCAAAGGCCGTCCGATGGTCTCCAAGGCAATGTCATTAGCCGGCACAACAAAAACTCTCTGGCTCGGTTTTACTTTAGGGATATCCGCCCCTTTTTTCCCATTTACTATCGCAATCCCTTTTTCTTTCAGGCCAGAAAAGCAATTGAATCCGCGCATCAGGGTAGCATCCACAATAATTACGTAATCTGGTTCGTAAATCTGGCTCCTTAAGCGCACCGGCTTTGTATCTACGCGCACAAAGGCATTCATCGGCGCGCCCATACGGGCGGCACCAAAATTCGGGAAGGCATAAGGATACATCCCTTTTAAAAAATAGACGTAGCCTAATAAAGCCGCAGTCGTAATTGCCCCCTGTCCGGCGCGGGCATGAATGCGTATTTCTTTCATCGATTACCTACCTTCATAAATGAAAAGTGTTTTACTATAATATAACTTTTAATCCAGATTGTCAAATAATTTATTGGGGTCTCTGAAAAACTCTTAAAAACTATATCAGAGCCATCTGATTACACAGATTTTATCGTCTAAGTTTTTTCGCCACAATACTTGGCGAATCCGCCATGCTTTGTGGCGGAAATCTGTGTAATCTGCCTTTATAATCTGTGTAATCATAAAAACACACTTTTTCAGAGTTCTCTTATTTTTCTCTTATTTTCTCGGAAATTTGGGAAAGGATATTTAAAATCTTCTCCGTTTTATCTATATCTAAAGTTCCCATACCGCAACTTGGACTAAGCATTAGATTTTCTAATAATAAATCTTTATCTAAGCCCTTTTTTACCAAGACGCGGATGCCTTCTTTAATCTTTTCTAATAATAAATCCGGGCTCTGGCCGCTAAGCTCTTGCGTAGGCACAATACCCCAGCAAACTATGCCTCCCCGTTTAAAAAAATCCTTTAAATTATCAGCGTATAACACAAGCCTGTCTAAAAAACCAAAGGCATCAAAACTAATAATATCTATAGTCTTGGTATCTGTAAATATCGACCAATCAGTATTGCCACAGCAATGGACGCCTGTTAAAACATTATCGGATTTGATACCTTCAGTAACTTCTGTCAAACCCTTTATCACCTCTTCTCTATTTATAGGCGCATAAGCAGAACCAAAACAGCCAAGGTATGGCTCATCCAGAAAGATAATTATTTTTTTCTTGAAGTCCTTAAAGAAATCTATCTGCCAGAGCGCCTTCATCGTAAGCCCTTTTAAGATTGCCTGCATAAACACCGGATTATGCAACAAGGCAATGCCCTGGGCATCATTGATACTAGCGGCAAGGGTAAACGGCCCGACAACCTGACATTTGATAAATTCTATTCCCTTTAGATTTGTTTTTTCTAATCTTTGATAAAATTTATGCAAGCCCACGGCAAAATCCGGGCTTATTTTAAAATAGTCTATATCATTAGCAATTATGCGCTCATAAAATTTTTCTAATTCCTTTTCTTCGGGCTTAAAAACTAGGCCTTCACTAAACTGCTCCACCATTCCTTCCCGAATATCTCGCTTAGGCAGCTGCGGCCAAAAAGGAATCTGTGGAGTATATTTAAAGATTAAATCCAAAGCGCTATCTATATCTTTATGCGGCAGGCTTCCTATTCCCGTAGCCAATCCCTTTAATTTTGACATATTAATTATTCGATATCTTTGGTTACGTTATCCCGTAAAATATTACCAAAGATAACTTCAAAATCGTAAACATCTTTAAAATCATCGAGGGAATCTGTTTCGGTTGGATAAAGTATCTTTTTATCAATTAGATTGAAGACAATATTACCAAAATCATGGGTATTCGTTATACCCCAATGGTTTAGGACCGTCTTGGCCAGCGGTCCGTACTGCTCAATCACAAACTCACGGATGCCCTCTAAAAGTTCGCGGCCGCCCACATGCCCCTTTCTTTTAAGTTTATTCTGGGTAAAATGCAGCGCCTGCATGACAAATTCATAGCTGTCTGGTTTATAACGGCTGTCTCTTATAAAAATTTCCTCAACCACTTGATAAAAATTCTTTTCTTCTTCCATCTTCTCCTAAAAAATCATTTTATCTTTTTTGTTCAATTTGGTTTTCTTATCTCCTACTACCTCGCCACAATTAGAGCAAAGATACTCGAATAAATACCCATCAGGCAAAATTAGAAGTAACTTTTCTCTAACCGGCATAGAACCGCCGCAGCGGTTACAATATAGGTATGTAGCTTGTAAGTCTTCGTATTGTTTCATAAATGAGCGCACAACAGACGGAGCCCAAAGGGCGACGTAAGTTGTATGTGCGAATTTACTTCGTCCAGCGCATAAATGAGGCCACAACTTATGGAGCGAATGAAATGAGCGAACATAAGTTGTATGGCCGAATTTATTCCGACGAGCGTGCCAAAATTACGAAGTCCCCGAAGGGGAACGAAGAGAATTTTGGCACATCTTGCGAGTCGGAACTACCTCTTATATTTTATAACAGTCCAGGTAAGTTTAATCCGGTTACATCTTTCATCTTCTGCGCGGCAATATCATGCGAACGTTTAATTGCCCTATTATACGCGTCTTTAATTGCTTTTTCAAGAGTGGCCTTTTCTATCCTTTGAATATCGCCCTGAATGCTGAACTCTTTTACTTCTTGCGAGCCATTCATGGTAATCTTCGCTAAGCCATCGGAACTGGCAATTTCAAAGTCAGTATTATCCAGTTCGCGCTTCATCTCCTGCATCTTCTTCTGCATCTCCATCAATTGCTTCATCTTATCGAACATCGAAGTTCCTTTCTTATTACAATGGACTGTTTCTCGTCGGATTTTGGCCTTTTTTCAAATCATAATTAACGGCGCCCAATACTAAATCTGCAATACCAATCAAATCATCTTTTTTAGAATCTCTTGGTTCAACAACTTTTATAGTCCGAGTTATCCACAACCGTAGACACCGTTTAAACGTCACCTACTCATATCACGCCCCCCATTTCTTAAATCTAATTTTATGCCTTTGTTCTCTAAAAATGGAAATAAATCTGCGTCTTCTTTCTGTGCGTGCTGTAATATTAATCCTATCATTTCCTTTGATACCCTAATAAATTCATTTTTAATCTTTTCATCAGTAAAAGAAAAACCATACCTAAAAATAATGTCTGCTATGATGTCAAATTTACTAATGATAAGAATGTGTTGCATCTGTAATTCTCTAACTATCTGTTTATAATTTAAGTCACCTATTGCTAAAGCAATGGGGAATACCTTTTGTTCCTCCCAATCAAAATGATATAAAACCTTTTCTTTGAAATAATCTACTACTTTCTTAATATTATTATACGCCTCTTCGTTATTCAAATAAGATAAACTATCTTTATACGCCATCATTTCTGTAAATACTTGTTTATGTATTTTTCTAACCTTATCATAAGCTATTTCCGTTTCACCGCTAACTTCTTTTATATTATTGTTTTCTTCCATTTTCCCTCCCCTATATTTAAAGCAGCTATTATGCTACCTATAGCAAAATGAATCTGGCGGTTTTCGAGCGATGAATGTCGACTTTAGCTAATTTCTTTGCGGGTGACGAGGCGTGTTTTAAACATTAACCTCTATCCATAACAAATTTTAGGGTTTCGATTCGAGGTGCATTAGAAATTTTTCGCCAAGATTTCTGGGTAACGGGTGGCTGGGGTGTTTTCGAAGCCGCGTATAGCGGCTGAGAAAATACCCCAGACAGGACCCGCTATCTCAAAAACGGCGAAAAATTTCAGTGTGCGTAAGCAAAACCTAAAATCCCAAATTCTCACCCACTAAAACCACTTTCAATCTATCCGGTGTAACCTCAGCCTCAATAATCAGAATCTGGCAGCACATTCGTTTGTATTCGGGGAAAAGACAGATTTCTTTGCTACAGATACCATCTTTAAGACAAGGTGTATTCCAATTAAGGCGTTTACAATTAAGAGGTGTAGCGTATTCTCTTGCCCGTTTTATCGCCTCCTCTAAATTTGCTGTAATTTTATTGATCCCGCAAACCACAATGACATTTTTCGCGTTGGATATTCCCGCTGGCCGATTGCCATAACCGCTAAAAAATACCAACTCCCCATTTTCTGAGATAGCATTAGCGCTGGTTAGATAATAATCTGCCTGTGTGCCTTGTCTTCTTAGCTCTAAATTCTCTTCTCGGCTTATGCCAGGTTTATATTGATTAAGTACGAGGTTGCCCCGGACTTCTAAGCGTTTTACTATGCCCAACTGATCTAGAGTTACCGAACCAGAAATACCAATGCTGGCAGAGTGAGAAATAATCTCTAAGATTTTATCTGCTGCCTCACTCTTATTCTCGCAATATAATCCCAGGATATTTCTCTTCTGCCAATTTTTGATGAGGCCATCTACTCTTTGGTCCATTCTACTGCCTTTTTTCTAATTGAGAGGCTAAGCTACGCCTGAGTTTTTTTAGCCGTGGACTGACAATAACCGGATATTTATACCTTGAATAGGCTTCTTTTAATGCCGCGGGCAACCTAGCCAGATTATTCTTTGTAAACAATCTTATTTTATCTAAAGAAGGTGCCTTGTAAACTACCCTGCCTTTATCTACAACTTTTATTAATAAAGGCCTGCCATTTATTTTCTCCTTCTCTAATCCTAAAATATCTTTTATGAATCTTCCCTTTTTATCCTGAATCCTAAAAACCTGCTTCCTGCCTGGATAGGTAACCTTGCCTTTACTTAATTTCATCGTCGGTAAAAACCTGCCGTCTTCATCCGTAACTTCACTGAGCTTATAAATAATATCTAAAGACGGCGCATCAATACTGGTCCCCATATGCGTTCCCACGCCAAAATTATCTACCCGCGCACCCCGCTGGAGCAAATCTCTTATCTTAAATTCATCTAAATTACCGCTGGCAAAAATCTTCACATAATCTAGGCCTGCTTTATCCAGCATTCTTCTCGCTAACTTGGATAAAGAAACAATATCTCCGCTATCTAATCTAACCCCCTGTAGACGGCGCCCTTTTTCTTTAAGATACAAACCCGCGGTTATTGCGTTTTTTATACCCTTCTTGATATCGTAAGTATCGACAAGAAGGGTTGTCCGGCCAGGAAAAGTCTCACTGTAGGCTAAGAAGCTATCCAGTTCATGTTTGAAAGACATCACGAATGCATGTGCCATCGTCCCCACAACCGGAATCCCGTATAATTTACCGGCTAATACACAAGAGGTGCCATTAAATCCCGCAATATAAGCAGCGCGTGCTACCTTTATCCCTGCCTCCGAACCGTGCGTCCTCCTTAAAGAAAAGTCATAGAGCCCCTTGCCTCTTCCCGCACAAACTACCCGGCTGGCCTTGGCGGCAATCATGGTCTGTAAGTTTATAGTGTTAAGTAAAAAACTTTCGATAATCTGGGCCTCAAGGATAGAGGCGGTAACGCGCATCATCGGCTCATTAGTGAAAAATACCGTACCTTCGGGCATTGCCCAGATATCGCCTCTAAATCTAAAGTGAGTTAAATATTTAAGGAAATCCGCTGAGAAAAGCCTTTGTTTCTTTAAATAGTTTATATCGTCCCTAGTGAATCTTAACTCTCTTATATAAGCTAATATGTCCTCTAAACCGCAGGCAACTAAATAGGCGCGGTTTGCGGGGAGTTCTCGAACAAATAAATCAAAGGTAGCCAGGGCATCTCTTTTGTAATGGAAATAACTCTCTGCCATGGTTAACTCATATAAATCTAGTAATAAAGAATTATTCATCAGAGGAGTTATTTTGAAATTAAATCTTTATATCTTCCTTCCGGAAAACGACTGCCCCCAAAAATCACCTTTCCTTTTTTGTCGATAAGAATATAGGCGGGTACACCTGGAATTCCATAATTGTAAGCAACCTCCATGCCCTCGTCTAAAATAACCGGATAAGTCAAATAATAGCTCTGAATAAAGTTTCTCACTCTATTTCGTGATTCTCCGACGTTTATGGACAATACTTCTAAACCCTCTTTTGTTAACGCCGGGTATTTATTATTTAATTCCCTTAATTCACTGCGGCAGTATGGGCACCAGGTTGTCCAGAAAAACAAAAGCACAGGTTTTTTATCCTTATAACTACTTAAGGTGACTATATTATTATTTATATCGGGTAAACTAAAATCGGGCGCCATCTCCCATTCGCTGGCTATGGCAAATTCTACAGATAGAAAAACAGTCAGCATCAGAATAGAAACAGCAGCCCTGATATACTTCTTCATCTTTGTAATCTCCCTATTCCCACGAAGATAAAATATATCCCCATCCCCATTATAATAAACGCGCACGCCCTTTTTATATATACCAGCCACTTACCCAATTTAGGCAGGCCTATTAATATGGTGCTAAAGGTTCCTGCCACAATAAACACTAATCCCATGCCATAGGCAAAAGTAAGTAAAAGAGTTGTTCCGTATAATATATTCTTTTTTGCCGCTAAATAAAATAAAATCGTGCCCAATGCCGGAGTTACGCAGGGGCTTATAATCAAACCCGAACTTAGGCCCAAAAAGAATATCGAAAGGTAACCTTTATTTTTTAATGGGGGTAACTTAATCAGCTGGGGTAAAGAAATATGAAAAATATCAAACATAGACACGCCAAAGAGGATAATCACTGTTCCGACAAAGAGATAAGTTGCCGGGCTGGAACTTATTTTGCCAAAAAATCCCCCGGTTAGAGACGCAATTAACCCTAATACAGAATAAGTAACCGCTATGCCCGTTACATAGATTAAACTCAAAATGAATCCTTTTAACTTAGAGGCATTGGCTTTTATACCAATATAACCCAGGGTAATCGGCAGAAGTGGGTATACGCAAGGAGTGACGCTAATCGCAATCCCGCCTAAAAATGCACCTATATAACTTATAGAATCACTTTGTAGATTCATTTATCCATTTCAAATATTCTTTGCTGCCGGCGATAATCGGCAAGGCAATTATCTCAGGCACTGTATAGCTATGTAATGATTTTACTTTTTTTATTAATTTACCAAGCAGCGGCTTCTTGGTCTTAATTATCAACAGTGTTTCTTTGGCTTTATCTACCTTGCCTTGCCACCAAAATATCGATTCTATATTACCTAGAACATTAACGCAGGCAACCAGTCTACTTTTTACCAGTGCCGTAGCAATGCGTCCTGCTTCTTTTTTATTTGCGCAGGTGATAAAAATTACGATATGCATTTTTACTTTACAGAAACAGTCTTAACCAACTTGGCTACTCTTTGACCTAATCTAACACACTCTCGGCTCACTCGGCTATCAGGCGCGCCAATAGCTACTGCGCCGTAATGGCCACCTTGGGGGTCACCTTGAATAATCATACCATGAATAAGCATCGCGTTCAAGATACCCAAAATGGTGGTCTCATTGCCACCGCCTACATTGGCGCTGGAGGAGAATGCCGCTCCCACCAAACCATCTAATTTGCCGTGGAACTTTACCGACTCATCTAAAAGCTTCTTAATCTCGGCTGCCATTGTTCCGTAATAAGTTGGTGAACCGATAACTATCCCTTCGTATTTCAATAAGTCATCGACATCCGCATCTTTGACGTCTTTTATGACTACTTCTAAACTTTCTTTTTTTATACCCTCTGCTACCGATTCTGCCATCTTCTTGGTATTGCCGGTCTGAGAATAATAAATGACTAATACTTTTGCCATCGCTATCCCCCATCTTCTATCTTTACCGACTTTATCCTGCCAAACTGCGCACAGGTATCGAATATAATCGTCGGGTCTTCGGTATGGATATGGACTTTAAAATTTTTACCCTTAACAAGCTCATCGTTACAATCGGTAATTTCCAGATTATCTCCAAATTCCCTTATCGAATTCTTTATCGTCTCCGGTGATGTATTCTCAATGGATAAAATAAATTCCAAAAAATATTTAGACATTAAAAAATTAATTTTCAAGGGGCACTCTTCAGCATCGCCACCGACATCACCCTGCCGCAGGTTTTTCCTTCCCGGCGGTAAGAAAAGAATTCTTCATTTTGGCAAGAAGTGCAAATATTAAAATCAAAGATATTTACCGGGTTAACCCCTAAATCTAAAATCCGTGTTTTGTTCATCTGAACCAAATCTAAATAATAACGGTTATCTCTTTCGATTAGCTCGTCTGGGAAAAAATTACTAAAATCTCTGCTTACTTCGTAACAACAACTTCTTATAGCTGGACCGAAACCCACATATAAATTACCAGGCTTGGTATTAAATCTTTCTTGCATTAACTGTAATGTTTTATCCACGATGTTTTCTCTGGTGCTTTGCCAACCCGCGTGAATTAAGCCAATAGCGGGTGTTTCCGGGTCATATAAAAATATGGATAAGCAATCGGCAGTAAATATAGCCAAAGGTAAATTTCTCTTATCCGTCACCAGGGCATCGGTATCCGCTATTGAAGTGTCATAAGATAAAGCGCCTTTACCTTTATCTTCTTCTTTTGCCGGGCTTACACTGCTGGCATGAACCTGCTTTGCGCAAACTAAATCCTGATAATTAATGCCCAGTTCTCCCAGAAAGTCTTTACGGTTCTTTAAGGCATTTTTAGTATCTCCGTAGGCCAAAGACATATTTCCCAGATATCGGCTGCTGAAAGCGCAAATAAGGTTAGCTTCAGAAAGGCCGCTCCATAGATAATATCTTTTACTTTGCAGAAGGTTATGTTCTGGCATTTATTTCGACAAGTTTATCTCTAGACCTTTTACCTTTAATAATCTTAACTTGGTATTTTTTAATATTCAGGTATTCGGCTAACAGGGCTATTAACTGCGTATTGGCAAGTCCGTTCTGGGCAGGCTTGGTTAAATATACCTTAAGATAATCCTCTTCCTTCTTAACTAAATTTTTACTTGCCTTTGGCACTACGCGAACATTTAAAATCATTTCTCTGCGGCAACTCGATAGGCATTAAGAATGCTGTATATACCCAAAATACAAATAGAGGCCAACCCAACAGAGAACAATATAATACTGTAGAGCAGCACTTTGATAGAAATAATTTTTCCTAATAGCCAAAAACAAATAAAAACGCTTGCGATGGTTAAAACCAGCATACTTAGAGAAGAAAGAAAGATGAGCAGTAATCCTTTAAAGATTTGTCCATTATAGAGTTGGCCTAAGCCATTAAAAACAAAGGAAAGAACTGCGGCAGTGCCAGGATGGTTTATCTTTTCTCGCTCCATAATCCCTGCCTCCTTATTTTGTTTCTACGGACTTGGCATCTTGAATATTTATAAGCCTATCGGAAAATCTATCCAGTTTTTTCTGGCTATCCTCGTATTTAGTACGCGCGTTGGAAAGATGCCCGCCCAAGGTATCGAAATCTTCTTTGAACTTATTGATTTCGATAGTAAGCGTGCTTAAATTTTTTAATATGCCCTTGGCATTCTCTTCTATTTTTAAGCCTTTTAACCCCAGGCAGATTACCTGTAGATAGGCATAAAAGGTATTGGGTGAAACCGGGATAACCTTTTTTGACATGCTATAAGAAAAAAGGTCTTCCTTAATAATTATCTCATAATAGACATTCTCCGCCGGGATATACATCAGTGCAAAATCATAGGTGTTCTCCTGCGGCAGGATATACTTTGCGGCAACCTCATCAACGCGGTTCTTTACATCCTGGATAAATTTCTTACGGTAGGCATTCTTTACTTGCTCATCCTGATTATCCAGGACTTTCTGAAAATTCTCTAAACTAAACTTTGCGTCAACAGGAACTAGGCGTTCACCTAGGCGGATTACCGCATCCACAGCGTCACTTGACTTAAAACGATACTGTATGGAGTAATGATCCTTGGGTAAAACTTGCGATAATAAATTCTCCAGAAGCGTCTCACCCATCTGGCCTCGAAATTTAGGCGCGCGTAAAAGTTCCTGCAGGCTGGATATATCTTTACTAATCTCATAAATCTGTTTATTGGTCTCTTCGAGCCTTCCTAATTGCTCTTTTACATTACCGAATACATCTGTGGCGCTGCCTAAACTTTGTCCGATAATTTTATTTGCCTCCTGTAGCGTTTGATTCATCTGATTTAGACGCTCATTCACTTGAGAGGAAATCTTTAAGACAATCCCTACAATGATTACAGCTAAAAATAGAAATAATATTCCTATTATCCAGGGCATATTAAAAAATTAAAATTCTAAATCTCCTTCAACCGCGTAGGTTGAATGGGTTTTATATTTTTACTTCAATAAGGGTTTCGGTATTGGCTACGCCTCTTACCGCCCGAATGCTTCCTACCACCACCTGGGCTAAAGTTTCTAAGTCCTTACCCTCTACTGTAGCAATCGCATCCCAAGGGCCAAAAGTCCCGGTTACCCCTTTTACGCCGCTAATCTTCTTTATCTGCTCTAATGCCTGCTTCTCTTCGCCCGATGTCAACTTTACCAAAACCAATCCTGTGGTCATTTTCAACCTCCTTCAATGAGTCCCGCCTTTGGCGGGACAAATTGATTATACCACCGTAACCTACCTTCTTAAAGCAAATAATCCTCTTTTATCCTCTTTAGGCTCCTAAATATATTTGTCTTCACATCTGGGCAAACCTTTTTTAGGTCTTTAATGATACCGGCAATCTTCCTGCGATTGGAAGTAAGGGAATTGGGACAGACACACTTTTCGATAGGAAAACCGGAAATTTTTGTGAAACGCTTAATCATGTCTTCTTCTACATAGGCCAGGGGCCTGATAATTACAATCTTACCCTTAAATAATTCTTGCTTCGGGGACATTGCTGAAATTTCACCGTGAAAAAATAAATTTAATAAGATCGTTTCTATAATATCATCTTTATGATGGCCTAAGGCAACCTTGTTACAGCCAAAGCGGTCAGCGGCCTCAAATAGTGCTTTTCTGCGGTTCCAAGAGCACCAGAAACAAGAGATGTCTTTGCGTGTTTTACCTTTTAAGATATCTACTTTCTCTATATGATAGTTAATACCCAGGGACTCAAAATACTTAGCTAAAATCTTAGGATGCTGGCCAGGGTAACCCAAGTCGATATACACTGCCAAGAGTTCATATTTTATGGGTACAAAACTTTTGCGGTCATGCAAAAGGCGAAGCAAGGTTAAGCTATCTTTGCCTCCGGATACAGCCACGGCAATTTTATCACCTTCGGATAGCATATCATAATCCGCAATCGCCTTTCCGACTCTTTTAGAAATATAAAATTCTGGTCCTTGTAAAACTGACATTTATAACCTTATCACCTTAATTTTTTCGCCTTTAGCTACTCTAAGATAATCTCGCGCTGAACCGCAGTTTATGGCTATCTCTAAGAAATCGAAGCTGTCAATTAAGGCAAGTGGTTCAAAATGAGAGCCTGCGCAATAGCTAGAAGACAACTTCTCTATAGTTTTATTTTTTATGGAGATTTTAAATTTTTTATCCTTAATGAACTTACAAAGTGTATCTTTATCGATATTAGAGACTAAATTTCCAAAGCGGTCAATATAAACAATCTCGCCATTTAGCTCGTGATTACTTGGTTTAATCCGAGGCAATTCTAAAGTTTTGAAAGACTTTGTGGGTTTACCGAATTTCTGAATATTTTCTCCTTTTGATAAATATGCGGCTACCGGCGCAAATATGTCCCGGCCATGGAAGGTATTTGAGGTGGGCTTTAAAAAATATTTTTCATTGGTTATCTCGATAATCTTTAAAGGGCGCTCGTCTTTCAAGGCAAGTGAAAGAACGCCATTATCCGGGCCGAGAAAAAAATAATTTTTTGTCTTAACCAAGAGCTTTTTTCTCTTTGAGCCGACGCCGGGGTCGACTACTGCCAGATGCACTGTCCCAGAAGGAAAATATCTAAACGAATTCTTTAATAAAAATGCTGCCTCCGATATATCTTGAGGTTTAATATCGTGACAGATATCCACCATCTGCGCCCTGGGATTAATCTTTAAGATTACCGCCTTAATTAAACCGACGAAATTATCCCGAAGGCCAAAATCGGTAATAAGACTGACCACGTTCATCTAATAAAGAAAAATAAACCTATTATTTTATCCGCCCAGAATAGAGACGCGATTGCCGCTAAGGATAAGAATGGACCGTAAGGTATGGTGTGGTCTTTTTTTATGATAAGATTTGCTACGCCAACGATTACTCCAAAAAAAGGGGCAAGGAAAAAAGTAAGCACTGCTTTCTGCCAACCCAAGAATGCACCAATCATCGCTAATAACTTTACATCGCCGCCGCCCATAGATTCAGTTTCACCTTGAATGGGAGGTTTTTTAAGAAGTTTAAAATAGACCAGGTCAAAGATAAAACCACTTAAATAGATAATTCCACCGCCGATAATAATGCCCAGGAAAGAATTAAACATAGGCCGCGGGTTAAAGCTCGTAGGCCGCAGGTGAAAACCTTTAATCGCGTTCAATAAAAATCCTAAAATAACCCCCCCGACAGAGATTTCATCGGGTATAATCCGGTGCTTTATATCTATAAATGTAGCCACGATTAAACTACAAACAAAAACCAGATAGATAAAAAAATCATAACTTAATCTGTAATAATCAAAAAATACTACAAACGTTATCGCCGTCAATAACTCCACGATTAAATATACGGGGGATATCCTTTGTTTACAGAAACGGCATTTGCCTCCCAAGAGAATATAACTTATAAAAGGCACATTATCATACCAGGGGATCCTCTTTTCGCACAGGGGACAATGCGAGCCCGGCCAGACCACCGATTTACCCAATGGCATACGATAGATACAGACATTTAAGAAACTACCGACGATAGAACCAAAAATAAAAGCTAAAATTTTTCCGATCATATTTTTTTACTCCTTAAATGGGCGCACAACTTACGGAACGAGCAACGCAAGTAAACGTAAGTTATATGCGCAAATTTATCCCAAGCCTATCCCGAAAATATCGCAGAGATTTTCGGGATGTTTAGGCGAGGGACCTTACTTCCTCATCCACTGGCTTCTTCACTTAAAGCCTTACGCATCGCCTTTTCTATTTCTGCGTCCTCTTTCGCTCTTTCAGGGAACCATAATTCAAACGCTTCCTTTCCCTGATATAAAAACATGCCTTTACCGCCTACAACAGGAAGACCCAGCGATTTGGCGTCTTTGACTAATTGCGTCGTCCTATTATAAACTACATCATACACAGATAGATTTTTATTTTTCTCAAGCATATGTCTAGATATAACAGAATCCCCATCGTTTTCCATACCGACGGGCGAAGCATTAACTAGTAAATCACAACTCCTCGTGGCTTCGGCGATCTTTTCTACACTAATGAATTCCAATTTTTGCCTTAATGAATCAACCCATTCTCTGGAAAGGTTACCGTTAAAAAAATGTTTCTGAGCCGAGACTACCGCTCCGTTATCTTTCTCGTAAACATATATTTTTTTCATTCCGCTTTTCTTCCAACTTAGCGCCGCTATCACCGCCTGCCCTGCTCCGCCTGAGCCTATTATCAACGCGGACTTACCTGTCGGTGAAAAACCTAGACCCCAATCCCCTTTTTCTTTGCTTTCCAAGGATTTCAGAAAACCCCAGGCATCAGTATTCCAATATAACGGCTGATTATTTTCTCTTTTTACGGTATTAACCGCACCGCTAAGCTTAACATAATACTGGTCTACCTGCGCAAGTTTGCCGAAAGAAAGCGGCAATTTTTTCTTTAATATCTCATACGCTCTTACTTTATAGGGTATAGTTATATTAAACCCAATAATATCCTTAGAATAGAATTCTTTCCCTTTCGTATCGGAAACTTTAATATTATCGAGCAAAAAAGCTTCCAGTTTAGCAGGTTCCATCTCAAATAATCTATATTCAGCGTTTATTTTAAGGGCGGCAAAGGCGGCGTTGTGCATTACGGCTGATAGACTATGCTTGACCGGATACCCAATTAAACCGTAGATTCCAGGAGGGGTCATTTTTCGCACTTATAACTTATGTCGCACTGCTTGCTCCATAAGTTATGTGCTCACTTATCTTGTTTATGGCGTCCAGATATGCCCTTACTGAAGATTCAATTATATCGGTGCTAGAACCTCTACCGGAAACAGTTTTTTTGCCTGCCGCGAGTTTAAGATTAACCTCACCTAAGGCATCTTTACCAGAAGTAACTGCTTCTAAGCGATAGTCCTGTAGTCTCACTTTGATATCGGTAATTTTATCGATGGCCTTAAAACAGGCATCCACCGGCCCGTCGCCCGAAGACTTACTAGACATAGTTTTATTCTTAAATTTAAGAGTCAGGGAAGCCTGCGGAATAATCTTTGTCCCTGAATTGACCTGGAAACTTTCCAGTTTCCAAATCGGCTTGATTAGCTTAACTTCATCTTCGACTATAGAAATCAAATCATCGTCAAAGATGTTTTTCTTTTTATCAGCCAGTTCTTTAAAACGGCTGCTTACTTTTTCCAGCTGTTCGGTTGTCAAAATAAAACCCAATTCCTTCAGCCGTTCGCCCAACGCATGCCTGCCTGAGTGTTTACCCAAAACAATGCCTGTTCCGACAAACCCTACGTCTTCGGGTTTTATTATTTCATAAGTAGAGCGTTCCTTTAAAATGCCATCCTGATGTATTCCTGACTCATGGCGGAAGGCATTGCCCCCGACAATTGCTTTATTGGGAGCAACCACAAATCCGGTGAGCTTGCTCACCAGGCGTGATACCTTACAGATCTGATTCGTAGCTATGTTTGTCTGGATGTCTTTAAATATGTCTGGCCGGGTTTTAATATTCATTACAATTTCTTCCATCGAGGCATTGCCCGCGCGCTCGCCAATACCGTTGATAGTGCATTCTACCTGCCGCGCACCATTTTTAATTGCCTCCAAAGAATTAGCCAGCCCCATCCCCAAATCGTTATGGCAATGTGTAGAGATTACCGCCCTATCTATATTGGGGACATTTTCCTTAATCCCCCTGATCAAACTTCCGTATTCTTCGGGTTGGGTATACCCGACGGTGTCGGGGATATTTACGGTGGTAGCGCCTTCAATAATTACTGCCTCCAGCACTCTATACAAAAATTCCCTTTCACTACGGGTAGCGTCCTCCGGAGAGAATTCGATATCTGCGCAGAATTTTTTGGCGTATCTGACGCTTTCCACGGCAAGGCGCATAATTTCATCCTCGGCTTTCTTCAATTTATACTGCATATGTATTTTTGAAGTAGCTAAAAACACATGGATGCGGCCGCGCTTTGCGCCTTTTACTGCTTCTCTTGCCGCGTCAATGTCAGCTTTTATCGCGCGCGCTAAAGCGCAAATCACCGGGCCTTTAACGGCCTTGGCAATCTGTTTTACCGATTCTAGGTCTCCGGGGCTGGAGATAGGAAAACCCGCCTCAATGACATCTACGCCCAAATCAGCCAAGGCGCGGGCGATCTCTAATTTTTCCGCAGGGTTTAGGCTCGCTCCCGGCGCCTGCTCTCCATCGCGTAAGGTTGTATCAAATATAATTATTTTTTCCATAACTATATCGCGGAACCACGCGGAACTACACGCAGAACTACGCATAATCTGTATGGCGTAGTTCCGCGTAAATTTCCGCGTAGTTCTGCGCTTATTTCCTCATCCAAGGCATCATTAATGAGCGCACAACTTACGGAACGAGCAATGCGAGTGAACGTAAGTTGTATGCGCGAATTATCCCGAAGCCTGCGTAGTAAATTTGTGGCGCGCAGCGACAGAAATTTACAAGCGCTTAGGCAAGGGATATTACTTTCGCATCCATGGCATCATTTCCCTGAGTTTTTTTCCTACCTCTTCAATCGGATGATCATCTCCGTCTTGCAATAACTTATTAAAAGTGGGCCGGCCTAATTCATTTTCCTTAATCCATCCACGGGCAAACTTTCCGCTCTTTATATCCTTAAGCAGCTTCTTCATAGTTTTGCGGGTCCTCGCATTAATTATCATGGGGCCGCGGGTTAAATCTCCGTAACAGGCAGTATTAGAAACCCTACGCCGCATTCCGGATATACCGGTCTCCTGAATTAAATCTGTAATGAGTTTTAATTCGTGCAAGACTTCAAAATAAGCAATCTCGGGCTGATATCCGGCTTCAACTAATGTATCAAATCCAGCTTTAATTAATTCGGTGACGCCACCACAAAGAACTGCCTGCTCCCCAAATAAATCCGTTTCCGTCTCTTCGTCAAATGTCGTCTCAATCACTCCAGCACGCGTTGCGCCAATTGCCTTGGCATAGGCCAAACCTAATTGCTTTGCTTCACCCGTAGCGTCCTGAAAAACGGCTAATAGACTTGGCACGCCTTTGCCCTCTTCATACATTCTTCTTACCAAAGCACCTGGGCCTTTGGGCGCGACCATAAATACATCTACATTCTTCGGCGGCTTTATCTGTTTAAAACGAATATTAAAACCGTGCGAAAAACATAAGGCCTTACCTTTCTTTAAATTTGGCTTAATACTCTCTTTATAAACTTTTGCCTGAACATGGTCCTGGGTTAATATTTGAATAATATCCGCGGCTTTTGCTGCTTCCTCCGCAGAAACCGGAATAAATCCATCCTTTTTCGCCTGTTCGAAATTAGGCGTACCAGAAAGTTCTGAAACCACCACGTGACATCCTGAATCCCGCAAACATAAACTCTGGCCCCGGCCCTGGATACCGTAACCAATAATCGCGATTGTCTTGTCTTTTAATAAACTTAAATCCGCATCATTGTCATAGTAAATCTTAACCATATTTTCTCCTCTCTGATAATCGCGGAACTACGCGGAACTATACGCAGAACCACGCATAATCTGTATGGCGTAGTTCCGCGTAAAGTTCAGCGTGGTTCAGCGCTTAAGCTATAGCGATTCTACCCGTCCTAATTAATTCCTTAATCCCGAATTGGTTCAACGCCTCAAGTAAAGACTTAATCCGGGCTTGTTCACCTATAGCTTCAATAATAGCAGTATTACCTTTATGCTGGATTATCTTTGCCACATATTTATCCAGCAAACTTTCTAATTTAGCCTTATCCTTGGCTGAATAATTAACTTTAGCTAACACCAACTCTCTATCGACATGTTCTTTTTTAGTAAAATCGGTGACTGTAATTATGTCAATAAGTTTATTCAGTTGCTTTTTTATCTGCTCTAATATCTTTTCATCCTCTGCCTCTACCACTATAGTCATATAAGAGACAGTAGGATCCAATGTTTCGCTTACTGCCAAAGATGCAATATTATAACCGCGGGCACTAAATAATCCCGCAATACGCGCTAAAACACCGGGTTTATTCTCTACTAAAAGTGAAAGGGTGTGTTTCATTTTTAATTAGTCCGCTGTCTTTACAGTAATATGTTAATTTTCGGCCTTATTTTGTTATTTTCAATCCGTTATATCTTTTTATTTTCTACTAAATCGAAGAGGGAATTCACCGCGTTTCCGTCAATCTTACCTAGCTGTACCATGGCTTCGAGTTCATCCTTTGCTGCCTTTGTACTAAAGGCCTTGCGGTAAGGCCGATCAGTAGTTAAGGCATCAAAAATATCAGCTACCGTCAAAATCCTGGTCACTAAAGGAATTTCTGCGGACTTTAATCCATCAGGATAACCAGAACCATCTAAAAATTCATGATGATGTTTTATGGGATTTACGACACGCCGAAAACTCCTTAAGGGCCCCACTATCCTTTCACCGATTTGGGGATGTCTTTTCATAAGCATCCATTCTTCGGTGGTGAGCTCTCCAGGCTTATCTAAAATTTCATCTGCGATGCCAATCTTTCCGATATCGTGAAGCTGCGCGGCATCTCTTAAGGTACTTAAGTCTTCTTGCGGCAGGCCTAAATATTCCGCAATCTTCATTGCGTATTTAGCCACCCGTTCTGAATGACCGCGCGAGTAAGGGCTTTTGGCTTCTACTGCCAGTGCCAAAGCTGAAATAGTCTCAAAATATATTTTCTCAACTTCCGCATTTAAACTGGTATTTTCAAAGAAAACGGCTATTTGATAAGCTAAATTTAAAAGGACGCTCAACTCTTCTTCGGAAAAATTCTCATTTTGTTTTTTGCCACTCACACATATGGCACCCCAAACCCTATCATGGGCCACCAAAGGAGCAACGATCAAAGGAGTACGAAATGAAGAATCCCCCGCTTCTTTCTCTGTTAAAGGAACTATTAAAGGCTTTCTTTCTTTGACTACCCAAATCGCTGCTTCCTCTCCAAGCCCTGCCTTAGATTGAACGAGTTTTTCATCAATGCCTACGATTGCCTTAGGCTTTAGAATCTTATTCTCTTCTTCCAGAAGAAAGATTACTCCCCTATGTGCTCCCAGGGCCTCAACGATTGCCTCTAAAATAAATTTAATCAGCGCGTCAAAATTTTCAATCGAGCTGACGGAATTACCAATTTTAGATAAAACCTGATAAAGTGTCTTCTTCGTCTCTTTAAGCTCTCTTACGTTTTCCTCTAAGTCAGTAACGATTTCGCTGAATACCTTCGCCAGCTGAGCTACCTCCTCATCTCCTTTGGCTAATTCTAAAATCGTATCTTTATCTATTTTACCTAAAGCGCGCTTTTCTAAATTTTTACTTAAAGCGGATATCTTGGAAAGGAAACCCCTGGTCCCTAAAAAACCTAAAACAGAAAACATACCGGCAAAAATAAATAAAAGCCTGAAATGAATACTCGAAGCATCTATCTTGCCTGTGAATATGAATTGGGAAATAAGATAGAGAAGGATGAAAAAAGGGATAACCGAGGCTACCAGAAAATATAAATAAAATTGTTTTAAAATGGGTTCTTGCTTTGCCGATTTCAATTTCATATTTAACTCCTAAGCCATTCCGCCAATCATCCTATTTATTGCCTCACCCGCGGGTACCATGGGATAAACATTCTCTTCCGGCTCAATATGAAAATCAATAAACACGGTATTATCTATTAGTAGCGCTTTTTCAATTGCCGGACGCACCTCTTCCTTTTTGGTCACCCGTATGCCTGCTGCGCCGTAACTTTCCGCCAACTTCACAAAATCGGGGTTATAAAGACCAGTGTGGGAATAGCGCTTTTTGTAAAATAATTCCTGCCACTGCCTAACCATGCCTAAGTAACCATTATTTAATATGGCTACCTTAACATGGATTTTATTACAAACACAGGTAGCCAATTCTTGAATGTTCATCTGAATAGAACCGTCGCCAGCAATATCAAACACTTGTTTGTCAGGGCAGCCCATTTTAGCGCCCATTGCCGCGGGAAACCCAAAACCCATGGTACCTAAGCCCCCCGAAGAAATAAAAGTGCGGGGCGAGGTATATTTATACCACTGCGCTGCCCACATCTGATTCTGGCCAACTTCGGTCGTCACAATTGCTGCGCCCTTTGTCGCTTCATAAATTTGCTCAATAACATATTGAGGCTTAATCTTGCTGCCATCTTTATAGCTTAAAGGATATTTTTTCTTCCAAGACTCAACGGTCGAAAGCCACGCCGATGTATCCGGGGCATGCTTAACTTCTTCTAATAATTGACCCAGGATATTCTTGGCATCACCGACGATGGGAACATCCACTTTAACATTTTTACTTATTGAAGCAGGGTCGATATCAATATGGATAATCTTGGCGTGGGGTGCAAAGGCATCCAGTCTACCCGTAACTCGGTCATCAAAACGCGCACCACAGGCAATAATTAAATCTGCCTCCATTATCGCATGATTGGCAAAGGCAGTTCCATGCATCCCTAACATTCCCAAAGAAAGTGGATGTGTGCCAGGAAAACCCCCTAAACCCATGAGTGTCATCGTTACCGGCGCCTGGATTTTCTCGGATAACTCTTTGAGCTCCTGATGCGCTGCTGAAGAAATAACCCCGCCACCAGAATAAATAACTGGTTTTTTAGACTGAGTAATAAGTTTAGCCGCTTTTTTAATCTGGCCGGGATGGCCAAAATAAGTAGGCTTATAACCCCGGATATTCACTTCTTCTGGCCAGATAAATTCTATATCTTTTTGCTGGACATCAACCGGGATATCGATTAAAACCGGGCCGGGCCTTCCGGTTGAGGCAATATGAAATGCCTCTCTAATAATCCGCGCTAAATCTTCGGCGTCCTTCACTAGATAATTATGTTTAGTAATAGGCCTAGTTACACCTGTAATATCTGCCTCCTGAAAGGCATCATTACCAATTAAGAATGTTTTCACCTGACCGGTGATAGCAACAACGGAAATAGAATCCATATAGGCATTAGCGATTCCCGTCGTAAGATTAGTTGCGCCCGGGCCAGAGGTAGCAAGGCAGACTCCGACCTTACCGGTTGCCCGCGCATAACCGTCTGCAGCGTGCGCAGCACCCTGCTCATGGCGCGTGAGAATAAACTTTAAGTCCGCGTCATAAAGTTTATCAAATATGGGCAAGACCGAACCTCCGGGATACCCAAACATCACCTCAACGCCTTCGCGTTTTAAACACTCGATAAGTATTTGTGCGCCTGTCATGTTTAGTTCATGGTTCATGGTTCATGGTTCATGGTTCACAGATTTACTATGAACTATGAACTTTGAACTATGAACTCAATATCGCTCCTTTATCCGCCGAACTTACCAGCTTCGAATATCTCGCCAAATAGCCCGTCTTAATTTTTGGCGGAATGGGCTTCCAAGACTTAAATCTTCTTTCTATTTCTTGCTTGCTTAACTTAACTTCTAGTATTCTCTTGGATATATCTATGCTAATTATATCACCGTCTCTCAAAATGGCAATTGGCCCCCCAGCTGATGCCTCAGGCGAAATATGGCCAATACAAGGGCCTTTGGTGCCGCCGGAAAATCTTCCGTCGGTGATTAGGGCAACTGATTCCGCTAAACCCATTCCGACAATCGCCGAAGTTGGCGCAAGCATTTCCCGCATGCCCGGGCCGCCACTGGGTCCTTCATAACGTATAACAATGCAATCGCCTTTTTTAATTTTACCATTCAGAATTGCGTTCATCGCTTCTTCTTCGCGGTTAAAAACTTTGGCGCGGCCGCTAAATTTCATCATCTTAGGGCTCACTGCTGATTGTTTCACCACTGCGCCATTAGGCGCAAGATTACCAAACAAAACCGCGATACCGCCTTGCTGGTGATAAGCGCGGCTAAAAGGCCGAATGACCTCTTCATCGAAAATCTCTGCTTCTTCGGCGATAGTAAATATCTTTTTACCGCTTAATGTATCCGTATTATGCAGTCTTTCTTCTAAACGTTTTAATGCCGCCGGGATGCCGCCGGCATATTCTAAATCTTCCATAAAATGCGTTCCTGCCGGTTCTAAGCTGGTGATATGCGGCGTTTTTTTACCTATATTATCAAAAGTCTTCAGGTCTAACTTCAGACCAGCTTCATTAGCAATGGCCATTAAATGCAAAACCGTATTGCTTGAACCCCCTAAAGCCATATCTACAATAATGGCGTTCTCTAAAGATTTGTTGTTGATAATATCTAATGGCTTGGTATTCTTTTTCACCAATTCCACAATCCGCTCTCCGCTGGCTTGAGCAATTCTACGTTTTTTAGCGGAAATTGCTAAGGCCGTAGCGCAACCCGGCAAAGACATTCCTAAGGTTTCAGTAAGACAAGCCATCGTATTAGCCGTATATAAACCCTGGCAAGCGCCTGCGCCAGGGCAAGCCTCCATTTCTAAACAAGCTAATTCTTTAGCAGAAATTTCGCCTTTCTTCGCCCGGGCCAAGGCTTCATAAGTATCATGCACAAAAGCCAATTTTCTCTGACGAAAACGGCCAGAAAGCATGGGTCCGGCAGTCACAATAATCGCCGGAATATTTAACCGTGCCACTGCCATGAGCATTCCCGGTGTAATTTTATCGCAATTCGTCAAACACACAATTCCGTCTAATTGATGGGCATTACAAACCGTCTCAATGGCATCTGCCACAATTTCGCGCAAAGCCAGAGGATAACACATCCCTAAATGCCCCATAGCCAGGCCATCGCAAATACCGGGAACGCCAAAGAAAAACGGCACACCTCCGCCATAACAAATCCCGCGCTCAATAAAGCGTTCTAAATCCCGCATCCCAATGTGGCCGGGAATTAAATCCGTAAAAGAAGTAGCCACGCCAATAAATGGCCTATCCAAATCCTTACGGCTCAATCCCGTTGCATGTAAAAGCGCGCGGTGCGGCACCCGCTCCAGTCCTTTTTTTATCTTATCAGAACGCATTGTATTCCCTCCGATAGCTTCAGGTCTATGGTCTATAGTCTATTGTCGATACTTAAATTTTTACTATCGACTATCGACCCAAGCTATTTACTAGTAATTAATCTGCTCATAAGGGCATACTCCGTATTGGACATCCGGATTAATGCCCTTTACTAAAACAGATTCTCCTTTTAAGTTAACAATAAAAAAATTACTATCTTTATAATACAATATTATGTAATTACCGTCTTTCGTCCATAAGAATCTAGATGCACCTTTAAAAATCCTTATTTTTTTACCGCGGGTTTTATCTTTTAAATAAATATTGTTTCCGCCAATCCATAAACCCGGCCAATAACCTCCCTGAACCATATACTCTGGAATACCAGGAGTAATTGAAATCGGTCTTTGGAATGTCAGGATTATCTCGTGTTTCCCATTCGGTGAGATAAATTTTCCTCTTATGAATGCATCCTGGTTGAAAAAGTAGACGAAATCATTAAAATTATCACCTAAGAATTCTTGTGGAGATATCGAGGCGTCCAAAGATACTAAAATCGGAGTTATTCCCCAACCCCTTTTTTTCCAAAAAGATGAGACCTCTGGTATCCATACGATCAATTTTTTAGTATCTTTACTCCATACCACTCTTAAATTACATTGAAAATAAATACCCGCTCCTAATTGAGTCTCATAAGAATAAATTTTCTTAAAATACTGATTATTTTTGTCTGTAATATATATGTCTATATAAATATGTGTCGTATAAAGGTTGCCCTTGCCTTCTAAATGTTCAGTCAAATATTTAACCCCAGCAAATGCTAACCATTCACCATCAGGGGACCAAACAGGATAAACAAAACTGACATTTTCTTCAGGACTGATGGACTCTGTAATATTTTTTCTGTTAGAACCATCAAAATTACTTAAAATAATATCGATTCTTTCAAATTTATCACGATAAAAACATATACTAAAAGGTTTAGTTTGATAAGCAAGCTTATAATTCTCTGTTAAATCTTTAAAAAAAGACTGAGAAGAGCTTTCGTATTTAAGCGTGGGTTGATTCACTAAACCAGTAGAAGAACAACCCATTAGTAAAGAAAGGTAAAAGAATATATTTAAGAACAGCAACGCCCGGTGCGGCACCCGCTCTAATCCTTTTTTGATTTTATCCGAACGCATATTCGCCCTCATAAATTAAAATTTTGGTTCATGGCAAAAGCTTTAACTTTTCCCGCCACGCATCTAATACGAGGCGGGATCCCGCCTTCATTATAAATAGCTTGGCGGGAGAACTATGAACTTTGAACTCTGAACTAATCTGCTCCTTCGCCGTCATGCTCCACGGCCCAACCCTACTATTATTTTATGCATCTTCTCTGAGCACAAAGTATATTTTGTTATTCTTTATATTACGGATCATAAACATCTCAAAAACATTACAATCTGCGCAAAATTTAGCTTTTCCATATCTTCTTTCAAAACATACGAGATTCGCTTTATCCAGTACACTCAAATTCTCTGCTTTTACAAATTCCGCAAGAGATACCCCTGTTTCCGTTTCACAATTTACAAGTTCCCACTCAGAAGTAATAGCCTTAAAAGCATCTTCGTCTGCCGTAAAAACTATGTCGGCATCTAAAAATGTTAACGATGCCATAATTTCACTCTCTAAAATCTTTACTCCTTTAGGAATAGGATTAATTATATAATACTTAAAATATTTCTTAGAACGCCCTATTTTAGAATAATAAAAACTCCATCCTAATATAATCACCATATAAATTATGAATATAAATAGCATTCTCTTGGCTGGTATTGCTCGTCTAAATAAAATGTAGAATATAAGAAAAAGTAAAACCAGACCACATATTTTAAACAGAAGATAAAGATATAACATAGTTTTTAAAAACTTATATTATGTTTCTAATCTGCTCCTTCGCTATCATGCACAACCGCTGCTTTTTCTTCTCGCTTACGGCTAATTACCCGCTTTAAGGTTACGTATTTATCCACTAATTCTTTATTATTTACTGCGTTTAACTGCTTAAAAAGAAAATCAAATTTTTCTTCGATTTCCTTAGCAATCGTATCGCGTACTTCCTGTGGAAGCCCCATAATTTCTTTTTTAAACGGTCCTAAGGCCTTTTTGCGCGTCTTATAGATAAACTGCTCTTCAGTCTCGCCTTCTTTTCTCTCAGAAGCAGCATTAGCTTTTAACCAATCATAAATTTTTACCCTGAGCTGGGAAGGAAAATGTGTTGATTCGTAAATCATATTCTGAAATTCAGTGGCTAAATGCACCTCAGCAGTATCGCATTCAGCAAATTTATGAAATGCCTCTTGTGGTAAAGTGGATGCGCCATGCTGCACTGCGCCGGCAAGGCCATATTCTTTTTTAGCAATCTCCGACAGTGTCTTTAAGGTCTCAAAATCTAACTTTACCTGCGCGATGGTGCCATCAGGCAAGACCACGCCACCGTGAGAAGTTCCGGTCTGCACGCTTATCTTGCTAATACCAGCGCGGCCTTTACGTAATCTTTCTCTAAACCCTTCCATAAACGCCCTTAACTCTTCGGGTGTAGAATTTTTGCTCCCCACCTCCCCAATCTCTCCGCCCACAGAGACCTCTACTCCCCGCGTCTGAATCTGACGGATGAATTGGGTAATTTTGGCGCAAACCTCATAATTATTGTACTGCTGTTTCTTTACATCCGGCTTAGACAAATCTACCAAAGTGGAAGAGTCAATATCAATATTATAGAATCCTGACTCAATAGCGTCGGCAATTAAGGCTTTCAAGCCTTCTATTTCTTTATCCGGATTTTCTTTAAATTTAGCGGCATTCATCTGAAAATGGTCACCTTGAATAAAAACCGGGCCGCTAAACCCCTCTTTTATGGCCGCGGCTAAAACTGCGCTGGAATATTCAATAGGCGGCTGATTGGTATAACCCATTTCAGACTTGGCAATCTCAAAGATAAATGCGCCGGAATTGTTTCTCTTGGCCACCCTAAATATGGCCTTGGCCAAATCATAAGTCATGCTTCTTAAATTTATCGCCGGCACCGTAAAACCGCCAAATTCACTTTTTCCGCGCCCCATATAAAATTGATGAATACTGGAAAGATAAATTCCTTTTTTATAGGCAATATCAAATATCTTCTTAGCTAATTTTTTCTTGGTGGCTAAATCATCGCTCATGATTAAATCCATGGCGATTTTTTCGATATCCAGCGGCCGTCTTCCCATTTCCTCTATCTCCTTTTATGATAAGTTTCGTTAACCGTTTACCCGCTCCTCCCCCCGACCTGTCGTCGGGGGCGTCGCTGTGTACCGCGTACCGTCTAGACTTTACGGTAAACGGTACACGGTTAACGGTAAACGATAATGAAACACGGTTAACGGTAAACGTAACCTTAATATTTTAACGCTCATGTTAATATCTTAATTAAATTATACAACCTATCTACTTCTAATTCCTTCTTTTGTATCGCAAATTCTAAATCTACGGTTACTATTTCGCCTTTGCGCATGCCCACGGCCTTATCCTTTTCTCCTCTTAACAAACAATCGACTGCCGCCTGACCAAGAGTCAAAGCTAAGATTCGGCTAAAGGCAGTAGGCCGGCCACCTCTTTGGATATGGCCTAAAACCACTGCCCGTGTCTCAAGAGTAGTTATTTCCGTAATTTTTTTAGCAATATCATCGGCTTTTGCTGCACCCTCTGCCACGACAATAATCCAGCTAATTTTTCCCCTAATATTTCCTTGAACAATATCATGACAAGTAGCTTCTAAATCGAATTTTCTCTCGGGAATAATTACATCTTCACAACCACCGGCAAGAGCCACCTGCAAAGCAATAAACCCAGAGCTTCTGCCCATTACCTCAACCACAAAAATCCTCTCCATAGAAGTCGCGGTATCACGGATGTTGTCAATAGCAGCAAGTGCCGTATTTATGGCGGTATCTGAACCAATAGTGGTATCTATCCCATTTATGTCATTATCAATAGATGCCGGAATTCCAATGCAAGGGACTTTATATCTTGTGTAGAATTTATGCGCTGCCCGAAAACTACCATCACCGCCAATAACGACCATACCATCAATTGCATTCTTCTTTAGTGTCTCGTATGCCCTAGCTTGTCCTTCTTCAGTTTCAAATTCTGGGCAGCGCGCTGTCTTTAAAATCGTCCCGCCCTCGTTAATAATTCCCGAGACCGAACGGTGATCTAATAATTTTAGCTCCTCATTAATTAAGCCCCACCAGCCGCGCAATACTCCTATCACTTCTAATTTACTATAAGTAGCATAACGCACTACGCTGCGTATAGCCGCGTTCATCCCTGGTGCATCTCCGCCGGTAGTCGCAACCGCTATTTTCTTCATGGGCATTTTACAAGCCTCCTATTTGCATCTCGCGGGGATGTTCAATTATATAAGTATAGGTAATCTCTTTTTTAGCTTTTGGCTCTAAATCTAATTCCCACAGCCAAACTCCTTTTCTATCCTTCCAATCCTTTTCCTTGGGTTCAAGGCTTGCCTTTTCAATCTTTACCTTAATCCGGTCATCTTCTGGAACCGGCATAGCCTCAAATAATTTCACATTAATCTTCCTTGATTTATAATTCTCAACCGTCAATTTATATTTAAATGTCGTGCGCTTAGTAGTCGCAGGGATACCGGCAATCAAGGTCTCATCTATCTTTTTCTCAATCTGTTCTCGCTTTACTTTTACATTCTCATCTACGCCTAAATAAAGGTCAAATTCCTCACCTGGCCCAATATTATCAATGCTCGATACACCTACAAAATCACCTTCTAAAAATATGTTAACTCTGCCAGCAAGCAATTGAAGTTGAGGCGCATTGATAACCCGGCTTCCCAGATAGGCATTGAGCGCTGCGCGAGGATAACTTGAATATTCAAACTTGGCAGCTAATGTTTGCGAAGAAATAGGTAACTTATGTTCTGAGCCATCAGATTTTACTGTTGCTTTTTTAGAAAGTTTATAGATTAAAGCTATACCTTTTTCTTCTACTGCCGCATATTCTACTTCACCTTCTCCTATTCCTGATTCCTCGTCTGTTTGGAATGCTAGGTATTGCGCCTTCTGTGGCGCCAATGCTCTTTTCTCCATAACTCTCGGTGGCTGATACGGTCTTAAAAACCAGGGCTCCACATAAGGCATCCTTCCGCCAATCGCAGACTTAACCGTAGATAAAGAAATATCTACATCCTGCCAATCTTCACCGGTGGTTTGCCGAATTATTCCATAAGAAACCATTTCCACTTTAGACTCTGTAAAATTTGCCCGCGCATCATATATCGGCTGCCAGAAAGCTCCTCTTACCAAATATGAAACCTTTAAATCTAACTCTCCTGCTTTTAAAACTTCTAGGTCTACTATAATCGACCTCTTTAATTTCTTATGCGAACCAGAAATCTGAGATAATTCCCTATTTAGAACGTCTAACTTTTTATTCAAAACCCGCATTTTAAGTTCGGCTTCCATCACTGCGGCATAATTCTCTTTTAGTTTTACATCT
>Ga0315286_10000077_pt1 | contig 63702 bp, 76 predicted proteins | sample YL17G10_0_MG_FD_205038 | JGI IMG/M metagenome (GOLD analysis project Ga0315286, IMG submission 205038) | Sediment microbial communities from Yellowstone Lake, YNP, Wyoming, USA - YL17G10_0 | ecosystem: Environmental > Aquatic > Freshwater > Lake > Sediment | place: USA: Wyoming | collected...
GAATGCAGGAGAGATCCCTGAAGGCACAAGGATTCCATACGTCGCTCTTTTCAGACAGCCAACCGATCCGGCTTACAGGCGCGTGAACAGCCGCCAAGCAGATTAGTGGAGGCCGTTAAATACATACCATGGACCAGCCCTTTCCCGGCGTCTTCCGCGAGCGCGGACGGCTCATGACGAAGAACCTTGTGCCAGGCCTGCGCAGCTACGGCGAGGAGCTCATCGCCGCCGGTGGCGTTGAGTATCGGGTCTGGGACCCTTCCCGTTCCAAGCCGGCAGCGGCGCTGATGAACGGGCTCAGGAACTTTCCCGTCCGGCCTGGAATGAAAGTGCTTTATCTGGGCGCGGCCAACGGCAACACCGTCTCGTTCTTTTCGGACATCGTCGGTTCCAAAGGCGTCGTATACGCCGTCGAAATCTCCGACCGCGCCATACGCGATCTGCTGCCTATGGCAGAGCGCCGGGGGAATGTGGTGCCGCTCCTTGCCAACGCTAGGACGCCCCGCGCATACTTTTGGATAGAGCCCGTGGACATCGTCTACGAGGACGTCGCCGCGCGGGACCAGGCCGATATAATGGCATGGAACTGCAAAGAGTTCCTGCATCATGGCGGCGTCGCCGCCATCGCCATAAAAGCCAGGAGCATTGACGTGGTGGCCAAGCCGCGCGATGTGATACGGACTGAGCTGGAGAAGCTGTCCAGGAACTTCAAGGTCGCCGAGCACATGCCGCTGGAGCCGTATGAGAAGGACCACGAATTCGCCGTGATGGCGTATGCGCCATCTGGAACTGCTCTGGGCTGAGGCCCGGAGGGTCTTCTATAACGAGGCAGCTACTTCGTAAGCGCCGCTTTCATCTCTTCGATGAGCCTCTTCCTGAACTCGTCTATCGCATCCTTCTCGCGCAGCAGCGCCCCTGCAGCGCGTTCGTGCCCGCCGCCTATTCCGATGCCGTCAGCGGCCTTCTTCACGAGCTCGCCGGTGTTCACCTTCAGCCGCTGGTTCCTGAGCGACAGTTTCCACCCGCTGTCCGATCGCTTCCTCACCATGATCACGCTGTCCGGGTTCTGCTTAGAAAGGATGCTGGCGATGACTGACACGATGTTAAGCGGCGACTCTATCTCGTAGTCTATCAGCTTCACGTCCGCATAAGCCGTGTGCGATTCCGGATATTTCCCGATCAGCCTTGCGATCTCCTCGCGCACGGATTTGTTCCATTTTCTGAGGTCCTGGTCGGCGAAGAAGTCAGGGAACGACTTGGCGCGGACCAGTCTCTGGAGCGAATAGCCTGCGCCGTGCAGTCCCTTCAGCGTTATCGACGACGAGACGAGCTCCGTGGCTTCGCCCAGCTTCGTGGCGAAGACGTCCTTTCCGTCAAGCAAGCCGGGAAACGCGCGGCTGCACTCCTTCATGAACGCCGCGCACTCGTCGAAGGCGTAGTCGCCGATTATGCCTATGGCCGTTATCCACATCAGGGGGCGCACGTCCTTGCCCATCGCCTTCAGCATGTCATAGACCATGTATGCCGCAGGGATGTATGCGTTCGGCTCTTCGAAGCGCGGGTTCATGTGCACGACATCCCGCCCGTTCAAGTCCTTTTCAGGTATGTGGTGGTCTATGATGGCGACGCGCATGCCAGGGACGCGCTTGCGTATCTCTTCGATCTGCTTCCACTCCTGGTCCACGGGTATGTCCACGAACACCATGAGGTCCGGTTGCCTGGTCACGGCCCAGTCTATGAACTTGTCCTCCGTGCGCGGCCCCTCGCGCGCGTAGAACTTGAACTCTGGGAAGAACTTGAGCATCAGCGCCGCCGAAGAGACGCCGTCAGCGTCCTGGTGGTAGAACAGCAGCTTGCTTCCGCCGTTCTTGTGGGAGAACCACGTGAGCAGCTTCTGCACGTCCTTTTGCCCGGCAGCGAAAGAATCAGCGCCAGCTTTGTCCATCTATTATAAAAGCGAGGCCGCTTATAAGTTTTCGTCCGCTGCGCCTCTGGCATGGAAACGCGGCCCCATGTTTTTTATCCGGTAATCCAAAAGCAGGCCATGGACGTTTCCGAAAGGCGGGCCGCGTTGTCGCTGGCACGGAATGCATTGGAGATGTGGGTCAGGGAAAGGAGAACGACGGCCACGCCGAAGCTCCCTCCGATCTTCAAAGAGAAGCGCGGCTGCTTCGTCACTCTCAAAAAAGGCAATGCGCTGCGCGGCTGCATAGGCTTCCCTGAGCCCGTTCTGTCGTTGGCCAATGCGCTGGTCGAAGCGGCGAAGGAGGCGGCGAAGGATCCGAGATTCCCGCCGGTCCGCTCCGAAGAGCTGAAAGGCATAGCCATAGAGATCTCGGTCCTGACGAAGCCCATGCCTTTGGCAGGCGAAAGGAAGGACGCGCCGAAGCGCATAAAGGCGGGCAGGGACGGCCTCATCGTCCGGCACGGCCCGCTCTCCGGGCTGCTGCTGCCGCAGGTAGCCACGGAATGGCATTTCACCCCGGAGCAGTTCCTGGAACAGACATGCTTGAAGGCAGGGTTGGGCCCGGGAGACTGGCTCGACAAAGGGACGGAAGTGCTGGCGTTTCGGGCGGAAGTCTTTTCGGAATCAAAGCCTTAGCTGGCCGTTCTCTATTATCAGTTGCGTAGACGCCTCGTCACCGGTGCCATCGTTGTATTCCTTCAACAATACGACTGAGAGATACCCTTCGATGCCGAAGGTTTTGTCGTTCTCGTCAGCTTCTACCCTTTCGGTGGAGAGTATCTTGAACGATGCTATTGCAGCATTCGCGCTAATGTTGGTCATGGATTCTGTAACCCTCTGCCTTATTGTAGATTCGTACAGAGACGGATTGGAAACATACGTCTTGTACGCGTTGTCGAGCGTCATTAGTTCAGGCTTCGCTTCGAGCAGAAGCCATGATTTCGTTTCTCTACTCAGAAGCGTCATGTACAGGCTAGCGTCGCGGTTTTTCATAGCCTCGGCCCACGCCAGCATGAACTGGTCCGCAGCGTCCACATTATACATATAGTTTCCGTCCTGGCGCAGGTTTACAGTGTCTGGATATATGTAGCCTTCATCATCCGTAGACGCAAGCCCGGTGACACCTTTCGGCGTGAACGTCTTCGGCTTCGTCAGTTCATTATAAAGCAAGGCCGACAGCAATACAATGACAACAGCCACCGCTAAGAGAACCAAAAAGTTCTTCCTTGAACGGGATTTGTTTTTTCCCATCGTTTCACCTCACGGCCACTTCCTCGAGTATTCCATGCCTACGGTCGATGCTGTGGTTGCGACGCGTGCAGTCCAAACTGCAGCCTGTAAAGGCAGGCTGGTTCCTGCGCTGAAGATAATCATGGCTAACTGCGCACCCCACTCAGCAACCTGCGAGGCTATGAAAACAGAAAGGCTGAGCCTGTCCGTGCTTGCTGTGCAGTAATTGGGACTGGTTGCAGGATCCCTTCGTATGCTGTCAACAACAACGCACGGGATTTTGCAGTCGCTTGCGAAGTCCCCGTTCATAGGACATGCATATTCGGGGTCCCAGAAATCGAAGTGCTCCCAGACGACGCCCGCCCCGCCGAAAGTCTTGAAACTCCTTACATTAGTTTCCTTGTCGTATGACCAGTCTTTAACCTGGCATACATCTTTTCGTAGGTGGACTTCAGCCTTGCACGGCGATGCCATGTAAAATTTCTTTATCGGATTTCCTCGTTTCAGCACAACGATTGTAGTATCTTTCAGGAATTCATCGTCTTTGAGAGGCAGTGGCGCCACGGCCTGCATCGGCCTCGCCAGCACCAACGTGCCTCCCCACGGGAGGAACTTCTCGTTTTTGCTATCATACAAACTGGCGAGCCATAGAATCACGCCGGCTTCAGCCGTTCTTCCGCCGGCGCGCTTGCCAGTCGCTTCTGCCGCCTCTATAGCCATATCGTATGTGACTTCCCTTCCAAGAGGCATGCCGGCGATTGCCGTGGTGATTTCCGTAAGGGTAGTTGGAGTGTACTTGGTCATAGAGTTCAATGAAGTTGTGGCGATCATTTGCTTCTCATAAACTGTCAGGATGTCATATTCAGGCACTCCAGTCAAGACGCTATCCAGTATGGACGCGTGCTGTATGGTTTCTTTCCCAGTGTCTCTGATAAACAATTCTGCAAAGTTGTCGTCAAGCTTCGTTGCAATATCATCTGGGGAGGTTTTTAAAAATTGCGCAAACGCGGCAATTCTGGCTTTTGATAACTGCGGGATGGCAGTCGATACGGCAGTCTCTTCCACGCTTTGTTGGAGAGCCTCTCTCGTGCTTCCACCAGCCATTTTTGCGATGTACGTGTGGCACAAATCAGAGAACCAGCTGTGGAGTTTCGTCGCAGCAGAGGCGAATGCTCTGGCTGTCCTTTCGCCCACGAACTCGCCACCGACTTTCGCTGCCTTGAAAGCCTGTTTAGGTATGTAGAACAGATAGCCTATTATGCTTTTTGGGGCGGCAGACTGAACAATCTTCTTGCCTGTTTGTTCTGTAACCTCTTCTGTTGCATCCTTGCCACCAACCGATAACCATTTCTTGCCAGTTTCCCAAACTTTGCTGACAGCCTGCCCGAGTTTTGTTCCGCCTATCTTCTTGATTATTGGCCCGGCCTTGTCGAAGACGCCCGGCAGAGCCAGGTTGAAGACGCCTATGAGCAGTATGTCCTTCCCTGTCACCATGCTGTTCCACGCGGCGTCCTCCCCTGGCGGGAACTGCTCGAAATAGACGAGGAACTTCGGGTCGCCCCAGGTGAAGATCCATTTTTCAGCCGTGGACACGTCCTGCGGAAGCTCGAAGTCCTTTACAGTGCATTCCGTCACTATTTCAGCGGCCTCGCACGAGACGGAGACGCTGGTTTTCTTCTGCGTGATCGAATACGCCTTGAGCGCGCACATCCCCTTTGCCGAGCGCTCGCTGGCAGCCTTTATAGGCGTTTCCATGGCCGTTTCAGTTCCATTCTGGGTATATTTGCACACGCAGGAAACGCCTTTGGTTTTGGCGCAGTCAACCATGAGGTCGGCGCGCGGCTTCTCATCACTGCTCGAGGAATCCTGGCTTCCCTGCGCTGACGCGCTATCCAACGGGTTCTGCCCTGTGCCGCCATCGCTGGCGGCCATGCCAGTTGTCGCTTGGCCTCCGCTATACGGGCAGTTCTGCGGATCCCACACTTCTCCGGAAGCGACGGAGTTGATGCCGCACGCCAGCGCGGCGACGGAATCCTTCGAATATTGCTCCTGTTCAGCCGTGGGCGGCTTGCTGAAGAGGAAGTTGGCGAGCATCGGGTATATCTTGGCCCAGTTTACGGCGAGCATGAAGAGGCCAGCGGCTATGACCACAGCAAGGAAAAGGAACATGGTCTCTTCAGTCAGCGCTTCGGACATGTCACCACCCCGCCCCTCCGCCAACGTTGGGATTAAAGAAATCCTTTATCCACTTGCCTGCGCCGTCTATGAGGCTCCCCATTATCGGGACGTTTATGATGAGCAGCAGAATGGCAAGGACTATGAAAACGGCCAGCAGGAACATCGCGGCTGACATGGCTTTCATTCACATGCCAAGGATCTTGAAGGCGACGAGGAATGCGGCGAAGACGGCGCCTATGGTGAGGAGCATGACGAGGATGATCTCCTCCATGCCGAGAGTGCCCCTCATGATTTATCTTGTCCGCGGCGGCTTAAATAACTTGGAAGCACCGTTGCGCTGAAAGCATTTAACCGCCCTCCTCCAAAAATGTATCATGGAGTATTCGATACGCATGCTGATGATAATCGTCGTTGTCGTCATAGGCATAGTCATCCTCATCGGCCTCATGTTCGGCTGGTTCAAGGGAGTGGGGACCATGGTGGACGGCATAGTTGACTGGCTCAAAGGCAGCGCGCCGACACCTCCGGGCGGCTAGTTTGGATGCGGCCAGCCGCGCAAAGGCGAGGCTCTTTTTAGCCGGGCATGACATTTAATTGTATATGAGAGGCGCGGTGAAGACGCAGGTGCTCATAATAGGCTCCATCGTAATTCTCATCATCGCCATATTCGGGGTCACGATGCTTGGCGCCGACGTTTGGAACAAGCTCCGCCATGGCAAATGCTGGGGCGAGCTGAAGAATGACGTGGATTACTTCTACGACTCCTTCACCAAACCAAGCCTCTTCGCTCCACAGTTCAAAGGCAGCAGGGAAGTGAACTTCGGCGAATGCGTAGGTGCGCTGGCGTTCATCAACGAGGAGGAATTCAAAGACCTCAAGGAGGATTTTCAGTCGCGCGGCCTGAACTGCAAAGGCGGCACAGCCTACATCGTGGGCATACCTTACTTCCCCGACACAGAGTCGGGCTGGCGTTTCTGGCTGTGGCCCAAGGATATCCTAGAGAACATAGCCAACACCTGGAACGACCGCGTCAAGGGCATGCAACCTTACTGCAGGCCGCTGCAAGGCTCATTCGCTGGCGCTGCCGAGCCGATGCTCGGGCCCAACAAGGAGGGTGGCTCGGCCGCATACTGCGTGACAGAACTCAGCAAAGGGAAGGACATCACAGGCAAGGACGAATACACGATCCAGTACAAGGTCGGCCCATGCGAGGAGGCGAAATGAAAGGCCTTTCTGACGAGATCCAGGTTGTCGCAGCCGTCGTGCTGTGCTGCCTTGTCTTCGTCCTGCTCTGGCCGCGGATAACCCAGCCGGCGCTCGAAACGTATGGCGACGGGAGCGCTTTCCTGACGGCAGAGTTGATAGCTCACGACATCAACTCGCTCTCCATCGCCGACGGCGGCAGGCTCGAGCGGTCCTTCCCGCTGGAATGGAACATAGAGATAAGCAAAAACGGCGCCGTGCATTACGTGACCGTTTCATACAAGGAATTCAGCAGCCGGAAGAAGGGGACAGTCCCGGTCATAGCCAACGTCGACCTTGGCGGCGACGTCTCGCTGACCGGCGTCGCGGGCATAGCCATGGAAAAGGCCGGCGGCTTGGTCAAGGTGTCAGCCTTGGAGGCGAAGGAATGAGCGAATACCATCTGCCCTACGCCATCTGGGGCAACATCGTTCTGGCAGTCTTTTTCGCTACGCTGTTCCTCATGGTCGCCTCTCACATAATCCGCACGGACGTGAACGCGCGGGATCTCTCGATAAACATGGACAAGGTGTCGGCCGCGTTCATGGCAGAGGCCTGCATGAAGAACGGCACTTCATACATAAACGCCACGTTCCTTGAAGAGAACAAAGGCAAGAACGTCTGCGACCTTTGCGGCATATGCGGCAGGCTGATGGAAGTGAACGTGACAGAGCTCGATAGCGGGCGCGAATGGAAGTTCTACTACAGCTCGTTCAGCAGGGCTTTGCAGTGGCTCCATGAGCAGTTCACGATATGGGTCACCGAAAAGCATTACGTTCAGTCGCTGCATGTCAGCATAAAGGACGGCGACGAGATACGGATAGGGAGGCTGGATGTCAAAATTTAAAGGGCAGCCGGCGCTCGTGATGGCGCTGCTCATGGGAATAGGAATGCTGGGCCTTATATGGCTCATCTCCTTCATCCCGGGCGTGGGTGTCATCCGGGTCGGCAGCGAGCACTTCATGGAGGTGGATTTCATCGCGAAGGAGAAGTCCGCATCGCTGCAGTCGCTGCTCGCGGAGAAGCGCGGCGGGCTGCAGAACATGGAGCTGTTCGGCCATATGGCAGCTGGAACGACGCTGACCGAAGAGCAAGCCAAGCGCATATCTTCATCTGTCACAAGCACGGGGAACGGCTACCTTGCCGTAATCGACGCTGACGGCAAGGCAGTGTGGGAGACGGGCAAAGAGGGTGAAAGCCGGTTCGAGGCCGAGATACCGCTTCCCGGAGGCGTGAAGACGAAAGGGACGGTGAGGCTGGGATGAAGGCAGCGGCCGGAATGAAAGGCGAGTTCTCCAACGCGCTCATATTCTTCATGATATTCTTCGCAGGCGTCTACACGCTCTCCGTCATCCTGAATTTGCAGGCCTATCAAAGCCATAACCAGAAGATTGTGCTAGAAACGGAAGAGTTCTCCCTGGAGAAGGCGCTGGAGGCCGCGAAGCTCTACGCAGAGACGTCGCTGCGCTATTCGTTCTACCAGGCCTGCTACAACGTCTCCCTCAATGGTGGCTGGCAGCCGGACGGCTCTGCGCCATCAGGAAAGAACGCAGCAGCCGACGCGGCTACGTTCAAAAAAGCGCTCGAGAACGAGACCCTCCGTATTCTTGGGGCGTACGCCGGGGGCGGATATAGCTTTCTTGGAAGCTTCGACGTCTTTGTGCCCGCCTACGGCAGCGTCGCTGTCACAGACATGGGCGATGGAGTCGTCAATGTCACCGCGGCATCCGATAAGATGCTGAGCATACACCGGGAACTTGACACGAAGAACGTCACGCTATACAAGAATGCGGATTTAAGTGTCAACATAACATCGCCGTGCTTCACCCTCCAAAAGAAGGCTTTGGAGCGCTCCGTTTCCATAGCTTCGGCTGACAGCGTCCGCAGCGAGCTCGACCGCTGGCCAATCGAAGCCTCCGTGGAGCTTGGGCACGCTTTCACCAAGGACCACAATGACGCCTTCTATTCGGCCATGATGGCGGATTATCCTGAGCTCATACGGGGGCAGTTCAGGGAGGCGACAGCATTGAAGGACGGCGAGGCCATGCTGGCGTCAGCAGTGTCCGCACCCATCGGAAGCCAGAAGCTGTCCGTGAAAGTGGCGATTGCGCCGTCGTGCACGGGGTACACGTTCGTCGAGGATGGCGCCGAGAAGTCCAAGAAAGACTGCGAATTCTCCTACAGCGTGGCTATCGCATCCTCGTCGACGATGGCAGAGGAAAGCGCGGAGAGATACCCCGTCTTCAACGGCACCGACGTTGCGTTCGAGCCCGTGAAGTTCGTCTTCTCCTACGGCAAGGTCTACGAGCGCAAGCCAGCCGCGAAGAAAACGGGCTGAAAGAGGCAACAGCAGCGCTAGAGCATCATCAGCAGCTTCCTCTGGCGGACGCACACGACTTTGCCGCCCCGCTTCTTTATGGCGTCCGTAAGCCGCCGGTCGTTGGTGCATACGGCGAAGTCGCAGGCGTGCGAGAGCAGCGCTTCGTCCGTTGCCATGCCCTCTTCCGTCTTCAGAATTTTAGTTTTCTTTTCGATGAAATCTAGGGCCACGCGCGCAGCTGCGCCGTCTTCGCCCTTTCCCACAGCCAGCGACTTCAGCTCTTCAACGACGGCGTCCGTCGTGTGCAGCTCGGGCCTGCCGAATCTTGCCAATTCCGCGAGAAGGTCCACCTTCTGCTTCGCCGCATAGACGAGGAAGTTGGCGTCGAGGAGGAATTTCATGGTTAAGAGTTGTGAAAGCTGGCTATTATTTTTGCTGGTGGCGGAGGAGCAAACATTTTATTGGGTTTCTCCTAAAATATACTCAGAGGGGATAGGTTTGCCGGATTCCGACGAAAAGAAATACCCAAAGACATTGCTGTCTCTGCCGAGCAGCAAGGAGATTCTGAAGTGGGTGAATGACCTCGAAAGGAAGGCGCCGCAGAAATCCGTGAAAATCGGCAGCGTCTGGAACGGAAAATTCCAGGAATGGCAACGCGGAGAATGGGGCAACCCACGCTGGAGTCCGGACGAGGCGTCAAGAAGATCTGCAGCGTATGCAAGAGGGCACTACCATTATTTGATAGGCCAAGGAAAGAGGAGAGAAATAGGCAAAAAGATAGAGGGCGAGCACCCTGGGGATTTCAAGCTGTACCAGTCCTTGGACGCCACAGGGAAGAGGCAGTTCATAGAGGCGCTGAAAGACCGGGGAGAAAAGACCAGGTTTTCGAGCTATCTGAAAGCCAGCATAGTGGAGACCCGCGGCCTTGACCTTCTCAAATTCGCCGGGACCTCTGGCCCCCCTGCGGAATCCGCTGCCGCAGGAGCCAAAGAAGCGCCCGCAAGAGCCGGCAACGCGGGAGGAGCCGAAGCTGGTGGTGGCGGGCAGCCATCACTCTTCCCGGACATGCCGCCGGAAGGTGCGGGACGCGCCAGAACGCCGGAACGGGAGCCGGAACGTGAAAGGCCGGCACCTGGACAGACACCTCTTTTCCCTGAGCATGATGGAGACGCCGGTGATGACGGCCATGGTGCTCGTGGAACCAGACCTCAAACGGTTCTCAGCGACAGGGCCGGGCGCAGAGGGATTTGGGGGGATGTCACAGATTCAAAAACATCAGCCGGCGTGCAGGCAGTCATGCACATAAGCGGAATGGATTCCTACCGGGGAACCACGAACGAAACGGGCAGGTATTTCCAGCCGATAAACGAGCCGGGAACAGATTTTAAGGTGGAATGTTTCCCACCGCCCGATTACAAGAGACCTGACGCAAAAACGGTCAAAGTGGTCAAAGAATGGGCGAAGGTCGACTTTGCACTGGAGAAAAAAGAGAAGAAGGATTTCAAAGACAAATCGAAAAAAGCCCTTGGCAGATCCCAAGCCCATTTCAACAAGTTCCTGGTCCCATTCGCCATTTTCGTCCTGGGGGCGCTGCTGTCTTACGTTTCCGGATGCATGTGGCTGATGCTGGGCTTTGCCACGTGGGCCGCCCTTTACATCGTGCCAGAGCCGCTCTCCATGACAGAATTCGCAAAGATGAAGATCCAGCTTAGTATCAATCTGGATCAGATGGGCAGCAAGGATGGGAAAAAGATATCGTTCAAGGACTATTTCGGCAACCCCAACGCCGGCATGGGCTTCTTCAGGAGCCTGCTGAAGATATCGGCCATATGCTTCTTCGTGGCAGGCATAAAGTTCTGCACCATGCCGTTCCAGGGCATCCTTCTGCCCGTCGTCGCGTTCGTCGGCTACTTCACCATGAAGACCGAGGTGGATCCCGCTAATCCGTCCACGGTGATAGAGTCGACGCTGCGCTTCTCGCTGCTCGGATGCTTCGTCATACCGTTCTGGATATTCTGGAGCCAGTTCAATAGCCTCTCTCTGGCGTTCATAGCGCTGGCTTTTTTTGCAGTCCCGCCGTCCAGCAAGAAGGACACAGAAGGGGAGCAGGACATGATGAGCCTGTTCTCCAAGCTGCTCTTCGGCCTGCTCATGCTCCTTGCTCTCATAGGCTCGGGATCCGTGTTCCCCGGCGTCAGCTTCGGTGCGAGCTGGGAGCTGCAGGGAGCCATGAAAGTCATCTTCATATACTTCTGGGTCGTCTGCGGCATCGCCGGCTTCTTCTCATCGGCCGAAGCGAGGCCGCCTGTCGGCCTTTTCATGCTGCTGCTCGCGACAGTCATCTACGGCATGAGCGCCGGAACGCAGGACGTGGGCATGGCGCTGTTCGGCCCCTATTTCCCGCAGGCCTACAAGACCATAACAGACATAACGAAGCCGATAACAGAGGCGTTCTCGCAGATAAGCGGGACGTTCGGCACGGCGTGGGAGCTGCTGGTGAACCCGATGGGCTTCGCCAACAGGATGATGAACTCGACGTATGCGGACGATCCGCTTTCCAAAGTGAAGGGGCCGCTGGGAGTCGAGATAGACGACTTGAGGACGACGCCCATATACCCATACTCGCCTTTCTCTGTCATAGTGAAGCTGAGGAACCGCGGGGCGTCAGAGGCCGCCAACCTGGAGGTGAACATCTCCGCCAGCGAGAAGCTTGCTCCCAAGGAGCAGAAGGTCATAGGCACGAAGGACAGGCTGGTGCTCGGCGACCTTGGCTTCAGGACCGACGCCGAGCATGGCGTCACATGCTATGACGATTACGGGAAGGTCACACAGGGGCAGGGCAGCGTCGTCTCCTGCTCCCAGTCCGTGGACGGCGGCAAGCCTCTCCAGCGCCTTGACATACGCCAGATGATCTTCACCACGCCGTTTGACGAGAACACGCCGCGGGAGGAGCAAGGCATCACGTGCGAAGCGATAAACAAGTATGCCCTCCGCGAGAGCCGCTTCAGGAAGAAATGGGGGATACAATTCATACCGATAACGGCGTCCGTGGCCTATGACTACAAGATGGGCTCTACCCTCGACGTGAGCTTCATTTCAGCTGACGAATGGTCGAGGCTCACGGAGGACGAGGAGGCGTTCGTCCCCATGAGGAAGGAGGGGGCGAAAAACACGAACTCGCCGGCGTATTTGAACGTGGACACGCTGGAGCAGCCGATACGGGAAGGCACCCCGTTCCACCTGGGACTGGCCCTGATATCGTCCAACACCAAAGGCTCCATATCCCAGGTCTATTCCATTGCAATGACTTTGCCGCCAGAGCTGGCAGCGCACCTGCAGCGCCACGGATGCATGCCGCAAACCGATGCCGAGCTGGAAGGCAAGGATCCGGTTGAGCTCTGGAAGGAAGGGCAGTCCATTACGCTTGAATGGAGCGACAAGGCAGGCAAGAGGGCGATGCCTTTCAGCGTCATATTCTGCAACTTCAACGGCATGGACATGGGCGGCAAAGCCAGCTCCAGCTTCCTCGTTCAGGCCAACGCAAGCTTCCGCTACAGGACGTCTGACGTGGAGATAACGAGCGTCGAATGGGGCGGCGGTATAACCTGCTGCACCAAGGATGCGCATTGCCCTTACACGGACATCCAGGTGTGCGACACGGCGAAGCAGCAGTGCGTGCTTAAGTCCCAGGACAGCCAGGCTCCCGCGGCGCTGAAGCTGGGCGACGCAGGCTACTGCAAGCGGCAGAAGGACGACAGCCCCAATGACAGCAACGCATGGTGCAAGGAAGGCGCAGGCCAATGCTCTGCCGACGAGTGCGCGCCGGGCCTTTCGTGCGCGTCCGTTGACGTCAGCGGGACGGCGATGAGCCTGTGCTGCAACGCAGGCAAAGTTGATGATTGCAGGCAGGCATACCAGCTGAGCGCCGGCTTGGCGGCATCATAAAGAGAACTGCGCCAGCTCTGAAGTTCAGGCGGCGGCCAGTGTCAGCGTGTCCCTGACGCCCGGCGCCAGTCCGAGAACGAGCACAGCCAGCTTCAGCAGCCCTTTGAACTGCTCGTCGTCAGCGTAGCGGTCAATCAACCAGAGCGCAGGCAGGACGACGGCTATCTTCAGGATGAACATGGACACAGGCCCGAACAGCGGCATCGCCGCCCTGGGCAGCACGTGCTGTTCGCTGAAACTGAAGAACGTCACTGCGGTGAACGTCGCCGCCGCATCCAGCAGGTGGGCGCAGACGATGCTTGTGTTGGTCCATGAGAAGAGGCCGCGGACAGACTCGACGCCTTTCTTATGCGCTCTGTGAAGTCTCTTGAGGTAGAATTCTGAATGTATGACCTGCCGCATGAGCAAGAACATGCCGGACCAGATGGCGAAGAACAGGGCCACCAGTCCTATCGCCACCGGCAGCGTGACAGGCAGCATGGCCAGCGACAGCGCGGCCAGCGCGGTGCCGATGAAGCCCATAGTTTTCCAGTAAGCAGCCCTGCGCTGCAGCGCGACTGATACGGACAGCACAGCCAAAGCAATCAGGAAGGTTATGAGATAGCTGCCGGGCGTCGGGAACCATGCGACCAGCGCGGCCCAGGAGCGCGCAACGGGCTCCAGCGGCATTACGCTGATGATATGCTCGTAAGCCCGCTGCTGCACGACGCCGTAGTTGTAGCCTATGTCTGTCAGGAAGCCCGGATAAGATGAAACGTTGCTCAGGATGTCGCGGAAGACGTAATCCCTTAGCGCCCGGATGGCGCCGGCCATGACGACGAACGGAAAGATGGCGGCCATCAGCCTTGCGTCCGTCTTGACATGGAGCATCTTGAGAAGCCGCAGAACGAGGAAGAAGCCGGCGATGAGACCCAGCCCGTAGACGGCGGTGTTGTAGGGGTTGAACCAGCCATTGCGTATGAGTGGCAGGACGAAATATTCGGAGAGGAAATCCATGCTATATATTGGCGCCGGCCGGGATATATAATGTTTGGAGCCCGCATCCGGCCGGCGGCACCATAGGCTTTGGATGCCGTTTTTTGAGGGAAACGAGGGGCATGGGGCTTTTTTATCGGGAAGGCCATTAATAAAAGAGTATTTAAATACTGGAAGGGAATATAAACTACTTAATAGTTACAAATATTTATAAAAGGAGTCCGGTGAGTCGCATGGTCGATGTCCTGGTGAGGAAGAAGCTGCTTAAGATACAGGAAAGGCTGGGCATGCGCATCGGCATAGTCGGCGGCATCCAGGACATGCCCGCGCCAAAGACGAGGGAAGAGATCATAAGCGTCCTTCTGGAACTGTACAAGATAGGCGTCAAAGCGTACGTGCTTCCGAACGAATTCTTCGCCGACATACAAGACGCCCAGCACCTCTACAAGGTGAAGTATGGCGATCTGCTGAAGATAAAGGAGGAGGCGAAGCGCTACAACATAGAGCTGGGGCTGCGGTGCGAGAAGCTGACGACGCAGCCGGACCGCACTCTGGACCTCTACTCAAGGATATGCTCCATAATGGATGCCCGGACGTTCATAATCCAGCCCAACTTTTACTCGTCCATCATGCCGCTGGACCAGGCCATCAAGCTTGCGGTCTACAAGATAAACGAGATCGTGAATGCGACGGGAGTGCGCATAAAGATAGGCATCGAGACGACGGGCAGGACTGGCGATGCAGGGAGCATAGAGGACATCGTGGACATATGCAAGCGCACGCAGTCGACGGAACCAATCATTAACTGGGCGCACATACATGCCAGGAGCGCTGGAGGCCTTCGTACGCGACGCGATTTCGCCGCCATACTCTCCAAGCTGAGGGATGGCATGGGCATGGCGCCCCTGCGCGACGCCTACCAGATCTTCTCCGGCGTCTCTTACGGGCCGTCCGGCGAGATAAAGCATATGCCGCTGGACTCCTCTGACATGAACCTGGAGTTCATGATACGCGAGGTCATGGCCCTTGGCGTGCGGGGCACGCTGATCTTCGAGGACCCTGACAAGGAAGGCTTCATCCTGAAGTGGATGGACCGCATGGCGGACATGGTCAGGTAGCCGGAAAGGCCAACGTTTTTATGAGGGTGTCAGCAAATAATTCACATGATCATCACCGTCTCGGGCCTGCCAGGTTCCGGCAAGACGACGCTGGCGACGGGGCTGGCCTCATTCTTCGGGTACAGGTTCTACTCCATGGGCGGCCTGCGCGGCAAGTATGCGATGGAACGGGGCATGACCATAGACGAGCTCAACGAGACGGCCAAGAAAGACCCGTCATCGCACCACCTCGTCGACTATTTCATCCGCGACCTGGGCAAGAAGGAGGACAACTTCACGACCGACGGCTGGGTGAGCTTCTTCTTCATACCGCACTCTGTCAAAATCTTCCTTGAAGTGGACCCGGAGGTGGGCGCACGCCGCGTCTTCCGCGACCAACGGATCGACGAACGGCCTGCCAAGTCCGTGGCCGAGATGCGGACCATGCTGGAGAGCAGGATGGTGACGACGGACAGGCAGTTCAAGAGATACTACGGCTTCGACTTCCGCAAGCGCAGCAACTACGACCTGACCTTCGACACGACGAACATGACGACCGGCCAGGTCATGGAGAGGGCGTTGGAGTTCATAAGGAAGGCCAGACCCGAGGAATACGCTGAGGCCCTGAAGAGGAAGGGAGAAGTTAAAAGACCGCGCCGCCAATTATAGAGTGATGGAAAGGCGCTATCCGCTTCTGGCCGCGGCCCTGCTCTCGTTTGCGGCGATATACTTCGCCGACCTTGGCATCCCGGACCAGCCGCGGCACGTCCTTGCAGTTGTCGTCTTCGCCGCCATCATGTGGTTCACCGAGGCGCTGCCATTGCACGTCACGGGCCTTTTCGCCGCCTTCCTGCTGGCCACGGCCGGCGGCCTCGCTCCGAATCAGGTCTTCCCACCATTCTTCGACCCCATAATAGCGCTGTTCCTGGGCGTCTTCGTCCTTGCGCTGGGCATGCAGAAGCATGGGCTGGACCGCTACCTTGCGTCTGCGCTGCTCGCAAGGCTGGGCACCAACCCGCGGACGGTTATGCTGGGGATGATGGTCGCGGCCGCGTTCCTGGCCATGTGGATTTCGAACACGGCGTCCACCGCGCTGATGCTGGCCATAGCGCTACCCATTCTGAAGGACAGCGGCGCCAGGCCCCTGCGCTCTTCATTCGGCAAGGCGCTCGTCCTGGGCATAGCGTTTGCGGCGCCGATGGGCGGCCTGTCCTCCATGATAGGGACACCGCCCAACCTCATCGCCGTCAAGTTCCTGGCCGACCGCGGCGTCAGCGTGTCGTTCATGGACTGGCTGTCCATAGGCCTGCCCGTGGCGTTGGTGCTGCTGCCGTCCATCTGGATCGTGCTTTCCCTGCTCTACCGCAAGGACATAAAGCGCCTGCGCATCAGGAAGCAGAAAGGCAGGATGACAGCAGAGCAGAAGAAGGTCCTTTCCATATTCGTGCTGACCGTCATGCTGCTCGTCACCGCAGGCATGCACGGCATCCCCAACTACGTCGTCGCACTCGTGCCGCTAATCCTTCTCTACGTCCTTGGCCTGCTGGGCACGGACGACTTCTCGAAGATACGGTGGCACACGCTCATCCTTTTCGGCTCCGGCCTGAGCCTCGGCTCAGCCATGGGCATCTCCGGCCTGGACAAGATCCTGGCGTCGTCCCTAGGTTCAGTCGTCGCGGGCCAGCCCGCGGTGATGGTGTTGCTGGTCGTCGCCGCCGTGTGCGTGGCCATGACATCGTTCGCCTCTAACACGGCGACGGCTTCGATTCTCGTGCCCATAGTCATACCGATGGCTGCGGCGCTCGGGCTGGACATGCGGGCGCTGGCCGTGCTCGTGGCTATGTCCGTCTCGATAGACTTCATAACGCCCGTCGGCACGCCGCCAAATGCAATCGCCTGCTCTTCAGGCTACGTGCACCCGAAGGACCTGGCCAAAGCGGGGATAATCATAAGCATCATAGCAGTAGCCCTGTTAGTGGCAAGGTTCTCGGTGCTGTGAAAAATCTACATGATGGCCAATATAGTCGGAGCTTCCGCCTTTCTCCTGTCCGAAGAAACTGTCTCCCCCGGCGACGGATAAGGCACACGCAATTCCAAGTTGAGCGAGCCGGCCACCTCTCGGCAATCGGCATACAGAATCGCCTCTGCGATGTATCTGGATAGGCGCAGTTCAGGGGTCTCGGCACCTTTCAAGGCCGCCCCGTCCTCAATGAGCACAGCCATGCCGTTGTCCGTTCTTATGAGGCACGCCAAGGAAGCTACATGGCCTTTTCGTCCGTTCCGGCCGAGCGGGCCCGCTATTTTGGCCGTGAACGCATCGCTGCGTCCATAGCCGGCTTCCATGGCAGCATCGGCGATGTCCGCGGACAGGCACGGCCCCCGTATGCCCATGCTTTCAGCGCCCCGCGTGTAATCGGGAAAGAAGAACCTGCCGTCGTACATGTAGCCAGGAAGTGCGACAGTATACGCTGCTTCAGCGCCCATGATAGAAAGATGGCAGTTAGAAATTTAAACCCATCGATAGGAAAGCCTAACCTTTCCTCTTCGCAGCCCTGGCCTTCCTTGCCGTGCCAGCGGTCCGTTCAGCCTTCGTCGGTCTCAAGCATCTCGAAGCCTCGCGGATGAACTTGCGGACGTATTCGCGGTGGATGAGGATGTCCTCCTTTGGGATGTCGTTCACCTTGCCTTTCTCGACCTTGCCCTTCATCTGCCGCAGCTTGGTGAATACGTTAAGGTAGTTTTCGTTTATCAGCCCGGGCTTCACGAGCTCCTTCCTGAAGCTCTCTTCCAGCTCGGCGTCCGTCGGCATCCGCTTCTTCATGGATTTTAGGAGCGTCAGAACGGTTTCCTTCATCACGGCTTCGGACTTCAGCACCATGTTCTCGCGTTTTACGAGTTCCAGCCTCGTGATAAGCTTCTGCATCTCTTCGACGAAGCCCTTAGCTTTCGTTATCCAGACGTCCAGGTCCGCGCCGCTGATGTCCTTTATCGTCTTGTGCTCGACGCCCTTCCTGACCTCGATGACGCCCTCCAGATGGGCTACGTATTTTTCGTCGAGCAGCTTCTTCTCGACGAGCGCCTTGCGCATCTCCTGCGGCGCGTCCGTCGGCCTGGGCGGCGTAAGCCCAAGGAACATCAGCACGGCCTGCGCGCTCTCGAGCATGGCGTAGTAGCAGTCCTCGACGACCATGTATATCTTCGCGTTCTCCACGCGCCTTATGCGCTTGGGTCCGCGCTCTATGAACTTTTCCACGGCTTCCTTGCTCGGCCTTATCTCGCCCATCTGTAGCAGCCTCTTTATGGGCAGGAATATGTCGCGGTCGTAGATGGGCAGGCCCTCGCGTATGAAGTTGAAGACTATCGGATGGCCTTCGCGCACGAGCGCCCAGAATTCCGTGAGCAGGTAAGGCTGCTGCACGGACAGCTGCTTGCTCAGCGCCTTGGCGATGTCCTCCAGCCCCCACTCTATGTCCTCTTTCATCTCCGGTGTCATTTCCACCTTCGTGTCGTCCAGTATGACGAACACGTCGATGTCGCTCTCGCCGCGGAACTCCTTGCGCGCCGTCGAGCCGAACAGGACGATGGAACGGATGACATTCCCGTACTTTTCCAGCGCCGCCTTGGTGAACTTCTTCAGGATCTCAATCCGCTCCTTCTCCCCCAGCTTCTCTATTTCGTCTTTCTTCTCTTTCTTCAAGTCCGCTGGAGGTTCCTCCCAAGCCTCCCGTTCCTTCTTTTCATCCTTGTATTGCTTCATTATACCACCGTTGAATGATTATTATCGGCCAGCTTTATAAGCCTGTGGTCGGACTGCACGCTGCTGCGTGACACCTTCGCCGACCGGCATGCTGCGACGTGATGCCTGCCTATCTGTATTGGGCCTTGCTCCACTGCTCAGGTCGCTTGCCCCGTTTCATCGTTGCCTGCGACAGCGCCGTCCAGTCCTCCTCCGGCATCTCCAGCAGGTCCTTTAGCGGCTCTTCTTTATGCTCCTGCACTATCTGCATCTGGCGCATGAAGTCCCCTGCGGTGGGCCCCTTTATGCCGAAGAACTCGAGCGGCAGCTTGTCCGGCGCTATGTCCTTCTCCAGGCATTGGACCATCAGCCGCAATGCATCCACAGCATGCTTGAACGGGTCCTCTCCGCCGCCGCGCTCGAAGATGACGTAAGCTTCGCCGGCCTTGCCCATGCCCGTGATGCGCAGCATGTACTGCAGTTCATACAGCTCCGTGTCCCCGAGCTCGACCGGATAGTGCGCATGGAGCGGGTTCGGCCTGTTCGAATGCGCAGCCAGCGTGAGCGCGCCAAAATCCTTGTTCTTCTCCGTGACCTCCTTCAAGATGCCGTTGCAGTCGACGCCCTGCGTCGCTATGTGCTCGAAGTCTATGAGCATCCAGAGCCGGTCCGTTTCCAGCGACTTGCGTATGGCCTTCACGGCCGCGTATATGGCCTTCGGGTGCCAGAGCATGAACAGCCCTGCATGCGACGGATCCCTTGCGTCAGGCGACTCTACGGTTATCTTCAGCTCCTTGGCTATCTTCGCCAGCTCCTGCGTCTCCGTGTCGTCCTTGCCCTGTATGAGAGGAGGCAGCTCCTTCTTCATCCATTCGAACAGCCTCTTCATGTGGCCTTCGATGTACTTGGCGCACACGACGCCGTAGAAGAACTCCTTGAACTCGCGGTCATTCTCTTGCTCGGCTTTCTTCCACGCCGTCTCAAGCCACATGCTGTCGCTGTAGTCAATGCTGTGTTTTTTCGCCACGTTCGGATATTGCTCGAGCATGGCGACCCATATGGGATCCCGGCTGAAGAACATGTGGTGAGCCATTATCATGTAGCCGTCTATCGTTCCGAACTCGGCGCGGAGCTCCTCGAGCCTCCATGGCTTCCCTTTGGACAGCTTGTCCCTGAGCTTCTTCTTGATGGCATCGGTCTGGAACTTGGTGGATTCTGTTATGAAATTTGCGCGCATGGAGTTCAGCTCTTCCTCCACCTCTTTCACTTCGCCTTCGGTGGCCTGGCCCATTCTGAGCATTTCTCTTAGCCTCCTCTGCTTGTCCTCCATCTCATCCTCCTTCGACCTTCTGAAAAAGGCAATCTCGTTGCTGATGTCCAGGTTCTCCTTCTCGTCAAGTATCTGGTCGTCATAGATCCTCCACTTGTGCTCGACAAACCAGTCGCGCAGGCGCTCGTTTTCCTTGAGGATGGCTGAGATGAACCGCCCTTCGTGGTCGACGAAAGCCGACGTAAGTTTTCGTCCAGCGTATGTCAGCAGCTCAAGCCAGTAGTTCAGGCATGAATGGAAGTTCACGTATTTGGCGCCGCAGAATACGGCAGAGACGACGGAGCTTTTCAGGTGGACGTCCGCGTCGCGCCAGTCCGAACGCTCTGGCAAGTCCATGGGGACGGTAAGGCTGCCGTGCAATCCCAGCGTAAGGCCTTGCTTCTTGGCTATGTGCCGTATCTCCCGGCCCTCTGTCTTAGTCACTTCGTGCGGCACGTCGGCGGCCAGCTCTATCATGGCCACGCCCCGGGTGAGCGCATATCCGACTTTCTTCACGGCCGTGGCCAGTTCCTCAGCACGGGCGATGGTGTACAGTCCGGTGGAGACGCCAATCCTCAGCATGGGCTCACCTGTAGCCTATCTCCTTCTCTATGAAGCCTACGAGCTGGTCGTAGTACGGAGCGATTGACGACGCGAAGTGCTTGGTGAGCCTCTCGCGGAAGACGGGCGTGTAGGGGCCGCGGCGCACTAAGTAGGGCCAGAAATGCTCGTTGAGCCATATCCTTTTCGGGTTCCAGCGTTCATTCCACCTGGCTCTGAACCGGGACCAGTCCTGCCTCAGTCCAGCTTTCTCCTTCTTCTTTTCCGCGAACTCCTCCTCGACGCGCTTCGCTATCTCGTCCTCCAGGCTCTGCGCGCCTATGAGCTGGTTTATTTCCTTCTCAAATTTCTTTTCGCGCGCCTTGAGTTCTATGAGGTGGAGAAGCATCACGTTCTGGGAGATGGACCACGGCTTTACGAAAAAGACGGGGTTGTCCAGCTCCGTCCCCTTGGGCGGTGGTGCCTTGATGAGGTTGAAGTCTATCTTCACGTCTATGAGCCAGTAGTAGACCGTGTCCTTCTTCAGGTTTTTTTCCATCAGCTTCTCCACATCCTTGTCAGTTATGGTGACGCCGTACCGCTCTTCCACTTCTTTTTTCCTGGCTCTGACGAAATCGTCGTAGGGGTCCACGACGAATCCGTGCTTTTTCTTCTCGTGGGGCCTCCATTCAGGCTTGCGCATCTCCTGCTGCCTCGCCGGCTTCCACATCCACAGCTCCACGAAAGTGTGCGCCTGGGCGAGGCCGCCGGCCGGCGTTATGTACGGGTCGTCGAGGAACGCAGACGAGTCCTCCTCCAACTTCTCCTTCATCATCTTGTGGCGCGCCACGTAGGGGACGAGCCATTTTCTGTATTCCTCCACGGACGCCTTCCTGGCGTTGGCGAGGTTCTGTATCCTGGCGTACCTCTCCTTGACAAGCGGGAAGAACAGCTTCTTCCATTCCCTGTACAGCTCGTTCTTCGTCTTCAGCACCGTGGCTTCGGCCGCGCTGACGTCCAGCTCGCGGCGTATCATGGTCATCTGCTCCTCAGGTTTCACCTTGGCAGAGTCCGTCCATTCCGTCTTCATGCGTATGAAGTCCGAGATTATCGTAGGCCAGCGCCTTGCCATGGTCACGAGCGAGTAGCCTTCGCCCGTGAAGGCGTCGACGCGGTCCACGAAAAGCGTGCGCAGCACGTGCTCGTCCTTCTTGGCCGCCACGAAATAGTCCAGCATTTCACGGTAGCGTTCGGCGTCATGGGCGAGAAGCTCGTAGTCCTTGACAGCCTCGGCGGCGCGCATCAGCCCCTCCCTTATCGTGGCTTGCAGCTGCTGCTTCTGCTCGATGGTGAGCTTGTAATACTCGAATTCCGGCGTCACTTCCAACCACTCGTCCACTTTCTTCAAAGTGTAGTCCCATTTAGGTATGACGAAAACCAGGGAATGGTAGATGTTCGAGGCGCCGCCGCGGAGCGTTGTGTAATCGATGGTCTTTTCCATCTCCAGCGGAGCTCCGCAGACCGCCCAGCCGGACACCATCATATTTCCAAGCTCCTTCCTGAGCTCGTTGCAGTAAAGGCCCTCCGCCATACATATGATAATTGTCCGCGGCTCAATTTAAACCGAATCGCAGTGCGAAAGCTGTGCGCCGGCCCGCGCCGCATGCTCTTTCAAAGGAAGGCAAGGACACCGCCAACGATGAGGCAGATGAGCCCTATCAGCGGTCCTGCGACAGCGAACTGCTCTGTCTGATGCTCGGCCGTGAATGGGAAGAAAAGGACCATGTACCCGCCGAACAGCAGCAGAAGGATCCCGGCGATGCCCCAGAGCAGGCCGAACGCGAACATGGTTGTTATTTGATCCCAGAGGCTTAAATCATCCGCACGCCGGCCCTAGGCACGGAACGGTTCCAAGGCCGCTTTTATTCCAGCAGAGCCAAATAATACTCGGTGATACGATGGTATTCGCACGCGAGAAGCTCACCATAGAGGACATCTGCTTCTACTCGGAGCCAGGGACGGTGGAGCTGCGCTACGTCGGCCCCAACCCAGTCGCGCTTTACGCCAGATGCACAGAGCTGCTGAAAAGCGTCTGGAACGTCCCAGCGTCGCAGATACAGGAGATAAAGAGCAGCTGGGGCAAGTCCGCCGAAAGCGAGAAGGTGGAATGCACGTGGTGGGTGTTCAAGGACATGGACATCTTCAGCTACCTGATGATAAGGATAAACTTCAAGGCCGAGGGCAGCAAAGAAGCAGGAAAAGCGTCGCTCAACATAAAGGGATACATGAGGACCGAGTATCCGCAGGACACGATATGGCAGCGGTCCATACTGTATGAGATAGTCCGCACCTTCTGGCACAGGGTCTTTTACCGCCGCAAGCGCGAGGAATACGCCGAGGAATGCAGGCACACGATAATATACTTCGAGCAGCTGGTGAAGGAGCATTTCGAGAAGCTGAAGAAGGGCGAGGAGTGACATGGCGAAGATAACGATAATAGACGACTGCGTGCCTTTCACCAAGACCATAGGCTTCTCCTATTCCGGCCCGGAGCCGCTGTCCATCTCCAAAAAAATGTGGGAGGACATGAAGACGTTCTTCCAGGTCTCGACGTCCGGCGTCGCGAACACGCAACTGAACTGGGACGATTCCGGCGACCCCATAACCTACTTCGAGCGCTGGTGGATGAAAAAAGCATTCAGCGGCTTCACTAGAATGCAGCTGAAGATCAAATGCCTGGGCTCGAAAAAGAAAACGACGGACGTCGGGAAGTTCTCAGTGACCATGAGCTCGGCCATAGAGACCACATACGAATCGCGCCTCCCGGGCCCCATTGCGCGGCTCCTCTGGGAGATATACTCGTACCTTTTCTACAACAGGATGCGCCAGCGCTACCTGAAGCAATGCACGGACCTGACCGTGGGCTACATGGAATACGTCCAGAAGAAGTTCGGCCTCAAGACCGTGGTCGAGGACCGGGAATACATCAACGCCGCATAGGCCCGTGCAGCAGCGCACCGCAAACCTATTTAAATATTGCGCTATTAATGATAGGCATGCAAAGGCCGCTCGACGTGCTGGGAAGCTCGACGGACAAGAAGATACTGATAAAGACGAAGTTCGGCGAGACGGTAACAGGCGTTCTGAAGGCTTTCGACTCCCACATTAATATATGGTTGGAGGAAGCGAGGATACAGGGTGACAAGGAGTTAATCCTTGGCAAGGTTCTGATCAGGGGCGACAACATCGTCTACATATCCCCTGAAAAGTAAGCCTGCGTCTCATTCTTCCACGCCGGGCAAAAGTGGCGGGTCAGAAGCTTCAGTTGCTTGAAAGGATAAAAGCGCGCAGCTCAAAGATTATTTAAATCAGCGAAAGGAAGTATCAGCCATGTCGAAGGGAACGCCGTCCATGGGATTGAAGAACAAGAAGAACCACATAGCCTGCAGGCGCTGCGGCAGCATAAGCTACAACGTCACGAAGAAGGTGTGCAGCAAGTGCGGCTTCCGGAAGACCAAGCGCATGCGGACTTACGGCTGGCAGTGGAAATCCGTGGAAGGCGACAGAAGGCTGAAATAGCAGCTATACGCTTCTTAGGGCAAGCTCGTAATCAGCTTCGCTTCTGGCTATAGTAGCGCCTCTTCCAGCAAAAAACTCCGCCGCCTCAGAGTCTTTTCCTCCGTCCATGGACGGATAGATGAAATGCTCCGGCGGGATGACGCCAAGAATCGGGCCGTCGGCCTTCGGATCGTCGCCCACATAAACCGTCCTCTCGGGGTCGAACCCCCATTGATCGAAGAACACGCTCTGCAGGACTTCGGCCTTTCTTCCGGCTATGTGGTTCGTCAGGCCTCCCGACAGCGGGCCTGCCGTCCGCATCCGCCTGGCTTCGATGTGCTGGAAAAGCGTGGGATATCCTCCCATTCGCAAGGCCGCTTCGATCTCGCCTTGGTAGCCGTCGGACAATATGCCCGTCCCTTTCACCAACCCATCCTTTCTCCCCCGTTTGACAGGGTCCAGGACCCTTCCGTCCAGCCGTCCGGCGTATCCGCCCACGTAAGCTTCGACTATGTCCTCTATGTGGTCCACATCCTCCCCCACGAGTATGAAGTTGAGAACTTTGTAGAGCGAACGCAAGGCCATCCCATTTCTTCTGTAGAGGGACAAGGCGCCCAGCGTGGCCAGCCCGGCCAGTGTCACTTTCAACGCTCTCGGCGCTTCCACGATGTTGCCGTCCAGGACTTCAAGCGCGTTGTCCAATGCCAGGTTGTTGCCGAGGTCTTTGTAGATGCCTTCCGCGTCTTTGCAGGGGCAGACGACTCCGTGGAAGTCCGAAACCACACAGATTCCAGCCATGGCATGGCTTTGGCAGTAAAAAATTAATACGCATGCAAGATTCTGGCGCCTGGATGCAGTCAAAATATGCAAAAAAATCGTTCAATCCGTCGAAGGCTTGACTTTGATGCCGATGCTCTCCAGCCTTTCTTTGAGTTTGGCCAGAGCAATGTGCACGTCCTTGACGTTCCTCGCGCCCGTGCATATTATCTTTCCGGAGCTGAATAGCAGGAAAGCTATGCGCGGCTCGGTTATGCGGTAGACCAGCCCCGGGAACTGTTCCGGCTCGTATTCGGCATTCTCCAAGGCGAAAGTTATCTCTTCGAGGTTCAGCTTGTTGTTTATCTTGGAGCTGGCGACGATGTTCTCGACCTCTACATGGTAGTTGGTCGGGACGTTGATGCCCGCGCCCCTTATCTTGCTGACGACCTTGGCTATCGCCTCTTTCGCTTTCTCGATGTTCTTGGCGCCCGTGCACACGATTTTCCCTGACGAGAAGATCAGTGCCGCAGCGCGCGGTTCCGGTATCCTGTAGACCAGTCCCGGGAACTGCTCCGGCTCGTATTCGGTGTTTTCGACCTTCGCCACCAGCACGTTGAGAGGCACTTTCACGCCGAGCACAACGAAAGCGACCACGTTCTCGATTTTGATGTGGAAGTCAGACATAGTATAAATATAACGCAGTTATATTAATAAACGCATTTAAATGGACCTTCTGCGGCTCTCCATTTACGGTCTCGTCGAAGCCGTGTGGCTGGTCCTCCCGGCGTACGCCGCCAACGGCCTTGCGCCGCTGGCGAAGTTTTTGGGAAAGCGCCACAGCATTGACGGCGGCCGCCAGTTCCACGGCCATCCGCTGTTCGGCAGCGGCAAGACGTGGGAAGGCTTTGGCGTCGGCGTCGCCGCTGCCGTGGCCGTCGCGCTGATAGAGCAGGCCGCGTTCCCGTTCCTTCCCTGGAGCCTGTCGCCCGTCACGCTGCAGCTAGTGCCGATGGGCTGGCAGATGGGACTTCTTCTGGGTTTCGGGACGATGCTGGGCGACCTGTGCGGCGCGTTCATAAAGCGTCGGCTTGGCCTGAAGCGCGGCCATCCCGTTCCTGGACTGGACCAACTGGATTTCATAGCCGGAAGCCTGCTGCTCGCCAGCGCCATGGCGCCCATCAGATGGGAATGGGTTCTCATCTTAGTCATCCTGACGCCGCTCGTGCATTTGCTGGCCAACGCCATCGCATACCTTCTGAAGGTGAAGAAGGAGCCGTATTGACGTCCGGCCGGCATCTACGTGATCCTATGTACGATGTTCTGATATGTCTCGGAAGCACCTTCACCAGTCCCGAGAACATGAAGGACATGGAACGCAGGGCGGAGAAGGCGGCCGCGCTTTACAAGGCGAAACGCGCCAGGAAGATAATCTTCACAGGCGGCTTCAAGACACGCAAGGACATGTCAGAGGCCGAATACATGGCTCGGATTGCAGCCAGGGAGGGCGTCCCGCGGAAAGACATGCTGCTCGAAGAGAAAGCGAACACGACCGTGGGCAACGCCTATCACTCGAAGCGGATGATGGACCGCCTGGGCTTCAGGTCCGCGATAATCGTCACGTCCCCTTTCCACATGAGACGGGCAAGATACATATTCAGGAAAATCATGCCCGGCAAGCTCTTGGATTTTGAAGAGTGCGAAAGCGCCTTTGGGCTCCTGGGCAGGATGTGGTATGGAGCGGACGAGCTGTGGAGCCTGGCCAAGGCGAAGCTGCGCGGAGTGGACCTGTCCCGGGCATGAGGCGGCGGCAGGACGCGCACGCATTTCAGGCGGACCGGTCGAATTTAAACCTTCCTCCCAAGAACAACCCATGAAGACGAAGATAGCCATCGTCGGCGCCGGGCGCGTCGGCTCGGCCATAGCCTACACGCTTGCGCACAGGAAGCTGGCCGACGAGATCGTGCTGCTTGACATCATGAAGGACATGCTCGACGGGCAGACGACGGACATAGCCCAGTCCATGGCGTGGGGCTCCTCGACGCGTGTCTTCGCCGGCGATTACAAGGACATAGCAGGCGCGCGCATCGTCATAATCTGCGCAGGCGTCGGCAGGAAGCCCGGCATGACACGGCTGGATCTGGCCGCGACCAACGCCTCCATCATCCGCGGCATCGCGGCCTCCGTGAAGCGGTACGCGCCCAATGCGGTCGTCATCACGCTTACCAATCCTGTGGACGTCATCAACAACGTCGTCTGGCGCGCTACTGGACTGCAGCGCGAGAGAGTGATAGGCCAGGGCGGCGTCCTGGACTCATTACGACTGCGCTGGGCCATGGCCAAGGTCCTGAAGGTGGACCCGTCAGCCGTGGAAGCGTATGTCCTGGGCGAGCATGGCGATTCCAAGGTATTGGCGTTCAGCAAGGCCCTGGTGAAGGGGAAGACGCCGTTGCTTTCCGTAGGCGAAAAGATGAAAATCGCTGAAGAGCTGGAGAAAAGCAACGAGGACGTCATAGCCAAGAAAGGCGCAACTGAATTTGCCCCAGCGCAGGCCGTGGCGCTCATGGTCAGTTCCATCATCGGTGACAAGAAGGATGTCCTGCCCTGCTCCGTCGTCCTGCGCGGCGAGTACGGCATCAAGGACGTCAGCGTCGGCGTTCCCGTGGTCCTGGGCAGGAACGGCGTCGAGAAGGTGGAGGAATGGGCGCTCGACCCCGTGGAGCTGTCGATGCTGAAGCGCTCAGCCGAGATAATCCAGGAGATGCAGGGGAAAGTTTGAGCCCTGCTAGAAATTCCGTCTTTGCTTCGAATCTTTATAGCGAAAAATGAAAACGATATAAGCAACGCACATCGTCGTGGGGAAATCACGTTAACCTCATGTTAACCGCGTTAACATATTTAAACCAGGACTTCAAGAAATAACCAAACTTTGTTCGTTTGTCTGGGCAACAAACGGACAGAACTAGTGGGCATGCCGATTGGGCAATCGGCTGTTAGTCGTTAAGTCGAATGCGAAAGTTGAATGGGCGCTTTTTCTTTACCTGTGAATATAGGAGTCAGGTATAAAGAACATTTCGCTCGATGGAAGCATATATCCGAATGTATACATCGCGGCGATGGAGAAAAAAAGGAGGGAAAAATGATGGATTCGTTGGTTCAGGAGGCATTAGGGGCCGCGCAAAATCAGTACGCATCGCAGCCTTGCACTCCCATGTCCGCCGAGGACATCGAGAGGGAATTCGGCCTGAAGATGACCAACGCCAACATAATGGTCATCGGCGCGGGAGGCGCAGGAAACAACTGCGTCACCAGGCTCTTCGACATGGGCATAAAGGGCGCCAAAACCATCGCCGTCAACACAGACGTCAAGCATCTGTCCATAAGCAGGGCGGACGAGCGCATTCTCATAGGCAAGGAGCTGACCCATGGACTGGGCGCAGGAGGCTACGCTGAAGTGGGGAAGAAAGCGGCCGAAGAGAGCGAGCGCGAGATAAAGCGCGCTTTGAACGGCTGCGACATGCTCTACATAGTCGCGGGCATGGGCGGCGGAACAGGGACAGGCTCTGCCCCGGTCATCGCAAGGATAGCCAAAGAAATGGGCGCGATAGTGATAGGCAACGTAACGATGCCGTTTCGCATAGAGGGCGCCAGAATGGCCAAAGCCGAGGATGGACTGTATCAGCTGCGCCAGCACTGCGACACTGTCGTGGTCCTGGAGAACGAGAAGCTGCTGAAGATCGCAGGGGATCTGCCGTTGCAAAAAGCCTTTGCAGTGGCGGATAACCTCATCTCGACGATGATAAAGGGCATAACGGAGACCATATCGCAGCCGTCGCTAGTCAACCTGGATTTCGCCGACGTGAAGGCCATAATGCACACGGGCGGCGTCGCCACGGTGGGCTACGGCGAGAGCGACACCGGGCAGCGTGCCGAAGAGGCGATAGTGCAGGCGCTGAGCAACCCGCTGTTGGAGGTCGATTACAGAGGCGGGCGCGGTGCGCTCATCCACATAACCGGCGGCAAGGATCTGAAGCTGGACGAGGTGAACCTCATCGGTGAGTACGTCTCGAAGCAGCTGGATCCTGATGCGCAGGTCATTTGGGGGAGCCGCATCCTTCCGGAGTTCGCCGGGAGGCTGCAGGTGATAACGATAATCACCGGCATAAAGTCGCCGTGGATTCTCGGACCCGTGCCTCAGGAGATGCAGAGGAAGGACTACTCGCACGAGATGGGAATTTCAGTCCTGAAATAACGTGGTCACGTGCCACGTCACCTTGGCAGGAGGGGGCTTCGGCCCCCTCCGCTGCCTTTTATTTTTTATTTTTGTTCCATTCTTGAAGTCGGGCCGTCACATGCATGGCCTTCCAGTCGCATCATTTTTAAATACTTCCAGCCATTATGATTATCTGAACGGATGATGGCATGACCGACAAAAACGTCTGGATGTTCGAGGAAGGCTCGGGGAAGGACAAGGATCTGCTCGGCAACAAGGGCGCGAACCTGGCCGAGATGACGCGAATGGGCCTGCCTGTGCCTCCGGGCTTCGTCATCACGACCCAGGTCGGCAAGCGCTACAACAAGGAAGGCAAGTATCCGAAGGGCCTGGACGAAGAGATCGGCGCCGCGCTGACGAGGCTGGAGGCGAAGACGTGCAAGAAATTCGGCGACAAGTCCAACCCTCTTCTCGTTTCGATACGCTCCGGCGCCGTCGTCTCGATGCCGGGCATGATGGAAACGATATTGAACCTGGGCCTGAACGACGAGACGGCCGAAGGCTTCGCGAAGAAGACGGGCAACCGCCGCCTATCTTACGACTGCTACCGCCGCCTCGTCCAGATGTTCGGCGATGTCGTCCTGGGCATCGAAATGGACAGGTTCGAGCACATACTTTCAAAACACAAGAAAGCGGCGGGCGTCGAGCTTGACAAGGACCTGGATGAGAAGGCGCTGGCAGCCATAGTCCAGGATTACAGGGCGCTGATACGCAAGGAGACGGGAAGGGACTTCCCGCAGGACCCCCGCGAGCAGCTGCGCCTGGCCGTCGAGGCCGTCTTCAAGAGCTGGAACAGCAAACGTGCCATCTCTTACCGTCGGCTGAACGGCATCTCCGAAGACTATGGAACTGCCGTCAACGTCCAGAGCATGGTGTTCGGCAACACGGGGAACGGCTCGGCGACTGGCGTCGGCTTCACGCGCAATCCGTCCACGGGCGCCAAGGAGCACTACGGCGAATACCTGGTAAACGCCCAGGGCGAAGACGTCGTCGCTGGCATCAGGACGCCCAACGGCATTGACCATCTGAAGAAAGATATACCGCATGCTTACGACGAACTCATCAAAGTCTACGGGAACCTCGAAAAGCACTACAGGGACATGCAGGACTTCGAGTTCACCATCGAGGAGGGCAAGCTCTACCTCCTCCAGACGCGCAGCGGCAAGCGCACGGCGCAGGCTGCAGTGAGGATAGCCGTGGAGATGGCCAAGGAAGGGCTGATAACCAAGAAAGAAGCGGTGATGCGCGTCGACCCTAACCAACTCAATCAGCTGCTGCACAAGCAGCTCGATCCTGTAGCAAAGAACGAGGCAGAGCTGCTGACGACGGGCCTTCCAGCCAGCCCTGGCGCAGCTGTCGGCGAGGCCGTTTTCAGCGCAGACAAAGCCAAGCTCATGGTGGAGGATGGAAAGAAAGTCGTGCTCGTGCGCGCCGAAACGAGCGCGGAGGATATAGAAGGCATGCACGCCGCGCAGGGCATACTGACGGCGCGGGGCGGCATGACCTCGCACGCAGCTGTCGTGGCCCGCGGGATGGGCAAATGCTGCGTCGCAGGCGCCAGCGAGCTTCATGTTGACGACAAGGAGCGGAAGCTCACGGTGAAGGGCATCGAGATGCGCGAAGGCGATTTCATCACGCTCGACGGCAACACGGGCGAAGTCTTCAAGGGCAAAATCAACGTGAAAGATCCGGAGCTGAGTGGCAACTTCGCAGAGCTCATGACATGGGCCGACGGGTTCAGGAAGCTGCGCGTGAGAGCTAACGCCGACACGCCGCACGACGCCGAGGTCGCCAGGAAGTTCGGCGCAGAAGGCATCGGCCTCTGCCGCACGGAGCACATGTTCTTCGAGGGCGACAGGATAAATGCAGTGCGCGAGATGATACTGGCTGACGACCTTGACGGACGGAAGAAAGCGTTGGCCAAGCTCCTGCCGATGCAGAAGCAGGACTTCAAGGGGCTGTTCAAGGTCATGAGCGGCTTCCCCGTCATCATCCGTCTCCTGGATCCGCCGCTCCACGAGTTCCTGCCGAAGGAGGACGAAGACATACAGATAGTGGCGAAGGAGATGGGCATATCGCCCGAGAAGATCAAGTCCAAGGTCGAGTCCATGCATGAGTTCAACCCGATGCTCGGCTTCCGCGGATGCCGCCTGGGCATAACGTTCCCCGAGATAACCGAAATGCAAACAAGGGCCGTGCTCGAGGCTGCGATAGAATGTCAGAAAGAGGGCATCAAGCCCATACCGCTCATCGAAGTCCCGCTGGTCGGCAAGCTGGAGGAGTTCATGCTGGTAAAGGGCATAATCGAAAGCACAGCGAAAGAGATGAAAGCGACGGTGAAGTACCAGATAGGCACGATGATAGAGGTGCCGCGCGCAGCCGTCACAGCCGACACGCTTGCGAAGGAAGCGGATTTCATGTCCTTCGGAACGAACGACCTCACGCAGATGGGTTGCGGCCTGAGCAGGGACGACGCCGGCAAGTTCCTGGGCAAATACGTCGAGCAAGGCATCTACACCCGCGATCCGTTCCAGGCCATCGACCGCGAGGGCGTCGGCGAGCTCATGAGAATCTGCGTCACCAAGGCCCGTTCCGTCAAGCCGCACATGGAGATAGGCATATGCGGCGAGCATGGCGGCGAACCGTCATCCGTGGAATTCTGTCACATGATCGGCATGAACGACGTCTCATGCTCGCCGTTCCGCGTGCCGATAGCCCGCCTGGCCGCAGCGCAGGCGGCGATAAAGCACGAAGGCGAGTGAGCTTTTTTTAAAACTCGGTGAAGATTCAGAACCGCGCAGGTCAGATAGCGTGCCAAGATTGATGCTCGTGTGGGATACTTGAATCGTTCACATGGCCAGCGTCCAGACGAACGACAGCAGGTTCGCTACGTTGTAGAGGACGAACCCGATGAGAGCGTCCAGGAACTGCAGCACCAGCGAGCCTATGCTAGTGACGAAGCTGAGGAGCGGCCAAAGGAAGACAAGCAGGCAGAAGCACAGCATGAGCATGGCCATGCCCTTTGCCGCCTTTTTCGGGTCGAAGAAGACGGCGAACACGGCACCCATGGCCAGCCCAGCCAGGTGCGCGGCATGGGCGACGCCCGTGACGGCTGTGGCGCCGGCCGAAGCCATGAGCGATTCCACCAGTATGAAGCTCACGGCCACCACGCCCAGCGGCAGCGGGACGACGTAGAAGCTCACAGCCTTGGCAGGATTTAGTAGCATCGCGGCTCCGAGCAGGCCGAAGATGCAGCCGCTGGCGCCCACGACAGGTGCAGCGTCAGTGAGAGCGAACGCCAGGTTCCCCAGCAGCCCTGCCATGAAATAGACGGCCAGGAAGCGCCACTTGCTCGTGCCCTCTTCAAGATCCTTGCCGAAAAAATACAGGCCAAGCATGTTGAAGAAAAGGTGCGACGCCGACGCATGCATGAACAGCGACGTGAGCCACCGCCACACCTCCAGCTTCGCCGCCCACGAGAACGAGAGCAGGCCGAACGTCTGGCTGCGCAGCTCCTCTGGCATGGAGAAAACGAGCAGGAACACGATGACGTTGACCGCGACAAGCGCCAGCGTGAGCGGGTGCTTTGCCATCGTTTATATTCGGGCGGCCAGAATAAAATAACCATGGAGCTGATGGCGCGGGAGAAGGCAGAGGCGCTCCTGAAGAAGCACGGCATCAAGGTTCTCCCGTCGAGGCAGGTGGCCACGATATCTGAGGCTCTCAAGACGGCCGAAGACATGGGCTATCCACTTGCATTGAAGGTGGACTCGCCGGACATAACTCACAAAACGGATGTGGGTGGCGTTATCCTCGGCGTCAGTAGCGGCGGCGAGCTGGCCGAGGCGTGGGGGAAGATGATGGCGTCCGTGCGCGCCAAGGCGCCCAAGGCCCGGGTCGTTGGGGCCACGCTCCAGAAGATGTTCCCAGGGGCGGAGTCCAGGGAGCTGATCATAGGCGTGAAGACGGATGCGCAGTTTGGCCATCTGCTTGCGTTCGGCCTCGGCGGCATCTTCGTCGAGGCGCTGAAGGACGTCAGCTTCAGACTCGTGCCTATAGAGAGGCAGGACGCCTGCGAGATGCTAGGCGAAATCCGCGGCAAGAAGGTCCTTGAAGGCTTCCGCGGCCAGCGGCCGATACCGCGCAGGCTCCTCGAGGACGCGCTCCTCAGCGTGTCCGCGCTGGTCCAGAAGAACCCGCAGATAAAGGAGATGGACCTGAACCCCCTCCTGGCCGACCACGAGAAGGCCCTGGCGGCCGACTTCAGGATATTCGTCTGACTCGGCACGGGATAAAACGTAATGAAGCGCCAAGATGGCGCACATTTATAAACCCTCGGCGCAATTGCTTATTATGTTCGACGTTGGCAGGCTTTGCGTCAAGACAGCAGGCAGGGAGATCGGCAAGCATTGCGTCGTCATCGGCAAGGCCAAGGAGGACGGTTTCGTCCTAGTGACCGGGCCCAAGGCCGCCACAGGCGTGAGAAGAAGGCGCTGCAACGTTGCTCACCTGCGCCCGCTCGAGGACATGATAGACATAAAAGCTGACGCATCGGATGAAGAGATTCTGAAAGTGTACGAAAAGATCGGCTTCCATGAGAAGTTCGGCGTCAAGGAGAGGGAACGCTTCGAAGGCAAGCGGCGCCCCCCCGGAAAGGTAGAAAAGAAGGAAGCGAAGCCTGCGCCGAAGCCTGAAAACGCGGCGCCGCATGAAAAGGCTGAAAAGAAAGAAGCGAAGCCGGCGACGGGGCAAAAGAGAGCCGCCGCGAAGAAAGCGGAAGCCACGTGATGGCTTACAATTTAAGCCGAGCCAGCATATTCTTATCATGATTGACAGCCACTGCCATCTGGAACAAAGGACTTACGACGATGACCGCGACGAAGTAATAGCTCGTTGCAAGGCGGCGGGACTGAAAGCGATCGTCTTCTCGTGCGCGCATTTCCATGATTTGGAAAGATCCTTTGCCATAGCAGAGCGATACAAAGGCTACGCCTTCATGGCGGCGGGGCTGCATCCGGAGTTCATCCAGGAAATCACGCCAGCGGTCAAGTCAGGTTTCTTCAAGGCTGTAAAAGCGCATGTCAGCGCCATCGTCGCGATAGGCGAGACCGGGCTGGATTACAACTGGACCAAAGAAGAGCAGTGGCGCCTCGAGCAGGCCCGTCTCTTTACTGAGATGATACGCTTCGCCAAGCGCATGAATAAGCCGCTTGTGGTGCATTGCCGCGACGCCTATCCTGAAGCTATTGAGATACTGGAACGGGAAAACGCATGCAACGTGCTGATGCACATGTTCGGCGGCAAGGACCTGGTTGACAGGGTCGTCGCCAACGGATGGCACGTCTCAACGAATGCTATCGTCTTGCGCAGCAAGGACCACAGGAAGATCGTCAAGCGCGTGCCGCCGGAGCGGCTGCTGCTGGAGACGGACGCGCCGTGGCTTCACCCGTCGGGCCAGGGCAGGAACGAGCCAACATCCATAAAGTCCGTGGCCGAGAAGGTCGCAGAACTGACGCACCGTTCTTTCGATGACGTGTGGCTGCAGTGCGGGCGCAACGCAGTGGAGTTTTACGGGCTGCCCGTCGTTCTGTAGATAATTGGGCGCCCGCCGTTATGACCGCAAACGCCTTTCTGTCCAGTCCCGTCCAGTCCTGTTCACATCCGGCTTCTTATCCCGTACATGCCACGGATTGCCAGTGATCCGGCAAATCCGGGTCTTGAAAAGAAGGAGGCAAGCATGAACATAAAGCATCTGCTGCCTGCGGCCTTCGCCCTCGCCATCCTGGCCGGGGCGTTCACAGCGGGCGCGGCAGGGAACGGCCTGCAGTTGGGCCTTCAGGGCAAGTCTGTAGGAACGCAGAAGCCGGCCGTAGTGCTGCCGCAGGAGACGCTGGAAGAGCTCAAGGCAAAGCTGCCAGCCACATACGAGGAAACGGAAAAACTCATTGGTGCTGCCAAGCCCGTCGGGGGCGCAGTCGTGCCAATGCCCAAAGGCAAGTACGTGATGTGGACGCATGACTTGGACCATGCCATGCAGGGGCGCTTCGCCAACGGCTTCTTCATAGGGAAGGACAGCGATTGCAAGAGAGCGTGGGGAGTGTACGGCCGCGAGCTTTTCGTCGGTTTCTACGACGGCAAGCTCTTCACCGGCAAGTACTCTGGCGGCTCCTGGAAGGCTGAAGGCCTTTTCGGCGCCGTGCAGACGCAGGGGAAGTACGTGACCTACCCGCCGCTCTACCAGCTCCAGTGATCTGGCAGCAAGCAGCATTGAACGAACATTGGCGCCCGTTTCTTTTCTGGGCGTTCATGCTTTAAAAAACATGCGTCCAAACATGTATCATGCGCGTAATGTTTGCGGCTTTGGCCGCTTTGCTGGCAGCGGCAGTGCAGACCCAAGCGCTGTCCGTGGAATACTATGCGGTCATACAGGAGAACGGCGACGCTGTGGTAGTCGCCAACATCCTTGGCAACGGCACGTTCACTGCGCAGCTGCCTGCGGATGTAACGGAAGTGAAGGTACGAGGAGCGCTTTACGTTATGGACAATAGGACGGTGGAGCTGTCCGTAGGCTCGTCCGGGGAAGCCGCCATGCTCTACAGGACTTCGGTGCTGACGGAAAAGGAGGGCAGCCGGTGGCTGTTCGCAATGGAGCCGGCAGGCGCGGAGAAGCTCACTGTGGCCATGCCCAACAACACCGTTGTCAGTTGGACGGAACCCATGGCCTTGATGAATTCCTCTTCCGTGCTCATGCTCATCTGGGACGCGCCCGCCAAGGTCTCCATGGAATACGCATTCGGCATGCAAAACTCCGCCGGCGGGCTTGACGAAACGGACGGAAAGGGAAGCGGAGATTTTGGCATGACCCTGCTCATGCCGGCAGGCATAGCAGTCTTCGTTGCTTTGGCCGGTCTTGCGGCGCTGCGCGCAAGGAAAATGAAGAGGGAAACAACGGAAAAGAACAGGGAGAACATCATGAGAACGCTTTCGAACAACCACAGACTGGTCGTCAGCCTGCTGCTCCAGAGCGGCGGCGCCATGAAGCGTAGTCATCTGGAGAGGAAGAGCGGCCTGGCCAAATCCAGCCTCGCATTGGTGCTGCGGGATCTCGAAAGGAAGAAGATCGTGGAGGTGGACCGGAGCTTCCCCTCCCACCACATCAAGTTCACGGAGTGGTTCAATGGACTGTAGGACGATAGCATTGGTTGCGGCACTGGCGTTCCTGCTAGCCGTGGCTGCGCCTGCATCCTGCGCATTGTCGGCAAGCGGCAAACAAACTGAAGGCTATTCGATACAGCCCGTCATAGGCAACGATTCCAACAAGTCCGCACCGGCAGGCGGGGTTGCCGGAGGGTCTGTAGGCGTTGGCAATGTCACGCCGGTCGCGCCGCAGCCGAACGTCACAGGCAGTGGCGCCGGCGGAACGGTTGGCGGGCCGGCCGTCTTGCCGGGTCCGGCAGTCGCGGAGGTCGATATAACGGTCAATTCGACGCAGGCGCAAAAGGCCTCGTACCTCAGGAACGCGCTCGGGATCGGGACGACGATAATGATGGAGGCTTCCACGGTGGAAAAGCTGGTCACGCTGAAAACCGCAGAGCCAAAGAGGTTCGGGGACATAGTCTCCGCTGCGAAAAGCGCAGCGGACGAGGGCCACAGGGAAATGCTTTCAAACGAGCTGGCTGCAATGGAGCCGTCGTTCGTGGAGCGCTTCTCATCGAAAGCCGCGAATGCCAGTGAAGCTTCCGCTGTGAGGGAGCAGGCCACGACCTACCTTGAGGGCGTCAAAACCAAAAAGCCGGCAACGGTCAGGGTGGAAGGGCCTGCATTGGAGATGCTGTTCGCCGGGCAGTTGACCACGGACGACTTCATGCGCCAGCTGTGGAACCAGTGAAGGCACCCAAAGTATTTACGGGCTGCCTGTCGTCCTATAGATAGGCAGGCACTATCAGGCAGCCGTCAAATCTTTCAGCATAGGTGCCGGAACGGACGCTTTCCACGAAATGTCTGATTCCGCCGGTCCCGTAATGTTCACGCCTGTAGGGTTCGCCTTCGATTTCAACAAAGACGCTCGGGCCGATCATATCCGTGGGGTCGCATGCAAAATTATTGAGATCGACACGGGGGATGTAACCTTCCCTCTCGAGCGCCAGCAGCGTTTGCAAAGCCTCACGCGTGCCTTTAGGATCGATTGTTTCGCCCGACGAGGGGTCGGTGCCAATCACGAACGTGACACTTTTTACAGCCGTCATGCTTCATAGTGGGGAGCCATGTTCTTAAACTTTTGCCTCGAGTGATGCTTCTGTATGCTTGACCGGCTGCACACGGACGATGCGAAATCGAAGTGAAAAAGGACGCGCCTTAAGAGTTGCCGATAAAACTGTGAAAATGTAACTTTTAAGTTGTTAAAAGCTTAAAAAATTAGAAACCAAGTCTTTTCATGGTTCTGTATAAGATGAGGCAGTTCGTAGAAGAGTTCGTTCCGGAAGGCGCATCGGAAGATCCGTCAGACGGCAATGTCAGGAAGGTCATGGAACGCGTGGAACGGTACGTGGCTGGCCGGTATGAAGACGAGGACATAGGATACGGGATTGACACGTTGGGAAGACTGACGCCAGAGTCCGCAAGGAGGCTTTTGGTAGACATATCCGCTTCCCTTAGAAGCGAGAACATAGGATACGTCGGCATGGCAGGCGGCGGTATCCCCGAAGAAACCCGCCACGACTTCCAAAGGGACGCCCACGCGAGCGCGGTTTATACCGAGATTATACCGAGATAATACGAAGTAACGACTTGACAATGGCCGCCATGAGAGGCTGTGAATTGGTGGGCTTTATCAGCGGCACGCATTTTCGTGGCCGCCTGCATATGAACTCTTTCTTCGTGGCCCAAGACTACAGAGAAAAAGGGATCGGCACAGGGCTGCTCTTGGAGGCGATATATAGAGCGTGCGCAGAAGACATGGACACGGTTGTATTAGACGACTTGACGCCAAAATCGGTAAGGTTGCTGTACGGCCTTATTGCAAAACTTGAGGGCAGCGACGCCCTCACGGTAGAAGTGAATCTTAATGATCTAGATGACAGTGACGCATATCTGCGGATGAACGGGGGCTCCTCTCTTGATGTCTTGAGGTCTAAACTCGAGCCTCTAAAGCGGCCCAGAAAATCCGTGCAGCAATCATAGCATCACCAAACCGGGGTTTTATACATGCAAAACAACACATTGTGATGAAAGACATCGCTCCAGCTGAAGCCTTCAGCAGATGCAAACCAGAGCCCTGCGTCTTCGTTATTTCAGTGGATGAAAATGGCAGGCCTAGCGGAATGGTCGCCGGCTGGTGCATGCGATGTTCAGGCGAGCCGCCCATGCTCGCCGTTGCCCTTTCAAAGAAAGGCCACACCCGCACGCTTATACGCCAGAGCAAGGAGTTCGTTGTCGCAGTTCCCAACAGGGGCCTTGAGAAGCCGCTGCTGTTCTTTGGCTCCACCAGCGGCAGGAGCGTTGACAAGTTCAGGGAGACGGGGATTATGACAGCCAAGGCTAGACTCGTGAGACCGCCGCTCTTGAAAGGCGCAACGATAAACTTCGAGTGTAAGCTAGATAGGGAAATAGACACGGGCGACCATACCCTATTCATAGGGAGAGTCGTCGCTTCGCACGTCAATGAGGAAAAGAAAGTGCTTATGAACATGGGCAAACGGGGCAACGAACGGCTTTTCGAAGAGTTTTAAGCCGCTGAAAGCATTTTTAACCCCGCTCCATAATTTCTACAGATAGCCATGTATGATGCCAGTTCAATGGGCGCAGAGACGTGGGAGAGGCGCTGCTATTCTACAATCGCTGTCCTGGTCAGGACCGGCAGCCTGCCACGCTTTGAAGGGGAAAAGTCGGAGATAAACGGCTTCCTTAACAGGCTCATAATCAACCAGAAGAGCAAGGACTGGGACCGGCTTTTCGGCTTCGTCCTGGACGAGCTGCGCTACGGTAAGATCAACGCAGGCCGCTACAACGAGCTCATACGCGCCAGGCCGCCTTCCCCGATGGCAAGGCCCCCCGTGGCCCAGCACCCGGAGCTGGGCCGAAGGATAATGGCGCTGGAGAAGAACCCGACATGGTTCGAAGGCACGCCGGAGCAGGCCATGGAGTTCGTCCTGCGCTTCTTCCTATCGCAGACCACGGCGGAATGGTCGACTGCCCTGGACGCAATCGCCAAGAAAGCCACTGACGGGGGCCCGGTGAACCTTGACGAGATGAACAGGCTTCTCAAGGTGTGGGATTACACGCGTCTTTTCGACCGCAACGTCCAGCGCGTCTGAGCCCGGCGAACTTACGCGGCTTTACCGGCGCAGATGTCGGCCGCATTCTTCAGGACGTCCCTGCTTACGTAAACCGGAGCTCCAGCCAGGACGGCCACGGCGATGGCATCGCTCGGTATGGCGTCCAGATCCACGACCCTTCGTCCGCCGGTTATGATGAGCCTGGCATAGTACGTGCCTTGCTCTTCGCTGCTGACAACGGCCATCGTGACGTTCCCTCCAAGGCCGGCGACGGCGTCCACAAGCACGTCGTGCGTCCCAGGGCGCTGCCCCGTGGCACCATGCAACGCCTGCTCTATCGGTTCGAGTTGCCATGGAGTCACGGCTATGAAAAGCCTGCTGCAGCCGGAGGTGAGCGTTATATAGAATCCGTTCACATCCACTTCGGCGCGCTCGAGTCCTTCAGGCGCTTCGCGCATCCAGGAGCCGCGGGCCAGCATTATCATCACGAGCACGGCGCATATGCCCGCTCCAACCACGATTTCAGGCCTCATCGTATCCTCTCCACAAGGTATGCCAATGCCTCCGTCAGGTTGCTGACCGCCTTTATGGTGATGCCCAGCTCCTTTGACAGGGTCTCGTCGTCCGCTATGTAGTCCGTTGAGCACGTCTCCGATCCGGGGCGTGCGTCGCACTGCATAGTCCTTTCGTAAGCGTCGATGTCCGGCCCTCCATGTGCCGGGATGAGCAATACCTTGATGCCGTTGTCCATGGCTGCAAGCGCTTTCTGCCTTATGGCAGACGACGCCCCTATTTTGCCGTCGCTTGCAATCGTTCCTGTTATCGCAGCGTATCCGCGCAGGCTCATGCCTTGGAGCGCCGCAGCGGTGGCTGCTGCAAGCGCGGCTCCGGCGGACGGCCCTGCGGCCACGTCCACCGGGAGGTGGAAGGCATAGGTTATGTCATACCCTGCAACGCTTTTTCCAGTCGCTTCGGCAGCTGCCTGTGCCGCGGTCAGTGCGGACGCCTGGGCTTCCTCGTCAACGAGAGAGCCGTCCAATCCGATGAGGATCCGTCCGCTGCCCTGCGTCAGCGTGACCGAAGCCTCCCCTATCACGCCTTTCCCGGCGCTGTCCACAGCAAGGATAGTGACATTGCTTCCGTTTGTCGGGTTTTCGGCAACCGGAGTTGTTCCATATTTTCCGTAGGCGAGAATGGACGATAAAAGGAATATCGCTATGGAAGCAAGAAGCACGGTCTCCCCACGTTCCATAATTTCTTTTTGTTCCATGCTTAATAACAGTTCATGGCCGCAAGCAGCCGGCTTCGCGGCTCATTGAAGCTGCATCTCCACAGACCTGCCGCCCAGGCTCTTCAGCGCCAGCTGGTGGCCGCCGCGCCCGAAGCTGAAGAGGCCCGATATGTCGATGTCCGCGTATTTGGCCATGATCGTTATGAAGCTCTTGGTGGCCAGGCCGTATCCGAAGCTGGGCATTGGGGCCATAAGGAACGTGCCAGCCCTTATGAGGTCCACTCTCTTGCTTATGTCGTTCCAGTCGCCCCGCGTGAACGTTAAGAAGATGTTGGAATTGCGCATGCTGGCGTTGATCTCAAGCGTGTGGTTGGAAGCCGTGCTGCTGGCAGAGATGGACCGCGGTATCCTGTAAAAGAACACCAGGCCGTAGAGCGTGCCTCCGCCGTACGATGCCAGGTAGTAGTCGCCCGGAGAGCTCGTGGAGACGCTGATGCCGCTGGCGCTGAGGTCGCCGGTCCCAGGGACGTGAACAAGGTTGCTAGTATTGTTTATCGTCAGCTTCACTTGCATGGTTTTTTCAGGCCCTTCGGCGATGTAGGCTGAAGCGTTGGACGACGTGGAATTGGCGAAGCCATCGCCGCACCAGACTTCGGCGGTCCACTGCTCGCCCTCCATGGTGTTGAGGCTGTCGAGCGTGTTCAGCAGTGCCTGCGTCCCGTTCACGGCGGCGGCAGAGCCATTTGAGACGGATGAGACTCCGTTCCACCACCTCCAGTAAGCTGTCAACGAAGCGCCCGCATCAGCGTCCGTGCAAGTCGCATAAAGATTAAGGTCGTCCGTGTCCACTGGCAATGCCGGAACGATGCTTGATGATGCGTAGGGAATGCTGTCCACCAAGAAAAGCATGGTGCCGGTCCCGTTGGTGTTGCCGGAGGTGCCGTTGTACCATATCTTCCAAGCCACGTCCTTTCCCCACGTCACGGAAGCGTTGGACCAACTGAAGTTGGACCACGTCCAGTCCGTCGCGCCGTTCATGTTCATGGGGCTGCCGTAGGAGCCGCCCGTAAGGTTGCTCCATGAGCCGCTTTCATTCGTCTCCAGCCAGGCGTATCCAAGGCCGCCTGCATCCTTGCCCTGGGCGGCCAGCGCTATGGAGCCGCCCGGCGGCAGGATGCCGTCCGTTTCATTCGTTCCCTGCGCCCGCCAGAGCGGATTCTGCTGCGTCCATGTCCCTGCCGAGCAGGACGTTCCGGCCACGGTCGGATGGGCGGCGCCGTTGGCGTAGCACGTGCTGCTCCAGACGCAGTCCGTTGCCGCGTCGCAGCACGCGTCGTCTGTCGGGTCGCTCGCGCATCCGACGCCGTCGCATACGCGCGCCAGCTTGTTTTCGCCCACGTCGTCGCCGCAGCAAGCCGTGCCTGAGACTTCGCCACCCACGTTCCAACGCCCCGAGCCGGCGACAGCCGTGCAGGCCGCTGAACTGTAATCTCCTCCATACCATGTGCCGCTGGAGCAGTAGCCCTTGTTCGGAATGGTTCCGTACGTGGCCGCATCGGCATAGCACGTGTCAGCCTCGACGCAGTCCGTTGCCGCGTCGCAGCATGCGTCCGTCCCGTCATCGAACTGAGCCGGGGCATCTGTTCCTTGCGTTTCAGTCACCTTGTTCTCGCTCGCGTCGTCACCGCAGCACGTCGTGGCTGCAGTCTCGCCGCCCAAGGACCACCGCCCAGAACCGACCTTGCACGTGCACCAGTTCTGGTCTGCGTCCCAGCTGACCGTGTAGGCGGTGAGGTTGCTTGAGGCGCCTTCCCATTCCGTGGCCGTCTGCGTTGAGTTGGCATTCACCGTGGCGACGTACACCCCTTCGACTGGGCAGTACGTGTAGCCCATTCCCCACACCGAAGAATAGTTCTTGTATGTGCCATTCGCGCAGCAGTCCGCCGTGTAGCAGGCGCACGAGCATGCCCCGGCCGAGGAGAGGGTGGAATTGAGCGTGTATGCGGCGAGGCTGCCGTTGGGGTAGTAGAGGCTCACGTTTATCGCATAGGAGTCGCACTTCTGGCATGGCGTCACGTCGGTGCCTGCGCAGTCGCTCACAGCCGCGGCGGCCGAAGCCAGCGCGAAAAAAGCGATGCAAAACCAAAGCCCTCCGCGCATGGCACGCCTTTTCTGGGCAGGCCTGTAGCATATGGTGGCCCCGCCCACCTTGCGCCTTGCGACCCTCCCATCCGCCGCGAGCCGCTGCACGTATTTCCTTGCCGTGTGCCTGTGGACGCCAAGGCGCTGGGCTATTTCCGCAAGCAACAGCCCCCGCGATTCCTTGGCCAGGAGCTTTTCTATCTCCGGTGAGATGTCCTTTGTCATCGGATCATGCTGCAGGATTTATACGAGAAGGGACTCCATTGATGTATATTTTTCCGCTCCGATAATAAAGCACTACAGGGACATTACATGCCTGGCAAGGCCAGAGCGCATCCGCCCGCGGACGGAACATTTAAAAATGGGCGTCAAAATTAATCATCTGCATGGCCCGGTCCATGTCAGTGGAGGGACATATGAAAGACGAGGCAGCGACACCACGTCCCCACGCGGAGCAGAAGCGTCAGCAAGGCGCTCCACGCATGAGGGGCGACGACAACGTCATCTTCGTCGGCAAGAAGCCGACGATGAGCTACGTGCTGGCCGTGATGACGCAGTTCGACAGGAATCCGGAAGTCGTCGTGAAGGCGCGCGGCAGGGCCATCTCCCGCGCCGTCGACGTAGCGGAGGCGGTCCGCAACAAGTTCATGAAGGGCGCCAAATCCGAGGTCAGCATCGACACAGAGGTTGTCACGGACAGCGAAGGCAAGAGGCTGAACATTTCGACCATAGAGATAGCGCTCAGCAGGTGAGTGCTGGCTGGAACGGATTTTTCCGTTAGCGTTCGCAGCATCCGACGGCATGCATTGCGGTCGGAACCGAAGCAAAACCTTCCGCTTTTTATATGCCACCTGACCCAATAGATTAGCATGAAGACGTTCCAGTTTTCACTGGGAGCCGGGATGCTCATGGCCCTGGTCACAGGGGCGTTCGCATTCGTAAGCGGTTCGTCCGCCCTGTCCGGGTTTCCGGTGCCTTACATGGGCAGCACAAGCCATGCATCGCTGTCCATGGATTGGACCGGACTGCTCGTCAACATAATCGCCTGGTCTGTAATAGTCTATGCCGTGATATTTGCGGCTCAGCGGTTTGGGGGTAAAAAATGAAAAGAATGATTTTCGCCATACTGGCACTGCTGATCATAATGCCTTTTACCAGCGCAGCCGACACCGTGGACTCTGTCGCCACAGAAAAAATATCTGGAATAATGCCGTACTACCAGAGCTCACCAGGCGACTATTACCAGGTCATGTTCGACGGCGAAGGCGAGGCGACGGTCCTGGCGTTGCTTGCAAGGATGAACACAGGCACTGAGCAAATGGACACGATAGTCGTCCAGATACCCGGCCGCGCCACCATACGATACGCTTTTCAGGAGATAAAGACATGCCAGCAAGTCTGCGCGAACTACCAACAGCAGTGCGTTGAAAATGAAGTCGTCTGCTCCAGCTGGGATCAGTACAAGTCCACGTGCAATTCATGGCAAGAGCGCTGTAAACGCTATGACAGCATCTGCACACAATGGCAGGAGCAGTGTTCGGAGTGGCCAAAGGCTTACGCACCGGTGAAGTATGATACCGACCCTACAATGCCAGACTCGCTCAGTCACAGTGTCCGTTACACGTTCCATCTACCTCAACCGATAAAGCAGACTGAAACGGGAACGATACTTGTATACTACAAATGCGCAGACTACGTCAAGCCGTTCGTAAGCTTCGACTTCGATTTCGAGACAGCCAAGGGCCCGTATGACATATCATACACCCGTGTTGCCATAGCCACGGACTCGGACCTGTACCTGCGCGGCGGGACGACAACGACGGACTACGTTCCGAGCTACAGCCAGTTCGAGAGCTATGCTCTGGATGCATCGGCAGGATCGGCGAAGGCTTCTGAAGCCTTGTCTAATTTCGTCAGCAACGTCCGCTATGCTCAGGGCTACGTCCGTGAGAAGCGCAGCCTGGACCCATGGGAAAGCTTCCACGTCTACGGGACGTACACGTACGCCAGCGTGTGGCCACTGGCATACTTCTGGGAGATCGTGGCCGTGCTGCTCGCGCTCATCCTTTTCCGCATGTTCGCGTGGAAGCGCGTGCACCGCGCGCTCGCTGGCGCCTTCGGATGGAAGCAAGCGAAGGTCGATGCCAAGAAAGGGCCTGCAAAGGCCGCGACGCCCAAAGAGGGCCGCTTCACGCGCATCGCTTTCGCCGGGCTCGTCTCTGCCATCGGCCTGCTCGTGGTCACGTGGGTGATATTCAACGTCATGCCCCAGTCATACCAGTTCAGCTACCCGTTCTCCATGTTCTTCAGCATGGTTTCGGTCATAGCTTCGGGCGCGATAATGCTCATCGTCTTCCTCGCGCCTGCCGTGTGGATGTGGAAAAGATTCGGCCTCGCTGAGGCCGCGCTGTCCATAGTGGCCGCAGTCATATGGCTGTTCATACTCATCGCACTTGTTGGGATGTTCTTCTATAATATCGGGATTACCAGCACCGACGGCGGAGGCATAATCCCGATGTACAAGTCCGTCCTGGACACAGCATCGACGCCGGTGGCTGATTGAAAGCGCGAATGAAAAGATGCATCCATCAGCTTATAGGCTTCTCGTCGTCATCGTGTTCTCGACGGACTCGGCGCCCAGCGCCTCGAGGCTTTTCTCCAGCTTCTCGACCGCTCCGCCAGCGTCCTCTATGACGAACGTCAGCTTCAGCGCGCTAAGGCCAAACGCTATCGGCTCCTCCTCCAGCCTGGCCGGCTTCAGTCCGAGCGCTTTGGCCTTCAGCGCCCCGAACGCTTCCGGGCTCTTAGGCATCAGCTTGAAAACGCATATCACATTTCCCATATGCAGCGCCTTGGTCTTTCAGGGCCCTGAGAACTTGCATTCCGGGCAGACGTACGGGTTTTCCGTCTTCTTGCACTTCTTGCACCGGAGTATCGTCGTCTTCCTGCAGCCCGGGCAGGGGAACCTCACCCATTCGCTCTCCGCTTCCACACGCCTGCCGCAGCTCATGCACGTCAAAGCCATAGATAAAGAATAGAGGCGGAGGGTTTATAAATGTAGCTGGAAGCCGCAGTGGGCACGACCTAATGCAACTTTTGGGCACGATTTATGACTCACCACTAAAGACCAAAGCCCGCCAACCCGGCCCCCAGAAGCGCCGTGTCAAGCCTTTCCACGAGTTGAGGCCTGGTCATTATGCTAGGGTCTTTTCGCAACGCAGCGCGGTGCTCATCTAAGAAGCTGTAGACGCTCGCCGAGTCTTGGCCTTCGACAGACCCTCCGATTGACAGAAGTGCACCCGTGATGTACGCAAGTGCGCAGTCATGCACCCCCCAGTTATAGGACAAACGCCACGGACCGAGGCCGCTTTTGCAAAGGAACATGCGCTTAAGGAGGGGCACGAATCCCCTGTGACCAATCGCCCCCATAGTCTCCACGGATTCAGATGGTATCGCCCCTCCGTCGTGCAAAGCCATATGAGATAACGCAAGATGGATGACCGGATCGTAAATCCCCGGTTGGCGCAGGCCTTGGAACGAGGGCAGCCAATCAATGGGCGTCCCCTCCTCATGGTGGAAGTCAGAAACCTCTGCAGGGAGGCTGGCGCATAAAGAGTGTGCATATAAGAAAGGCGGTTCCATATTAGGCTGCACCGTGCCGGCTTCAATTCCCCCGTATTCCTTCTCCAACCAACCTAGCCGTCTGGCAAATCTTTCATCGCATCTGGTTTTGCGTTCAGCGGGGAGTTCTCCGCGCCTGAACGCCATGGCCCACGTATAGACTGCGGCCCTGTCGACGGCATCTCCGAACAGCGCGCCTCCAAATTCTCCGTTCTCGTCAAGGGTCTGAAAACTTTTCAGAATCTTCTCGCCCAATTCTGCGGTCGCTGGCGGATAGGACGCCTTCCAATCTTCCACCAGTTCCCTGTATCGGGAAACATTGTGATTCATAGCGCTTCCTTGAACGGTTTGCTGGAAGGTTTAAAAGCGTCTCTTAAAAAACGTTTGGCGGCCGCTCTTCTGCCATTTTGCATCTTCCCAAAAAAGTTTCCTTTCATCCACGGAAGGATTGCGCCGCCCTTTTTGTGGCATATGCAGGCTGCCACGCCGCCAGCGCCAAAGGAGAGCGATGATGGCGCCGGTCACGATGCCGCCGAAGTGGCCGAAGTTGGCCACGCCAGGCTCAAGGCTGTAGAATCCCAGGACGAACTGCGCCGCAGCAAAGACTACGACGCCCAGCGCTGCAGGCACGGGGAAGCCCATTATGAGTATGATGCCGCGGGGGTTCATGACGCCGTAAGCCGCGAGCAGCCCGAGCACGGCGCCGCTTGCGCCAAGCATGGGTGACTGCGACGCCCCTGTCAGCGCTATGTAGAGCACGGCAGAGCCCAGTCCGGAGGCTAAATACAGCTCAAGGAGGCGCCTTGCCCCGATGCCGGCCTCCAGGGAAAGACCTATGAACCCCAGGGAGATCATGTTGAAGAGTATGTGGTCGATGCCGCCGTGAAGGAACATGTACGTGACGAACTGCCAGTATGCGCCCGCCAGGGCTTCGGAAGGCACGAGCCACAGCGCTTCCGTGAAGCCTGGCGCAAGCGATTGGATGATGAAGAATGAGAAATTCGCAGCCAGGAGCGCCAGCGTGGCCCTCATGAAGGGAATTGGTAAGGGAAGCTTATAAGCGGCTGTTCCGGATATAAACTATGCGTTCCTTCAGCTTCACCATGGAGGAGACGAGGGACATAGCGATCTCCGTGGCAGCGCTTGCTGTCATCTTCTCCTATCCTGGATTCCTTGCCGACCCATCGCTCCTTGCGCTCTACTTCGTGGTTGTCCTCGTGGCGTTCATGGGCCACGAGCTCTCGCACAAGTTCACGGCCGTCCGCCTCGGGTTCTTCTCGGAGTACAGGATGTGGCCGCAAGGTCTCTTCCTAGCGTTGGTGATGGCCCTGGCCACGAACGGCAGCATAGTCTTCGCCGCGCCCGGGGCCGTCTATTTCGCTTCGCGCTGGGCCTTCCAGTCGCACATATCGAAGAGAGAAGTGGGCATGATCGGCGCTTCCGGGCCGCTCTTCAACATCGCTGCAGGGACCGTGTCGCTGGCAGCGCTCTTCGCTTTCTCGCCGGCCGGCATCGTGGCATCCGTTCTGGCGTCGCTGGCTTTCATAAACGCCTGGCTGGCCATCTTCAACTTGGTGCCGTTCGGGCCCCTGGACGGCGCCAAGGTCCTTAAATGGAACCCCGTTGTGTGGGGCGCCATGCTCGTCTCTGCCATCGCCATGTATGGTGCGCTCTTCGTTCTTGGGGCGTGATTTCCAGCCAAAAACGGCATACAGCATGTAAGTCGGGCGGGCGAAATCTATTTAAATAGGGCGGGGCATAGATATCCTTGTCGAATAGGAGTTTACGCGAGTAAGCGATGACCATTGAATGAGAGCTTAATCGGAGGATTAGGTTTGAGGCAGGTCTCTTGTGGAAACTTGCTGAAAAGACAAGGAGAAACGCAACGCCAATTCGAATTCCGGCTGATCCTGCCGGAGGTTACTGCTCTCCGAATTCGATTAAGCCATGCGAGTTTTGATTGCAATTCTGTGATCAAAGCAGACTGCTCAGTAACACGTAGTCAATTTCCCCTCGGGACTGGTATAATCTCGGGAAAAGTGAAATGTGGCGTTTAAGAAGTTAGTAAGCTATATACACTCGGGATTAAATGAATTCTGAGTATTTAGCAGGTTTCTTTGATGGCGAAGGCTCCTTTCAAATCACGCTAAGAGACGACCCCAGATACAAAACTGGGGTTCAGGTGAGATTAAGAATTGATATAACACAAAGGAACAGAAGACCACTTGACTTAATCCGTGAGTTTGTTGGAGCGGGAAAGATGTATTTCAATCGCACATATCAACTCTATCAGTATAACATCTTTAAGATAGAAGACATAGAGAAGTTCATAGCCACTATAGATGGGCTTCTTGTGGTTAAGGCAAGAGAACTTGAGTTGTTTTCCGAGTGCGTTGAAATTGTCCGCAAAAAAGAACACCTTAAAACAGACGGCCTTCAAAGAATCAGAGAAATAAAAAGCACATTTCGCTCTCGAAACTGAAGCTAAAACCAGATAGGGAAGGGTTCCTGGAATGGTCCTTGCCGAACCGAGGATAAGACTGCGGCCTATCAGGCTGTTGAGAGTGCAACGTACTCTCAAACCTATAAAGGGGCGCCGTCCAAGGTTGGGTTGGATGTAGCCCTGTAGAACGGGTACGGGCCTTGAGAGAGGAAGCCCGGAGATGGATTCTGAGACATGAATCCAGGTCCTACGGGACGCAGCAGGCGCGAAAACTTCCCAATGCGCGCAAGCGTGAGGAGGGGATTCGGAGTGCTTTCCCATTTATGGGGAAGCTTTTCTCCAGTTCAAAAAGCTGGAGGAATAAGTGGTGGGCAATACGGGTGCCAGCCGCCGCGGTAATACCCGAGCCACGAGTGGTGACCACGATTATTGGGCTTAAAGCGTTCGTAGTCGGTCCGCTAAGTTCCTAGTGAAATCCTGCAGCAGACTGCAGGGCTTGCTGGGAATACTGACGGGCTTGGGACCGGGAGAAGTCGAGCGTATTCCTGGGGTAGCGGTAAAATGCTTTAATCCTGGGAGGACGACCTGTGGCGAAGGCTCTCGACTAGAACGGATCCGACGATGAGGGACGAAAGCTAGGGGATCGAAGCGGATTAGATACCCGCGTAGTCCTAGCTGTAAACGATACCCACCAGACTTTGGCAACCTCACGGGGGTTGCCAGGGTCAAAGGGAAACCGTTAAGTGGGTCGCCTGGGGAGTACGGTCGCAAGGCTGAAACTTAATGGAATTGGCGGGGGAGCACACAAGGGGTGAAGGCTGCGGTTCAATTGGATTCAACGCCGGGAACCTCACCAGCGGCGACAGCAGAATGAAGGTCCGCTTGAAGAGCGTACCAAACACGCTGAGCGGTGGTGCATGGCCGTCGTCAGTTCGTGCCGTGAGGTGTCCTGTTAAGTCAGGCAACGAACGAGATCCACACTCTATGTTGCTACCGGGTTCGCCCGAGCACTCATGGAGGACAGCTGCCGACAAGGTAGAGGAAGGAGTGGGCGACGGCAGGTCTGTATGCCCCTAATCCGCTGGGCTACACGCGGCCTGCAATGGTCGGTACAGTGAGCTGCGACCCCGTAAGGGGTAGCCAATCTCTAAAACCGGCCCTAGTTCAGATCGAGGGTTGTAACTCACCCTCGTGAAGCCGGAATCCCTAGTAGTCGAAAGTCATCATCTTTCGGCGAATACGTTCTTGCTCCTTGCACACACTGCCCGTCAAGCCAACCGAGTGGGATTTTGGCGAGCTTCCGGTTCTTGCCGGAATCAAGCCACGTTCCTGCAAGGTGGGCTAAGTCGTAAGACGGAGAGATGGGCGATTTGACCGCTTCGGCGGGATGACATTTCGTGTGCGCTGGAAACGCTCCAAGCGCTTTTCAGAGCCACGCGTAGGTGCATCTCTCTATCCGATAAACAAGGTAGCCGTACGGGAACGTGCGGCTGGATCACCTCCTTATATTTTTCAGCGAGCCGCAAAAGACCGACGGCTTATGCGAACAGCGCAGGCCGTCCGTCTGAAGAGACCTGCAGACATCATGGGCCGGTAGATCAATGGAACCGCGACGAAGCGGCACTAAAGATCGCTGCCTTTGCAAGGCAGAGGCTGTGGGTTCAAAACGCTCCTGGCGTTGCGCCTGGGCGTGAACATCCCGCCCGGTCCATGCGCAAGCTTAAAAAGACAAGGAGCCTAAACATAAAGGCGAAATCGCATTGGAGCTGCTGAACTGTTCAGAGTTGGCGGGCCTCCGTGGCAGCGGCCCGTTGGCAGGTAGGTGGCACGGCAACGGCTATCTATTTTCTGGACAGTCTGCTCTATATCACGCATATCACGCTCGACAGTTTGCAACGGCATGAAGCTCGCCACCTCAGGTGGCGGGCGGACAGGACAGAGGGGTGATGAGTTGCAGTCGCGGAGGCTTCGGCCTATGACGTAGTGAACACCAAACGAATCCCTTTGGATGATCAGCATAGGTGGGCTCTCCTGGTAAACAGGGCTTTATGGCTGCATGGCGGACGGCTTGGCTCGGATACCGAAGAAGGACGTGGCAAGCTGCGATAAGCCTGGGGGAGGAGCATGCATCCTTCGATCCCAGGATCTCCTAATGGGACTTCCCAGTCTTCAGGGCTGACCGCTTTTGCGGTCGGGGACGCGGTGAACTGAAACATCTTAATACCCGCAGGAAGAGAAAGCAATTGCGATTCCCTTAGTAGGGGCGACCGAAAAGGGAACAGGACAAACCGAACCCGTGCGGGAAACCGCATGGGGATGTGGGGTTTGGACCAGGGCTACGCCTAACCTCCTGACCGGAAGTCCGCTGGAAAGCGGTGTCAAAGAGGGTGATAACCCCGTACGGGAAGGGAGGAACGCGGATACCTGGTATCCAGAGTACCGTTGGTCGGATATCCAGCGGGAACAAGGGGGCCAATAACCCCTAATCCTAAACATATTCCGAGTCCGATAGCGCACTAGTACCGCGAGGGAAAGCTGAAAAGAATCATTGACATGAGTTGAAAAGACCCCCAACCCATGCAGCCACAGGGTGGTATGGTCATGCCATTGGCCTGCCGGAGGAAAGGGCCGCAAGACCCGAGTACAAGGCATGCTAGGCTTTCCATACCGTAAGTTTTGAAACACTCGGCAAGGAGTTTGCCTCTGCGGCGAGATTAACACAAGAAGTCGCAGCGAAAGCGAAAGCCCCGCAACGCCCTCGAGGCGCGAGGGGGCTGGGTGTGAAAGCGCCCGCAGTCGCAGGGGCAAGACCAGAAGCCCGTCGATCTAGGCTCGGGCAGGACGAAGCCTGGCGAAAGCTAGGTGGAGGTCCGAACACTAGTTGGGATTCAAACCACCGTGATGACTCGAGTCTAGGGGTGAAAATGAATCGACAGTTCCATCATGGAACGGTCTTTTCTTCAACGCCTATCGAGACGTGCGATAGCTGGTTCCTCTCGAAATGAACCGTAGTTCAGCCTCGCCGGAGATCGGCAGGGGGGTAGAGATACTGATTGGGCAACCAAGGGGAGAAACAGTCCAGTTGCTTTTGCAGCTGGCGCTTCTCAATCCCCAGTTGCGCTGTCAAACTCCGAATTCCCTGCCATCGCTGAAGGCGGGAGTGAGGGAACGGGGTAAGCTCGTTCTCCGAAAGGTAAAGAAGCCAGCCCGAGGTTAAGGTCCTTAAGTACCTCTTAAGTGAGGAAAGGAGTTCTCAACCTAAGACAGTGGGGAGGTTGGCTCAGAAGCAGCCATCCTTGATAGAGTGCGTAATAGCTCACCCACCGAGGTTGGGAGCCCTGATAATGGACGGGACTAAAGAGGTCACCGATACCTCGGACCCCGGAAGGGGTTGGTAGAGAGGTGTCCTGCGAGGGCGGAAATTCGGCCGTGAGGCCGGGTGGACCTCCCAGGAACAAAAATCTTGCCATCAGTAACAGCGAAGCTGGGCGAAATACCCAGCCGTCTGAAGGGCCAGGGTTCCTCAGCAACGATCAGCAGAGCGACGGCTTTTAGTTGTCGCTTTGGTCGAAACGGCTGAGGGTTAGCCGATCCTAAGGCAAACCCCAACTGTCCGCTGCCGGTCGTCGGCAGCAGGCTGGGAAAGGAGTTTGTCGAACAGGGAAGCAGGTTAATATTCCGGCGCTGGAAGGATACGAGCGGCAACGCACGCCCGAACCGGACGCTTCGGGATAGGTCGGCCACCTTAGGTGGTCAAGCAATGAAGCCCGCGGAGTGCCGTAATGGCGAGAAGCGGGTGAAATTGTGAGCAGCCCCAGTATTGGGGTCCGGCTGATTCCCGGGGACCATGAAAACGGGGAGGGAAGGAGTCCTTCTAATCGTACCGAGAACCGTCACTGGTGCCCCTCGCTGAGTAGGCGAAGACGTGTTGGGAGAAATCCGTTTAAGGAATTCGGCAAATTGGTGGCGTACCTTTGGTATAAGCCATGCTCATCCCCCCATCCAAGATGGGCCGGGTGAGTCGCAGAGACCAGGGAGATCCGACTGTTTAACAAAAACATAGGGAGTCGATAATCGGAAACGATTCTTATGACTCCTGAGGACTGCCCAGTGCCAGTGTGATAAGGTCCTTTTCAAGGGGCCGAAGACCTGGTAAACGGCGGCGGTAACTCTGACCGTCTTAACCGACAGTCATTTGACTACAATATGATAGCGGGTGACCGTCTGGGGCAGAGGTAGCGTAATCCCTTGTCGATTAATTGTCGACCTGCATGAAGGTTTGAACGAGATCTCCGCTGTCTTAAACGGATTCCCAGTGAACTTCGATTTCCTGTGCATATCCAGGAGACCCTCAGCGGGACGAGAAGACCCCATAGAGCTTTACTATAGTTTGCTGCTGTGGTACGAAGAAGGCCGTATAGTGTAGGTGGGAGCGTCGCACTCGAGGCGTCAGCTTCGGGGAAGGCAAAAATGTAACACCACCCAGTCGGCTTCGTACTGCTCACCCTACGGGGGACAACGGCAGATGGATAGTTTGGCTGGGGCGGCACGCTCTCGACAAGAGATCAAGAGCGCCCAAAGATCGGCTCAGCTGGGTCGGAAATCCAGCGTCGAGTGCAAGGGCAAAAGCCGGTCTGATAGGATCCTCAACAAAAAGGGATCCTAACGCGAAAGCGCGGCCTAGCGATCCCCGGTACCCCTTTATTGGGGGTCCGGTCTGTCTGAAAAGTTACCTTGGGGATAATGGAGTCGTGGCGGGTGAGAGTCCATAGACTGACGACCTGCATCGGTTACGTAGGTCGCCATTTGGATAAATCGACCCCGTTCGTTGCTTCTCCGCCGTCGGCTCGGCTCATCCTGGGCGTGCAGCAGCGCCCAAGGGTAGGGGTGTTCACCCTTCAAAGAGTCACGCTAGCTGGGTTAAGAACGTTGCGAGACAGTTCGGTCTATATCTGCTGAGGGTGCGGGTTGCCTGAGGGGAAGATACCTCTAGTACGAAAGGAACAGGGTGTCGTGGCCTCTAGTGTATCGGTTGTCAAGCGGCATCGCCGAGTAGCCACGCCATAGCGGATAAGCGCTGAAGGCATACAACGGCAGCAATCGCTGTCGCTGGCCTAACTAAGCGCGAAACCGTCCCCGAAACGAGGCAGCCATTGCCCAAACTGCCAGGCGACTGGCGGCGAGGGCAGGAAGGTCCGGTAGACGACCGGGTTGATGGAACCGGGGTGTAAGCGCCTACGCAAGGAGGCGTTCAGCCTACGGTCCCCAAAAACCTGACAGCCCTGACCAAAAGGGGAGCCCACCTATTACTGATTTCTTTGCGCCATCGTGCGCTTCATTTAAATGCAATAGCGGAAGCTCTGGAGTTCAGAACACCTGAGGTGAGGTGGCAAGGTAGTATGCCATCTCCCTGGCATCCTGAAGACTTCTCGAGATGCGCTCCCCGTCCTCGAGTCCTTTTAATATCCGCTCTTCAAGGTATACGGCATCTGGGTTGTAGGTTCTTATTTCGGAGCGCGGGAACAGCCTGGCAAGCGCCCGCGAGGCATAATGGACGCAGATGCCGCCTACAGCGCCGCCCAAAATCATATCTGCGTGGCCTCTTGCAAATCCCTGATTCTTTGTGTCAAGAGCCATCGCGGCGCAAAAGTTCAAGGCCGTTGCCAGAACCATGTTTATCATTCAGACGAGTGAAATATATACTTGCCTTGGATGGAGGGAAGACCTTTTTAAGCCCCGCTCCAAGTGTAATCAGGCGAGCCGGGCGGATGGCGTCGCCTTTCCCTCCTCAAAAAGGGAGAGGTGAGGAAGCTCCATTCTCCTGCAGTCTCCATGGCAGTTCCAGGCGCAAGTCTGAGAATGCAATGGAGGCGAGCGCGCTGCTGCAAGGCAGAGGCCGGGAGGCCTGCGCTGGGTGCAGAAAACTACCAGGCCCCTTGAGCTATGAAGGCGCGAAGGCGCTGGCGACAGCGTCCGGAAAGCCGAGCATCGACAGGGGCATTGGGTGAAAGATATCCGCGCCGCGTGGGAGCAAGCTGAATCCCCGCCTGCATAGGCAGGTAGGACAATAGCGCTCAGACAAATGCCATCGCCCCGGCTCCGCAGGCCGCATGGCCGGCGGACGGGGGACAGAAAATGGGCTATGCCCGGCACGCCTTCTTTCTTACCTCTATTTATATCGCCATCACAAACTTTCCCTATGGAAACCTTCGAATGCATCCGCCAGAGGAGGGACATCCGCACATTCAAGGACACCCCCATTGCCGCGAGCATCATAGAAAAAATCCTGGCCGCGGCCATACAGGCGCCGTCTGCGGACAACATCCAGGAGTGGGAATTTGTGGTGGTAGAGTCCACGGAAACCAAAGAAATGCTGGCTGATGCGGCATTCGGGCAGGATTTTGTCGCCAAGGCCCCTGTCGTGATAGTGGTATGCTCCGACACGGAGAAAATAAGAAAGGCCTACGGCGAGCGCGGCATGAACCTCTACACGATCCAGGGAACGGCGGCAGCGACGCAGAACCTGCTGCTCACTGCATGGGACATGGGCATAGGCGGCTGCTGGGTCGGGGCGTTCAACGAAGGGAAGGTCGCAGAAGCGCTGTTCCTTCCGTCGGGCGTGAGGCCGCTGGCCATGGTGCCGCTGGGGATTCCGGCCTCTATGCCGCCCAAGCCTGGCAGAAACCCCCTCGAAGCTTCCCTACACAGGGAGCGCTACTGAAAATGCCGTGCGCAACACCTCTGGAAACGTCCCAAACCTTTATAAACCACCAATCTTAACCATTCAAGAGTGATTAAATATGTCACGAATCTTCCACAGTAGGAGGCTCGCCGAAGGCGGGAACGAGAGGCTCGTCGTAGCCTGGCTCCTGGGCGCCATCTTCCTGATGACCGCGTCCTGGATAACGGCCAAGCTCGACTACACCACGGGCGTCACAGTCGCCTCGTACGTTCTGGCTGCGCTCGTTGCGTTCACGCTGTTCCTGCTCGGTGGGCTTTGCTGGATCGCGGTCGCAGTCGCGACGCGCTCAAGGCTTTAGGCCGTTTTCCGCATTCAGCGGGGCCGTTTTTGGGCATTTGAACATATTTAAATACGCATAGATTAATGTTGTGATATGGGTCAGTTCTCAGCCCGCCAGTTTAAGAAGAAGCGGAAGGAGTTCAAGCCGCATTCGGACAAGAAGAAGCGCAAGATGATGAAGATGTGGTCGAAAGACCCGCTCGAAGGCGCGCATGCGGCCACGGCTATCGTCCTGAAGAAGAAGGGCGTCGAGCAGAAGCAGCCGCACTCCGGCATCATCAAATGCGTCCGCTGCCAGGTCGTCAAGAACGGCATACAGGTCACGGCCTTCGTCCCAGGGACGAATGCGATCCGTTTCATAGACGAGCATGACACTGTCCTGGTGGAGGGCGTCGGCGGCTCGCAGCGCTCGGCCATAGGCAGCCAGCACGGCATCAAATACAAGGTCATCGCCGTCAACGGCGTCTCCCTCTCGGAACTGCTGCGCGGCAAGAAGGAGAAGCCCAAGGGTGCATAGCTATGGCATTGAATCTTTTCGGCAGGTGGGACATGTCGACGGTAAAAGTGGAGGACGCGGGGCTCCAGAAGTACATGAACGTGGCCCCGGCCATGCTGCCCAGGACTTACGGGCGCTACAGCCACGGCTCTTCCACGAAGATGAAAATGAGCATCGTCGAGCGCTTCATAAACAAGCTGATGATACCCGGCCACAAGGGCAAGAAGCACAAGACCACCAGCGGGAGATGTCCGGGCACGAGCGGAGCCAAGCTCATGGCCTTGGAGAAGGCGTTCGAGATAATAGAGAAAAAGACGGCAAAGAACCCGGTGCAGATCCTTGTCAAGGCCGTCGAGAACGCGGCACCGCTCGAGGAGATAGCCGCCTACAGGATGGGCGGCTCCATAGCGCGCAAAGCAGTGATCATAAGCCCGCAACGCAGGCTCGACCTGGCGCTGCGCCACCTGACGCAAGGCATATATTCAACGACTTTTGCGAAGAAGAAAGGACTGCCGCAGGCCGTCGCTGACGAGCTGATGCTCGCGGCGGCCCAGGACAAGACATCTTTCGCCGTGAACGAGCGCGCAAGGCTCGAGAAGGAAGCTGAAGGCGCGAGGTAAGGCCGAAGCAATAAAAGCTTGCCTGATCAAAAGATTACCATTCTACCACGGAAAGAGTGATGAGAGTGAAGCGAATGCTCGTGAAGTCCGTGATCGTTTCGGTCATATCGATGGCAGCCACGTTCGCCGTAGCCTCCGTTCTCAACACGTCGGCATACATGGCCGATGTCGGCAGCTTGGGCGCCTTTGTCACGGCATTCGGCACGCTTTATGGGATCATAACCGCCTTCATCGTCGTGGAGGTCTGGTCGGAGTTCAACAAGATCTCAGAGTTGATCGACCGCGAAGCAATCGGCCTGGAGCGGCTCTTCAGGCTCACGCTATACTTCCGCGACCCGAAGCTGACAAAAAGGATGAAGGATGCGATTGCTGGTTACGCGAACATAATCATCAAGAGTAAGTTCAAGAACCTGGCCCAGAACGAGCGGAACGTCGAGAGCGGCAAGGCCTTCCGCAAGATAGCGGCCCTGATACGTGACGTCAAGTTCGACGACGACCACGACAGCATAGTTTTCAACAGCGTTGTTGAGCAATACGGCCGCGTCTCTGAAACCCGGACGGAGAGGCTCAACAAGTCCTTGGCGAGGCTCCCGCCCTTCCTCGACGCGTTCCTGTACGTCTCGTCCTTCTTCATGTTGCTGTTCTTCGTGATCATGCCGTACACCAACATCGCCTATGGCCTTGTAATGGTGGGCACGCTCACCTTCCTCATAGTCACGGTCATACAGCTCATCAGGGACCTGGACAACCCCTTCGCCGGCTACTGGAACATAACGCCCGAGCCGTTCGAGCGGGCGCTCAAGCACATAGAGCAGGACTACGGATAGTCCAGGCTGTTGAAAAGAAGCTTTCAGAGGCTGTACATGGCCTTCAGCGCCAGTTCCAGAACTATGATTGCGCTGCAGATTATGACCACGTGCTCGGGCTTTATCTTCAGCGTCTCCGGCGATTCGTCGAAGTACCGTATCAGTCCTGCAGTGGACTGCGGCATCATGTTGCGATTCTTTTCGGACATGCAATCACGTTATCTATTGGGCAGGCGTGCTTTTTAAGGTTTCGGCGTGAATCTAACGCATGGCGCAGCCTCTGACGCTGAAGCAGGCCGTGGATTCCATCATGGAACAGGCTCGCGAGAAGGGATGGGGCCTGAAGCCGGCTGACGTGAACGTGGGCGAGAAGATAGCGTTGGCGCATTCCGAGTTGTCCGAAGCCCTGGAAGCCTACAGGAAAGGCGTCATGGGCGGCAAGGACGGCTTCGGCGAGGAGCTGGCCGACGTCCTTGTGCGCGTCCTGCACCTCTGCGGCATCTACGGCGTCGACATAGAGAAGGAACTGGCCACCAAAATGGAACGGAACAAATCTCGCGACTGGCGCAGCGCCGACCGCCTGCACAGAGAATTCAAAGGCTAGGAACGGCGCATGTACCGCTTTCTTTTGGCTTCGTCGAACCTCTCGATAGCATAACGCAATGCAGTCCGCGGCATGCGCCTGCAATGCTTCCGGAGGAATCGTTCCTCAGCCGCTTGGTCGCGTTTTCCAACTTCCCGCAGCATCCATCCGGTGGCCTTGTGTATGAGGTCATGCTGGTCATCCAGAAGCATTTCGGCTATCTTCAGCGCATCCTCAAACTGGTCTTTCCTTATGAACGCATAGGTTGAAACCATCGCGATGCGCCTCTCCCACATGTTTCTGGATTTTGCGAGCCTGTAAAGCGGCGACCTGTTCCTTGCCAGGAGGAAATCGCCGGCGATGTTCGGTGCCGAGAGGTCCACGAGATCCCAGTTGTTTATGCCCCCCGCGTTTGCCAGATAAAAGTCGAAGATGCGTTTCTTTTCGGCAGCATCGGCTTTGCTGTATCTGGCCACCAGGACCAAAAGGCCTGTAAGCCTTTGCTCGTGCACTGCGCTGGAAAGCAGCTTCTGCACCTCGCTCAGAGGCAAGTCAGGACGCTTCTTGGCGACCTCGCGCTGCTGCGGAACGGTGATGCCAAGGAACACATCGCCTTCACCATACTGGCCTTTCCCCGTCTTGAAGAACCTGGAAAGGAGGGCCGCCTTGCCGCTGTCAGCAAGCTTAGATAAGTCCGAACGCACGTCATTGGCGCTGCTCATCATGCTTATTCCGGTGAGGGAATTAAAACGGCTTCAGTCCGAGGGCGCCGCGCAGTCCTGCCCCTCGCTGCGGAAGTAGGCCCATTCTTCGCAGTAGTCACCGTCAGCCGTCAGGCAATAGCCCGTCTGGCCTTCTGGCGCGTCTTCTATTATCACTTCACCGCCAGTATCGGCGCAGTACGTTGATGCAGGGTTGGCTATCTGCGCTTCCGTTTCTATGGCCTCGTCAGCGAGCATGTCCCATCGGTCGTCAAGCGTGGCCTGCGTGACTTTCGTTCCGTTTTCGTCACAGCCGACGATGACAACGGCAGTAAGAAGTCTTGTGGGTTTTTCTAGAATGTACTTTGGGAGATCCTGCCCGGTCCTGTTCCCATAGCCCGGGCGGCTTGAATTGAACGTGAATTTGTACATCCAGCATTGCGGTATGCATTGGGCTTGCTCAGACCCCGCGAACTGCAGGTTAGATCCGTCAAAAGCATAAGTCGACGATGCCAGGACGAACTGCCTGGCCGCTTCCATCCGCGCTTCGTCGCTGCATCCGGCAACCGTTACGTTGCCACCGTTCGGCACGCTTTGTTTGACGCATCCAGATGCAACAACCACGGCTATGACCGCAGCGCATGCGATGAGCATCCTCGATTCCATGCGAATGATATTTGTTGCAATCCTTTTTAAAGGCGTCCATTTCTTTCGGAGAAATCCGCGATTCCGTTCTATACGAAGAAAGAGAATGCGACCGCCGCAATGGCCACGGTCCCGATTGCCATGCAGAAGAGCCAGAACCTGATTTTCGTGGCGGCTTTCAGCAGGATGTGGATTCCGGCAAGCCCGACGATGAAGGAGGAGACCACACCTGCGGCAGCGTCGGCCATGGAGACGTCAGGCAATGCATTCATCAGCGACAGCCCGATCTCTGCGCCCAGCACGGCCGGCACGCTCATGAGGAACGAAAGTCTGAGCGCGTCCTTTGACGGATAACCCCGCAGCAGGAGGCTTGAGACTGTTATGCCTGAACGCGATATGCCCGGTATTGCGGAAAGGCCCTGGAGCGCCCCTGTCAACACCGAGTCTTTGAAGTTCAGCGCCTTGGGAGTGGCCGCTGCCTTGGCAGCCCTTTGCAGAATGCCGCTGGCTATCAATGAAATCCCGATTATGCCCAGGAACGCCTCCCCTGGAAGGTTGCGCGCCGGCGCGTAAGAGAATAACGCGAAGCCGACTGCGCCCGTGAGGGCGGTGGCCACGACGAGGAAGGAAACGAGCGCGTTTTCGCCGCTGAAGTCCGGCCTCCATCTGCGCAGTCTTTTCAATATGTCCAGGAAATCGCGTCGGAAGTACACGAGCACGCTCAGAAGCGTCCCGGCATGCAGGAGCACGGCCATTTTAACCGCCTCGCCCGGGGCGAATCCGAGCAGGCCGACCATGACAAGCGAAAGGTTGCCCTGGCTCGATACAGGCAGCCATTCGAGGATGCCTTGGAGAACGCCGAGAAGCAGCGCGTTCTGTATCATACGCATCTGTTGCTCAATTATGCCCCCGCTGGAATAAGAACGCCTGCGGCATAACTTTAAAAAGCTTATTTTGTTACTTATAAGTGGTGAGTTTCATGCTTAGGAGAAAAATCTCCGGAGCTTCATGGGAGCCCTCGAAGAAGGAATGGGTTTCCGCCAGCGGAGGCTATTTCTCATGGCTGCGCGGCGTGCTCGCTGACGTCGTGCTCATGGTCATGATAGGGGGCCAGATATACAGGGTGCTTTCCCGTTCTGGTGTGATGGCTGACGGATTGACCTCGCAGGCCGGCTTCGCCGTCATAGAATGCGCCAACGCGTGGGTCATGGTGCGGATGAAAACGGAGCCTATGCGCAAGCTTTAGTCCGGAGCCGCTGAATCATCTTTTTCTTCGTCTAGTCCGGCCGGTTGCCCCTTTGTCGGCTTCCGGGCTTAACAGGCACAGAATGGCGCCGGCCAGCGTTATGAGCCTTACGGGCGGCAGGAACGACGCGATCAGCGCGTAGATCCCGGCCGTGTGGTAATCCTTCCGTTCAGCCTCCCTGAAGGCGAAATAGGCAAGCACAAGGCCCGCCATGGCGGCCACAGCCCACGTTCCCACGAGGCCGTAAAGGAAGTTAAGCGGCATGAAGAACTTGAGGAACGCACCGAAGGCCATCACAGCAAGGACGCCGAAAGCGCCCAGTATTATGTCGACGATTATGAGTATCTTGCCGACTTCGGCCTGCGTGCTGAGCGCTGCCATGTTGAATAATTGGATGCGGCCGCTTTTAAGCCTGCGGACGCAAAGCAACGCCGTCTCAGAGCTCTAGTCTGCTGGAAAACCAACGAGCTTCTCATCCGAAGAAATGCTTCACCGCGGCAAAGTACACATACCAGAAGATGAAGCTCGCCAGGGCGATGGATGTGATTTCGGGCCCGAAGAATTGGGACGCCAATACCAAGATGAGCGTCCCGTTAGGAAAAGCCTTGGTTATGGCCAGGCTTTTGCGTTCCTTCGCTCCCAGCCAGAAGCACATGTAATAGCCGGCGGCAGACATGAGCACGTAGAACGGCGCCAATGACACCATATTGACGGCCAGCTGCACGAGGTTGGAAGCGATATAGGCGGCATGCTTCCCCATCACGGCCATGCCAATGAGGGACATCATGAGGGCAGCCACGGGCGAAGTGTAACCTTGCGCTTTCTTGGCGCTGATCGTCACCTTGACGGCCTGCGCCGCTGCGAGCGGAACCACAAGCAGCTTAATCAGCGTGAGAAAGAGGTCCAGCGAGCTGACGTTCATAGCGTTGCCTGCCATGTAGAACATCAGAAAAGGCAGCGTCAAAGGCGCCAGCAGGTAAAGGAAGAACTGCAACAGCAGGTGCAGATGCAGCTCGCCCTTCATGAGATCCACGAGCACAGCCCCGGTTATGCCTCCGGGGCCGCCGAATATGAGCAGCATGGCCACCGCGAAGGCAGACCCTGCCAGCCCCGCAAGCAGAAAAGCGGCAGCAGGAAGCGCCAGCAAGAACATGGCGATTATGTATGCCAGCAGCCAGGGTCTCTTCGCATAGCCCACCAGGCCGGGGAAATCCACTTTGAGAAAAACGAAGAACATGGAGATGCCCAGCAGCAGGGATATGTACGGTTCGAGCATGCTGGCCTGGGCCGGTATGGCAAACCCGAGGGCCATGCCGGCGAAGACTATGTAGGCGAACTTGCTCTCCGCATGCTGTGCCAAATCCATCGCTTACACCACGAATTGCAATAAATACTGGCCGAGGACGATGTGGCTGAGCATGGGGCCGAGGATGTTCGGCCGCCTCCACATCATGAACCCCCATGCCAGGCCGGCCGGCAGCGTGAACAGGACGAGATGGATGCCGACGTAGAAGTGCGCGAGCGAGAATATGGCAGCGGTGATGATGACTGCGAAGAGCGGGTTGCCTAGGCGGTAGAGGCGCGACTGGATGAAGCCGCGGAACAGCAGCTCCTGCAGCGGAGCCGACAGGAACGTGTAGTAGATGAGATGATCGGACCTGAACGACGAGAAGTCCAGCGAGCGCATCGCCAGCCCGTAAAGCGTCAGGAAGACCAGGCCAAACGCAGTGAGCACGGCGGACATGCTCAGCGACTGCAGCGCATACTTCTTGGTGACGCCCATCTCTTCAAGCAGCGTCCTCTTCTTCAGGCGCAGGAAGCCGTGTGCCATGCTAGTTCTTTAATCCATGAATTTAAAACCGTTCCATGGACCCGCTAGTTCTGCTGGGGTTTCTCATAGCGTTGATCGTTGGCATCATCATCGGCAGGAAGCTCGTCGAATCGTCGTTCCGTGGCAAGTTCCAGTCGTGGCTGAACGAAGCAGAGACGGACATACGTAGGGACGCCGTGGAGCGGAGCCGCACGGCGCTCGGCGGCAGGCTCAGCGAGCAGCTCGCGCCTTTCCTCCCGGGGTTCCGCTACGACCCCACCGAGGCCCGTTTCATCGGCAGTCCCGTGGACCTGCTCGTATTCCCAGGATTGTCGGAAAACGAGCCGAAGGAAATCGTGTTTGTGGAAGTGAAAACGGGCCAGTCCAAGCTCACGCAGAGGGAACGGCGCGTCCGCGAGCTGGTGGAGCAGAAGAAGGTCCGCTGGGAGGAGTACAGACCAGACGCGTGATTTTTAAATCGCATCTCCGACATTTCTGCATATGGCTGCATCTTATGAGTTCAGGCTGGACACAAAGAAATACGGCAAGCGACGCGGGCATGATCGCATGGCTCCCGGGGCGGCGGACTTGCTTAGGAACGGACTGGTAGGAAAGGGTTACACCGTTACGTTTTCAGAAAAGTCCCATGGCGACATCCCGGATTACGTCCTCGTCGGCCACCTGACTACCACGAATCCGAGGGACATAGAAGCGGATTTTGACAATGCCGCATCGCCGCTTGGGCTGCCGTACAAGCTGAAACGTCCATTGGGGTCTTGAAACATCTAGCGCACCTTGGCTTTTCAACGGCAGCGAGAACACGACTTAAGTAAGCCTTTCGCATCATATAGATTTAAATCTCCAATTTTTAATGAACAGCATGTCAGGGAAAACTTTGGAAATGTACACGCTTGTCCGGCCCAGAACTGGAGTTCCTG